>Ga0123332_1003217_pt1 | contig 15003 bp, 13 predicted proteins | sample BioC12SIPDNA_4_FD_89958 | JGI IMG/M metagenome (GOLD analysis project Ga0123332, IMG submission 89958) | Anaerobic biogas reactor microbial communites from Washington, USA - Biogas_R2_A C12 SIP DNA | ecosystem: Engineered > Bioreactor > Anaerobic > Unclassified | place: Washington, USA...
ACCGCTCAGGCTGCCGCGGCGCACGGATGCCACGCGTTTGGCGCCGGAACCATCGACGGCTGCCACCCAGATCGCAGCCACCTGTCGCTCGGGCGCCAGCGCGTCATCGGTGATGCTCCATGCGATGCGTTTGAAGTCGGGCGAGAAGAGCACGTTCCGGCCCTGGGCCGGCACGCGCCACGTCTTGCCGTCGGACAAACGCACGAGGGTCGTTGTTGAGCCGTTTGTTTCGACTCGGAAGTCCCCCACGATCCGGCTGTCTTCGATGCGCTCGGAGATGAGCCGCGGACCTTTACCCGCGTCATTCACACCCACACCATAGATGCCGAGCTTGCCCCCGGCGGGCCGATCGATGTAGCGCACCTGCTTCCCGTCCGCAGACCAGAAGGGCTGGGTACAGCAGCCGCCGGATGTCATGCGTACTGGGGAGGGCTCCACGGCCACCGGCGCGGCCGCCCGGCTCAGCGAAACCGGTGCAGGAGCCGAGAGCAGCAGGACGAGCAGGAGCAAGATTGCTGAGCGTCTCATGGCTTACCTCGTTCTCGGCCACGGGTTGCGGAAGTCATTGAGCAGCCTCCCGCCGGTCACTGCAGCCGGCTGATCGTCCAACTGCTGCCACTTGCGCGGATCATCCAGATCGCGCTCGAAGCCGCGGCCGAAGCTGCCGACGAGCGCCAGGTTGTCCCAGTCCGCGCGCATCAGCGGAATCGGGTTGTATTTCCAGGAGCGGCCGGGATAGTCGCGCACCTCCAGGTGCAGGTGCGGCCGGCCGGAACAGGTCTCATCCGGGTCGCCGCTGAGCGCGACCACCTCGCCCTGTTTGACCTTCTGACCGGGCGCCAGCTTGGGCCGCTCCAGGAGGTGGCCATACAGCGTCGAGTACTTGAGCTGCGGATGGTCGATGATCAGGTTGTGCGGCGCAGAGCCGTAAGCGCGCGCATCGACCAGCGCGACCACGCCATCCGCCACAGCGACGATAGGCGTGCCGCAGGGGGCAGAGAGATCGATGCCGAAATGGATGCCCTGGCTGTACCGGTAGGTCGTGGCGCGGTTGAAGTACGCGCCCACCGTGTTACCGTAGGTCTGGCCGAGCAGCCAGGTGTCAGGGCCGGGCGGGTCGCGGAATGGCAGGATGAAGGGGCGTTCGGGCGGCTGCGATGACTGTGCCTGCACCGGCGCAGGGGCTGCCAGGAACAACACGATGAGCAGCCAGGCAAGCAGAATATGCCCGGACCGGAGCGACCGGTCGTCGAATTGTGCCATCTGAAACACCTCCCACCAGATTCGAACCACTTGAGCCTGATTGTAGCGGATGGTTGGCCCGAAAACTGTAGCACACAGCACGAATAGCCGCGAGATCGATCGCATATTGCGCCGGACTTGTGATAAAATGGCATCCTCAACCTGGAAGGGAACGGGAGTTGAACAATGCAGAAAAATACCTGGCCACAAGGGTCCGTCATTCGTCCCCCGCGCCACGACGAGGCGGAGCAGGTCACCGCGCTCATCTGTGCGTGCGACATTGCCGATACGGGTGAGCCTGACTGGACCGTGGATGAGACGCGCGCGGATTGGGCGAGGCTCGGCTTCGACCTGGCCCGGGATGCCCGTGTGGTCGTTGCACGGGATGGCCGGCTGATCGCTTATGCCGAAGCCTTCGTGCGGCCCAACGCTGTGGAGATCGCGGCGAACAGCTGCATTCATCCCGATTTCAGGCCGCTTGGGCTCGATGAAGCCCTCATCGAGCTTGCGGAATCCCTGGCTGCGCAGCATGCGCCGTTACCCGTGCGGTGGGTCATCGACGCGGAGCGCGGGCGCAGCCTGGCGGCACGCGGCTACAAGCCGGTGCGCTGGCTATGGCGGATGCGCGGGGAGTTCGACGGGTCGCCGAAGGCAGCCGAGTGGCCGGAAGGATTCTCTGTCCGCAACATGGAGCCTGAGGACGAGCGCACAACGCACGCGCTCATCGATGCCGCATTCGCGAGGCCCGATCGATCGCCCGTCTCCTTCGAGGAGTGGCGGCGCTTCATGATCGAACGCGACGACTTTGACCGCTCGCTGGCATTTCTCGCTGTGCGCGGCGATGAGATCGTGGGCGCGGCCATGTGCCTGATGTATGAGGGGGTCGACGAAGGCTGGGTGCGCCAGCTGGCGGTGGACGAACGCTTCCGCCACCTGGGACTGGGCAGCGCGCTGCTGCTGCACGCCTTCGGCGAGTTCTATCGTCGCAGGGCGAAGCGCAGCGGGCTGGGCGTGGATGCCAACAACCCCTCGGCCACGAAGCTCTACCTGGGCGTGGGGATGCGCTCGTTAGGCGAATACGTGCAGTATCAGCGAGCGGCAGTGCCGGGTGGCTGAGGTTCCTCCCTGGGCTTCGCCGGCAGCCAGAACACCAGCGGTGTGGACAGGAGCGAGACGACGGCGGCCACGGCAAAGGCGGTTCGCAGGCTGAACAGATCGCCGACGCGCCCGACGATGACGATCACGATCGCACGGATCCCAAAGCTGAGCGCCATATAGAAACCGTTGGCGAGCGCCCGGTTGTTGGGGAAATTCTCCTGGATCAACGCCATCACCACCGGCGTGACGGAGAGGGATGTCAGTCCGAGCAGGACAAGAAGCGGGAAGCGCGCCCAGCCGGACACGGTCAGGAAGGCGAGCATCAGGATCGCGGTGGGCAGGATGGAGAGAAAGATCATCAGCCGGCGGCCGAGCCTGTCGCTGAGCGTGCCGCCGAAGAACGCGCCTGCCACGCCGGCTGCCTGGAGAACCGACAACGAGACGCTGGCCAGCCAGAAACTCTCTCCCTCGTCGTGCAACAGAACCGGCAGGTAAGTGACCAGGGTGACGCTCTGGATGATCTGGAACACGAGGATCACCAGCAGGGGCGCGAGCAACCGGCCCTTTCCCTGCAGTTCCTGTCGCAGCGATGATCCCCTGGCCTGAAGCCCGCTCACGCTGCGCTTATCGGCCGGGAGCGCGAACATCAGCACCGCTGAGGTCAGAAGGCCACCGATCATCAGCCAGGGCATGCGCTGCTGGCCCATCAGCGGGATGAATGCGCCGATGACCAGCGGGCTGATGAAACGCCCGGCCTCGCCGCCGACCATCCAGATGCTCATGCCGAGCCCGAGCTTCGAGCCGGAGACGTTGCCGGCCATCACCGGCCCGACCGCGTGCATGCACGCTGAGCTGATGCCTGCAATCGTCAGCAGTATCGCCAACGCGAGGTAGCTCGGTGCAACCCCCAGAAAGCTCATGGCGATGCCCGTTACCATGGGCGCCAGGATGACGAAGTAGCGCGCATTGAAGCGATCTGCGACGCCGCCGATCACGGGCTGCAGGAGCGATGCCTCCTGCATGAAGACCGACAGCAGGCCGGCCTCAGTATTCGAGAGCCCCAGATTCTCCTTGAACACGATCAGCATTGGCGCAAGGAAGGCAGTGTAGCTGTCGTGGATCCAATGGCTGGCTGCGATGGTGGCCACGCGGCCGCCGTCGAAGTCGGATCGCTCGCGAGTCGCATCAATTGGCATAATGTTTGGCATCCATGAAGTGGTGTGGGCCTCAGGTCTCGGACTGGAGTATCTCCAGGTCGATCAAATCGAATCCGCCGCCCCCGGTCAGTTTCAGCGCCCGCGCGCCGCAGGCGCAGCCGCTCGCCAGCGCCCTGGCCAGTACGATCTGTGGACGCAGGTCCTGGGGGACCGGGTGGACCTGGCGCGCCCCGCATGCGGGGCATGTGGTTTCGAGCGGCGCGCGTTCGAACTCAAGCCGCGCACCTTCAGCGTTGGTGCCGCGGCTCAGATATTCGAAGAACATCGCTACCGAATGGGGCACGACCGGCGACAGCTCGCCCACGCGCAGACGAATCTTGAGCACCTGTCTGCCGCCGGCCTGCTCCAGCACCATGTTGAGCATGGCCTGGGTGACGGGCATCTCATGCATCCGGCGCTTCATCCCCCAGCCGGGACTCCGAGTGCGTCACGCCTTGGAGCGCCGCGCGTTTCTGCGCCAGCCGGGCGCGGACCCAGTCAATCCAGTCGTCCAGCCCTTCGCCGGTGAGACAGGAGACCTCGAAGACTTGGAGGTCCGGGTTGATGACCAGGGCGTTCCGGCGCATCTCTTCGGGCTTTGCCGGCAGGTAGGGTGCCAGGTCGATCTTGTTGATCACCACTGCCTGCGCAGTCAGGAAGGCCATCGGATACTTCAACGGCTTATCGGCGCCTTCCGGGAGGCTGGCAACCACCACTTTGGCGTCTTCTCCCAGGTCCCACCCGGTCGGACAGAGAAGGTTCCCGACATTTTCGATCACGAGCACATCGAGCGGTTCCTCTCCGCGCTCAACCTGCTCCAGCGCCTGCTGGATCATGCGCGCCTCCAGGTGACAGCCGCCGCCCGTGTTGATCTGCACCACCGGCACACCCGCGGCCGAGATTCGCTCCGCATCGAGCGTCGAGGTAGGGTCGCCTTCGATGACCGCCAGGCGCAACTCGCCGGCCAGCCGAGCGATTGTCTGTTCGAGCAGCGCGGTCTTGCCCGCGCCGGGGGAGGCGATCAGGTTCAGCACCAGGATCCGCTGGCGGATGAAGTCCGCGCGAAGCGCTTCTGCCAGCAGCGAGTTGGCCTCGGTGACCTCGCGGAGCACAGGGATCGTCCGGATCATGGCATGCCTTTCTGTAGTGGTTGCATGGTGATGCTCTCCGAGAGACAGCCGGATGCGCACAGGCCGCAGCCCCAACAGAGCGATGGGTCGAAGCTGATCTCGCCGTCCTCCTGGAAGAAGAAGGCGCCGAAGTGGCAGCGATCGACGCATCCACCGCACAGGGTGCATGCCTCGGGGTCGCGGTGGGCCAGGTGATGGCTGTGCGGCCACTGTTGTTGCAGGCCCAGCCGGACCCCGGCCCGGATCGGAAAACAGCAGCAGGCACAGCAACTGCAGATTCCGAAGGATCCCTGCTCGCGCCAGTTACGGTTGCCCGTGTGCATCAACCCTGCGCGGTCGGCCTCCACGACGAGCGCCATGCACTCTTCGCGCGTGAGGCGCCGGCCCTGGCCCCGCTCCAGCGTCATTCGCGCGCCTTCATCCAGGCGAATACATGCCTCCGACAACCGGTTGCAGGCCATGGTAATCGCGCGGCAGTCGCAAGGCACCACCACGTGATCGGTCGCGGCTTCAATCTGTGCGAGGGCCTCCTCGAGCAGCAGCACGTCACGATTTGGGACGCGCACATCCGCCTCGGGATTGGAGCGCATCTCGTCGATGAAAGGCCGGTACTTCTCGATGAATTCCTGCAGGTCCCACTCGACGACCTGCTCGCGTGCCTCGGCCGGGATGTCGCCCCAGCGCTCGTACATCGCCATGGGATCCAGGCGTTCGTAGAACGTGGCCGGAGCGTATGTCGCGGCCCCCAGGGGTTCGCCCGTCTCGACCTCGCCGCGGCCCTCATTGCGATTCACCAGGTGACGTACGTAGGCCTGCTCCAGCAGCTTCTCCGTCTCGTCGAGCGGGAGCTCGAGCGCGCCGGCAGCCTCGGCCGCGGTCAGCGGCGCCGGATGGAGCACCAGGATCAGATCGAGCTCGCGATCGTCCACCACCAGGTCGATGTACGGCTTCATCGCCGGCGGAAGCTTGAAGATCTCCGCAAACCGCGCATGTCTGTCTGTGATGATGAGGTCTCTCTCGTTCATGGCCTGCGCTAACGCGCCTCGACCACGATCCGGTCGATCTCGGCCAGTACGTCTGCGGGCAATGGTTCCGGCTTTTGCGTCGCCAGGATCTTCAGCGCCTTCTCCTGAGCGCGCTGCCGCAGCGTCTTGCCGCCGGAACGGCTCCAGTCATCATACGGCTTGCGGTCAAATAGTTTCGGATACCAGTCCTTCCGGTAGTGCGTGCGCGTGTGGTCCGAGCCCATGAAATCGCCGTGAGGGCCGATCTCGTCGATCAGGTCGAGAGCGAGGGTCTCCTCGTCGATTTCCAACCCCTTCATGAACTGCTTCGTGTACGCGATCAGCTCGTCGCATATGACGATCTGTTCGAGCGAGTTGCACATGCCGCCTTCCAGGTAGCCTATGTCGTGGACCATCTGCGCGCCGGCGAGCGTTTCGAGGATGATCGAGAACGCGGCTTCGGCAGCAGCCTGCTCATCCGGCACCTTGGAGTCGCTGCAACCTGCCAATCCGAATATCGGCAGCCCGTAGCGATGCGCCAGCTCGACGAGCATCACGCGGTTGTTGGGATCCGAGTATGCGTCGACCATCGTGCGCATATCCAGCATGTCGTTGACGCCGCCCGTCAGGATGACCGGCGCGCCTTCGCGTTTGATCTGGCTGATGACGAGGCCCGCCAGCTCGCCCGCGTTGGCCAGTGCGATCGCGCCGGCCGCGGTGACCGGTCCGCTGACGCCGCGCAGGACGACCGGGGTGTAGGTGGTGGGCAGGCCCTTCTCCGCCATGAAGAGCAGTTTTTGCAGCGCCTCCGCGTTGTGCCGCAGCGGGTGGGTGACGTTGATGTAAAGCGCACAGATCGGGTTGCGCCGTAGCGCCTCCTCTCCGCCCGCAACCGCCTCGGCCATGCGGATTGCATCCACGCAGCCCGCAAACTCGGTCGTGACGAGGAGGACCGGCTTGGTGCTGTTTGCCAACATCGCGCGCATCTGGTGGCGATCGGACACCGCCGGTTCCACGTCGGATGCGATGCAGAAGGACATGAGAAAGTCGATATTGGGCAGTGCGTCGCAGACGCGCGCGGCCTCTTCCACATCTCGCAGCGTCCCCACGCGTCGCACGCCCGTCCGGACGTCGATCACGTTCGGACAATCCGATCCCGGGCCATAGAAGACATTGTTGCGCTCCAGGGGCATCACCCGCCGTCCGTTGCGATCGCAGATGACCGCGCGCTTGGGCGCAATGCCCAGCGCCCACTCGACCATGCCCGGCGGGATGCGCACGCGGTTGCCGTCTTCGACCTTCAGTCCCTTGCGCCGGAGCAAATCAACTGCTTCCGGCTCGTAGAGGACGACGCCGGTGCGATCCAGGATCTCCAGGCTGGCATGATGAAGCCGTTCGGCCTGGTCGTCCGAGATCTTGCGAAAGCGCGGGGTGTCGAAGGATGTGTAGTTGCTTTGCAGTGTCACGGGGAGTGCTCCTTGTTGATGGGATTGAAATTGGGAGATCTGTTCTTCATGTTTTCGATCTTCAGCCTTGGGCGATCGTTGCGCGGTGAGCTGCGCTGGCGAGTGCCTCCTCGACCAGGACGGGCAACACGGCCAGACGATAGCCGCGCGATGCGCGCAATGCGCTGCTGCGGGGGTCCGCGTCGCAGAGGGCCAGCTGCGCAGCCTCCGAGAACGTCTCCTGCCCGGGTCGTCGACCCGCGAGGAACGCTTCCGCCTGAGCTGCGCGTATCGGGCAAGGACCGACCGGCCCCATGGCGATGGCGGCAGCCTCGATCCGGCCGCCGGCGAGCACGATCTTCGCCGTACAGTTCAGCGTGGGCAGCACCAGCGAGGACCGCCTTCCCATGCGCTGCCAACCCGTGCCCCAGCGGTGCTGCGGAATGGGAAAGCGGATGTGTGTTACCAGCTGCCCCGTGGAATCGATGGCTGACCGGCCCGGGCCTTCATAAAGTGAGGCTATGGGCTGCCACTGCGCGGCTTTCAGGTGGGACTGGTGCGACGCGCCGCCCGGCGCCAGGACCTGCACCTCCGCATCCAGGGCGGCAGCAACAATCGCGCCATCTGCCGCGGGCATGGCCTGCACGAGGTTGCCCACCCATGTGGCGGAGGTCTGGATAGCCGGAGCGCCCACGGACGCCGCAGCGTCGACGAGCGCGTGGACGTGGCTGGCGAGGTACGGATGGGCGCGGAGCGCACTGAACGGCACGGCCGCGCCTACGGTGACCCACCCATCGCTCACCTCGATCCGGCCTAACTCGGGAATGCGCGTGATATCGACGAGGCACCCGGCGTCGAGCTTGCCCTTCTGGAGGTCGAGCAGGACATCTGTGCCGCCTGCGATGATGCGCGCCCGGCCATCGTACGCGGCCAGCAGCGCGAGCGCTTCATCGACCGTCGCGGGGAACAAGTATCCCCTCATGGCGCACCGCCTTCGCCCAAGGCGGCCAGGATGCGTTCGGGTGTGGCCGGAATCGTGCGCAGGCGATGGCCGATGGCGCGGGAGACCGCGTTGATGATCGCGGGCGTTGCGGGCAGCATCGCTGCTTCGCCCAGGCCTTTCACGCCGAACGGGCCGAACGGGCTGGGCGTCTCGACCAGGATGACCTCGATCTCGGGCATCGATTTGATGGTCGGCATGTAGTAATCCGCGAAGCCGCGCGTATGGCCGGGCAGCACCTCTTCCATCAAGGCAGCGCCCAGGCCCATCACGAGTGCGCCTTCGATCTGGCCCTCGGCATCGATCCGGTTGACCGCGCGGCCCACATCGTGACAGGCGACCATCAGGAGAACCTGCACCTGTCCCGTGCGCAGGTCGACTTCAGCCTCCGCCAGGTGCGCACCCGTAACGAATAGCGGTGCATATTCCGGCCGGGATTCTGCAGGAAAATGAGCACTCAGGTCAAACACGCCCCTGATCCGCCGGCCCTTGCCGAGCCTGTCGAACTCGGCAGCTACCTCAGCCAGGGACACGGCTTCGCCCTCCGCCACAATGCGATCTCCGTCGATGGTGAGCCGGTCCGGGGGGTGGTCCAGCAGCTCGGCGGCGACCCCGAGCATTTCGGCTCGCAGGTTGGCCGCGGCGGCCACGACTGCGCCGCCGACGAAATAGGTCGCGCGCGATGCGCCCTGGATGCCGCTGTCCGGCGTGCGGCCGGTATCGGCGTTGATCACAATGACCCGATCGCGCGGGACGCCGAGCGCCTCGGCTGCCATCTGCGACATCACGGTGTTCGTGCCCTGCCCGTAATCCGCGGCGGTGCAGTAGATGATGAAGCTGCCGCGACCATCCGGCGCGGCTGCCAGTTCCGCATGTGCTTCGATCCTCAGCGATCCGGATTTCCCAAACCGGTACCACATGCCGGCGAGCCCGACGCCGCGTCGGATTGCGGACCGCGCACCCGAGCGTGAAGACCCGCGGGCGGAGGCATTCCACGCGGTGGCATCGGCCAGAAACGCTTCGTAGTGGGGACGCAGCGCGTCCAGCACCTCTCTGAAGCCTAGCGATTCGGCCACCGGATAGCCCAGGAACGAAGGCTCCCCGCTGGCCAGCCAGTTCCGCATCCTGAATTCGAGCGGATCTGCCCCGAGCATCTGTGCCACCTCGTCGAGCGCGCACTCGGCGGCAAAGCACGACTGGGCAGTGCCGAAGCCCCGAAACTGTCCTGCCTTGGGTCCGTTGGTGTAGACGGTCCTGGCACTGGCGTCGACGGCCTGCCACCGGTAAGGCCCACCGCTCGCGGTGACGGCATAGTTGGGAACGTATTGGCCGTGTGCGTCGTAAGCGCCCGTGTTGGCGTCGATGCGCAGGTGGATGCCTGTCAGCCGGCCGTCGCGCGTTGCACCGATCTTGCTGCGCACGGTGTAGGGATGCCGTTTGGGGCTGGCCGCGAAGGATTCCTGGCGGGAGTAGGCCAGGAGCACCGGCCGCTGCGTGTGATAGGTCATCAAGGCCGTGGCCAGGAACGGCCACGGATCCTGTTTCCCGCCGAAGGAGCCGCCGGTCGGGGGCATGATGACGCGCACCCGCTCCCGCGGCAGCGCGAGCGAAGCCGCGATGTAGCCCTGTTGGTAGAATGGTTCGTGCGTGCCGCCGGTGACGGTCAGCCGTCCTTCGCTGTCGAAGGCGCCGAGCAGTGCCTCGCGTTCCAGCGCGCCGTGTTCCAGGAAGGCCATCCGGTATTCGCTTTCAAGGATGACATCGGAGCCGGAAAAGGCCGCGTCCAGGTCACCGTGGCGCACCTCGAAACGAGTCAGGATGTTGGCCTCGCCCGCGACCGGCGTCGCGCCAGGCGCAAGCGAGTCCTCCACCGCGAAGGTATGCGGCAGCACATCGTGCTGCACATCGATCGCGGCCAGCCCGGCCCGGGCAGCTTCATCCGACTCGGCCACGAGAAGCGCTACCGGTGCACCTACCATCCGCACGGTCGAGCCAACAGGCGGCAGCAGGGGCTCCTCCTGGCTATAATCGCCCAAGCCGTTCTCGCCGGGGATGTCCGCTGCAGTGAGGACGGACACGACCCCCGGAATCTGCAGCGCAGGACGGACATCGATGGAGAGGATGCGGGCATGGTGATGAGGCGAACGCAGGACATGGCCCCGCAGCGTGCCGGGTAGTCTGATATCTTCGACGAAACGCGCCGCGCCGGTTACTTTCTCGAGTGAGTCGACCCGCAGCATGCTCCCGCCGATCACGCGGGCCTGGTCTGCGCGCCCTTGCGCGGCCGTCTCTCCAGTGACCTGCCTCGCTGGCTTTTTCGAAGCCCTGTTCTCTACGGATGGGCGATCCCGTGCTCCACCGCGCATCTGCTCCGCTGCCAGCTCGATCGCATGGACGATCTTCGCATATCCGGTGCACCGGCACAGGTTGCCCTCCAGGGCCTCCGCGATCTCCCCGCGCGCGGGCTGCAGCGTCCGGTCGAGCAGGGCCTTGGCGGCCATGAGCATTCCGGGCGTGCAGTAGCCGCATTGGACTGCGCCGGCTTCGATGAAGGCGGCCTGGAGGGGGTGCAGCCCCTCGGGTCCGCCGAGCCCCTCGACGGTCTCCACGCATCGGCCCGCGACCTTCCCGATGGGCGTCAGGCAGGAGCGGACGGGCTCTCCGTCGAGGAGCACGGTGCAGGCCCCGCACTCGCCTTCGTGATCGCAGCCCTGTTTTGCGCCGGTGAGCCCCAGTTCGTCGCGCAGCACATCGAGCAGCGGCCGCGCAGGATCGACCTCGAGGCTGACCGGGCTTCGGTTGACGGTGAGCGATATCGTTGCCATCTACGGGTTCTTCACCTCAAAGAGATATTTTAGCACGAGACAGCGTGCCTGCCTTAAAAGCGTGTCGCCCGTTTGGCTCATTCCCGTCAGGTAGCTTTCAGACCGTTCGACAGGTTCTGATATATCATGGGCTCGCAACGCAGGCAACCCTGCGTGCGTAATGACTGAAGAGGCTAAGTGCCGGCCAGGCAGTAGCGGCCGGCATCACCATACGGAGGTGTCTTGACATGAAGGTTTCTCGTAATCTGAGCGTTCCGCTCTGGGTGGTCCTGCTGGCGATACTGGCATTGGCATCGGCGTGTGTGCCTGCTGCGCCTGCACCGGCGGCTTCGCAGCCTACAGCAGCGCCTGCGCCGGCGGCAACGGCCGGGGAGGCTTCCGCAACAGGAGAGGCTGCATCCCTGGAGGGCCATTGGGAGGGCGAGATCGACATAATGGGCCAGAAGCTCCCGATCCAGCTTGATCTCAGCGGCCAGGCCGGCACGATCGATTTCCCCACCCAGGGTGCGAAGGGCATTCACCTGGAGAACTTCTCGGCGCAGGGCGATGCCGTGCACTTCGAAGTCCTGCCCGCGCCGCGGACTGCAATCTTCGACGGCAATGCCGAGGGCGACACGATCAGCGGCTCGTTCGAGCAGGCCGGCTACAAGGGGACGTTCACCGCGACCCGCGCAGAGGTTAAGCCCCAAGCAACGGCTGAGGCGAAGGAATACCGGGAGGAAGAGGTCGCGTTCGACAACGGGGACGTCACGTTGGCAGGAACTCTCACGTTGCCGGTGGGCGCCGGTCCACATCCGGCCGTTGTCCTGATCAGCGGCAGCGGCGCGCAGAATCGTGACGAAGAAGTGTTTGGGTTCAAGCCGTTTGCCATCCTGGCAGATCACCTGACGAAGCAGGGTATCGCGGTTTTGCGCTATGACGACCGCGGCATGGGCGGGTCGACCACAGGCACGGCGGATGACACCTCAGAGACGTACGCGTCGGATGTGCAGGCAGCTGTGGACTATCTGAAGGGCCGGAGCGAGATCGCCGCAACGCAGATTGGCCTGGTTGGCCATAGCGAGGGCGGCATCATCGGCCCCATCGTGGCGACTCAAGGCGGAGACATCGCCTTCTTGGTGCTGATAGGCAGCACCGGCGTGCCTGGCAAGGAGTTGCTGCCCGCGCAGGTCGGCGCGATTGCGCTGGCCTCAGGCGCAACCGAAGAAGAGACCAAGGCCGCCGTGGCCCTGGAAGAACGCGTGATCGCTGCTGTGCTGACCGGCGAAGGCATGAACCAAGTGAAGTCGGAACTGGTCGAGCAATACAGGGACGCGGCCGAGGAGATGACCGAGGAGCAGCGCAAGGCACTGGGTGACGTGGACGCGTGGGCGAACCGGGTCGTCCAGGCGCAGCTCGACCAGATGGCAATACCCTGGATGACTTTCTTCCTCACCCACGATCCCGCGGCGACGCTCGAGAAGGTGGATGTACCGGTGCTGGCACTGTTCGGCGGCAAGGATGCCCAGGTGCCGGCGGAGATGAATGAGACCGCGATGAAGGCTGCGCTGGCGAAGGGTGGAAACACCGATGTCACGACCAAGGTGTTTCCCGAAGCCAATCATCTCTTCCAGGCTGCAGGGACCGGCAGCCCGAACGAGTACACGGAGCTGGAGCCGGAGTTCCTACCGGGCTTCCTGGACACGATCAGCGAGTGGATCCTGGCGCAGGTGAGGTGAAAACGTGGCATCTTCCAAGACCCATCCGCACACCGATATGCCATCGGAGGACGAGCTCGCCCGCCTCATCCTCGACAAGCATCCCAAACACCACGAGCTGTACCTGGAGGCCCACCGGCTCATCCTGGGCGTAGCGCCAGATGTCCGCTTCTCAGTGGATCTCGTGGACGGCGTGATCGGGTACGGTGCGCGGCAGTACGGCTACGACGGCTGGGGCATGGGCGCCCTATCCCCACACAAAGGGTGGGTGTCGCTGGTGCTCTTCCGCGGAGGGGCGCTCGACGATCCTGACGGTCTGCTCGAAGGCTCGGGCGCACTCGTCAGGCATGTGAAGCTCCGCTCCGTGGAACAGCTTGCGGCCAGCCGCGGGTACCTGAAGCGCCTGCTCGAGGCCGCGGCTAGCACCAATCAGAAGTAAGCGCGAAAGCGGGCGCCACATGCTGCCGGGTTTCGGTCAGCATGTGGCGCCCGCTTTGCAGGCTCGCATTGAGGCCCGGTTACTTTCCCTCAGCCATGAGTGACGCGCGCGCCTCGAGCATCTTTGGCCGGTCCTTCTCAGCCATCTTGGGGAACTTCGGATCCATCTCCCTCAGCTTTTCGCCGATCACGGCCGCCAATGCCAGCCGGGTGAACCACCGCTTATCCGCCGGGATGATATACCAGGGCGCCCAGGGCGTGCTGGTGTTCTCGAAGACGTCGTCAAAGGCCTTCATGTACTCGTCCCAGTACTTGCGCTCCTCGATATCGGCAGCGTTGAACTTCCAGTTCTTCTCCGGCGTGTCGATGCGCTCGAGCTGCTGCTCCCGCTGCTCTTCCTTGGAGAGGTTCAGATAGATCTTGATGATTTCGATGCCCTGGTTCACCAGGTATTTTTCCCAGTTGTTGATCTCCTCGAACCGCTGCTTCCAAAGGCCGTCGCCCAGCGTGCGTGCAGGCAGGCGTTGGGGAGGCAGGAAATTGGGGTGCACGCGGACTGCCAGCACTTCCTCGTAGTGGGAACGGTTGAATATGCCGATGCGTCCGCGCTCAGGGAGCGCCTTGTTGCAGCGCCAAAGGTAATCGTGGTCCAGCTCCTCGGCTGACGGCGACTTGAAGCTGGTGACCTGGAATCCGGCCGGATTTATGCCGCTGAAAACGTGGGCAATCGCGCTGTCCTTGCCGGCCGCATCCATTGCCTGAATGACGACGAGCAGCGCCTGCCGGTTTTCGGCGTACAGTTTTTCCTGGTACTCTGCGAGCTCTTCGATGGCCTCCTTCAGCAGTTTCTCGGGATCCAGATCATCCTTGTCATAGCCTGCAGTGAATCCGGGGTCGTAGTCCTTTGCCAGGTCGATCTTGCCCTTCGTTGGTACGCGCAGCTGGCTTACGAGCTTTTCCAGTTTCATGATCGTCTCCTATGGTGTGAAGGTGAATGGATTTCTCAATCCGGCGCGGGCGTCTCGCCGTTCATAAGCTGCTGACAATAGCGCACGCCCTCCATCGCGTCGGTCGACCAGAAGTCGGCGCCCACGAACTTGCTGACCTGTTCATCGATCTGGCCGCCGAGCAGGATCGGGATGTGCACGCCATCTTCTTTCATCATGGCGCGCAGTGCAGCCACCGTGTCGCGCATGGAAGTGTACGCCGCGGTGATCAAACCTGATAAACCGATTATATCGGGTTTGAAGATGCGCGCTGTTTCGACAAATGTCTCCGGGGCCACGTCGACCCCCAGATCAAGCACGGTGAATCCGTAGACGCGCAGGAGCATCAACAGGAGGTTCTTGCCCAGGTCGTGGATGTCGCCCTGCACGGTGCCCAGCAGCACCCTGCCTGATGTTCGGCCCGAGGAGTCATCCTCGACTCCGGGCTGGACGATCTCCATCACTTCGCGCAGGATATCGCCGGCCATGATGAGGCCCGAAAGGTAGTAGCGCCGCTGGCTGTATCGTTCGCCGACCTCCCGCATGCCCACCTGGCAGTCTTCGATGATGTCCAAGGGATCCTCGCCTTGCGCCACGCGCTTCCGGACGATGTCGAGGACCTCGTTTTCTCTCAGATCGGCCAGGGCCGCCGCGAGGTCTCCTGTGCCCGCTGGATCGGGCCTGTCATTCTCCATTTATGCTCCTTGTTCCGCCATGACCTTCGAAGCCGGAGGCCGGACGCCCACGGTCGCACTGAACCGGAGGCTATCTCCGCGCACGATGAACCAGCCCCAGCTCACGGGCCGGTCTTCGAAGTCGAAGAAGGTATGCTCGATGCGAAAGGCTGCGCTGCCCGCCGGGGCGTGCAGCAGCCTGGACTCATCCTCCGTCAGCACCGTGGTTTCGATCCCCAGGTCGCCGCGCTTGAGCACCGTCTCTCCG
>Ga0123332_1003220_pt1 | contig 14990 bp, 20 predicted proteins | sample BioC12SIPDNA_4_FD_89958 | JGI IMG/M metagenome (GOLD analysis project Ga0123332, IMG submission 89958) | Anaerobic biogas reactor microbial communites from Washington, USA - Biogas_R2_A C12 SIP DNA | ecosystem: Engineered > Bioreactor > Anaerobic > Unclassified | place: Washington, USA...
ACCTCGCACGACGTCGGCGGTCTGTCGCGTCGCGACCTCGAGCTCGCGCAGCGTGTCACGCAGGCGGCGCAACGGCTCGGGGTGCGGGTCGAGGAGGCAGGGTGAGGATCGAGGTCGTCTACCGAGAGACCAGCCGCATCACGGGTCTCGAGGTCAAGGGGGAGTTCGCCGATCTCGGTCGTCTCGTCCCCGAGGCGTGGCGCCGTCTTGCGTCGTCGGGGGCACCGCAGGGTCGAACCTACGCCGAGCTGAGCCGTGCGGTCGCGGACGGCTACGTCGAGGTGATCGGCCTGCTCGATGCCGATCTGAGCCTGCGGGGGCTGAGGACCGTGACGGTCGAGGTTCCGGCGGGCGAGTGGGTGCGGCACGTGCACGAGGGGCCTGTCGAGGCCGTCGCGGCGGCCTTCGGACGGATCCAGGACTGGGCCCGCTCGCAGGGGCGCGAACCCTCGGGCGAGCTGCTCGACGTGGGCTACCGGCTCGACGGTGAGGACGGTGCGCACGAGCTGTGGGTGCGCCTCGCGGAGGGGACCTGAGATGGAGCTCGTCAAGCACGGGCATGCGTGCGTGTCGCTCGGCAAGGCCGGACGCCGGCTCGTGATCGACCCGGGGGCGTGGACCGAGCCCGAGGCGCTGCGCGAGGCCGACGCGGTGCTCGTGACCCATGACCACGTCGACCACGTCGACCAGATGGCGCTGCGGGCGGCGCTCGAGGCGCGCCCCGAGCTCGAGGTATGGACGCACGCCGATCTCGCGGCGGGTCTTGACGGGCCGCAGGTGCACGCGGTCGCGGACGGCGACGAGCTCGAGGTCGCGGGTTTCGCGGTCCGCGTCGTGGGGGAGTGGCACGCCGAGATCCACGCCGATCTGCCGCGCGTGCGCAACGTCGGATTCGTGGTCGACGACGCGTTCTTCCACCCTGGGGACGCGCTGACCTTCCCGGGGGTCGAGGTCGACGTGCTCGCGGTGCCCTTGCACGGGCCGTGGTTGCGCTTCGCCGAGCTCGTCGACTGGGTGCGGCTCGTCGCGCCGCGACGCACCCTCGCGGTGCACGAGGGCCTCCTCGGCGAGCGGGGGCTCGCGCTCATGGACCGCCTGCTCGGGCCGAACGGCCCCGGTACGGGTGCCGACTACGTGCGGCTCGCCCCGGGCAGCTCGCTCACCCTCGGCTGAACCCCCCGCGCGATCTCCCGGCCCCACTGCCGGGCTGCGTCCTCGACGCCGGGTGCGAGGGGTCCGGTCATGCCCGTGACGAGGAAGCTCTGCGCCGAGGTGACGAGGCGCCCGCCGAGCGCCGTGGCGCGCCGTGCGATGCCCTTGCTCGCACCCGCGCGCACGGTCGTGCTCGCGCGGGTGTCGAACACCGCGACCGGCTGGCCGGGGCTCAGGTCGACCCGGCGCAGGTACTCGCGCACCCCGGGCCCGGTGTCCGCACCCGGCTCGCTCGCGACGCGTGCGCGGTCCTCCTCGCTCGACACGTGGGCCTCGCGGGTCGCGCGCGTCGCGGCGCGGGACATGCCGAGCGCATGCGTGGGCCCGCCCAGCACGAGGAGGTCGACCCGGGGCTGCGACGGTGCGTCCGCGACGCGGCGCACGTCGACGTCGAACCCTTCGCGGCCGAGCGTCTCGGCGACGGTCTCGGCGACGCGGCGGGCGTTGCCGAACATGGACTCGTACACCACGAGGGCGCTGGGCATGGGTCTCCTTCCTCCGACGGACGACCTCTACGCTAGGGAGCCCGACGACGACGCGACCCGGTACAAGGTCCCAGCCCGTGGAGGCTCCATGACGACGACGCCCGAGCTCCCTGCGAACTGGGTCCGTCCCGTCGGCTCGACGGGGCTGCGCTCGACGGCCGTGATGCTCGGGTGCAGCCCGCTCGGCCACGTCGAGCCCGCGTCCGAGGGGGTCGCGACCGTGCGCGCCGTGCTCGGCAGCCCCATCCGGGCGCTCGACACGTCGAACGACTACGCCGACGGCGAGAGCGAGCGGCGGATCGGCCAGGCGCTCGCCGAGGTGGGCGGTCTGCCCGAGGACGTCCTGCTCGTGACGAAGGTCGATGCGCGCGGCTCGGACTTCTCGGGTCGGCGCGTGCGGGACTCGCTTGCCGAGAGCCGCGCGCGGCTCGGCGTCGACGAGCTGGGTCTCGTCCACCTGCACGACCCCGAGTACCACGACTTCGAGCATGTGACCGAGCCGGGTGGCGCGGTCGACACGCTCGTCGCGGCGCGCGAGTCGGGCGAGGTGCGCGCGATCGGGCTCGCGGGCGGGGACGTCCGCGTCATGGCGCGCTACCTCGAGCTGGGCGTGTTCGACGTCCTGCTCACGCACTCGCGCTGGTCGCTGCTCGACCGCAGCGCGGGGCCGATCATCGACGCGGCGCTCGAGCAGGGCATGGCCGTCATGAACGCCGCGGTCTACGGCGCGGGGATCCTCGTCGACCCGGCCAGCACGAGCTATGGGTACCGGCGGGCGCCGAGCGAGCTCGTCGAGGCGGCCGCCGCGATGCGTGAGGTGTGCGCGCGCCACGGCACCGACCTGCGCACCGCGGCCCTGCAGTTCTCGGTGCGCGACGAGCGCTTCGCCTCGACGATCGTCGGCATGAGCCACCCGGACCGCGTCGCGGCCACTGTCGAGGCGGCTACGGCCGATCTCCCCGCGGACCTGTGGCCCGAGCTCGAGGCGCTCGTCCCCCCGCGGCGGGTCTGGCTCGACGCATAGCGCCTAGTCGACGCGCGGCACGCTCCCCCCGGGCAGGTCCCACGGGTAGAGATCGCCCTCGGTCCCGACCCGTCGTGCGACCTCATGGAAGTCGAGCTGTGCGAGACCGGGGTCCTCGAGCTCGGCCCACGTGCGCGGCGCGGCGACCCTCGGCTGCTCGCGGGCGCGCAAGGAGTACGGCGTGATCGTCGTCTTCGCGGGATGGTTCTGCGACCAGTCGATGAACACCAGACCCGTGCGGTCCTCGCGGCCCGAGGTCGCGAGGACGAGGTCGGGGTGCTCGGCGGCGAGCTCACGAGCGAGGGATCGACCATAGGCGTGCACGCGCATCACGGGAGCCTTCCCGTCGAGCGGGGCGTACAGCTGGAGGCCCTTGCTGCCCGAGGTCACCGGGATCGCCTCGAGCCCGTCGGCGCGCAGCCGGTCTGCGACGAGCCGGGCGACGACGACGCACTCGGCGAGCCCTGCGGGCGGCCCCGGGTCGAGGTCGACCACGAAGCGGTCAGGGTTGCGCACCCCGCCGCGCGGCCCGACCCGCCACTGCGGGGTGTGCAGCTCGAGCGCGCCGAGGTTGAGCGCCCACACGAGACCGTCGAGCTCGTCGAGGAAGGGCAGGTCGACCGTCTTGCCCTCGTCCGGTCCGCCCGGGGCGGCGCGCAGCGTGCGGTGCCGGACCCACGCCGGGGTCCCGCGCGGGACGTTCTTCTCGAAGAAGCGCTCGCCGCCCATGCCGTCGGGCAGCCGCACGCGGGTCACGGGGCGTCCCTCGAGCTGGGCGAGGAGCGCGGGTGCGACGGTGCGCAGGTACTCGACGAGCTCGCCCTTCGTCGTGCCCGTCGCGGGGTACATGACCTTCTCCGGGTGGCGCATCGTGACCCGGCCCACCTCGAGCGCGCTCATCCGGCCTCCGGCTTCTGCGCGGCGCCGTCGTCGCCGCCCGAGGTGAAGAAGGACAGCTGGCCGTTCGCCTCGAGGACCGCCATACGCACGTCGGAGATCCGCTCGATCCCCTGGGTGCGTGCTGCGGCGAAGAGGTCCTCGGGGGAGAGCCGCTCGGTGCGCATCGTGCGCACGAGCGGCTCGCCGTCGAGCACGACGACGACGGGGATCCCGTGCGTGACCACGCGCGCGCGGGTGAACCTCGCGTTGACCCACGCGAGCATGATCGTCAGGAGCGCCATCGTGCCGACCGCGAGCACGGCCGAGGTCACCGAGTAGTCCTGCTGCGTCACGGACTGTTGGATGAGGTCGCCCATCGTGATGAACAGGATGAGCTCGAAGGTGCTCAGCTCCCCGAGCGTCGCACGGCCCACGAGTCGCGTGACGACCCAGAGGAACACGAAGACGACGAGCGCGCGGACGACGATCTCCACGGCGCCTCCTCTCAGGGGGCCAGGACGGTGCGGAAGGAGACGGTGAGAGCGGGCCGGCCGTCCTCGAGCAGGCTCACGGTCCCGTCACGCAGGGGAGTCCATCGCGGCTGGACGTACGAGTCGTGCTCGAGCACGAAGCTCGCGCTCCCGTCGGTCGCAAAGGTCAGGACGAGCTCGTCGCCCGACCGGGTCTCCTCGACGGGCTCGGGGTAGAAGCGCTGGTGGTCGAGCATGTCGAGGTAGGGGGTGCTGATCGCGAGGTCGATCTCGGGTGGCAGCCCTCTCGGGTCGTGCAGCTCGACCCGCCATGGCAGGCCCGCCCCGTTGCGCGCGACCGGTGCGTACGTCACGGCGAGGCTGCGCACGCCGTCGTCGTCGCGCACGACCGCGAGCCGGTCCCCGAGGAACCCGGTGAGCCCCGCGACGACCAGGACCGCCAGCAGCGCGGTCGCGACGTCGCGTGCGACGACGGACCGACGCGGGGTCGCCCGAGCGATCCCGGTCGTCGTCGGGCGTTCAGGAGCTCTTGAGGGAACCACCGGCGGACTCCAGGTGCGCCCGGATGAACCAGTGGAACAGCTCGAGCTCGTGCAGGTGCCCCACGAGCAGGTCGTTCGTCACGTCGTCGAGCTCGGCGACCGCGTCGGCGGCCTCGCGGTGCGAGGTGATGACCCCCACGTACACGTGGTCGAGCGCCGCGAGGTGGTCGGTCGTCGAGGCGCGGCCGAGCTCGTAGTCCTCCCAGGTCCGCGCCTTGACGAGGGCGCCGGGGGTGCCGACGGGCGGGACCCCGAGCGTCGCGATCCGCTCGGCGATCTGGTCGACCATCGCGCGGACCGCGACGACCTGCGGGTCGAGCATCTCGTGCACCGCGATGAAGTGCGGGCCCACGACGTTCCAGTGCACGTGCTTGAGCGTGAGGGCAAGGTCGTTGAGCGCGTGCAGGCGGTCCTGGAGCACCTCGGCGACCTTCGCGCCCTCGCTCGGGGACAGCGACGGGACGGTGTACTTGGGGAGCTTGCTCGCCATGGGTCACGAGTCCTTTCGTGGAGGGTGGCGCGCGCCGTGCGGCCTGCCCTCACCGTCCCACCTGACGAGGGGTTTCGCACCCCGAGCGGGCCCCGCCTAGGCTGGCGCGTGCGACGGAAGGAGGCCGCGTGACCGTCCCTCAGCGTCAGACCCGCCAGCGTGCGGAGATCGTCGAGCTGCTCGGCGGGCTCGAGGAGTTCCGCAGTGCGCAGCAGCTGCACGACCTGCTGCGTGCGCGCGGGTCGAGCGTGAGCCTCGCGACGGTCTACCGCGCGATGCAGTCGCTCTCGGACTCGGGCGACGTCGACGTGCTCCTCGCGGCGGACGGCGAGGCGCTCTACCGCTGGTGCGAGCGCAAGGCGCACCACCACCACCTCGTGTGCCGCGAGTGTGGCACCGCGGTCGAGATCGACGGCCCCAACGTCGAGCGCTGGGCCGATGCGGTCGCCGCCGAGCACGGCTTCGCGGACGTCGCGCACACCCTCGAGCTGTTCGGGACGTGCCGGGCGTGCCGCACCGCGCGCGGGTGAACACCTGCGACACGCGCCGGTTTCGTTGCAATACCGCGGCTCAGCGGGCCTTATAGTTCCGGGGGTGGTCGAGAGCCGGCCGCACGATCCGAAGGAGCTAATCCATGGCACTGAACCGCAGCGACGTCGTGGCAGCGATCGCCGAGAAGGCTGGCCTGACCAAGACCCAGGCCGACGCCGCCCTGAGCGCCCTGCAGGACACCCTCGTGTCCTCCCTCGCCCAGGGCGAGGCCGTGAAGCTCACGGGTCTGCTCAGCGTCGAGCGTGTCGAGCGTGCCGCGCGCACGGGCCGTAACCCGCGCACCGGCGAGTCGATCGAGATCCCTGCCGGCTTCGGCGTGAAGATCTCGGCTGGCTCTGTGCTGAAGAACGCCGTCAGCAAGTGACGCCGAGCGCCGTCCGCACGTGACGGCGCGAAGAGCGGCGGGCCGGGAGCGATCCGGGCCCGCCGCTTCGTCGTTCTCGGGTCGTCGAAGGGTCCCACGCAAGAGCCGTTGCGAGGGAGCCACGCCGGAACGTACTGTGCAGTAACATTTCGCGCAGTCCACCTCCAGGAGGCAGCGATGGCGCTGTTCGGCACGGTCCACCTCGTCGGCCTTCCGCACGGCCCTGCGCTTCCTGGCGCGGCCGCGCTCGCCGCAGAGCTCGCGACGAGCGGCTTCGAGATCGTCCCCGACGCAGCTCGCGCCGACGTCGTCGTCGTGGGCCCCGAGGCGGGACCGGTGACCCTCGCGCCGGGCGCGGGAGCCGTCGTGCTGCTCGACGGAGCGCCGACCTCGGCCGGGGCGCGCGAGCTGCTCGACCGCGCCTCGATCGTGCCGGGGGGACCCGTCACGGGAGCACACCGCGTCGTGCCCGACTCGGTCATGCCGCCGGACCTCCTCGCGTGGGCGGGCTCGCCCGAGCTGACCGTGCGCGCAACCCTCGACCTGGGACCCGGTGCGCGCCCCGCGCTGCGCGTCGCAGGACCGCCCGGGACGCCAGGTCCCGTCGTCGCTGCGCTCGTCGAGGACGACGCGGAGCACGGTCGCCTCGCGGTGCTCGGGATCGACGTCCTCGCGAACGCCGAGCCGCTCGCGCGCGTCGTCGCACGTCACGCGATCGTGTGGGCCGCGCGCCCCGCCCCCGCGCCCGCGCGGTTCACCGACCGTGCGACCGAGCTCACCCAGGACCCCGCCTGGCTCGCGCTCAAGGCCGCGGTCGCCGAGCTCCAGCCGCTCCAGGCCAAGGACGGCTCGGTCACCAGCTCGCACGAGCGCGCGGCCGAGCTCGTCGACACGGTCGCGCAGAGCGTCACGAGCCTCGCCCCGCGCTTCCCGCACGACAGCGCCTACCTCGACGCCCTCGTCAAGGACCTGCGGCGCTGGAGCGACGAAGGGCTCGCCGTGCCCGACTTCTACGACTCGCTCGTCGCCTTCCGTCCCGAGCTCGACCGGGTCGACGGGTTGCGCCATCTCGTCGTGTTCCCGATGTACACCCAGAACGGCAGCCCCGACCGCAGGCTCGAGGCCGTGCTCGTCGAGGTGATCTGGCCGCGCTTCGTCGCCGAGCTCGAGGCGGGTGCGTACTCCAACAAGCTCTTCGTGCCGATCCGCTTCCTCGACTTCACCGCGGGCTACGACACGAACTCCGCGGTGCTCTTCCCCGAGACGGTCGCGATGCGCGAGGTCCCGGCGTTCACATGGGGCGCGATCTTCGCCGACCGCGAGGCCGCCCGGTTCCGCAAGGTCGTCGCAGCAGCCGCGCAGACCGTCCGGCTGCCGCTTCCGCCCGACGCCGAGCGGCTGCTCGCCGACCAGCAGCTCGCGGAGCAGACCTTCGTCATGTGGGACCTCATCCACGACCGCACCCACATGCGCGGCGACCTGCCCTTCGACCCCTTCATGATCAAGCAGCGCATGCCCTACTTCCTCTACGCGCTCGAGGAGCTGCGCTGCGACCTCACGGCCTTCCGCGAGTCCGTCGCGCTCGAGAAGCAGGGCGTCGCGCACGCGCGCCTCGTGCAGTACGCGATCATCTTCGACCGTGTGTTCCGCTTCGCGGTCACAGGCTCACGCGTGCGCAACTACGACGGCCTCGGCGGGCAGCTGCTCTTCGCGTGGCTGCACCAGCGTGGCGTCGCGCACTGGACGGACAACCGACTGACGATCGACTGGCCGCAGGTCCCCGCGGCCGTCATGGCGCTCGGGGCGCAGATCGAGGAGCTCTACTGGCGCTCGATCGACCGACCCAAGATCGCGCACTGGCTCGCGGCCTACGAGCTCGTGTCCGCGACGGTCACGCCCCACCCGGCCTCGCGCTGGGCCCAGGGGCCGCACGCGCTCCCGCTCGAGGGGCCGCTCAAGGAGATGACCGACGCCGTCCTGCCCGACGAGTTCCCGCTGTCGATGTTCCACGAGGCGCTCGCGCGCAAGATCGGCGACGTCGTCGCCTCGACCGCAGGCATCACGGGCTGAGCCGCGGCGCGGTGCTGCCACGAGCAGGCGCGTGCGTGCGGGACACTGGGGGAGTGACTGTGCTGCACGACGCGAGAACGCGCGACTTCGCCTCCGACAACTACGCCGGCGCGCACCCAGAGGTGCTCGAGGCGATCGTCGCGGCGAACGGGGGGCACCAGGGCGCCTACGGTGCGGACGCCTACACCGAGGCGCTCCAGGACGTCATGCGCGGCCACTTCGGCCCCGAGGCCGTGACGTTCCCCGTGTTCAACGGCACGGGCGCGAACGTCGTGGCCCTCCAGGCGATGCTCCCGCGCTGGGGTGCGGTGATCTGCACGACGACGGCGCACGTCCACGTCGACGAGGGCGGCGCGCCCGAGCGGGTCGGGGGCACGAAGCTGCTGCCCGTGCCGACCGAGGACGGCAAGCTCACCCCCGAGCTCGTCGATCGCGAGGCGTGGGGCTTCGGCGACGAGCACCGCGCGCAGCCCGCGGTCGTCGCGATCACGCAGTCGACCGAGCTCGGCACGCGCTACGAGCCGGCCGAGATCAAGGACCTCGTCGAGCACGCACACTCCCTCGGGATGAAGGTGTACGTCGACGGCGCGCGCCTCGCGAACGCCGCAGCAGGCCTCGGGGTCGGGCTCGGTGAGACGACGACGGCGCTCGGGGTCGACGTCGTCGGCCTCGGCGGGACCAAGAACGGCCTGCTCGGAGCCGAGGCGATCGTCGTCGCGAACCCCGAGCTCGCCGAGGCGATCACCTACCTGCGCAAGGCCGACATGCAGCTCGGCTCGAAGATGCGCTTCCTGTCCGCCCAGCTGCTCGCGCTGTTCTCGGGGGACCTGTGGCTGCGCTCGGCGCAGCACGCGAACGCGATGGCCGCGCGGCTGCGCGCGGGCGTCGAGGGCCTCGAGGGTGTGCACGTGACGCAGGCGACGCAGGCGAACGCGGTCTTCGCGACCCTGCCCGAGGGGGTCGCCGACCGTCTGCGCGAACGGTTCCGCTTCTACGACTGGGACGCCGCGCGGCGCGAGGTGCGCTGGATGTGCTCGTTCGACACGACACCCGGCGACGTCGACGAGTTCGTCGGGGCCCTCACGGAGGTGCTCGCCGCGCGATGAGCACCCAGGACCGCGTCTGGACGGTGCCGAACGCGATCAGCATGGCCCGGCTCGCGCTCGTGCCCGTGTTCGCGTGGCTCATCGCCGCGGGGCACGACCTCGCGGCGCTCGGTGTGCTCGCCCTTGCGGGATTCTCGGACTGGCTCGACGGCGTGATCGCCCGGCGCTTCGACCAGGGCTCGCGCCTCGGGGCGATGCTCGACCCTGCGGCAGACCGCCTCTACATCCTCGTCACGCTCGTCATGCTCGCGTGGCGCGAGGTCGTCCCGTGGTGGCTCGTGGTCGTGCTCGTGGGTCGCGACGTGCTGCTCGCGGGCCTCCTGCCCGCGCTCGCCCGGCGCGGCTACGGGCCGCTCCCGGTGCACTTCGTCGGCAAGGCCGGCACCTTCGCGCTGCTGTACGCCTTCCCGCTCCTGCTCCTCGCGCAGTGGCCGGGCGCGGTGGGTGAGGTCGCGCGCGCTGCGGGCTGGGCCTTCGCGTGGTGGGGGATCGCCTTCTACTGGCTCGCGGCCGTCCTCTACGTGCGCCAGGCCGTGACCCTCGTGCGCGAGACCGAGGTGCCCTCGTCATGACGGGACAGGGCGGGTCCGCGCCGCAGACCGGTCGGTACTCGGCCGTCTCGATGAGCCTGCTCACCTCGCTCCTCGCCCGTCCGCTCGACCCGGGTTACGAGGCCGCCGCGCGACGGCGCGCCGCGGAGGGGCCCACCCGCAGGTCCCTCGCCTCGACGATCGCGCTCGTCCTCATCGCGGTGCTCCTCGGTGCGCTCACGGTGCGCGCGGCCGTGACGCTGCGGGCACCCCAGCCCGCAGTCATCCAGGCGCGCGCGGTGCTCGAGGCGGAGGTCACCGAGCGCAGCCGGGAGATCGCCGAGGCGCAGGACCGCATCGCCGAGCTCGACGCCGAGGTCCAGGCCCTCCAGACGACCGCGCTCGAGGTGAGCGATCCCGAGCTGCTCGCCCGGCTCGCGCGCGACGACCTCGTCGCGGGCGCTGTCGCGCTCACGGGGCCCGGCGTGCGGATCACGGTCGCCGACGCCCCGGGGGCGCAGGACGGGGACGCCGAGCGGCGCGTGCACGACTCGGACCTGCGGGTCGTCGTCAACGGCCTGTGGGCCGCGGGCGCCGAGGCCGTGAGCGTCAACGGGATCCGGGTCTCGACGCGCACGGCGGTGCGCTCGGCGGGCCAGGCTGTCCTCGTCGACCTCGTCCCGCTCAGCGGGCCGTACGTGATCGAGGCGATCGGTGACCCCGACCGTCTGCCGACGCGGTTCGCCGGGACCGCAGCCCGCGACCATCTCGCGCTCCTGCGCGGGGTCTACGACATCCCGTGGAGCATCGACCCGGTCGCGAGCCTTACGCTGCCGGCGGCCGCTGCGCCTACCCTGGAACGTGCCACGGTGCTGACCAAGGAGGACCGATGATCGCGCTGCTGGGGCTCGCGCTCGGGATCGTGGCGGGCTTGCTCTTCGAGCCGACCGTCCCCGTGGGGCTGCAGCCCTACCTGCCGATCGCCGTGATCGCGGCGCTCGACGCCCTGTTCGGCGGCCTGCGTGCCCGGCTCGACGGGATCTTCGACGACAAGGTCTTCGTCGTGTCCTTCCTGTCCAACGTCGTGCTCGCCGCGCTCATCGTCTTCCTCGGTGACCAGCTGGGCGTGGGCTCGCAGCTCTCGACGGCGGTCGTGGTCGTCCTGGGCATCCGGATCTTCTCGAACGCCGCCGCGATCCGCCGTCACCTGTTCAAGGCCTAGACCGTGACCCACGTCCCCGAGCGCCCCGAGTCCTCCGCACGAGAGTCGTGGAGCCTGCTCCTGCACGCCCTGCGCCCCAAGGCGAGCGCGGGTCAGGTGCTCGTGGGGGTGCTGTGCGCGCTCCTCGGCTTCGCGCTCGTGACGCAGGTGCGCCACACGCACGCGAGCGGTCTCTCGGCGCTGCGCCAGTCCGACCTCGTGCGGCTGCTCGAGGAGACGACCGACCGTTCGCGTGAGCTGCGGTCGCGGGTCGCCGAGCTCGAGCGCACCCGAGACGAGCTCGCGAGCGGCACGAACCAGCAGCAGGCCGCGCTCGAGGCCGCGACCGCGCGCGCGGGGACGCAAGGGATCCTCTCGGGTCGTCTGCCCGCCGTCGGGCCGGGGGTGCGGCTCACGCTCTCGGACCCCTCTCGGGTCCTGACCGCCTCGACCTATGTCACGATCCTCACCGAGCTGCGCAACGCGGGCGCCGAGGCGGTCCAGGTCGACGGGCAGCGCGTGACGGCCGAGACCTTCTTCCTCGACGGTCCCGACGGCGTGCTCGTCGACGGGGTGCTCGTGCAGAACCCGACCCCGTGGCACGTGATCGGCGACCCGCACACGATCAGTCAGGCGCTCGAGATCCCGGGCGGTGCGCTCGCGCTCGTGCGCAGCCAGGGCGCGAGCTCGACGCTCACGACGAGCGAGCAGGTCGAGGTCACCGCGACGCGCACGGTCCCCGAGCTGCGCTTCGCGACCCCCGTCGAGAGCGAGTAGCGCTCAACCCCGCGGGCGCGGGTGCCGATGACGCTCGCGAAGGCCTTCGCAAGCCGTGCGCGCTGCGCATAGGCTGGGCATCCGAGGCAGGCCAGGGACGAGTGAGGTGCGATGAGCGAGCAGCCGCCGACGCCGGAGGGTGCGGGTACCCCGCGGGACAACACCGAGACCACGGTCTCGATCGGTTCCGTCCTGCCCGTCGAGTCCGACGCTGGGCTGCGCGGTCTGTCCCAGGAGGACAAGGAGGCCGTCGCGGCGCTCCCGCGCAGCTCGGCGCTGCTCATCGTCGAGCGTGGGCCGAGCGCGGGTGCACGCTTCCTGCTCGACGCCGACCGCACCCTCGCGGGTCGCTCGGAGGCCGCCGACATCTTCCTCGACGACGTGACGGTCTCGCGCCGGCACGCGGAGTTCGTGCGCGAGCTCGACGACTTCGTCGTGCGCGACGTGGGCTCGCTCAACGGGACGTACGTGAACCGCGAGCGGATCGAGTCCGTCCTGCTGCGGCCTGGCGACGAGGTGCAGATCGGCAAGTTCCGCATGACCTTCCACCCGAGCCCGGCACGCTTCCGCTCGGGGAACGCGCCGGCCGAGGGCGACGACGCCTGATGGCGCCAGCACCACGTCGTGCGCAGCGTGCTGCGCACCTCTCGCAGGACACCAGCGCGAAGACCGAGCCGCCCGCACCGAACGGCGCGCGCGAGCCGTGGCCGCAGGGCATCTCGCGACACGCGACGATGCGCATCTCGGACGTGCTCGCAGCCCTCGAGACCGAGTTCCCCGCGGTGAGCCACTCGAAGCTGCGCTTCCTCGAGGAGCAAGGGCTCGTGACACCCGTGCGCACCCCCGCGGGCTACCGCCAGTACAGCCCCGCGGACGTCGAGCGGCTGCGCTACGTGCTGCGCCAGCAGCGTGACCGCTACCTCCCGCTCAAGGTGATCGGCGCACAGCTCGCCGAGCTCGACGCGGGTCGGGCGGTCGAGGGGCTCGCGCCGCACCTCGCGACGCAGGACGGCGAGACCGCGCGCCAGGCGGGCAACGAGCCGCACACGCCGGCGGGGCTCGCGGACCTGCTCGGCGTCGAGGAGTCGTTCGTCGCGGACCTCGTCGAGGCCGGGGTCGTGACTGCCGACGCTGCGGGGCGGCTCGCGCCGTGGACGGTCGAGGTCGTGCGCGCCGCAGCAGCGCTCGCCGAGCACGGGCTCGAGGCGCGCCACCTGCGTGCCGCTCGGCAGGCCGCGGACCGGCAGGTCGACCTCGTCGAGCAGCTCGTGGCCCCGTGGCGCTCGCAACGCAGCGCGTCCGCACGGGCACGCGCGGCGACGGTCGCGGCCGAGGCCGCCGAGCTCATGGCCCAGCTCCACACCGCGCTCGTGCGCGGGGCGGCGAGCGAGCTCGACCGCTGACGGCGCTGCGTGCGCGCGGTGCGGCACGTAGCGTAGAGGTGTGCACGAGCCAGACCCTGACCTGATCCCGCTCGAGGTCGCGGGCGTGCGTCGGCAGCTGCCCGGCGACGACCTCATCGTGCTCCTGCACGAGCCCGAACGCGAGCTCGTCCTGCCGATCGTCGTGGGCCCGGCTGAGGCGACGTCGATCGCGGTCGCGGTCGAGGGCGTCGTCCCGCCGCGTCCGCTCACGCACGACCTGCTGCGCGACGTGATCGAGGCGACCGGGAACGAGGTCGACCACGTCGAGATCACCGAGCTGCTCGACGGGGTGTTCCACGCCGCGGTCGTGCTCGGCTCGGGTGTCCGCGTCGACTCGCGCGCCTCGGACGCGATCGGGCTCGCGGTGCGCACGGGAAGCCCTGTGCTGTGCGCGCAGGCCGTGCTCGACGTGGCCGGGGTCGACACGAGCGGGGGAGAGGACGACCGGGAGATCGAGCGCTTCCGGGAGTTCCTCGACTCGGTCGAGCCCGAGGACTTCGAGGCCGGTGAACCACCCGGACCCTCACCCTGAGGTAGAACTTGAAACTTCGCCGCGCGACACGCGCCCTTGTCGTTGACGACCCCGGGCCCGGGTCATAGCGTGGCCTGGACACACCCGGTGGACCGGCGCTCGCCGGTGCGACGTTCAGGAGGAACCGTGAGCAGCATCGACGGCGGCGAGGCACTCGCTGGCTCGGTTCCTCAGCCGCAGCTCACGCAGGGCCTGCTCTTCGGCGACGAGCTGCCCGAGCTCGACGAGCACGAGGGCTACCGCGGCCCGACCGCGTGCCGCGCGGCGGGGATCACCTACCGCCAGCTCGACTACTGGGCCCGGACGGGTCTCGTCGAGCCCACGGTCCGCCCCGCGAGCGGCTCGGGCACCCACCGGCTGTACTCCTTCCGCGACATCCTCGTCCTCAAGGTCGTCAAGCGCCTGCTCGACACGGGCGTCTCGCTCCAGCAGATCCGCACCGCCGTCGGTCACCTGCGCGAGCGCGGTGTCGAGGACCTCGCCCAGATCACGCTCATGTCCGACGGCGCGAGCGTCTACGAGTGCACGTCGGCCGACGAGGTGATCGACCTCGTCCAGGGAGGCCAGGGCGTGTTCGGGATCGCGGTGGGCCGGGTCTGGCGCGAGGTCGAGGGCAGCCTTGCGGAGCTGCCGACCGAGCGCGCCGAGTCGACCCCCGAGTCGCCGGCCGACGAGCTCGCCGCGCGTCGCCGCGCCCGCAGCGCAGGCTGACCCGGCACCCAGCGCCGGTCCCAGAGGGCCGCGCGACCGCGATCCGGTCGTGCCCTGGCCTCAGCGTGGTGCGCGCAGCGCCCGGTCGAGGATCTGGTCGAAGGCGTACGCGACGACCCGTGCCGCTGCTCCGGGCCATGCGTGGATCGGCATCGCCGCCCCCTGGGCCTGCTGGAGCGCGGCGCGCTCCGGGATCACGGGGCTCAGCACGAGCGGACCGTAGAGCGTGCGCAGCTCCTCGAGGCGGTACTCCTGCTCGACCGAGCGGGTCTTGACCCGGTTGACCGCGATCCCGAGCGGCTGGAGCTGACTCGCGCCGGCCCTGCGCACCTCGTCGACCGTACGCAGCGCCCGCCCGACCGCCATGACCGAGAACAACCCCGGCTCGGCTACCACGATCGCCCGGTCCGTCGCGGACAGTCCCGTCCGGGTGAGCCCCCCGAGCGAGGGCGGGCAGTCGAGGATCACGAGGTCGTAGCCCGTCGTCATCGACAGGATCTCCGACAGGCGCCCGACGTTCTGCGAAGGGATGTCGACGCCGTCGTGCCGTGCCGAGGCCTCCGAGCCGCGCATGACGTCGAGGCCCTCGGGGGACCAACC
>Ga0123332_1003223_pt1 | contig 14986 bp, 12 predicted proteins | sample BioC12SIPDNA_4_FD_89958 | JGI IMG/M metagenome (GOLD analysis project Ga0123332, IMG submission 89958) | Anaerobic biogas reactor microbial communites from Washington, USA - Biogas_R2_A C12 SIP DNA | ecosystem: Engineered > Bioreactor > Anaerobic > Unclassified | place: Washington, USA...
GAGAGCAAACGGGATTTCGGGCGTCATCGGTCCCTCACCGCCCCGTGCACACCGGCACGTCTCGCACGATGCGCCGGGCCCCTATGATCCCGCTGAAGCCGGTTGGTTGAGCGTTGCGCATATCGTCCTCGCTGCCATGTCGGCGCCTGTCGATGGGACGAATCCTAACAGGCGGCGCGCCACCTGTCCAGACTCCCCGCGTAACCCGCTAGTATTCCCGGTTAAATGGGCTGCCCCCCTGCGCCATCAGCTGGAAACGCTCGCTGTCGGGCGGGATCTCCATCAGGACGACCAGCCGGTCGACCAGCTCCTGAAAGACCGGGGCGGCCGTCTTGCTGCCCCAGTATCCCGCGGGCCGGTCGAGCTTGACCAATACCGATACAACCGGGTCATCGGCAGGCAGAAAACCGATGAAGGACGCGATTGAGCCGCTCGGGTCGTAGCCATAGGGCGTCGGGATCTGGGCGGTGCCCGTCTTACCCGCGACCTGATATTCCTCAAAGTGATAATCGTCGAGACTGGCCGGATCTTGCACAATCTGAACCATGATGTCGCGGGCGAGGTGCGCCGTTTCCTCGCTGATAGGCCGGTGGCTGGCCGAGGGCCGCGTTTCGATGATCTGGTCGCCATCGATGCGCGCCTTGACGATGTGCGGCTGCATGATCAGCCCGTCATTGGCGATGGCGTTCATGGCGGTGAGCATCTGCAGGGTCGAGACCGACACACCCTGCCCATAGCTGTTGTTGAGGAACTGGGCCTCGTTCCAGTTGGGATCGCCGGGCTCGACCAGGATGCCGGGCGTTTCGCCTTCCAGGTCGACGCCGGTCGGGCTGCCGATGCCGAATTCGCGCAGCATGCTGTACACCACTTCCAGGCCGCCGCCGCGCTCGGCCATCTGCTTGAAGATCGTGGCGGTGCCCGTGTTCAGCGATTCGATGAAGACCTGCGCGAAGGTCGGGTTGTTGTGCGAGGCGCGGTCCCAGTTGCAGATCGTCACGCCAGCTTCTTCGAAACAACCCGGATCGTAGTACGTCCACGACAGGTCGTGCGTGCCCAGCTCCAGGGCCATCGCCATGGTAACGACTTTGAACACCGAGCCCGGCTCGTAGGCGTCGGCCACGGCCTGGTTGCGCGCCAACTGCAGGTTTTCGGGCGAGAAATCTTCCGGCTTGTAGGTTGGGTTGTTCGCCATCGCCAGGATCTCGCCGTTGCGCGGGTTCATGATCAGGATCGTGCCGCCGGTAGCCCCGTGGTCCACCACCGCCTTGTCGAGAATCTCCTGGGCCAGATACTGCAGATCGCGGTCGATGGTCAGCACCAGGCTGATGCCATCGCGCACGGTGAACGTAGAGGTGCCGCGCTCCTCGACGATGGGGATCGTGCTGCGGGTGACGCGCTTGCTCTGCCCGGCCAGCAGCGATTCGTAAAAGCCTTCCACGCCGTAGTAGCCGCGCCGCGTCCGCGCCGATTCCGACCCGGCGAAGAACCCGACGATCTGCGCGGTGAGGTCGCCCTGCGGATAGATGCGCGTCGGCAGCGGCTCGATGATGATGCCGTCGATGTCCAGGTCAGCGATAGCCTGACCGGTCTCGAAGCTGACCACACTCGCCAGCAAAGCATAAGACGCGTAGACACCATTCTCATCGGGCAGCAGCCGCCGGTAGAGCTGGTCTTCGGACATGCCCACCAGCGGGGCAAGCTGGGCCACAGTTTCCTGCCGGTCCACCACCTGGTTCGGGCTGATCCCGATGCGGTACTCAAACGAATTACCGGCCAACAGATGGCCGTTGCGGTCGAAGATCTGCCCGCGATTGGGCATCACTTCCACCGTCTGGTTGTAGCGGTTCTCAGCCTGGCTGGCGAACGTCTGCTTGATCTGCGGATCCATGCGGAACTGGAAGGAGATGAGCCGCACCAACAGAATCGCGCTGATCGCGATCAGGCCGATGCCCACAAGCGTCAATCGTCGTTGTAAGGTCTCGTTGTGAATCATCGCTCAGAATTGGCCCCAAAACTCACGTAACCACCACAATGTAAACGGGAACATCGCTTGATGTGCCTGGACAGCCCTCGCGCTCCCCACGGGCGGCGCTGCCCATTCTTTTTCGACCATGGTAGCAGGACACGCTCTACCCGGTCAAGGCGCCTACCTTAAGGATAACGCCATAATCCCCCACGAGCCATCCCCGGTCCGGCGCGACGAAAGAAAGCCCATTCAGCGCGACGCTCTCGCCCGTGGGCAAGGCCGCGCCCAACCTCGCGCGAGGCGCCGGGCGCGCCTGTCACCGCTCGTTTCGCCAGGTTTCGAACTGCTTTTGGAAATTGTCCCACTGTTTGCGAAGCCAGCCGCTGAGGGTTTCGTCGTACACGGCGCCCGTGCTCGTCGGGGCGGGAGTCGGCGTGGGCGTGAACAGGGGCCGGTTGTAGCGATAGCCCTGGACGTAAATGTACTGGATCTCTTCGGTGTCCGCCTCGCGGAAGCCCATCTCCGCCGCCTTGGTCATCACGCGCGGCAGACTTTGCAGTTCCGCGATCTCAGCGCGCAGCCGCTCGTTGTCGCGCTCCAGCCGCGCGCGCTGCTCGTTCATGTCGTCGAGCGTGCGCACCGTGGTGGTGGTCGTGGTCGTCTGGATCAGGTACAGCGCGCCAATGATGATCCCCACGATGACGATCAGCGCCACGGTCGTAACGAGCTGCCTCTGGTTGCGCCAGGGATGCTCGGCCAGGGTGTGCGGTAACCACTCGCTCATACAGCGCCATCCAGTGCCAACAGGTCACAATACTCACTGCATCTAGTGGGCTATTATAGCCAGGGCGCGCTGTTTTGGGGAAACGCGCCGCCGCGCCCGGACCACGGGCCGCCATGGTGGATTTTCGCAGTCACGCTCCCGGTCACGCTGCGGTCACGCCGGGGCGCCATACTGCGATCAAGTACGGTGAGACAGCTTTTGCGCTCGCCCACCGGACCACTATAATCGTCGGTATATCATACCTTCACCATGCTCATAACTCGTCGGTTAAACGACTGTCGGAGGAAAACATGAAGCGGTTCCGTTCTCTTCAGTGGGTGGCAGTAGTCGTGGTGGTGGCGCTGGTGGCCGCTCTGGTCCCCACCATCACCAGAGCCGAGGCCGCCGGTGGCATGATCAACTACGGCGATATCGTGTACGGCACGCTCAACAACGTGAATTATTTCGAGATCTGGCAGTTCAACGGCCAACAAGGGGACCGCATCCGGATCACGATGACTGGCGACGGCGTGCTCGACCCCTACCTGGGCCTGATCGAAGCGACCAGCGAGCAGGTGCTGGTGGAAGATGACGACAGCGGCGGCAACAGCAACGCCCTGATCGAAACCACCTTGCCTTCGAGCGGCCAGTTTCTGATCATCGCGACGCGCTACAACTTCGACACGGGCACGTCGCAGGGCAATTATTCGCTGGAGCTGTCCGGCGGCGCCGGCCTGCAGCAGAACGTGTCGTATACATCTGGGCCAGAGGAGATTGAGCCAGGCGTGTATTTCATGGGCGACCTGGTGCTGGCCGAGCCGGTGAGCGGCCAGCTCGACGACAGTTCATTCTTCCAGATCTATTCAGTCGAGCTGCAGGCGGGCACGGATGTCGTGGTCGCCATGTTCGCCGATAGCTCCATGCTCGACCCGTACGTCGTCTTCGCGGACGAGGATGGCAATGTGCTGGCTGAAGACGACGACAGCGGGCCCGATATCGGCGGCGCCAAGACCGACTCTTACCTGCTGCTGAGCATTTCGCAGAGCGGCACGTACCTTGTCGGCGCGACGCGCGCCGGGATAGACCTGGGCAAGTCGTCCGGCGCGTACTCGCTGCTGGTCGGCGTCCCCGAACAGGATACGCCGGACCCGGTCAACCAACCCATGCCGGCGGGCATGGAATACCTCGGTGAGATCGCGTTTGGCGCGTCCGTGAGCGGGAGCATTACGGCGAACAGCTTCATGCACCTGTACGACTTCTACGGCGAAGCAGGCCAGATGGTCACCATCAATATGACCGGCGCGGACGGGCTCGACGCATACCTGGGCCTGCTTGATCCGAATGACCAGGTGATCGCCGAAGACGACGACAGCGCGGGCGACCTGAACGCGCAGATCGCGATCCGCTTGCCGGAAAGCGGCTGGTACGTGATCGCCGCGACGCGCGTCGGCATCGACGAGGGCACCTCGACCGGCGGCTATTCGTTGCAGCTTTTCGAGGGCACGCCGCAGCCCGCCAACGAGACGAGCGGTATCGCCGGTTTCGGCGGCTTGCCGGGCCGCGCCTTCCAGACCGAGGACGCGACGTTCTACCTGCGCGGCTTCGGCTCGACCGATAACCCGGCGAAGGCCACTCCGCTCGAGCAGTTCGTGACGCCCGACGAGGATCTGCCAGGGCGCTCGTTCCAGGTGGATGATGTGAAGTTCGCGCTCAACGGCTTCGGCGCCACCGACGATCCGGCCAAGGCCAGCCCGCTGGCCCGCTATCTGAGCCAGTAACGCCAACCGCCCACCAACCTGTACGACCAGGGGCCGCCCGTGCGCGGCCCCGTTTTTTTCGCTCAGCGGGCGACTTGACGCATCAGAACATTAGTGCTACACTGACTCCTGATGGTGTCGTGAAAACAAAAGGGTGTGACCGGTGACATTAGAGTTTAATAAGGTCGAACCACAGGTCCAGCGGATGGGCCGGGCGCTCGCCGCGCGCAACATGACCCTCAGCGAACGGCTGGATGCGGCCTGGGAACGCCTGCTGGCCCAGGGGGACCTGGGAGCCATCCACGATCGGATCCAACTGGCGCGCGAGCGGGACGTCGGGTTTCGCGGCGCGGCGCCGCTGGGTGAGCCGATCAACGCCCCCTATCCGCTGCCGCCTCTGCCCAGCCGCGCCACGATCATCGCGGCGGACGGCTCGCAGGTCTACCCCAGCATTCACGCCGCCGCGTTGTACTACCTGACGAACATCGGCGTGTTCGTGTACCATCATGGCACCGACGACCTGCCGGAACAGATCACCGAGCCAGCCCTGTTCTACAGCGAAAGCGACGTGCGCGACGAGAACGGCCAGGCCATCGCCAATGCGGCGGTCAACGCGCGACGCAGCGTGGCCGAATTACAGATGCTGGCCCGCGAAACGTGGAACCGCCGCAGCGCAGACAGCCCGCTGCTGGCGATCAGCGATGGGCCGCTGTTGTTCTGGGTAGGCAAAGATGTGCCCGACGGCAAACGCCTGGAGCAGGATTATCTGGGCGCGCTGGTGCACCTGCACGACACGCACGCCTCGGCGGCGAGCACGTACGGCCAGTCGGCCAGCCTGATCGGCTATGTGGACCGCCCCACCAGCGCGTTCGTCATCAGCCTGCTGCACCTGCTGGGCCTGGAGGATGACCACGTGCGCGAGGCGGCTCTAAAGAACAACGGCGAGCTGGAAGGGTTGATCGACCAGCGGCTGATGTTCCGCCTGCTGCAGCCCGGCGAACGCTCGGCGGTGATGGTCCAGCAGTCGCCGCAGAACAAGCGCTATCACGACAAAGGCGAGAGCTACGAGATCGCGTTCTTTTACCTGAACGTGGGCCACCAGGAGGGCTATCACCTGGCGCGGGTCGAAATGCCGATGTGGGTCGCGCGCAGCCAGCCCCTGCTGGACTGCGTCCACGCGCTGACGTTCGACCAGTGCCAGCTCATGTGGCGCTATCCTTACGCGCTGACCCGCGCCGACGAGCTGGCCGTGATTCGCGCCGCCGAGCGCGCCCAGCTCGACGACATGATCGAGATCGAGCTGCGGCGCAATGAGCAGCCCGTCGAGCGATCCGAAAAACTAGAATCCAAAACCGTGCGGCATGGTCGCACGCGCTACCGCCCAAAATAGCCCGGTTTGTGGAGATGGAATGAACAGCATGAACGAAGAAACCTTACAGCAGCCCGTCATCGGCAGTGTGCTGCGCGCCAGCACCGTCGGGTTTGTGTGCGGCACGCGCAGCCAGGAGATCGCGCATCCCTCGTTTGGCGCGTTCGTCCGCACGCGGCACGGGCAGCTCAACGACATCGACGTGATCGGCCTGATCCACACCATCAGCATCGACGACGACCCGCTGGTGCGCCAGTTGATCCTGGCGAATAACATCAAGCCGTCCGTGGAGCGCGACCAGCGCGAAAACCGGATGGTGCCGGTCGAGATTGGCGTGGTGAATGTGGGTTATGTCCAGGTAGGCCGCATCTACTACAACCTGCCGCCGCGCCCGCCGCTGAGCCTGGACCCGGTGCAGTTGTGCGACACTGAGACGATCCTCCGTTTCACCGAGCGGCTGGACTTTCTGCGGCTGGTGCTGAACGCCAACGGCGACTTCCCGACCGAGGAGCTGGTGGCGGCGGCGCTGCTGCAGGCGGCTAGCGTGCGCCCGCCGGGCGAGCGGCTCGACTTTCTGATCGGCGCGGGGCGGCGGCTGACCGGCCTGCTGGCCAACGACCTGCCGCGCCTGCAGCACGTGCTGCAGTTGATCAAGCCGGCGTGAGGGCCGGAATCCTGGCTGGGTAGAGGTTTGGGATTCAGTCCGGCTCTGTGCTATAATAGAACATAAGTTCTGATTTCAAAAGGATGACCCATGTCCACACGTGATCCCCTGTTCCCCGACACCGATAACCTGGACGACTGGTTCCCTCGCGCGGCGGGAGCCGCCCCGAGCCTGATCGCCGCCGGGCAACGCCTGGGCGTGGTCGTCGGCGGCTCGCTCAGCCGGGGGCTGGACGTCAAGCTGGACCGCGAAACATCCATCGAGGACCTGGCGGTGGGGCGCTACGTGGTCGTGCGCGGCCAGTCCAAGCGCTTCTTCTGCATGATCACCGACATCATGCTCGACACCACCAACCCGGCCATCCGCAGCGATCCGCCGGACCTCAGCGACCCGTTCCTGGCGGCGGTCTACACCGGCACGGCGGCCTTCGGCACGCTGCATGTCGCGCCGATGCTGACCATCGACGAGGACGAGGGCGAGCCGCGCCCGGTCAAGACGATCCCCAGCCACTTCATGCCGGTCGAGATCGCGACCGCCGCGGACGTCAACGACGTGTTCGGCCAGGAAGACGCCACCCATTTCAACGTGGGCGCCCCGCTGGAGCTGGAAGAGACACAGATCAACCTGGACCTGCGGCGGCTGGTCGAGCGCTCGGTGGGCGTCTTCGGCAAGAGCGGCACCGGCAAGAGCTTCCTGACGCGCATCCTGCTGGCGGGCATCATCAAGAACCAGGTGGCGGTCAACCTGATCTTCGACATGCACAACGATTACGGCTGGGCGGTCAAGGACGAGCGCGGGGCGCAGGCCAAAGGGCTCAAGCAGTTGTTCGGCGACAAGGTCTCGATCTTCACGCTGGACGACGAGGCCACCCGGCGTCGCGGCGCGCGGGCCGATCACGTGGTCACCATCGGCTACGAGGACATCCAGCCCGAAGACCTGGCCATGCTCAAGACCACGCTCGACCTCAGCGACTCGATGATCGACGCGGCCTACGAGCTGCAGAAGCTGTGGGGCAACGACTGGATCCGCAAGCTGATCGCCGCCCAGCCGGAGCTGCTGGACGAGCTGCGCGAGCAGGCCGCCGCCAGCCCGGCGTCGGTCCAGGCGCTGCAGCGGCGCGTGCGGCGCTTCGAGCGCTTCGAGTTCCTCAAGCCGAACGCGCTCGGCAAATCGGTCAAGGAGATCGTGGCCTACATCGAGGCGGGCAAGCACATCGTGTTGGAGTTTGGCCGCTATGGCAGCGCGCTGGAAGCCTACATCCTGGTCGCCAACTACCTGACGCGGCGCATCCACGAGCATTATGTCGAAAAGGTGGAGAAGGCGCTCGGCGACGAAAGCCTGGAGCCGCCGCAGTTGCTGATCACGATCGAGGAAGCGCACAAATTCCTGGACCCGACCATCGCGCGCCAGACCATCTTCGGCACCATCGCCCGCGAGCTGCGCAAGTACAACGTCACGGTGCTGGTCGTGGACCAGCGGCCCAGCGGCATCGACGAAGAGGTGATGAGCCAGATCGGGACGCGCGTTACCGCGCTGCTGGACAACGAGCGCGACATCGCCGCCGTCCTGATGGGGATCAGTGGGGCGGGCGGCCTGCGCGAAGTGCTGGCCCGGCTGGACACCAAACAGCAGGCGATCATCATGGGCCACGCCGTGCCGATGCCGGTGGTGGTCAAGACGCGCACCTACGACACGGACTTTTATGGCAGCCTCAGCGGCGATGCCGGGGCGCGCCCGGCGCTCAACCGGCCCACGCCCGCCGAGGATCGCAGGATTCGCTAGCGCGGCGGCTCAGCCCTGCGACAGCACCGCCGGCTGTTCGCGCACCTGGTAGTAACGCTCGCCCGCGCAGGACCGGCACAGCACGATCCCGCCATGCACGACCTCGCGCTCGTTCATAATCTCCTCGCCGCACTGCGCGCAGACGGCGCGCAAGCCGGGCTGGCTGATGATCGCCGCCATCGACACCTTCAACTCCACCGGCTGGACGACCAGCAGCGCTTCATCCGGCATGACCTGGTAGCCGGTCAGTTGGGCGTGCCAACTGTCGCTCTCGCCCGGCGCGTAGCGCAGCGCGGCGTGGCGAGACTCGGGGTGCGGGAAGATGCGAAGCGCCGTCCCGCTGGCGGTATCGACGAACGTCGCGGCCACTTTGCCAAAGTCCACGATCTGCATGGTGCGGCGTCCCACGTGGCAGCCCGTCGCGGCGACGATGCCATCGACCAGGCAGCCGTCGGTCTCGACGAAAGCGTATACCCGCTTGTCCGACTGGGGCAGGTCCAGCCCCAGCTCGACGGCGGCGCGCATCCCCATCCGCACGCCCAACACCTGGCGCGGGCACAGGTGCTGGTGGCGCGCCGCGCTCGCCTCGAGGAACTCGCTCAGCGAAGACATTGAATGTCCCTTTCGCTTCCAACGCAATCGCCAGCGGAGACGCTGGCGACGGTCGTCGATCGGCACACAGGATCTCCTTACCAAGTCAGTCCGGGGGCACCCGGACATCGGGAGGCCGCCGCGTTTCCGCGCGCGACCCTAACCCCGCCCAACGCGGCGGGTCCTCGCCCCTCGTCGAGGTCGGCCTGCTGGCCATGACGCATCCGTGGTAGGTCCAGCAGACTCGGAGAATCAGTTGTGAGTGTCAGCGGTCAGTCCTGGTCCACCTCCTGGTGGCGCTCGAGCCTGGGCGGGATTTTATACCCAAACGGGTTCTGCCGCCGGAAATCGCACGGCGGGCACATCCCGCGCGCCGACGGCTCGCCCGCGAAACGCGCGCCACACGCTTCGCACACGTGGAACACGCCGCTGTGGATCCGCCCTGGCTCCGCTGCCAGGAACTCGCGGACCAGCGGCACGCGCCGCCGGTGCAGCGCTTCCGGGTCACAGAGATGCAGGCACGTCTCGCAGCCGGTGCACGCCCGCGGCGCGTAGAGGATCTCGAAACCGCGCGACTCGTCATCATACAACACCTGGAGCGCGCCGGTCGGGCAGGCCTTCGCGCACACCCCGCAGGCGGTGCAGGTGTCATCGACGCCCAGCAGCACAAACGCCTGGCCGGGCTCCGGCGCGGGGCAGATGGCGGTTGGGATGGGGGGCGGCAGCCGGTCCAGCGCATTCAAGAGGCGGCGGCGCTCGGGGGGCAGGCGGTTCCTGGCGGGCGATGGCCCCTCGTCCACCAGCAGCGCCTCGTCGATCGTCCTGGCGGGCGCGGACGTGAAGCGCCGGAACAGGTCGCGCCGCGACACGGGCGGGCGGTTGGCCGGGTAGACAGGACGCGGCTGCCCATCCTCCAGCGGGCCTTCCGCCACGATGTCAACCGATCCGGCCAGGTCCCAGGCAGCCAGGACGCGCCGCGCCCGGTCGATCGCCTGCCGGACGTCGGCTGCCACCTGGCCCAGCGGGCACGCCGCGCAGGCGTCCAGACGGACGGCCACGCGGGGGATCCCGCACGCCGCCAGACTGGCATACGCCGACGGACCCAGCGACGCCAGGCAGCCGGCAGGCGCAATCGCCGCGTCGATCCCGGCAGGGCCGGTAGCCGGTTCGGGGTGCGCCGGACAGATCAGCTCCAGCGCGTTCAGGTCGTCGATCTGCGCGGCGCAGCGCAGGATGTCGTTGGCGCCGGTATCGCCCGCGAACGCGCCGACCGGGCACAGGTGCAGGCACAGCCCGCACAGCGCACAGGCCGCCGGGTCGAAGGTGGCGCCCCCCTCCCCGATGCGCACCGCCCCAGCCGGGCAGCGGGCGGCGCACAGGTCGCACGTCGAAAAACGGTCGCGCGCGCGCAGGCACCGCCCTGGGTCGAAGACGATCGCGGGACCGTCGATGGATGCGAAACGCTCAATAACCGACAGCATCGTCGTGATCCCTCATGCCGGCGGCTGGATGAGGCCGGACTGGACGGCCAGCGCGGCGGCCTGCGTGCGATTCTCGACCTGCAGCTCGTTCAAGATATTGCGCAGGTGGACCTTGACCGTGTTCACGGTGATGCACAGGCTGTCGGCGATCTGCGGGTTGCTGGCACCGTGGGCCACCAGGTTGAGGACCTCGACTTCTCGCTCGGTCAGCGCCTCGCCGCTGATATCGCTCGCGCTGCCGCTGTCGCCCATGTCGCGCAGCAGGCGCGCGGCAACCGCCCGCGTCAGGACGGCCTCATCCCCGGCTACCGCCTGCAGCAGATCGAACAGCTCGACGGCGTCCAGGCTCTTGAGCAGGTAGCCCGCCGCGCCCAGCCGCACCGCCTCGTAGACGTGTTCGTTCAGCTCCGAGGCAGTCAGGATGATCACTTCGACGGACGGGAAAGCCTGGCGAATGGCCAGCGCCGCCCGCAGCCCGTCCACGTCGGGCATCTTGATGTCCATCAACACGACATCGGGCCGGCAGCGCCCGGCCAGCGCGATCGCCTCGCGGCCCGTCTCGGCCTCGCCGATCACATCGACGAGATCGCGGCGCGTGTTCATCAGGCTGATCAGCCCCTGCCGGAACAGCCGGTGATCGTCGGCAACCAGGACTCTCAATGGTAAAGTACGCATCTGCGTAACTCTTTCTATCTTCAGGTCGCCATCACAAATCATGCTGGCACAGCCCGGTTTACGGCTGGGCCAGGGGTAACCAGAACGTCACTTGAGTCCCCTGGGCCGGGGCCGATGTCACAGTCAGGCCGCCGCCGACGCTCTCGGCGCGCTCGCGCATCGTCTGCAGCCCGAAATGCTTGCCGTTAGGCACGCGGTCGAACCCGACTCCATCGTCAGTCACCGTCACGCCCAGGCACCCATCGCGCGCCACCAGCCGGATCTGGACTTGGCGGGCGGCGGCATGCTTGCGCACGTTCGCCAGCGCCTCCTGCACGATGCGGACCAGTTGCGTCTCGGCCAGCGGTGACAGCCGGCTGACATCGACTTCGCTCGCCAGGTGTGCGTCGATCCCGGTCTGGACGCTGAACTCCTCGAGATACTGCTCCAGCGAGGGGAGCAGGCCCGCATCACCGGCCAGGGTCGTGCGCAGGCTCAGGATGTTCTCGCGCACATCGGCCTGCGCGGCGGTGATCCGCTCGCGCGCCTGCCGCAGCGCGACGAGGGTCGCCTCGGTGTTGCCCTGGCGCACGAGCGCGTCGAGGGTCTGCACTTCCAGGCTCAAATAGCCGAGGATCTGCGCCAGGCCATCGTGCATTTCGCGGGCGATGCGCGCCCGCTCCTCGACGACCGCCAGCGACTGCAACTGCCCCGCCATCAACGTGTGCTGGATGGCGATCACCGCCTGGTTGCTCAGGTGCCCCAGGCGGTCGAGATCTCCCTGGCTGAACTGCTCCGCCTGGGCGCTGACCACCCACAACACGCCCACCGGCTCCTCCTCGAAGACCAGCGGCGCGATGGCCCCCGCCTGGACGCGCGCCCCCAGCACCGAGCAGTGCCAGCCCTCGCCGGGAGCCAGCAGACACGCCTGGCGGGCGCGGGTGCTGTCGAAGATCACCCCCGACCGGATCAAGTCGCCCCCAACCGACTCCATGCCAGCGCCATCCGGCCCGGCAAACGCCTTGACGATGAGCGCTTCGCCGGGCTCGTTCCACAGGGCCAGCGCCGCCCCATCGGCCTTGAGCAGCGTCCGCGCCCGCTCGACAATCAGGGCCAGCACCTGGTCCAGATCCTCGAGCGTGGCGATCTGGCGGCTGATCTGGACCAGCGTCTCGATCCAGGTCTCGGCCATGTGGCGCGCCTCGCGCTGGGCGTCGAGCGCCTGGGCCTGGGCGCGCTCGCGCTCGCCGCGCAGCCGGGCGAGCTGCTGGTCGCGCTCGGCGCTGAAGACGCCCATGGCGCGGATCACCATCACCATCACGACCAGCGCCACGGCCATCCGCCACACCTGGACCGGCAGGCCGGTCGCGTCGTGGACCGTCTGGTCATTCAACCACGGCGCCAGGCCATACGGTGATTCGGGCACGATCAGCCCGGCCACGACCGCGTACAGGGTGAACGCCACGCCCGCGCCCAGCAGTGAATAGTGTGTCCCCGGCAGGTCCGCGTGCGGGAGCCGCCGCCAGTGCCGGAAGAACCCGAAGGCGACCAGCATCCCTCCCGGGAAATACAGCAGATAGCGCGCCCACACATCCGCACCGGTGGCTGCCTGATCGTCGGTGAGCACGACGACCAGCGCATAGGCCACGATCAGGGTGGCCGGGGTCAGCAGGGCTATGCGCACATAGGGCACCCACTCCGGCAGCGGCCCCACTTCGCTAACCAGGCCCGCGCCGAATCGAATCAGCAGCAGGGCGGACACGAGCAGCAGGATCGTCCGGGCCGTCACCAGCGCGGACTCGACTTCGGGCGCGAGCGCCGTCATCAGGAACATATCGCTCCATTCGACCAGGCTGTGCGTGATTCCAAACGCGGCCAGCCACGGCAACTGGCGTCCCAGCGATAGCTTGCTCGACTGGCGCGCTTCCAGCAGGGCCGCCCCACCCAGGGCGAAAAACGCCAGGCCATAGGCAAAATAGACCGCCAGCATCACCGGCTCCCCGCCATATATCCCGGCCCGTGCTCGATGCGCATCCAGCGATCGCACAGCCGGGCGAGACAAATGTAGAACGACTGGCCCGTCTGCCGGTCGAGCTGGCGGCAGAAGTCCGGCAGCCAGCGCCCCAGGTGATCATCGAGAAAGTTATGCTGCTGGCGCCGGTACTGGCGCGCAGTTTCGGAGGTTCCGGCGCCCCACGCCGCCGACTCGCGCGCGCACAGGTAAGCCATGAATTCCAGCTCGACGGCGATGTGATCCTCGCTGCCCGGCGCGGCGGCGGTCCCGAACTGGCGATACTGCTGGCGCAGCGCGCGCGCCACATCGCGGGCGGCGCCCACCACGTCCGACACATCGCGCCAGCGATATGCCGATTCGCGGGCGGGCACCCGATCCACGCTCCTGCCGAAGAAGCGCTCGTAGTCGGCCTCCAGTGCCGCCAGCGTGACCGGCCCCAGCCGGGCGAGCTGGTCCAGGCTCGCCGCCAGCAGCGCCCGATCGTTGCCCAGCCAGAGCGTAGCAGCCCCCAACTCGCCCAGCATGGCGCCCGACGCCAGCCCATCGACCAGCGCCTCATCGGGCGGGAAAAAGCCCAGCGCCAGCCAGCGGTAAATCTGGCTCCGGAAACGGGCGACCTGGGCCAGGATTGCAAACGATCGCGTGCGCGGATTCGCGCTGAGGTTGGGCTGCTCGTCGTTCATGTCAGGTAGAACACCGATGGCACGGTGCCTTTTTCGGGCAGAAGCTGGAAATGCGCCCGCGAACGCAGCAGCTCGGCTACGACGCTGTCCGGATCGTTGAGATCGCCAAAGGTGCGCGCGCGCGTCGGACAGGCCGCCACGCAAGCCGGTTCCTGGCCCTGGGCCAGCCGGTGCGCGCAGAAGGTACATTTCTCGACCGTCTGCGCGCGGTGGACGATCGTGTTATCGCCGGTTGGAAAGGGCAGCACGTAACGCGGCTGATCCTGCGCGTACACGCGCACCCCCGTGTACGGGCAGACAATCGTGCAATAGCGGCAGCCGATGCACAGGCTGGGATCCTGCATCACGCAATCGAGCTCCGGATGGCGGAAGGTCGCGGCAGTCGGGCAGACGTCCACGCATGGGCCTTCTACGCAGTGCTGGCAGCCCAGCGGCAGGTAGTCCAGGCGAACATCCGGATAGGCGTGGCCGTTGTTCGCCTCGCCGTTCGCACTCACCGTAATGACGCGCGTCCACCACACATCTTCCGGCAGGTTGTTCTCTTGCTTGCAGGCGACCGAACAGGTATCGCAGCCGGTGCAGGCGTGCAGGTCGATCACCATGACGTAGTGTTTAGCGCGCGCCATGCCCTGGCCTTTCCCTGGCGATCTCGACCAGCACATCCGAGAACGAGCAGTTCGGCCCCAACGCATTGGCCGGGTTGGTCCGATCGTGCGTCAGCGACTGCGGGTGGCCGTCCAGAAAATCGGGCGACTGCCAGCCCTGGCTGAGATACACCGTGCCGGGCGGCGCCGCCTCGCTCAGCCGGGCGCGCAGCACGGCGTAGCCCCGGTCGTTGAAAATGCGGACCGGGTCCCCGCTGGCGATCCCGCGCGAACGGGCCTCGGATGGGTGGAGCAGCGCTTCCGGCTCGCGGTCCAGCTCGCGCAGCCACGGGATGTTGCCGAAGGTGGAGTGCACCCGGTAGCGGCTGTGCTCGGTCAGGCAGACCAGCGGGAAGCGCCGCGCCAGCGCGCCATCCGGATCAGCCTCAATGGGTGGCTCGTAATCGGGCAGGGCGCGCCCGTAGGGCAGCAGGCGCTCGACATAAAACTCAATGCGCCCGGTCGGGGTCGCGAAGCGGCGCTCGGCGTGCGCCACCGGCGGCTCGTCGGGCACGTTCTTGCGCAGCACCCCTCGCTCGCGCAGGTCCTGTGCCGACAGCCCTGCCGTTTCCGGCCCGGCGCTGGCGAGCACCTCCTCCAGATAGTCGAGGGCGGGCC
>Ga0123332_1003226_pt1 | contig 14977 bp, 11 predicted proteins | sample BioC12SIPDNA_4_FD_89958 | JGI IMG/M metagenome (GOLD analysis project Ga0123332, IMG submission 89958) | Anaerobic biogas reactor microbial communites from Washington, USA - Biogas_R2_A C12 SIP DNA | ecosystem: Engineered > Bioreactor > Anaerobic > Unclassified | place: Washington, USA...
GCGGGCGCGGATGAGCTGCCCGAGGACCTGATGCTGGAGGCGCTGCGCCTGGGCCACGAAGCCATGCTGCCGGTCATCGAGCTGCAGGAGCGCATGCGCGCGGAGCTGGGCAAAGAGAAGTTCGAATACGTCTCGTTTGCCGGCGCACCGGACGTGGAAGCCGCGGCCGCGAATTGGCTCGGCGCGCGGGTCGAGGGGATCCTCGAGCAGCCGCTCAAGAAGCAGGAGCAATCCGCAGCCATGAAGGCGCTGCGCGTGGAGTTGCAGGAAGCATTGGGCGAGACCTATGACCCGAAGGCGCTGCAGGCCGCGTTCGACGCCGTCCAGAAGAAGGTGGTGCGCGAGCGCATCCTGGGCAAGAAGATCCGCCCGGACGAGCGCGGCCACAAGGACATCCGCCCGATCACTTGCGAGGTGGGGGTCCTGCCCCGCGTGCACGGCAGCGGGCTCTTCACCCGCGGCGAGACCCAGGTGCTCACCGTCGCGACGCTCGGCACGCCGGGCGACGCGCAGAAGCTGGACACACTCGCGCTGGAAGAGTCCAAGCGCTACATGCATCATTACAACTTCCCGCCCTTCTCGACCGGCGAGGTCGCGCCGAACCGCGGCCCCAAGCGTCGCGAGATCGGTCACGGCGCGTTGGCCGAGCGTGCGCTGGAACCGATGATCCCCGCGCAGGAGAGCTTCGCGTACACGCTGCGCCTGGTCTCCGAGGCGTTGGCCTCCAACGGCTCGACCTCCATGGCCTCTGTCTGCGGCAGTACGCTGGCGCTGATGGATGCCGGCGTGCCGATCAAGGCTCCGGTCGCGGGCATCGCGATGGGCCTCGTCACCGATGGCGACGTGAAGGCCAACAACCTGCGCTACGCGATCCTGAGCGACATCCAGGGCATGGAAGACCACCTGGGCGACATGGATTTCAAGGTGGCCGGCACCGAGCATGGCATCACCGCACTCCAGATGGACATCAAGATCCATGGCCTGTCCTACCGGATCCTGGAAGAGGCGCTGGCCCAGGCACGCGAAGGCCGCCTGTTCATCCTGGGCAAGATGCTCGAGGCGCTGCCTCAGCCGCGTAAGTCCCTGTCGGTCCACGCGCCGCGCATCCTGACGATCCACATCGATCCGGAGAAGATCGGCAAGGTGATCGGCCCCGGCGGCAAGATGATCCGCTCGCTGCAGGACCAGTACGGCGTCAAGATCGATATCGAGGACGACGGCTCCGTTTTCGTCTCCGGCGCCGAGGGCACCGGGGCAGAGCTGGCCGCGGCCGAGATCGAGAAGATGACCGAAGAGATCAAGATCGGCCGTATCTACACCGGCAAGGTCGTGCGCATCGAGTCCTATGGCGCGTTCGTCGAAATTGCGCCCGGACAGGATGGTATGGTACATATATCTCAGCTCGCCGATTACCGGGTGCCGAGGGTCGAGGATGTGGTCAAGCTGGACGATGAGATCACCGTCATGGTGACCGATATCGATCCTGCGGGCAAGATCCGCCTGAGCCGGCAGGCCGTACTGGAAGGCTGGACCGCCGAAGAGGCCCGGGAGCGGGATCGTGCGGGCGGTGGCCGGAGCAGCGGTGGCGGCGGCGACCGTGGCGGCTTCAATCGCGGCGGTGGCGATCGCCGCGGCGATCGTGGTGATCGGGGCCGGCGCTAAATCCAATCTTCGGGTGATGCATGGACAATGATCAGCCGGTGCTCTCCCAGCCTGGCGAACCGGGATCGCAGCCCGATCCCGGTTCGTGGGTAGGGGCAGCGCTGCGGGATATGGTGGGCACGATCGTGCCCGCCATCGTCATCGCACTTTTGATACATCTGTTCCTGGCCCAGGCGACGCGCGTCTACGGCCAAAGCATGGAGCCCAACCTCCACACCAACGAACGGCTGGTCATCGAGAAGATCAGCTATCACCTACACGGTCCCAGGCGGGGCGATGTGGTAGTGCTGCGCGATCCGGCCGGCAGCCCCGAGATGCTGATCAAGCGGGTCGTCGGACTGCCCGGCGAACGGGTGACCCTTGCCGACGGTCGGGTCTACGTCGATGGCACCCCAATCGATGAGCCGTACCTGGACCAGCCGACGAATGGCAGCGGCCGCTCGTGGGTTGTGCCGCCCCTCCACGTGTTCGTGATGGGCGATAATCGCTCGGCCAGCCGCGATTCGCGCACCTTTGGCGCGGTGCCGATGGAGGAGCTGGTCGGTAAGGCGCTCTTCCGTTACTGGCCTATCGAAGAAATCGGGATCGTGGATTGAGCCGCCACATGTGGTAAGATTTAGGTCATGAGTTCGGACACCCGCTGGACGCCATTTGTCAAACAGCTCGTCGTCGTAGCAATCCTGGTTGCCGTGGTGTTCCTGCTGTCCCGCGTCAAGGTGATCATCGCACCCCTGATCATCGCATGCTTTCTGGCCTACCTGGTTTCCGTCCCCGTGCCCTGGTTGCAGCGCCATACCGGTTTTTCGCGCACCGCCGCGGTCGGGATCGTCGAGCTCCTGGCGGTGGCGGTGTTATCCTCGCTGCCCGTTACGATCCTCCCCTGGTTCATCAACGCGGTGAATGCGTTCGGCGCCAACTTCGCCAAGGTCATCAATGAGCTGTTGAACGTTACGCCGGCGCCCATCGAGATCACCCCGGACCTGATCATCAACCTCGGCCCTTTCTATCAGCCGATCAATCAGTGGCTGCGTTCGGTGTTGGGGCCCGAGCTCGGCACCATCAGCGACATGTCATCCCTGTTCGCTCCCTTCGCCAGCGGCCTCACGACGGTGCTCAAGGGCGCGGTGAGCGGGGTGGTCTGGTTCTTCGTGATCCTCGTCGTCGGGTTCTATATCGCGCGCGATGGGCCGCGCTTCGGGCGCTACGTCGCCGAGCGCGTGCCCGACCCCTGGCGGCCCGAGCTCGGCCGGCTTTGGCGTGAGATCGCACAGATCTGGGACCAGTTTGTCCGGGGCCAGGTGCTGCTGGGCATCATCGTCGGCGGGGTCGTTTGGCTCCTGATGTCGATCCTCGGGGTGCGCAACGCGCCCATCCTGGGGGTGATCTCGGCACTGCTGGAGTTTGTGCCATCGATCGGCCCCGTGCTTGCTGCGATCCCAGGCGTCGCGTTTGCGCTGGTGCTGGGCTCGTCGTGGCTGCCCCTGCCCAATCTCTGGTTTGCGCTGCTGGTCACCCTGCTCTACGTTCTCATCCAGCAGGTGGAGAACCTTTACCTGCTGCCGCGCATCGTGGGCGCGCGCATCCGCCTGCACCCGGCCGTGGTAATCATCGGCGCGTTTGCCGGCGGCGCGCTGGGCGGCATCCTCGGCATCCTGCTTGCCGCGCCGACCATCGCGGGTGCGCGCGCGTTGGGTGGGTACACCCTGCGCAAGCTGTTCGACCAGGAGCCCTTCGTCGAGCCTGAGGTGCCCGACTATCGCCTGATCTGGGGGGAGACGGTCCAGAAGCGTGCGGTCGCAGCGATTCTGTTCGACATCGACGGCACGCTCGTCGAGACGGACGATGCCCTCTTGCGGTCGGTGGCTCGCCGGATCGACTTTCTCAGCCCGCTCATGTCCGAGGCGCAGCGGGTCACGTTCGCTCGCCGCCTCATCATGGCGCTGGAAGGCCCGGCGAACCTGTTAGTCACCCTGTTGGATCGCATCCACCTGGACGACGATGCCTACCGGCTCCGGCACTGGTTCCGCCGCACCAGCGGCATGTCGGATGCGCCGTGCTGTGAAAGCATCGATGGCGTCACGGATGCCATGCGCGAGCTGCGCAGCCGCGGCTATTTGTTGGGCATCGTCACCAACCGCGAGCGCGCCGAGGCCGAGACCGTGCTCCATGCGGTCGGAGTGCGCAATCTGGTCGGCGCGGTCGTGACGCGCGAGGACGTCCGGCACATGAAGCCCCATCCTATGCCGGTTCAGATGGCCGCGCAGCAGCTTGGGGTGCCCGCGGATCAGTGTATCATGGTGGGCGACACCGTGGTGGATGTCCGCGCGGGGAAGGCTGCCGGCGCGTTGGCCGTCGGGGTGCGCTCGGGCTTCGGCCAGGATGGCGACTTCAACGAGGCCGACCTGTTGCTGGACTCCCCCGCGCAGCTGGTGCTGTGGCTTTAGCAGCGGCTCGCCATCCTCCTCTCGACCCAGCGCACGAGCATCGTCAGCCCCAGGGTCATGACCAGGTAGAGGAAAGCCACCACGTTATAGGTCTCGAAGAACCGGAACGTGCTGGCGGAATAGACCTTGCCGAGCTGGGTGATGTCCTGCACACCCAACACCGACACGAGCGATGAATCCTTCAGCATGGCAATCAGGTCGTTACCGAGCGGCGGCAGCACCGTGCGCACGGCCTGGGGCAGGATGACGGTCTCCATGGCCTGCCGGTAGCTCATCCCCAAAGAACGCGCGGCCTCCATCTGTCCCCGGCCGATCGACTGAATCCCCGCGCGGAAGATCTCGGCGATGAATGCGCTGTAGCCGAGCGTCAGCGCGATGATGGCGCGCGTGGTGAAGTCCAGGTCGCGCACCTGGAATGCGCTCAATGCCTGGCCCAGGCCCGCCAGGGGACCCGCGCCGGCCAGCCAGCGCCCGAGGGCGTTGATGGCCTGGGCCAGGCCCGGCGCGCCGACGAACGCAATGTAGTACAGGATGACCAGCATCGGCACCCCGCGCAGGATCTCCACGTAGAACGTCGAAATCTCGTGCGCGAGCCGGAACTGGGACACGCGCATGATGCCGAAGACGAGCCCGATGAAGATCGCGAGCAGGTAGGCGATGGCCGTCACGTAGACGGTCGTGCCGATGCCCCGCGCCACTGCGTTCAGGATGACGCGATAGTCCGCGTTGGTCAGCATGGTCCATAGGAAGATGATGCCCAACAGGATCGCCGCAAGGAGCCAGTAGGGCAGGCGCGCCAGGCGGTTCGTAAATGGCAGCATGCGCGATTCCCGCGCTGCGTATCTGGATGAAGTCATAAAGCCCTGAAATACTTTTTCTATTTCGCGCTGGCGTCGTACCGGTAGAACCAGCGCGTGTTCATCTTATTCAGAAATCCGTCGTGTTGCAGCGTCAGGATCGCCTGGTTGAACGGGTCGACCAGGTCGGAGCCGGGCGTGAAGATGTAACCGAACTTCTCCGTGCCCAGCGCCTCGTCGAGCATCCTGAGCTTGTCCGGGTTGGCGCCGATGTATCCGGCCGAGGACGCGGAGTCCATCAGCACGGTGTCGACGTCGCCGCCCAGCAGGGCCTGTACGGCCGCGCCGAACGTTTCAAACAGCTTGATGCGCGGGTTCGCCTCGTCACCGTCCAGCACGTCGTAGACCGCGACGTAGAAGTTGGTCGTGCCGGCCTGCGAGCCGATCAGCAACTCCTCGTTGGCCGCAAACTCCGCCGCGTTGACAAAGCGGTTTTCGTCCGCGCGCACCAGCATGAACTGCTGCGACAGCATGTAATGATCGGAGAAGTCCACCTGCTGCGCGCGCTCCTCCGTGATGGTGATGCCGTCCATGCCCACATCGAACTGGCCGTCCTTCACCGCGGTGATCATGGCGTCCCACGACGTGACGCCCCACTCGACCGTGCAGTTGAGCCGCCGGCAGATCTCCTCGGTCACCTCGTACTCCCAGCCGGCCGCCTTGCCCGTCGCCGGATCCACGAAGTTGAGCGGCATGTAGGCGTTTTCGGTCACCGCGCGCACGGTGCGGCCCGCCAGGTCGGGCAGCTTGTCATACATGTCCTCGGCGTTCGGGTCGGTGAAGAAGAACCAGCGGCTGTTGAGATAGTCGAGGTAGCCTTCCGCCTTCATCTGGCTGATCGCTTGATTGAAGGGTGCGACCAGGTCGGAGCCGGGCGTGAAGATGAAGCCGAACTGCTCGGTGCCCAGCGCCTCGTCGAGCATCTTGAGCTTGTCCGGGTTGGCGCCGATGTAGCCTGCGGAAGAGGCCTTGTCCATCAGGACGGTGTCGACATCCCCCCCGAGCAGGGCCTGTACGGCCGCGCCGAACGTCTCGAACAGCTTGATGCGCGGGTTGGCCTCGTCTCCATCCAGCACGCTGTACACCGCCGTGTAGAAGTTGGTCGTGCCGGCCTGTGAGCCGATCAACAGCTTCGGATCTGCCGCAAATGCGGCTGAGGTGGCGAAGCGGTCCTCATCCGCGCGCACCAGCATGAATTGCTGCGACACCATATAGGGTATGGAGAAGTCCACCTGCTGCTTGCGCTCGTCGTTGATGGTGATGCCGTCCATGCCTATGTCGAACTGGCCGTCCTTGACCGCGGGGATCATGGCGTCCCACGAAGTGATGCCCCACTCGACCTTGCAGTTCAGGCGGCGGCAGATTTCGTGCACCGCGTCGTACTCCCACCCGACGGCTTCGCCGGTGAGCGGGTCGACGAAGTTCAGGGGCGTGTAGGCGTTTTCGGTCACCGCGCGCACGGTGCGACCGCCGAGATCTGGCAGGCGCAGCGTGGACGCCGCTGCCACGGCTTCCGCCTGGGCAGGCTCGGCCTCGGGAGCCGCCTCGGTTGCCGCGGCCGGAACTTCGCCGCCGGTCGTCACGGGGGCCGCGGTCGCTTCAGGCTGGGCGGGCGCAGCCGCGGTGGGCTGTTCCGGCGCAGGTGCGGGCGCGGCCGGTGCAGGGCTGCACGCTGCAAGCGCGACGACAAGGACAAGCACGAGCGAAGCAAGATTGAATACCTTACGCATGGCCATCTCCCCCTGTGAGAACGTGAGTTGGGCGCGCCTGGCAGACACGCTGACCCGGATTTTAGCGCATCCGGGAAGTAACGTCAATGAGAGTGGAGACCACTCTGGTGGTTTGACTTGGGGTGGCGTTGTGCTACATTCACATCGTGCTAAGACGTTCTGCTCGCTGGACAGGCTATCTTGCCGGGTTCGCGCTGGTTGCGGCTGTCACGGCCTTTGGCCTGTCGACGCACGGCATCATCGCACCCCCGAACATGATCATGCTGTTTCTGCTGATCGTGGTCGTTGCTGCGCTGCGCTTCGGACAGGGGCCCGCGCTTTTCACCGCGGTCGCGGGCGTCCTGGCCTTCGATTTCTTCCTCGTCGCCCCGCGCCTCACCCTTGCCGTATCCGACACGCAGTACATCCTGACGTTCCTCGGGCTGCTCGTCACGGGCCTGGTGATCAGCACGCTCGCGGCCCAGGCACGCGCGGAGGCGGAAGGCGCGCGCCAGCGCGAGGCCGAGACGGCCGCGCTGTACAGCCTGGCGCAGGATCTGACGGCCATGACGCGGTCCGAGGACATTGCAACCGTGGTGGTGCGCCACGTGGAAGACGTGTTTCGCGGCAAGGCCGCGGTCTTTGTACGGGAGAACGAGTTCCTCCGATTGTGCGCGGCCACCCGCGAATCCGAGAGCGTCGTGGGGCAGGGACCGGCAGACTGGGTCTTCAAACACGGCCGTCCGACGGGCCGGGGGACGGGCGTCCATCCGGCGGAGGCAGCTTATTACGCGCCGATGCGCAGCGCGCCCACCATCGCCGGTGTGCTCGCGGTCTGTCCTCACGGGCCGGTGGCGCCCCTGTCAGGGGCGCAGGAGCGGCTGATCGAGGCGTTTGCCAATCAGGCTGCAGTGGCGCTGGACCGCGCCCACCTGGTCGGGGAAGCCAGCCAGATCCAACTGGTCCAGGCGACCGAGCGGCTGCAGAGCGCGCTTCTGAACTCCATCTCCCACGATCTGCGGACTCCCCTGGCAACGATCACCGGTGCGGTGAGCAGCCTGCGCGACCCCGAGGTGCGCCTCGACGAAGAGACCAAGGCTGCCCTGATCGACGACATCCACAGCGAGGCCGAGCGGCTCAACCGGCTGGTGGGCAACCTCCTCGATATGACGCGGCTCGAAGCGGGGACGCTGCGGGTGTCCAGGGAGCCGGGCGACATCGCGGAGGTCGTGGGCGCGGCGCTGGAGCACCAGTCGAGGCAGCTGCGCGGCCGCGAGGTCGAGATCGATATCCCCGATGATCTGCCGCCCGCACCTATGAGCGAAGTGCTCATCACCCAGGTCCTGGCTAACCTCCTGGACAATGCAGTGAAGTACTCGCCCGACGCCACCCCGGTGCGGGTGTCGGCGCGGGTCGAAGGCAGCCACCTGGCGGTCGAGGTCGCTGACCGGGGCGTGGGCATCGCCCTGGCGGACCGCTCCCGTGTCTTCGACAAGTTCTACCGGACCGAGAGATCGGGGAGCGCGGGCGGAACAGGGCTGGGCCTCGCCATCAGCAAGGGCATCGTGGAGGCGCACGGCGGGACGATCGAGGCGCTGAAGCGGCCGGGAGGCGGGACCATCTTACGCTTCACGCTGCCGCTGGCAGCCGGAGGGACCAGCGAATGACCATGACCGGGCCGCGCATCCTCGTAGTCGATGACGAACGGGCCATTCGCCGCTTTCTGGCCGCGTCCCTGACCGCGCACGGCTACATCGTCCGCGAAGCCGGATCGGGCGAGGAGGCACTCAGCGAGGTCATGGCGCAGCGTCCCGATGTCATCATCCTGGACCTCTGGCTGCCGGGGATCGATGGGGTGGAGGTCACACGGCGCCTGCGTGAATGGACACAGACGCCGATCATCGTTCTTTCGGTCCGCGATGACGAACAGACCAAGGTAACTGCACTCGACGCGGGCGCGGACGACTACCTGACGAAGCCGTTCGGGGTGGGCGAGCTGCTGGCGAGGGTGCGCGCTGCGCTCCGCCATGCCGCGCCGTCCCCGCCCGATGCCATCTTCACCTCCCGCGGGCTCACCGTCGATATGGCGCGGCGTCTGGTCTCGGTCGATGGCCGGCCGATCCAGCTAACCCCGACCGAGTACGACCTGCTGCGGGTGCTCGTGGCGAACGCGGGCCAGGTGATGACGCACCGGCAGCTGCTGCGGCAGGTGTGGGGGCCCGGCTACGAGAACGACGCACACCTGCTGCGGGTCAACATCAGCAACCTGCGCCGCAAGATCGAGCCCGAGCCAGCGCGACCCGAATACATCATCAACGAGCCCGGAGTCGGGTACCGGCTTCGGGAGGTCACCTGAAGTGACTCTTGACACATTCTTGACGCCTCCCCGGCCGATCTTGACCCCTTCTTGACGCCTTTCTGCATATACTGGACCTCGCACGGCCGCACCGCAGGGAGTGTTTTCTCTGGCGCGTGCGGCGTTTGACTTTCGAGCGCGAGGTCCTATGCACATCATGGAATCGGCCGCAGGGCCGGAATCCAATATCCTTCACCGTCTGCCGGACTATGTGCCGCCGCGTTCGTGGCGGACGTGGTTGATCGGCCGGCCGTTGCAGACCGCCGAAGCCAGTCACCAGGCCATCAACAAGGTCATCGGCCTGGCGGTCTTCTCGTCGGACGCGATGTCATCCGTCGCGTACGCGCCGCAGGAGCTCATGCTGGTGCTGGCGTTGGCAGGCACGGGTGCGCTCCACCTGGCGTTTCCGCTGGCGCTCGCGATCGTCGGGCTGCTCATCATCCTGACCCTGTCCTACGAGCAGACCATCCACGCGTATCCGGGCGGCGGCGGCGCCTATATCGTGGCGCGCGACAACCTCGGCGAGCTGCCGGCCGAGACAGCGGGTGCGGCCCTGATGACGGACTACATCCTGACGGTGGCTGTTTCGATCTCCTCAGGCGTGGCGCAGATCGTATCCGCGTTCCCCGATCTCTACCCATACCGGGTCCCGATTGCCGTGGCCGTCGTGCTGCTCATCACGCTGATCAACCTGCGCGGGGTGAAGGAATCGGGCTCGGTCTTTGCGATACCGACCTATTTCTTCCTGCTCATGGCGTTCATCACGGTCGGCATGGGGCTCTTCCGCTACCTGTCGGGCACTCTGCCCCCAGTGACAGACCCGCCTGAGCTGGAGCTGTCGCATGCGACCCAGTCCCTCTCGCTGTTTCTGGTCCTGCGCGCCTTTGCGAGCGGCACAACCGCGCTCACCGGGGTGGAGGCCATCTCCAACGGGATCATGGCCTTCAAGGAGCCGCGCAGCCAGAACGCGGGCAGGACGTTGCTCGCCATGTCCGTCATTCTCGGCACACTGATGACGAGCATCACATTCCTCGCGTGGCGCACGGGCGCGATACCGACCGAGTTCGGCGAGACCGTCGTCTCGCAGGTGGCGAGAACCGCGCTGGGCAGCCGGGGACCGCTGTATCTCATGACCATCGCAGGGACGACCCTGATCCTGTTGATGGCCGCGAATACCGCCTTTGCCGGTTTCCCGAGCCTGGGTGCACTGCAGGCTGCCGATGGCTTCCTGCCCCGCCAGCTCACCTACAGGGGCAGCCGCCTGGTCTTCTCGCGCGGCATCATTGCGCTCGGGCTGATGGCCTCGCTGCTGATCATCCTGTTCAAGGCCAGCGTGACGCACCTGATCCCCCTGTACGCGATCGGCGTCTTCCTGTCGTTCACCCTGTCGCAGGGCGGCATGGCGCGGCGCTGGTGGCGTTCGGGCAAGCTTTCGACCGGCGAGGAGCGGGTGGAACGCGGGTCCATCCTGCGCTTCGACAGGCGATGGCGTTTGAAGCTGGCGATCAACGCGTTGGGTGCGGTAGTGACCTTCGTCGTCATGATCATCTTCGCAGTGACCAAGTTCCAGAGTGGCGCGTGGATCATCGTGGTGCTGATCCCGGCGTTGGTGTTCGTCTTCTCGGGCATCCACCGGCATTACAAGCGGCTGGCAGCGCAGCTATCGCTGGATGATTTCCAGCCGCGGCCGGCTGCCGCGCGGCACCGGGTGATCCTGCCGATCGCTGGCGTCCACCAGGGGACGCTGAGAGCGCTCCGCTACGCCCAGCTCCTGTCGGATGACCTGACCGCAGTGCACGTGAGCATCGATGCGGCGGAGACGGAGAAGCTGAAGCGCAAGTGGGAGATGTGGGGCGATGGCGTCCGTCTCGAGGTGCTGGAATCGCCCTACCGCACCCTGCTCGAACCGCTTCTGGCGTATATCACGGAGATCGCATCGGTGCGCCAGGGCGACGAGATGCTCACCATCGTCGTGCCCGAGTTCGTGGCGCGGCACTGGTGGAACAACCTCCTGCACACCCAGACCGCCACCTGGCTGCGTCTGGCGCTGCTGTTCAAGCCTGGCATCATCATCACTGACGTGCCCTACCAGGTGGAGTAGGAGGTGCGGATGCCCCAAGTTGTACGATCGCGCCTTGTGCCTTACCATATCCCGCGCACCTTCTGGCTCCGCACCGATTTCCGTCCTGAGGCGCGCCATGCAACGACTCTCGCGCTCGCAGCGCTGGATCTATGGCTCCGGCGACACCGGGTTCAGCCTGACCCTGACCATCGTCAGCGCGTACTTCGCCATCTTCCTCACCGATGTGGTGCGCGTGGATCCGGCAGTGGCCGCCGCCGCCATCTTCATCGGTCGCTCCTCGGATTATCTTAACGATCCCCTGATCGGCTACATTTCGGATCGCACCCGCACGCGCTGGGGCCGGCGCCGGCCGTTCCTGCTCTTCGGCAGCCTGCCCTTTGCGCTGGCGTTCATGCTGCTGTGGTGGCGCCCCCCGCTGCAGGGCGACGTGGCGCTGGCCGTCTACTATGCCATCGCCTATCTGCTCTTCGACATTGCGGCCACCTTCGTCTACATGCCCTACTTTGCGCTGACGCCCGAGCTCACCCCCGACTACGACGAGCGCACCAGCCTCACGGCCACGCGCATGTTCTTCTCGATCGCGGGCAGCCTGGTCGCGTTCACCGTCCCATTGATGATCGTCGGCAGCTTCAGGCCGGAGAACGCGGGCCGGGTGCTGCTGATGGCGGTCGCGTTCGGCCTGGCCTCCGCGCTCCCGCTGCTGCTGGTCTTCTTCACCGCGCGCGAGCGGCCCGAGCTCATGCAGCAGGCGCAGCCGGGCCTGAAGGCTTCGTTCCGCGCAGCGTTGGGCAACCGGCCGTTTCTCTTCGGCGCGGGCATCTACCTGTTCACGTGGATGGCGATGGACATCCTGCAGACGATCCTGCTCTTCTTCATCAAGTATGTGCTGCGCCGCGAGGCGCAGAGCGACCTGATCATGGGGACCATCTTCGTCGTAGCCATCTGCGCGCTGCCGCTGTGGCAGTGGGCCTCGCGGCGGCTGAACAAGCGACTGGCCTACATCGCGGGCATCTCCTTCTGGGCCATCGTGCAGATCGTCCTGGCCAGCGTGGGCGCGGGCACGACGCTGCCCATCGTGGTGGCCCTGTGCGTGCTGGCCGGCATCGGCGTCTCGGCCGCGCACGTCCTGCCCTGGTCGATCATCCCCGACGCGATCGAATGGGATGAGTACCAGACCGGCGAGCGTCACGAAGGGATGTTCTACAGCCTGGTCACCCTGGCTCAGAAGATCGCCAGCTCGGTCGCTGTGCCCATGGCGCTGCTGGTGCTCAAGTTCACCGGCTACGACGCGGCCAACGCGGTCCAGCCGGACGCCGCGCTCCTGGGCATCCGCATCGTCGCAGGTCCCATCCCTGCGGTTCTGCTCTGCGCGGGGATCCTCTTCGCCTTAGCCTATCCCCTGGGCCGCGAGGGATATGCGCAGATCGCGGCCGAGCTGGAGGCCCGGCGGTCTGGCCGGTGAGATTCACCGCAGGGGCGCGAAGGCGCAGAGGCGCAGGTATATGAGCGAGATTGTCATCCGCCGGGTGGCGAACGCGCGGGAGCGGCGGACGTTTCTCACGTTCCCGTGGCGGATCTATCGCGGGGATCCCCTGTGGGTGCCGCCGCTGCTGCCCGAGCGGGAGAAGGTAATCGACCCGCGGCGCGGGGCCTGGTTCGAGCAGGGCGACGCGGAGTTCTTCATTGCCTGGCGGGGAGGCGAGCCGGTAGGCACGATCTGCTGCGCGGAGGACCGGGCCAGCCATGCGGCGCATCCGTGGAAGGATGCGGTCATCGGCTTTTTCGAGTGCGTCGAGGACGAGGCGGTCGCGCGGGCGTTGTTCGATCACGCTGCGGGCTGGGCGCGCGGCCGCGGGCTGGATGCGCTGCTGGGCCCGTTCAACCTGGACTACGAGGATGCGTACGGCGTGCTGATCGAGGGCCGCGACCGGCCTCCCGCCATCCTGTGCGGACACACGCCGGCGTATTACCGGGGCTTCTTCGAGGCGTACGGCTTCGAGCCCGCGCGGGGCGATAACCTGGCGTTCGCGATCGACCTGGACCTGGCCGCGCCGCCCATGCAGCGGTTGGCCCGGCTGGCCGAGCGGGTGCGCAGCCGCGGCCGCTACCGGGTGCGCGGGGCCGACCTGGCGCACTGGGACGAGGAGGCCGGCCGGATCCTGGTGATGCTGAACCGGTGCCTGGCCCACCTGCCCGGCTTCGTTCCGTGGCAGCGGGCGGCCCTCGACGCGCTGCTGGCCGCGTTCAAGGAGATCGCGGACCCGGAGCTCATCCTGTTTGCCGAGACTGCCGGTGGCGAGGCGGTGGGCTGGTTCCCTGGCATCCCGAACCTCAACGAGGCATTCATCCATGCCGGCGGGCTGCGCTACCCGTGGCAGTACGCGGCGCTCCTGTGGCACATGCGCCGGCCGCGTGCGTGCATCGCGATCAAGAGCGTGCTGGTTCTGCCAGAACACTGGGATACGGGGGTGGCCGTGCTGCTCTTCGACGAGATGGCGCGGCGCGCGACCTCACGCGGGTATCGCTGGGCCGATCTCTCGCTGACCTCGGACGATAACCCGCGCACGCCGGAGCTGGCCGCGCACCTGGGATGCCACATCTATAAGCGGTATCGCGTGTACCGGAAGTGGCTGGCAGCATAGAACCTGCAGCTCACAACCAGGAAGGCCGGTATTCCTCCAGCACCCCGCGCAGCTCATCGCGCATGCGATAGTGCCACTGGCCGCCTTCCTGCTTCACCTCGAACATCAGCTCGACGCCGGGCGAATTCTCCGCATCCATGCCGGAAGTCCTGTTGATTCGCCGGCCCAGCGCGCCTAGCACCCCGGCCAACTCCGGCTCCGTCCTGTGGATGGCGGCCGCCAGCTCGGACGCTCCCAGCCCGGCCTCACCCGCGCGGTACAGCGCCCGGTAGAGTGCCTGCTGGGCCGGCGGAACCGGCATGCGCATCAGGACCTTGCGGATCAATTCGGGGACGGATGCAGGAGGCTGCCGCGCATCGCGCTGCTGCCGGTGGGGCCGGCCGCCGGTGTGGGATGCCTCTTCGAAGAGATGGGCGACCGCGGCGAATTCCTCGACGGTCCCTACAAACGTTAGTTTTGAAATCTGCACCGGTCCTCCGTTCTGTTCCAGCGGCCGCCAGCCAGTCACCGGCGGCCGCTGCCTCACTCATGAATTACTGCTGTTCCGGCTTCTGGGCGTCCAGCGCCTGGCGCACTGCGCCGCGCAGCTTGTAGCGCCACTGGCCTTCCGCGGGCGTGATGTCGAGCATCAGCGTGATGCCCGGCCGCTGCAGGATGGCTGCGCCCGGCGTCCGGCGCACGCGGCGCCCCAGGCGCGCCAGCAGCCGGCCGAGCTGCTGCTCGTCCCGATCCAATTGTGCCGCCAGTTCGGGCCCGGTGAGGCCCGCCTGGCCGGCTTCGTACAACGCCCGCAACAGCGCCCGCTGCCCGTTGGGCATCGGGCCGTTCCTGAGCACGCGCTGCACGGCATTTGCCGCGTCCGAGGGTTGTGCGTTCATCAGGGCAGCCTCGCCATGAGGCCACCGCCTGCGCCCACGCGCGCGCATGGCGTACGGGGCATCGTGCACGGTTACTTCGATCACTCTCATTCTATCCTCTTCCTCCAAGGGTGCAATTCTCACGCTCTTGCGCAAGTATCTTAATGATATCATGGCGCCACCGGTTTGTCAAGGCCAAACTGGCATTTTGTTATATCTCTAATACATCTCAAATAGTATTAAAGATATCTATTGATACTAAGGGGGCATTTTGTGGCGAGGAGGTGGTTAAAATAAGCGGCGGGCTGCTCACAGCAGCCCGCCCTTGTGGTGACAGCTCACATCGCCGTGGAGCCGTACGGCATCA
>Ga0123332_1003227_pt1 | contig 14977 bp, 8 predicted proteins | sample BioC12SIPDNA_4_FD_89958 | JGI IMG/M metagenome (GOLD analysis project Ga0123332, IMG submission 89958) | Anaerobic biogas reactor microbial communites from Washington, USA - Biogas_R2_A C12 SIP DNA | ecosystem: Engineered > Bioreactor > Anaerobic > Unclassified | place: Washington, USA...
ACCCCTTCACCCGCCTCTTTTCCCCACGAAGTCTCCGCGCCGAAGCATTGTTTCACGGGAACATCGACAGCTTTTCCCCAACCGACCCATGCGGGCAGCTCTCTTTTTTGCCTCACCAATCCGCCTCTTGCCTCGGGATTTCACGGTCTACCTCCTCTTGCTCGACCTCAGTCCCGGCGTCAGCCGCTTGCCGCGTGGCGAACCGTGTTAGAATCGTACCTTTCCCTCGGCGAGCCAACCGCAGCCAGGTTCAGCACGGACCGCACCGAGACACCCGGAGGATTTCTTTTCGATGCATGAGAATCTCACTGAAGATACGCTCGGACCGTTGCCGGTAGACGAGGCCCTGCTCGAGGAGGCCTCGGCGGAATACATCGGGCAATGGAACCATCTGGTCAGCACCACCAATTGGGAAAAGGGACGGATTATTCAGCAGTGGCGGCAACGGCTGATCGCCTCCGAAGCCCCGGTCCAGGCCTATTCCGACGACGCCTGGAGCCGCCGTGTGGGCAACGTCAGCGGTCAGCACGTCGGCCGGCTCCGCCGCGTCTGGCAGCGGTTTGGCGACAGCTATCGCGAGTACCGCGGGCTGTACTGGAGCCATTTTCAGGCCGCCTCGGAATGGGACGACGCGGAGATGTGGCTGGAGGGGGCTGCGCAAAGCGGCTGGTCGGTCGCCCAGATGCGGGCGCAGCGATGGGAAACCATGGGCTCGCCGCCGGACGAGCGACCCGAAGACGACGACATTCTCAGCGCGGAATTCGACGAAGACGCCGAACCTGCCGATGAGTCAAACGTATCGCAGGTCAGCGAATCGACCGAAGTCGTTCGCCGCCCGGGCGACCGCAACGAGGACGATGACAGTGAGGAAGATGATGGAGAGGAGACGGCGGCGGTCGGCACGGTCGATGCCGTTCCCTTCGACGTACCCGATTCTGCGGCCCAGTCCGTTGAGTCGGCCGCGCCGGTTCGTCCGTTCGAAAAACTTCCCGCGCTTCCCGACGATTTGCAGGAGGCGTTCGAGGTGTTTAAGCTGGCGATCCTTGCGCACAAACTCACCGGCTGGCAGGAGATCTCCCGCGACGATGTGCTGGCCGTCCTGGATGCCCTCAAGCAGCTCGCGCTGGCCCCCAGCGAGTCGGAATGAGAGGGGCGGGCGTGCATGCTCTCAGGCTTAATTGCCGCGAGTATGGCGCGTAGGGATGAATTCATTCGCCCCGGGTGGAGCGTATCCCATCCTGCGTTATTGCTGCGGCAGTCGCTGAGCAGCCCGGCTGCCGGCACCGGCTGAAGCGTTGGTGCCGGCGCGAAACCGATGCGTAGCAGCCGGGCTGCTGGAGTCCTTGCCACTGCTTGGCGTTGGATACGAATTCCCTTAGAATCGATCCACCACAAGTCCAGGAAGCCCTAACAAAACGGGTGCCTGTCCCCGTTTTGTTGGGGCTTCTAAGGAGTGTTCGGAAAGACCCCACCTCGGCGAGGAGCATCGCGTCATGCCGGAATCGAGCGTCAGCTTCACCAGGCTCGATGGTCTTATCCTCATCGGCTACCTCGTCGGCATCACCGCCTTCGGCCTCTGGATGGCGAGGAAGGTCCGCACCAGCGGCGGCTATTTTCTCGGCGAGCGGCGACTGCCGTGGTGGGTGATGGTCGGCCAGTCGTTCAGCACCGGCACCAACGCCGAGAACCCCGTCGCTCAGACCGGCGCGTCGTTCCAGTCGGGCTTTGCCACCATCTGGTATCAGTGGAAGAATATGCTCATCACGCCGTTCTACTGGCTGATGGCGCCCTGGTATCGCCGCAGCGAGCGGACCACCGTCGGCGAGATCATCGAAGACCGTTACGGCCGCGGCCTGGCGCTGCTCTACACGATCTTTGCCATCGCCTTCTTCGTCTTCAATCAGGGGGCGATGCTCAAAGGGGCCGGAAAAATCATCGCCGTGGCGACCGGCGGAGAGATGATCTCGCCCAACGGCGTTGTGCTGGCCATGACCGTGGCCTTCGTCCTCTATAGCTTCTTCGGCGGCCTCGTCGCGGCGGCCTACAACGACTTCGTTCAGGGCTTCCTGATCATCCTCCTCTCTTTCATCCTCATCCCCTCCGGGCTGATGGCCATCGGCGGCTTCAGTGGCCTGCGGCAAACCTTGCCGGAGAATTTCTTCGACCTCTACAGCGAGGTGAGCGGACTGGACGCCTTCACCATCGCCATGCTCACGCTCAACGGCCTCGTCGGCATCACCGCCATGCCGCACACGCTGACCATGAACGCCACCGGCCGCACCGAACGGGCCGGCCGCATCGGCCAGACCTACGGCTCGCTCGTCAAACGCTTCTGCACGATCGGCTGGGCCTTTACCGGGCTGATCGTCGCCGCCCTGGTCATTCAGCAGGGCGTTCAACTCGAGGACAAGGAACACGCCTTCGGCTACGCCAGCCTCCACCTTCTCCGCCCCGGCTTCACCGGCCTGATGGTGGCCTGCGTGCTGGCGGCCAACATGTCGACCTGCTCCACCTTCATGGTCAACACCGGCGCCCTGTTTACCCAGAACATCTACCGCGACTACTTCGACCCGTCGGCCGCCGACCGGCGACTCCTCTGGATCGGCCGTTTCTCGGGCCTCTCGCTGACGGTCCTCGGCGTGCTCTTCGCGCTGGTCGTCGACCAGGTTCTCCAGGCGTTTCTCTTCACCGAGACGATCGCCGCGCTGATGGGCATCATGTTTCTCGGCGGAATTGTCTGGAAGCGGGCCAATCGTTACGGCGCCTGGGCCGCCACGATTGCCTCATTCCTGGCCTACTACGCCACCAATTTCCTCATGACCTGCCGGCTCGACGGCCAGTTGCCCTCGACCCTCCGCGAAGCCTTCGGCCAGTTCGCCGGCGGCATCAGCGGCGGGGTGTGGTCGAGCTATCTCGCCACGGGCGAGCTGCAGTTGGTCTACAAGTGGACACCCGGTTCATTCGGTTTCGCCATGCTCATTGGGTTTGGGGCCTTCATCCTGGTAAGCCTCGTCACACCGCGAGAGCCGGCCGAACGGACCGAAGCGTTTTTCGACCGCTTGCGGCGATCTTCCGACGGTGAGGCGATGCCGGAAAGCGGCCCCCGACCGCTGGCCGCCGAGCGCGGGCAAGACCTCATCCTCGTCGATCTGCCCGGCTGGTTTACGGCCGAGCGCTGGCAGGGCTTCTTCCGACGCTACCGGGAAGACCTGATCGGTTTCGCGCTGGCCTGGGCGACCGTTGCGCTGTTGGTCTTTTCCGCCTGGGCGCTGCTGCAACTGGGGGCGTAGCGCCATCCTGTATTCAGAAAACAAAGAACAATCCAATGAGACGATCTATCGTGCTCTCCGTTCTAAGAGGCCCTAAGAGAATCGCCGCACGCAAGCAGCCCGGCTGCTACCATCAATTCCGATGCCGAAATCACGACGGCCCGATCGAGAGCAGCCGGGCTGCTGATAGCCGCTCGCTCTGGGTTCTGTTAGGGTTTCTGATGCTCTCCACCGTGCCAGCCGTAGGGGCCGATCGCGAGTGGACTCGTTTCCGCGGCTCCAACGGTTGCGGCATCGGCGAGGCCTCAGGCATCCCCGCGACCTGGACCGACCAGGACTACATCTGGAAGGTCAGCCTGCCGGGCATCGGCTTCAGTTCTCCGGTGATTTGGGATGACCGCATCTACCTGACCAGCACGATCGAGGAAGAAACGACGCTGATCGTTCTCTGCCTGAATACGGCTGACGGAGCCGTGCGGTGGCAGCGACGCTACCAGACCAGGCCGCACCCTAAGTTCAAGGCAAACTGTGATGCGTCGGCCACGCCGGCGGTCGACGAGGATCGCCTCTACGTCGCTTGGGCGACTCCCGATGAGCACGTTGTGCTGGCCCTTGAGCAACGCCAGGGAACCGAACTCTGGCGGCGCGACCTCGGGCCCTTCGTCGCGGAAGATGGCTTTGGAACCTCGCCGATCCTCGCCGGCGACGTGGTCGTACTGAGCAACGACCAGGATCCGGGCGGGACGAGTTCGATCGTCGCGTTGGATCGGCAGACGGGCGAGACGCGCTGGCAGGTGGATCGTGAGTCGAAAAAGGCCACCTTCTCCACCCCCTGTCTCTTCGAGCCGGAAGGGGAACGCCCGCAAGTGATTGTCCTCGGTTGCGCCCACGGCATCACCAGCCTCGATCCGGCCACCGGGGCCAAGAACTGGGCGCTGGACGACATTTTCGAGCTTCGCACCACGGGCTCTCCGCTGGTGGCAGCGGGGATGATTTTCGCCAGCAACGGCGCGGGCAACGCCGGCAAGTACCTGGTGGCGGTCCGGCCGGGCTCTGCCGAGCAGGGCACTGGTCCGGACGTTCTCTATCGAATCAGCCAGGCGGCGCCCTATGTGGTAACGCCCGTTGCCAACTGGCCGCTGGTGTTTTTCTGGAGCGACCGCGGCGTGGTCACCTGCGTCGACGGACCGAGCGGAGACGTGCATTGGCGCGAGCGCGTCGGCGGCGAGTACCTCGGCTCTCCGGTACGCGTCGGCGACCGGATCTACTCGATCTCCAATTCCGGCGAGATGGTTGTCTTGGCTGCCGCCGAGCGGTTCGAGGTACTCGCCCGCATCGACCTGGGCGAGCCGAGCCACAGCACGCCCGCCGTGGCCGGCGGAGTCATGTACCTGCGGACCCTCTCACATCTCATGTCGCTGGGTGGAAAGTGAGTGGCCTTGTCGCGAAGACTCGGGGCCACCTGAAGCAATCGCAACACCTCCTGCCGCGCAGCCCCGCCGCGCAACTCCTTCCCGGCGTTTTCTTCCGCAGGCGTCTCCCGTCAACTCCCCTTCCTTGGTCCAATACGACCCTTGCAAACACGCGCCGCAGCCACTATCCTGGACAAGGGATAGTGAACGCATGTATCTTAACCGAGCCCCATTGCCACAGCCCGGCACCCATGACCAACAACAAGGGACAAACGCTTCGTCCTCGATGCCCCTGACGACTTGGAACAATCGGCCGCAGCGACGCTCACGCATCTCGTGTGGCTCGAACTCTGCGATCAGATCCCCTGCTGAGAACAACGATGACGATCAGGCGAAAAAGTGAACTGCTCCACCCACAGGAAGGCGGCCACCACAACACCTCCGTTCTGAGAAATCGGCGATTTGGCGGCCACACCGAGCACCCGGCGATCCTTTTCGGTTCCCCGCGATGCTCGAGCCGGCGAATTTGCCGGCTCGAAAGGTGGCTGAAAGTACCGCTTCGTGGACTGCGTCCTTGCTCGCCGCCCGGCGCCGTGATATCCTGCCTCCTGCCGAGCGGGGTGATGGCTCGGTCGCTTGCCAACCGCCGGACAACTCGATATCCCGACAGGAGGGCTTGCCGTGCGTGCCGGATTCGTCGCATTGGCCGGATACGTTTTCCTTGCCTCGGCGTCCGCCGCGGTCATTGGCCCGCCGATGCCCCCCCATCAAGACCTTCCGGAAGATCGCAGCCGTGAGCACGTCCAGATGCTGGATGCGGGCGCGAGCGGCTACACGATCGACTTCCGCGGCACGGTCGACGGCGCGATGACCCGCGACGTCGTCGGCTATGCCGCCTACGGGCAGGGCTGGCAGCCGAATCGGTCGCTGCTGCTGGAAAACATCGGCAAGATCGACGTCCGCAATCCCCGAGTCGTTGTCAACGGCAAGCGACGATGGTGGAGTCTGCAAGATATTCTCGCGGAGGCGACGCGAGGTTATACGGATCCGGCGGACCGGGCCAGGGCCATTTGGGAGTTTCACCGGCGACAACGCTTCCATGCCACCACCTGGGACGCCGAGTCGAGCGATGCCGTCAAAGTGCTCAATGTTTACGGATACACGCTCTGCGGCAATGAAGCGCAGATCGTCAACGACTACTGGAAAGCGGCCGGACTGACAACTCGCCGCGGATATCCCATCGGCCATTGCGTCAGCGAGGTGTTTTTCGACGGGGCGTTTCGACTGCTCGACAGCGACGAACACGTCATCTGCCTGAAACGTGACAATCGCAGCATCGCTTCCTGCGAGGACATCGTCCGCGATCACGACCTGGTGAAGCGAACCCACACCTACGGCATCCTCAACGCCGACAGCCGGCAAACGGACGAATTCTCGGCATCGCTCTACGTTTACGAGGGCCGCCGTGAGGGAGACCACGGCAGCCACACTCGCCACGCGATGGATCTCACTCTCCGGCCGGGCGAGTCGATCGAGTTCCGCTGGGATCATGTCGGCAAGCAGTATTCCGCGGGCCAGGCGATTGCCGAAGGAGAGAAGAAACGCGACGGCCTGGGCGATCTGTTGGCCGGCTGGGGTGGAACCGCCTACGACAAGCTCCGCAACGGCAAGCTGCGGTATCGGCCGAACCTGACCGACGACACGGCGCAACGGGGCGCTGAGAAGACAGAAAACGCACGGCTCGACCTGGCCGCCGGGAGCGTCGCCCCGCAACAAGCGGACAAGCCGGCGACCGTGCGGTGGTGCTTCACAAGCCCTTACGTTTTTGTCGGCGGGAAAGCGTCGGCGGCGATTCGGCTTGCCCCGGGGGCTTCGGCCCAGTGGCGTTTCTCGGCCGACGCAAAGACTTGGAAACCGCTCGCCGCCTTATCCGCCGAGGGCGAAATGCCGTTGGAGGCGGTGCTGGACGAGATCGTTTCCCCGCGTGGACGCCCCGATTACCGTTTCTGGCTGGAATTGGTGTTGGAAGGAAAGGTCACAGCCAGGGAGATTGCCTTTGAGCACGACATCCAGACGTCGCTCCTCTCTCTGCCCGAACTTGAGGTGGGAATCAACCGCATCGAGTACCGCGATGCGAACGACTCGCGCGGAAAGGTCCGCATCACGCACCGCTGGTTGGAACGCACCTGCTGGCGACCGCCGCAGGCCCCCGCCGATGCGATTGTTCCGAAGGACGGCGAGACGGTCGCGGGCTCGCAAGTCGCCTTCCGCTGGACGGCGGCGGCGGACCCGGATTCCGATGCCATCGCCGACTACCACTTCGAGCTTTCCGAACACTCCGACATGCGGTGGCCCCTTTCGCCGAACTTCGAGAAACTCGTCTCACGAACGCCGTCGGCGGGAAAATCCGAATGGACGGCGCCGTACCGCGGGCTTCTCAATCCCGCCACGACCTATTATTGGCGAGTCCGCGCCCGGGACGACAAGGGAGTCTGGGGCCCGTGGAGTCGAACATTCCACTTCCGGATCCGGGCGCCCGGCGTTCCGTTGGATGTCCGACTCGAGCCCGAAGACCGCGGATATACGCTCCACTGGAAAGCCAACCCGCAGGGCGCGATGCCGGCGGCGTACAAGGTATACGGCAGCGATGAGAAGGGGTTTTCGGCCAGCGACACGAACTATCCGGTGGTTCGAGGCAAGGGCTTCGTCAAAACGATCGAGCAGTTCACGGCAAAGCCATCCAACGCGCCGGACGCCGGAGTGGTTCAAACACCGCCGAATCTAATCGGTACCGTGCAGGAAACGTCGCTGCGAGTGGTGGGGGCGGAAGTCGATCTGCCCAACGCCAACTCGGCGTTCTATCGCGTCGTGGCGGCCGATGCAGCCGGTATCGAGAGCGGGCCGTCCGACTATGCCGAGGCACCGAGGCCGATGGTGGTAATCCCGGCGGAAGATAAGGGCAAGGTGGGTGCGGAGTATCGCATGGCGCCAAAGTCGGTTCTCTCCATCGGGGATCTGCGTTGCCGGCGGAGCGATCAATCGTCGTACAACGCGGCCTATTGGGACCGTGAGGAGTACACGTTTCGTGCAACAGCTTTGCCGGAAGGGTTGACGATCGACCCCGCAACGGGCGAGATTTCCGGCAAGCCGGTGAAAGCGGGGAGATCCGACGTCCGAATCACGGTGTCGGACCAGGCCGGCGACAGCCGAGAATTCACCTACCGATTGTTGATTGCCGACGGAGCGGCAGGAGATCCACATCTTTGAACGACCATCTTTGAACGCTCCCTTTCCCTTCTGCAACGAATATGAAAATGCATCCGCAATTCCCCTTCTTTCTTTTCTCCGTCGTGGTCTGCTGCCGCCTACTTTCCGGCAATCTTCTCATGGCAGGGGATTGGCCAACCTATCGGGCCGACGCCGCCCGCAGTGGCTACACCGGCGAGTCGCTTCCCCGGAAGCTTGCGCCGCGATGGATCTACCAGGCCCGCCATGCCCCGCGGCCGGCATGGTCGGGGCGGGACACTCGCATGCCCTTCGATCGCGCGTTGCTTCCGGTCGTTTCCGGCGAGAGTGTCTACTTCGGCAGTTCCGCCGACGGAAAGGTCTATGCGCTCGACGCGAGCACCGGCGCCATGCGCTGGGAGTTCTTCACCGGCGGCCCGGTGCGGTTTCCCCCGGCGGTCAATGCGGATCGGGTCTTCGTGGCCAGTGACGACGGCTTTCTCTACTGCCTGGCAGCCGCCGACGGCCGCGTCCTGTGGAAGCTCCGCGGCGGTTCCAGCGACAGCCGCGTGTTGGGCAACGACCGGATGATCTCGCGGTGGCCGGCCCGCGGCGGCCCGGCGATCGCCGACGGTGTCGTTTATTTCGCCGCCGGCATCTGGCCCTCGGAAGGGATCTTCGTTTATGCGGTCGACGTCACCGATGGCAGGGTGATCTGGTGCAACGACGACTCCGGTGCGATGGAAATGCCGCAGCCGCATGGAGGCGCCGTGGCCAAGAGCGGCATTTCCGGCCAGGGGAATCTTGTCGTCGCCGGCCGCCTGCTGCTGGTGCCAACCGGCCGCGGTGTGCCGGCGGCCTTGGATCGCCGCACCGGCCAGTTGCTCTACTTCCACCTCCAGCAATACCGAGCGCTGGGCGGTTCGGAGATCGCGGCCGCCGGTTCCCATTTTCTGCACAGCGGCGCGATCTTTGATGTCGCCACCGGACACGCAGCCGACGGCAGTCTGGCAACGATGGCCGCGGCTGTGGCGCCGGATCGTATTGTCTGCGCCGTCAAGGATGAACTGGTCGCTCTGGACCGCCGATCGATGTGGACTCGCCGCCAAGGCACCGATCGCAAGGGGCAGCCGGTTGAAAAAACGGTGCTCGACGCGCCCGTTTGGCGGATGAAGAGCCCGTTGGATCGAACCTTGGAACTCTCGGTCGCAGGGCGTCAGATCATCGCCTGCGGCGAGGATCGCATCTGCGTCATCGACCAGGATACCCAAGCGACCGTGTTCGCCTCGCCAACCGACGGGGCGCCCTTCGCTCCCGTGGTTGCAGGCGGCAGGCTCTTCGTCGCTACCGACCGCGGCTTCCTTTATTGTTTCGATGGCGGCAAATCGCGCGAACCCAAACGTATTGGCCCGGTAAGCAATCCGACGCCGGTGAAGCGCGACCCGCTCTATCATCGCGCCGCTTCCGAGATCATCGAGCAAACCGGCGTAACTGCGGGCTACTGCCTCGACCTGGGTTGCGGTGACGGTTCCCTCGCCGAAGAACTGGCTGAACAGACCGATCTGCAAATCCTGGCCATCGATCCCGACGCGGCCAACGTAGCCGCCGCCCGTCGCAGGCTCGATGCGGCAGGGCTCTACGGAGTTCGCGTCACCGTCGATCAAGGCGATCCGGCGGCAACCGACTATCCCGATTATTTCGCCAACCTGGTCGTGTCGGGCAGATCGGTGACGGCCGCGCTGCCGGCGGGGGCGGAAGCTGAATTGAACCGTATCGTGCGGCCCTACGGCGGCCAGGCGTGTCTCGGCCGGCCCGGAGAAATGACCAAAACGGTTCGCGGCGAACTCGCAGGGGCCGGCACGTGGACGCATCAATACTGCAATCCGGCCAATACCAACTGCTCCGCCGATCTCTTGGCCCGCGGGCCGTTGGCGATGCTCTGGTTCACCGACTGGGGCTTTCCGATGCCCAGCCGCCACGGCCGCGGTCCGGCGCCGCTGGTCCTCGATGGCCGCTTATTCGTCGAGGGGCTCGACGGCCTGCTCGCCGTCGACGCCTACAATGGCCGCCGGCTCTGGGAATATCCGTTGCCGGGAATTCTCCACGCCTACGACGGGGAACACCTCATGGGAACCGCCGGCACCGGCAGCAATCTCTGCCTGTCGCGCGACGGGCTTTTCGTGCGGACCGGCGGCAAGTGCCTTCGCATCGATCCCATTTCCGGCAAACTGCTCGCCGAGTATCAGCCGCCCCGGCAAGAGGACGGCCGTGAGGGAACGTGGGGACTGGTGGCCGTCGTCGGCCAGACGCTCTTCGGCACACTCTCCGACACCGAGCACGTCGTCGGATGGCGATACCAGAAAGGCGACATGTCGACCCAATTCACCGAATCGATTCAGCTCTTTGCGATCGATGTCGCCAGCAAGAAGCTCAAGTGGACCTATCAGCCAGAACATTCCATCCGCAACAACTCCGTTGCGATCGCCGCCAGCCGCGTTTACTTGATCGACCGGCCGACGGCCGCGGCGGATTTGCTTTCCGCAAAGACGGACAGTCGCCGCGGGCAGCCGCTGCCGCCCCATCCACCCGGTACGCTGGTGGCTCTTGACGCAGAAACCGGGCAACCGGCCTGGACGACGCCGGATGCCTACGGCACCACGCTGGCCGTCAGCGAGGAGCACGACATCCTGGTGATGTCCTACCAGGACACCCGATTCAAGCTCGATTCGGAAATCGGCGGCCGCATGGCCGCGCTGCGCGCCTCCAGCGGGGCAATACTCTGGGACGTGGCGGCGAAGTACGCTTCCCGTTTGCTGATCAACGGCAGCACGATCTACGCCCAGCCCGGGGCGTGGGATCTGCTCAGCGGCGAGCCGCAGGAGTTCGATTTCCAACGCTCCTACGGTTGCGGCACTCTGGCCGGTTCGCGGCACTTGTTGGTCTATCGGTCGGCGACGCTGGGCTACACCGATCTTTCCGACAACCGCGGCACCGAGAACTACGGCGGTATTCGTCCCGGCTGTTGGATCAACGCCTTGCCCGCCGCCGGACTGGTGCTCGTGCCCGATGCCACCGATCGCTGCACTTGCAGCTACTTGATCAAAGCTTCCGTCGCCTTGCAGACGCAGACGAGCACACCACAATCATTGAGAGGTTCTCGATGAAGGCGTGCCGGAGTGCCGTCTCCCCCTTGACCTTTATCTTCATGGCAGCGCTCGTCGGCTGCGAAAACGGATCGCCCGACAAGACCGCCTCGGCCGACCGACGGCGCGGCGACCAGGACGTGGTGACCGTTTTTGCGGCAGCCAGCGCGACCAACGCCTTGGATGAAGTCAAAGCTGCTTTTGCCGCGAAGTTCGGCGCTCGTGTCCAGTCGAGCTATGCCGCTTCCTCCACCCTGGCGGAACAGATTGCCAGCGGAGCCGAACCTGACATATTCCTTCCCGCCCATGTGAGTTGGGCAAATTATGTCGGGAGCAAGGCCTCGGTGGCGCGACGGCGCAATCTGCTCGGCAACCGGTTAGTGGTTGTCGTGGCATCCGACTCCCGACTGGAACTGGCGGCGCCTGAGGACTTGCTCTCCGTCGATGTGGAGTATCTCGCCTTGGGGGATCCCGATGCGGTGCCCGCCGGCAAATATGCCCGCGAGGCATTGACGGCGCTTGGCCTCTGGGAAAGAATCAAAAGCAAGGTCGTTCCGGCGAAGGACGTCCGCGATGCGCTCACCTACGTGGAAACCGGCGCCGCGGAAGCTGCGATCGTCTACGCCACCGACGCCTCCATCAGTAAGAAGGTTCGGGTTGCCATTGAGATCCCTCCCGAATTGACCGAACCGGTGGTCTATCCGGTCCTGTTGTTGAATCGATCTCGCGAAAATGAAGCTGCCGCGGCTTTTTACGAGTACATCGCTTCACCCGAAGCGGCGATGATCTTCAAGAAATTCGGATTTGCCGTGCTCCCGGAAGGCGAAGACACCGCGAAACGACCCGGCGGCAAAGCCTCCCATTCCCGCGAGCCATAGCCGTGCATCTTTTCGGCAGCCTTCTGACGATCGAAGAAGCCAGCGCCCTGCGACTCAGCTTTCAGGTCGCCACATGTGCGGCGGCGGTCGGACTTCCCTTTGCCGTAGCAGCCGGCTACCTGCTGGCGCGCAGCCATTTTCGCGGCAAATGGCTGATCGAAGTGCTCGTCAACCTGCCGCTCGTTCTTCCGCCCGTGGTCGTCGGCTACCTGCTCTTGGTGTGCTTCAGCCCCCGCGGTCCCGTCGGATCGTTGCTCTCGGCATGGTTCGGCGCCAGGATCGTGTTCACCTGGTGGGGAGCGGTTCTGGCCTCCGTCGTCGTAAGCTTCCCGTTGATGGTCCGCGCGATTCGACTGACGTTTCAGGGAATCGATCCTCGCCTGGAAATGGCGGCGCAGAGCCTCGGGGCCGGGCGATTGCGGACTTTCCTGACGGTAAGCTTGCCTCTTGCCCGCCGCGGACTGATCGCGGGATGTGTCCTCGGTTTCGCCCGCAGTCTCGGCGAGTTCGGGGCTACGATCATGGTTGCCGGAAACATCGAGGGGCAAACTCGCACCATTCCGTTGGCGATCTTCACGCTGACGAACCAACCCGGCGGGATCGATCGGTCCTGGAGGTTGGTCGGTTTGGCGGTTCTCCTCGCTGGCGGGGCGCTCGCCGTCAGCGAGTGGCTGGAGCGGAGGCGATCGACCGATGGCACTGCTTGACTTCCGTTGCCGGCACCCGTTTTCAAGCGGATTTCAACTGGACGTCGCGTTCGAATCGGAACATCGCTTCACGACGCTTTTCGGCCCATCCGGTGCGGGAAAAACAACGATCCTTTCGATCATTGCCGGTTTCGTCACGCCGCGGGAGGGCTACGTGCGGCTGGGAGACCGCACTCTTCTGGACACCGACCATCGAGTATCCGTTCCCGTCAAAAGCCGCTCGGTCGGGGTGGTGTTTCAGGATGCCCTTCTCTTTCCGCATCTCACGGTGGATGCGAACCTCCGCTTCGGGCAACGCCGCCGGCGAAAACAGAAACGGGTGGTCGACTTTGGCCGCGTGGTGGAAGTCTTGGAGGTCGGCGGACTGCTGAAACGGCACCCGCGAAACCTGTCGGGAGGCGAAAAACAGCGAGTCGCCTTGGGGCGAGCGCTGCTCAGCGGGCCGGAACTGCTTCTGATGGACGAGCCGATGGCGTCGTTGGATGCTCCGCTGAAGACCAGGATTCTCGCCTATCTTGAACGGGTCGTCATCGAATGGAACATCCCCACCTTGTACGTGTCTCACTCGCAAGCGGAGGTGCGGCGGGCTTCGGACTGGGTGGTGATTCTAGATCAAGGCCGCATCGTTGCGCGCGGTGTGCCGGAGGATGCCCTGGGGCAACCCGCGCCGCTGGGATGGAGCGATTCGACGCGTCCGATGAATCTGGTGCGACTCGATCGCGTCGAACGAACCGACGGCCAACTCAAAGGCTGGATCGGCTCTCAACTTCTCTCCTTGCCGCCGCAAGCACCATCGGGCCTGTTGCCGCGGTTCGCAATGTTCTCCCCCGCCCACGTGTTTCTCAGCAAACAAGATCTCGCCGGGGTAAGTGCTCGCAATCATCTTCGCGGACGGGTATGCCGCCTCGCCACGAGCAATCAGGCGATTTTCGTCGCCATCGACATCGGGCAAATCATCTGGGCTGAAGTGACTCCTGCCGCCGCCAACGAAATGAATCTCCGCGCAGGAGACGAGGTCTTTTGCCTCCTCAAGGCCCACGGTCTCAGTTTGGTCGATTGACGTTGTAGCGGTGACCGAGAAAATCGACGTGGCACAAAAGGCTGGTGCAACAGTATTGAAACTCAGGATCAATAGCTTCGCGGGCTTTTTTCGATCGGCCGGGCCGTGGGTAAAGATGCACGGTGAGGATCTCGTGCTCTTTGGGTTCCCTGACTGTGCGGCGCCACTTCGGGAAATTGCCTACGTGGCGGCCCGGCCGGCCTGCAGCAACTTGAGCGGATCCGTCCGGCCTGTGGCAATGGCCGGCCCGAGGGCGGCCAGCGCCGCGAATACGAGTACGACCGTCAGACCCACCAGAAGCGAGGCCACGGGGATCACCAGGACCGGCCGCAGGCCGCCGAAAAAGCTCATGTACTGCGACAACCCCGTGCCGCACCAACCGGCCATGATCCCAAACCCAAGACTCAAAGCGCAGGCGACGACGCCTACCAGGAGACCTTCTGCGACCACAAGGCGGACAAGCGTTCCCCGCGTGAAGCCCAACGCCCGCAACACGCCCATTTCCCATTGACGCGCGCGGACGGAACTGACGATCACCGTCAACACTCCGAGGCAGCCGATCACCACGGCCACCAGCGGCAGGACACTCACCGCCCACAGCCACCGCGCCGCGTTGGCGCGGATCGTCCGTCGCACGTCCTCTGCTGACACCGCTTGGATGTAGGCAACCGGGCGGCCATGCGCCGATCCCGCGTCCGGATCGCCCCGGCGCCATGCCTCGTCGGTTCTTCTCGGCTTTCCCTCCAGGACTTCTTCCCCCAGGTAGCTCGCGTAGTACTCGCGAGCCGCGGCCGCCACGTCGGCCTCGCCAGTGGCGGCGGTCGCGTACCGCAGCCAGACGTGCTTTGCCTTGAAGAGGTCGAAATCGCCACACACCATCCGATCATTCGCGATCACCAGAGCGGCTGCCCGATGGGTGCGAACCCGCAGACCGCCTACCTTGGTCAGCCAGTGCCAGCCCTGGAAATCCGCCGACGCGGCGATGGTGTAGGCGACCGGCTGCCCGGGGTTCTCGGGCGGCACCAACTCAAAGCGGTCTCCAATCTCAAGCCCTGTTTCCTGCAGGAAGTGTTCGGGGACGATACAGCCTCGCCCGTCTTGCATCGATTTCAGGGCGAGCTGGCGGGTGCCCCTGATGTACGTGAAATCCAATAGCGGCCGGTTTCCTCCGACCGCCTTGACCGGATCGATGCCGATGATCACCACGTTGTCTTGCCGTGTCACCGAGGCGCGCTCGCCGCTGCCGGTAAGGTCTTCACGAAGCCGCGGTTGCTCCACGACGA
>Ga0123332_1003228_pt1 | contig 14976 bp, 9 predicted proteins | sample BioC12SIPDNA_4_FD_89958 | JGI IMG/M metagenome (GOLD analysis project Ga0123332, IMG submission 89958) | Anaerobic biogas reactor microbial communites from Washington, USA - Biogas_R2_A C12 SIP DNA | ecosystem: Engineered > Bioreactor > Anaerobic > Unclassified | place: Washington, USA...
CGCGGGGCCGCCTTGCTGGCTGGTTCCGCAGCCGGATTTGCGGCCGGCGAGACGTTTGTCGCCGTTCGCCCGCTGGCAACCCAGGATCTCGTCCAGTACGTGCTCGGCGCGAAAATGCCGGTCTGAAGCAGTGGCCGGGGCGGCCGGCCGCGGCAGCGCCATACGCCATACGCCATGCGCCATGCGCCATGCGCCGTGGGGACGCGGGTCAGCGTTTGCCGCGCCAGCGACGCAGCGCTTCACGCATGCGGAGCAGGTCGTCTGGCAGCGGAGCCTCGAACGCCAACGGTGCGCCGCTGCGCGGGTGGTGGAGCCTCAGCCGATGCGCGTGCAGGGCCTGGCGATCGAGCAGGACGGTATCATCTTCGCTGTGACAAAGCTCGCCGACGGTGATCCGCGCGCGTCCGCCGTAAAGCCGGTCGCACAGGACGGGATAGCCGATGTGCGCCAAATGCACGCGGATCTGGTGCGTGCGCCCGGTGCGCGGGTGCACGTGCAGCGCGGCGAAGCCCGCAAACCGCTCATCGACTTCGTAGAATGTCGACGCTTCCCGACTGCTGGCGTGGAGGGAACGAATCGCCATCTTCTCACGCTCGCGAGGATGCGCGCCGATCGGCTGGTCGATCCGGTCGCGGTCCCGATCGGGCACGCCCATGACCAGGGCGAAGTATTCCTTCTCGACCGTGCGCTCCTGCCACTGGGAGGCCAGTTGCATGTGAGCCGCGTCGGTCTTGGCCACGACCAGCACGCCGGAGGTGTCGCGGTCCAGGCGGTGAACGATGCCTGGCCGGCAGGCGCCCCCCACGCCACTGAGCTGTTGGAAGTGATACGCCAGGGCGTTGGCCAGGGTACCGCCGAGATGCCCGCGGCTGGGATGGACCACCAGGCCGGGCGGCTTGTTGACCACCGCCAGATCGTCGTCTTCGTACAGCAGCGCCAGCGCCATCGGTTCCGGTGCCGGGGACTCGCGCGGCAGGGCCGGCACGACCAGCGTGACACGTTGTCCGGCGTTCAGGCGGTAGGCCGGTTTGGCGCGCTGGCCATCGACCAGCACTGCGCCGTCCGTGATGGCACGGCGCAACTGGACGCGGCTGTGCGCCGGGCATCGGCCCGCGAGGAACACATCCAGCCGCCGGCCGGCTTCGGCCGCCTCGACCAGGAATTCCGTCGGTTGTTCGGAGGTCATGCGTGGATGCCGCAATACGTGCCGCGATACGATGGCGAACCAGCTGGACTGCCAGCCTGAAGGCGGCACCGCCGCGTTTTACCCGAGCGGAAGTGCTGTCCGCCGCGGACTGGCAGGCACCCGCACTCGAACGATGTCACTCCTCGGCGGGCGTCTCTGCCGGAGAGGCGTCTGGTACCGGCTGCGCTGGCGCCGCCGACTCAGTCGGCGCCGTGTCTTCGGGCACAGCGTCTTCGGGCACAGTGTCTTCGGGCACAGTGTCTTCGGGCACAGTGTCTTCGTCTTCGGGCGCCGTGTTGGCTGGTTGATCCTGTGCGGGGGGCGTGTCCGCTGGCGGTGTGGTCGCTGCATCGTCCTCCAGGAAATCCTTGCTCGGACCCTCAGGCAGCGTGCCGAGGTCGGATGCGGGCGCTCCCAGGGGGCTGCCCGACGGAGGACCGGCTCCCAGGTCCCGCGGAGCCGGTTTCTGGTTGTCGAACCAGTTGTACCATTTGCGTGTGGCCGCCAGCTCGAGTCGCTCCAGACGCTTCTGCGCGGCCTGGCCCAGTCCGCTCTCCCGGTCACTCTCCACGACGGCCGCGAAGTGTTTCTTGGCTTCGTCCAGTTCGCTCTGGGCCTCGTACGTCTGACCGAGTCCGAAATGCGTGCGAGTGGCCAGCAGCGGGTTACTGGCCGTCTGCTTGTTCTCGAGGATCGCCCGGTAGTACCCCTTGGCGGAATTCAACGCGGTTTCCGCGGCGGCGCGGTCGGAAAACATCAGGCGGATGCCGCGCACCGACTCGACGTCAGCCGCAGTCAGCGCCGCCCACAAGCCGGCCTGCGTATCGCCGTACTCGTCGGCCACATAACTCAGATCCTCCACGATATCCCCCTGGGGATTCGTGCCGGCCAGCATGTACTGCCGCCAGCTCTCCGCCAGCTTCCGCTCGCGACTGGCGGCGAAGTAATACCAGGCGGCCAGGACCAGCAGCAGCAACCCGGCTACCACCACTATCGCGGTGGTGTACGGCCGGACCCGTTCGATCCACAGTCCGAGTTGATCGGCCAATTCGTTGGTCTGCAGTTTCTGTCGTCGTTTGGATTTCATGATCAGCCGTCGCGTCGAAGGGTTGCGGCACTGCCGCCGTGCGGTCTCTCTGCAGCACGTCCCTCGCGCTGCTACAGAAGGCAAGAAACCGCCCTGCACTGAAGGCGTAAGTATATGGCTCGTTTGGGAAAACCGTCAATAGCAGGGAGGCCGGGGGACGGGGGACCCGGCCGCGTACTGCCGGTTGCGCCCCTTCCGCGCGGCGCGATTCCTGGTAGGATCTCTGGCCATGTGCGCCGCCTTGAACCCTGCCCAACAGCAAGCCGTCTCGACACTCTCCGGGCCGCTGTTGGTGCTGGCGGGTGCGGGCACCGGCAAGACCCGAGTGGTGACGTTCCGCATTGCGGAACTCATCCGGCACGGGGCGGTTCCCGAGCGGATTCTGGCGGTCACGTTCACCAACAAAGCGGCTGCGGAGATGCAGGAGCGGGTGGCGAAGCTGTTGGGCAGGCGCCGCGCATCGCGCCCGCAGGTGTCGACCTTCCACGCGCACAGCATGAAGGTCCTGCGGAGGCACATTCACCGCCTGGGGTACCCGGATCGCTTCGCGATCTGCGACCGGGGTGACCAGGAGAGCATCGCGCGATCGGTGCTCCGCGACATCCGGGTCGGTACTCAGGCGATGCGCCCCGGCGACCTGTTGTACCAGATCAGCAGCTGGAAGTCGCACTGCGTGCGGCCAGCGCAGGCGGCGGCGCTGGCACAGACCGACAAGGAACACCTGGCCGCGCTGGGCTATCGCCGCTATCAACAGATGCTCCGGAACGCCGCGGCCGTCGATTTCGACGACATTCTGCTCTGCACCGAGGATCTGTTCTCTCAGTTCCCCGACGTGCTGCAGCAGGAGGCGGGGTTGTTTGACCACCTGCTGGTGGACGAGTACCAGGACACGAATGCCAGCCAGTACCGCATCGTCCGGGCACTGGCCGCAGAGCACCGGAACCTGTGCGTGGTGGGCGATGACGACCAATCGATCTACGGCTGGCGCGGCGCGGAAGTGGAGCACATCCTGCGCTTCACACGCGACTGGCCTGACGCCACCGTGGTGCGACTGGAGACGAATTACCGCAGCACGGCCGCCATTCTGGAACACGCCAATCGACTGATCGCCTGCAACCTGGTGCGGCACGCCAAGGTGCTGCGGGCCGACCGCCCCGGCGGTACGCCGCCCCGCATCCTCCAGTGCAAGGACGAAGTGGAGGAGGCGAAGATGGTCGTGGATGACATCCGGCGGCAGTGCCGCGAGCCGGGGGTCGAGCCGGGTGACATCGCGGTCCTGTTCCGCACCAACGAACAGCCGCGGCCGTTTGAGGCGGAAATGCGGCGGCAGAAGGTCCCGTATGTGCTGATCGGCGGCACGTCGTTCTTTGATCGCAAGGAGGTGCGTGACATCCTGGCTTACGTCCGCCTGCTGGTCATGCCGCGCGACGATACGGCGCTGTTGCGGATCATCAACACCCCCCCGCGCGGCATCGGCTCCAAGACCATCGAAACGCTGGTGCAGCGGGCCGTGCAGCAGAACTGTCATGTGTGGGACGTGGCGGGCCAGGCAGAGGTGTCCCCGGCGCTGCCCGACAAGGCCGTCGCCGCGCTGCACCAGTTCATCGCGCTCGTGCAGGGCTATCAGCGTCAGGTCCACGCCCGCAACCGCCCGCTGGCCGAACTGGTACACGACCTGATCGAGACGATCCACTACCGGGTGGAACTCGAGCGGCAGTACGACGACGAAAACGACCGGCAGACGAGGTGGGAATCGGTCCAGGACGTGGTCAATGCGCTGGCCGACTACGAGGCGAAGGCGGAGCAGCCGAACCTGGTGGAATTCCTCGACGACGTCACCCTCACGGGGCGCGAATTCGATCAGGACAAGGCGAGCAAGCTGCGCCGCAGCGCCGTATCGCTCATGACGCTCCACAGCGCCAAGGGACTGGAGTTCCCGCGCGTCTTCCTGGTCGGTATGGAAGAGGGCATCCTGCCGCATCACCGCAGCGTGGAGGACGATCGGGCCGTCGACGAGGAGCGGCGCCTGTGTTACGTCGGCATCACCCGCGCGCAGGAATTGCTCACCTTCTCCCTGGCGCTGACCCGTCGCAAATGGGGTAAACCACGCCCGACAGTCCCCAGCCGCTTCCTGTATGAACTGACCGGCCAGCAGCGCGCCGCACCGCGCGGCGAGAGCAGCCGGCACCGCGGCCGCAGACGGCGCTAGGCCTCTGCACACTCGGCGCTTCGCATCAGCGCGTCGCCAATCGACTTTTGGGACTACTCGACATTCTCCAGGTTCCCTAGTTTATCCTCAGCCATCCGTCTCGCCTTGTTCGGCGCCAAATCGCCATTTTCGCAGTTTCCTGCCTGAGTTAAACTACGTTAAACTACGCAGCTAACATGCGCCTTCAGGATGGGCGACTGTGGTGCGCGCCGCGCGGTGTGGTGGCATGTACCGGGTGGTGGTCGACGGTCGGTCCGAGGGGAAATCTGGGTGCAAGGAAGTTTGCGTGCAAGGAGGTGCCGATGTCTGACCTGTTATTTCGCTTCTTGCATGCGGCCGACTTCCGGTTGGACACTCCCCTGCACGGTGTAGCGGAGGTTCCCGATGCGATCAGCCGGTGGATGATTGACGCGCCCTACGTGGCGGCGGAGCGTGTCTTTGACGCGGCGATTCAGGAGCAGGTGAAGCTGGTCGTGCTGTCGGGCAACCTGTTGGACCTTGTTGAGCCGCATCCGCGCGCGATCTGTTTTGTGCGTGACCAGTTGGCTCGGCTTGCGGGTCATGGTGTGACGGTCTGTTGGGCGGGCGGCGTGCGGGACGGTGGTGGCCAATGGCCGGCGTCGATCGCGTTGCCGCCATCAGTGCATCATTTCCAGGCGGCGGCGGTAGACACGCTGGCGTTGGAGAAGCAGCTCGAGTTCCCGTTGACCGTGGTGGGGCGCAGCGGGGGTGAGAATACGGCGATCCGGGCGTCGGATTTCTTCGTGGAGGCCCGCGAGTCGTTTCTGGTGGCTGTGACGTGTGGTGAGGCGGACGGTGCTGTGTTGGCGATGCAGCCGATCGACTACTGGGCGCTGGGGGGGCGCAACGAGCGCAAGACGCTGGCCACGGAGCCGCACACGGTGCACTATCCGGGCACGCCGCAGGGCCGGCAGCCGATGGCGGTGGGCCCGTACGGTTGCACCATCGTGGACATCCTGGCGTCGCGGCAGGTGCGTCTGCGGTTCGTGTCGTGCGAGGCGGCGCGCTGGCAGCATGAACGCGTGCTGGTGTCTTCGGGCACTGTGTGGGAAGACTTGGAGCAGAAGCTGGCGGAACGGATACAGGATCTGCGCGCGCAGCAGCCGAATGGCCCGCTGTTGACGCGCTGGACGCTGGTGGCGACCGACGTGGCGGAGGATCCGGCGGTCTGGCGGGAGCTGCGCGAGCGGACCGACAAGTGGCTGCGCAAGCAGGCGGCCAGCCAGTCCGATCCCTGCTGGCCGCTGGCGGTGGACGTGGAGATTCCCGATCGCATCACGGCCGCGTCCTACAAGGAAGACACGCTGTTGGGTGACTACCTGCGGGCGATCCGGCAGCTGCAAGATTCCCCGCAGCCCGCGGATTTGAGTGCGGTCAGCGCGCTTGGCGCCGGTGTACCGGAGATGCAGTGGGTGACGGATTTGTCGGATCCAGCCGTACGTGCGCAGGTGCTGCAGGAGGCGGCGGAAATGGGGGCCGCACTGTTACGTGGCGAGAAGATGGTCTAACGTGCCGTCCGAGCCAGAAGATGGCGTGGCATGTCGCGCGGGCAGGGCCCGTGGCGGTTGACGGCGGAGGCAAAGCTCGATGAAAGTCAACAACCTACACGTGGACGGATTCGGCGTCTGGACCGGGCTCGATCTGCAGGCGCTGTCTCATCGCGTGACCATCGTGTTTGGCGCCAACGAGACCGGCAAGACTACCCTGATGCAGTTCATCCGCACCATGTTCTACGGCTTCTCGCCGGAACGGCGCGGACGCTACCTGCCCCCCGTCCACGGCGGCCGCGCCGGCGGTTCGCTGGATCTGCATGCCACGCACGGAGCGTTGCAGATCCAGCGGCACCTGGATCGTCTGGGCGAGCCGGACGAAGAAGAATCGCTGCGTGTGCAGTCGGCGGACGGTACCCAGGTATCGGTTTCGTTGCTCAGCCACCTGCTGGCCGGCGTCGACGAAGCCACGTTCACCAATGTGTTCGCTGTCGGCCTGCGCGAGCTGCAGGAACTCGGCACGCTCGACGACACGAAAGCGGCTGACCTGCTCTACAAGCTGACGACCGGCCTGGACCGCGTGTCCCTGATCGACGTCATGCGGGATCTGGATGCCGTGCGGCGGTCGCTGTTCGATCCGCAGGATGATGCCAGTCGCATACCGGCGCTGATGCAGCGCCGCGCGCAACTGGAGACGCGGATCGCGGCCGTGTCGCATGAGGGTCGGCAATGGGTCGAACTGCAGACGCACATTGCCCAGCTGGACACGGAAGCGCGCGAGTTGGAGGAGCGTACCGGCGCGTGGGGCCAGGAACTCAAGGTGCTGGACATCGCGCTCCGCGTGCGCGACCTGTGGTCCACCCGCCGCACGCTCCGCCAGCAACTGGACGCCATTGGCCAGCTGCGCGACGTGCCGGACACGGCGCTCAAACGGCTGGAATCCCTGCGGGAGGAGGCGGCGCAGTACGAGCGGGAGGTGGCGGAGCTGCAGCGCCGGCGGCGGGAGTTCCGGCGCGAAGTCGCGGGGCAACCCATCAATCGCGCGCTGTGGGCCCAGGCGCCCCACATCGAAACGTTGGTGGAAATGGGGCCGTGGCTGGCAACGCTCCAGTCGCAAGTCGACCAGACGCGGATCGAGACGCGTAGTATGGAGACGCGTCTGACCGCCTCGTCGGGCAAACTGGGGCTGCGCGGCGAGACGGGGCACCAACAGCTGCCGGAGCTGTCCCCCGGTGCGCTGGCCGCGCTCCAGCGTCCTGCGCGGGTGGCGCGCGAGGAAATGCAGCGGCTCAAGGAGACGCAGGCCGAACACGAGGTGGCCCAACGGGAACTGGTCGAACTGACTGCCCAGGTCGAGACGGCGCTGCTCGACCGCGGCCATGACAGCCTGACCGAGGCAGTGGAAGTGGCTGGTTCGGCGGTCAGCCGGCTGCGGCGCCGTGTGCAGCTCGACGCGCGGCTCGAACAGCTGTCGCGGCAGTGGACCAGTGCCCGGCGTGAGCGCCGGACACTGCTCGAAGAACAGGTCCTGTCGCCGCCGACGTTGGCCTGGCTCGGCGTGCCCTTCGTTGTGGGTGCCGCCCTGCTGGTCGGCGGGCTGGTGTGGTCGCAGGCCGCGATGCTGGGCTGGCCGATGGCCGCGCTGGGTTTGTTCGGCTGGCTGGCCTCCGTCGTAGGCAAGATCTCCCTGGAACGTGCCGCGGCGCGGGAACTGGAGGGGTGTGACAGCCAGCTGGAAACGCTCAAGTCACAGCTCCGGCAGGCGCGCCAGGAGCAGACCGAGCTCGACGCCCAGCTACCGCCCAGCAGCGGCACCCTGGACGTGCGGCTGGCGACGGCCGAGAGAGAGTTGACGCGTCTGGAGGAATTGCTGCCGCTGGAAGCCAACCTGCAGGCCGCACGGCAACGCGCGCTGGCCGCCGAACGGCGGGTCGAACAGCTGGAAGGGACGGTCAAGGAAGCCCAAACACGCTGGCGCACCGCGCTGCGGCAGCTGCACCTGCCCGAAGACATGTCGCCGCAGGAGGTCAAGCAGCTGGCCGACGGCACGCGCCAGGTGCTCCAGTCGCGTCACGAACTGGACAACCGCCGCGAGGAACTCAGTGTCCGCGAACGCGAATTCCAGACACTCACTACACGCATCAACCAGCTGTCCGAGAAGGTCGCGCTGAACTACTCCAGTCCCGATCCCCAGGTGCAGCTGCAGCGTCTGGCCGCCGCCCTGGCCGAACAGCAGACACTCTACGAACGCCGCCAGGAGTTGCGGCAGGAGGACCGGCGCACCCGCCGCCAGATCCGCCAGCTCTCCGCCAAACTCAAGAAATGCCAGGCCGAACGCCACGCGATCATCTCCCACGCCGGCGTGCGCAACGAAAAGGAACTGCGCGATCTGCTGGCCCGGCTGGCCGAACGGCGCAAGCTGGTCGACGCCCTGCGCGATGCGAACAACCAGTACGCCGCAGCGCTCGGCAAGGACAGCCCGGTCGCGCGGGTGGAGCAGGAACTCGCCGACCACCCGCCCCTCGCGCTGGAAGAACGCCGTGCTAGCCTCACACGCCAGACGAACGAGGCGCGCGCCCAGCTGGGACGTGTCCACCAGCGGCGCGGGGCGCTCGCCCAGCAATCCCAGGGATTGGTCCACGACCGCCGCCTGCCCGAACTCCAGGTGCAGCTCGGCTGCGTCGTCCACCAGCTGGAAGAAGCCGCCCGCCGCTGGCGCGTCCTGTCGGTCGTCGCGCATGTACTGGAGCTGGTCCGCGAAGTGTACGAAACACAGCGGCAGCCGCAGACGCTCCAGGATGCGTCCCGCTATTTCGCGGCGCTGACAGAAGGCCAGTACGTGCGGATCTGGACACCGTTGACCGACATGGCGCTGCGCGTCGATCTGGCCTCCGGCGAATCCCTGCCGCTCGACGTGCTGAGCAGCGGCACTCGGGAGGCGGTCTTCCTGAGTCTGCGCCTGGCGCTGGTCGCCGACTTCACCCGCCGTGGCATCGTGCTGCCACTGGTGCTCGACGACGTGCTGGTCAACTTCGACCGCCGACGCGCAAGCGCCGCCGCCGATGTGCTCTGCGACTTCGCCCGCCAGGGGCACCAGGTGCTGCTGTTCACCTGCCACGAACATATCGTCGAACTGTTCGCCGCGCGGCAGATCGAAATCCGCTGCCTGTCCGATCTGTGGTGCGCCGCGCCGGCCGAACCGCCGGCACCCGCCGAACCGCCCGTACCCGCCGAACCGCCGGAACCAGTCGCTGAACTGCCCACCACCCCGCCGGAACCGGTCGATATCGTCACGCACGACTACGATCCGCAGGCGGCGAGCAGCCCGGAGGCGGAGGCCGACTACCAGCTCGGTCGCGCTGAATCGGTCGTGCCCGATGCCTCCTTCGCTTACCTGCTGGAAACACCCGTCGATCAGGCGGAAGTCGATACCGATCTCGACGACGATCACTTCGAGCAGTTGCCGGCCAGCCAGGAACCGGAATACTTCGAGCCGGAACTCGAGGACGACACGCCGGAGCCGGAGCCGGAGCCGGTCGAACGTCAGCCCACTCAACAGCGGTTCACCTGGGAATCACCCGAGCGCTGGTGGGAAACGGACCGCAGCAACGAGGCGGCCTGAACGGCACGCGGCGGAGACCCCTCGGGTCACACGGCCATGCCAACGGCCGCGGGAACGCCGGTAGCGCCCCTCCCGCAGTACCCGTCCTCCCGCAGTACCCGTGGCGTTAGCGATTGGACATGCGTTCCCCACGCAGGCGCAGCACGTCACGCAGGCACAGCACATCACAAGTCGCGGCCCGGCTCCAGCCTCAGGTCATGGAGGCCTGGGCCTCGTGGAGTTCGTCGCACACGTCGCGATAGCGGCGATAGGTACCGGATGCGATCCAGCCAAGATACAGGTTGGCGGCCAGCGAACCGAACAGTGCGAGGGCGGTGAAGACCAGGGGAGGCCAGGGATGTTGGGCTTGCAGTTCCCGCGCCCGCTCGTTGATCAGGCGTTCGGCTTCCTCTTTGTCGATGGTCGGCTTCTGAGCCGCGGCCTCGCGTTGATTGGCGGCGAACTGATTAAGCAGGTCGCGCGTCGTCGGCTGGTTTGGCGTCTGGTTCGACGCCATGGCGTCGATGGACGTCTGCGCATCCGGCTTGAGTCCCGCACCGCGAATCGGCTCGGGCAAGCCGGTTTCGGGACCGGCGGCTGGAACCGGAAAACTGCCGCCCGGAACCGCTGGCCAGGAGGTATTCGGCGCGGTGGGCACGGCGGCCGGTGCGTTCGGGACCTGCCAGCTCCCAGAGCCGGCCGGCGGCACTGCAGGCACGCTGGGCGTGTTGTTCGGGGGCGCCGAATCGTACGAGGGCAACGGCGAGGTGGTGGGAGCCGTCGCACCGGGCAGCGCCCGATCGCCGGGACGCACCAGCACACTGGCCTTCCCATCCGGGCCAACCAGTGGCGGGGGGGGAGGCAGATTCAAGATTCCGGGGGTCTCGAGAGACGTGGCAGCCAGTCCGTCGGCCAGCGGCCCTGCCGCGACGGAACTGCTGCTCCCGTAGACCGTACCCGAGGTGGCCGTAACAGCCGGGCTCTGCGGGTCGCTGTCCGATGTGGACAACCGTGCGGGAGCGTTGTTAGCCGCCAGCACGCCTACGCGCGGAAGAGCGCCGGTCCCCACTTGAATGCGAAACCGGCGCACGTCGCGGGCGTCCGGATGGATCTCGCTCGTGATGGTCCGGCCATTCTTGAGCGCGTCGAGCATGGCGGGCTCGATCTGGATAATATACTCCAGCTGACCGTCGGACGCGGGCTGCCAGCCATAATCCACACCGACTGCCGCTAACGCCACCAGAATTGCGATTCCATTCATGCGACGACGACTCCAGAATGGGAGCTCCAAGTATAGTCCGGTCGCTATATTACGCCATGGTAACCGTTTTCGCCCCTCGGCGTAAAGATCGACCGGAAAGAGTCGCATGGTGGCATGCGGACCTCTTGTCGCGTGGCGGCACCGGCGGCACAATACGGGGCCTGACGCGCAGGCATTGTCGTCTGCGACTGTGGAACCTGGTATGCGGGTAGGGCCCGGTGAAGGCATTGCGCGACGGCACGGCAGCGAGCGAGGGGGGCCGCCCCCAGCGACGGTGGTGGGGGTGGTTGAAACTGCTGTTCCGCGTACTGATCCTCGTGTTGGTAACGTGGGGGATTGCGAAGACCGTGCGGCAGGCGCAGCAGGAGTTTGCTGCCCACCAGTTCGCGTGGCGCGAGGTGGATCTCGGTTGGCTGTGCCTGGCGGCGGTGTCGTATGTGGCGGGTCTGGCGCCCTGTTGGGTGTTCTGGCATCGCACGCTCTGGGCGATGGGGCAGCGGCCGCGGTGGCAGGAGTCGTTGCGGGCCCACTGGATTGGTCATCTGGGCAAGTACATCCCGGGCAAGGCGATGGTGGTGGTGTTGCGTACTGGTCTGGTCTACAGTGAGCGAGTCAACCGGACGGTGGCGGCCACGAGTGTCTTTGTCGAGACGCTGACGATGATGGCAGTGGGTGCGTTTGTGGCGGCCGTGTGTCTGCTGCTGACGAATCAGAACGTCCTGCTCATGTGGCTGGCGGTCGGGATGATGGTGGGTTCGGGGGCCCCGACGCTGCCGCCGATCTTTCGCCGCCTGGTGCGGCTGTTGCAGGTCCGGCGCGCCAATCCGCAGATTGACGAGGCGATTGCCGGTGTCGACTATCGACTCATGGCTTTTGGCTGGTCGATCATCAGTGTCGGCTGGGTGTTGATGGGGGTGAGTCTCTGGGCCACGTTACAGGCCATTCCCGGTGCCGGGCTGTCGCTGCGCGAGGTGCCGCTGCTGGTGGCGACGGTCGGGCTGGCCATGGTGGCCGGTTTCGTGTCGTTGATTCCTGGCGGCCTTGGGGCCCGCGACTATGTCTTGATGAAGCTCTTGGCGCCGCATTGCGGGGCGCACGTGGCGCTGATGTCAGCGGTGCTGCTGCGTGTGGTATGGTTGCTGTCAGAGGTCGTCCTATCGGCTATCCTATACGTGGACCTGGTCCGCGCCCGCCGCGGTGCGGCCAGATCCAGAGCCCGACTCGAGTGTGGGAACGATGTCTGAGTTGCTGTCGATTGTGATACCGGTGTTCAACGAGCAGCAGAGCCTCGAGCCGCTGCACGGCGAGTTGACGGCGGTGGCGCGCGCGAACGGCTATCAGATGGAGATGATCTTTGTGGATGACGGGTCGCAGGACGCGTCCTGGGAGGTGATTACGCGGCTGGCGGAGCGCGACGCGGCGGTGCGCGGCCTCCGGCTGCGCCGCAATTTCGGCAAGGCGGCGGCGCTGCAGGCCGGTTTTCATGCGGTGCGCGGCCAGCGCGTCGTGACGCTGGATGCCGATCTCCAGGACGATCCGCAGGAGATCCCCCGGTTTCTGGCGCTGATGGACACTGGGGTGGATGTCGTCAGCGGCTGGAAGAAGGTCCGCCACGACCCCTGGCACAAGGTCGGACCGTCGCGGGTCTTCAACTGGTTGGTGGGCATGATGACCGGCGTGCGTCTGCATGACCACAACTGCGGCTTCAAGGCTTACCGCCGGGAGGTGTGCGACGAGTTGCGGCTGTACGGCGAACTGCACCGATTCGTACCGGTGTTGGCCGCCGCGCGCGGCTGGAAGGTGGGGGAGATCGTGGTACACCACCGGCCCCGGCCGTTCGGCCGGTCCAAGTACGGTGTGTCCCGCATCCTCAAAGGGTTCCTTGACCTGTTGACCGTGTCTTTCCTGACCGACTACGGCCAGCGGCCGCAGCATCTCCTGGGCTCCATCGGTCTGCTGAGCTTCCTGGGTGGCGCGCTCGGGATTGCCCTGCTGACCGGCTGGTGGGTCGTCTCGCGTCTGTCCGAAACGATAGTCGATCTGCATCTGCACCAGCGCGCGCTGTTCTACTACTCCATCGTCGCCGTGCTGTTGGGGGCGCAATTCATGGCAATTGGTTTCCTGGCCGAGTTGATCACCGCCCATGTGGGGCGCGAGCGTGCGCCATACGTGATCTGCCAGCGCGCAGGGTACCCGCACGACTCCGCGGCGACAACTCCGCCAGCCGGACAGAATGAACGATGACCGCAGTACAAGGATCTTCACGGTTGCCCGCCGATTTGTCCTCCCCGAATGCCGCTCACCGCGACGTGCGGTGGGCCATCTGGTTGATGATCCTGGCCAGCGCTGCCTCGCTCGCAGCGCGTATCGCAACCGTGCGTGCGACCACTGGCGAAACGCCGATGCTCAGCGCGAATGATCGCAGCCGCTGGTGCACCGTCTGCTCCCTGGTCGACGAAGGGACCTACGCGATCGACTCGCTGGTGCAGATCCGGCACCCGGAAACGAAGCGCCGGTTCTGGAAGTCGATCGATACGGTGCGGCACCGCGGCCCGGACGGGCGGGAACACTACTATTCCAGCAAGCCGCCGCTGTTTCCCACCCTGCTGGCAGGCGAGTACTGGGCGCTGCGCCAGCTGACCGGGTTGACGCTTGCCGACCACCCGTTCCAGGTGATGCGCTGGATGCTGGTGATTACGAACCTGCTGCCCCTGCTGGTTTACTTCGGTGTGCTGTGGCGGTGTGTCGAGCGGCTGGCAGTGACGCGTGCGGCGCTGCTCTACGTCATGGCCGTCGCCACGTGGGGCACATTCCTGACGACCTTTGGCGTGACCATCAACAATCATCTGCCGGCGGCCATTGCGGTGCTGCTGGCGGCGGCCGGGGCGCTGCGCATCTGGCATGGAGCGACCAGCTGGTGGCTGTTTGCCGGCACGGGGCTGGCCGCTGCGTTCGCGGTGGCCAACGAACTTCCGGCGCTGGCCTTCTTCGCCTGCATCACGCTGCTGGTCCTGTGGCGCGCCCCGTGCCGAACGCTCACCGCGTATCTGCCGGCTGCGGCCGTGGTCGCCGCCGGGTTCTTTGGGACCAATTACCTGGCGCATGGTACCTGGGTGCCTCCCTACGCGCACCGCAGTGACGGGCCAGTGGTCGCGCAGGTGCCGGTCGCGGCAGTTTCGGAGCTGGATCAGGAGCGGATTCCCGCATCCGTCCGCGACGCGCTGGCCCGCGCCGGGATGCCGTTGTCCGACGTGGCGACAGTGCGGGTCCGCACAGCAGGACAGCGCTGGTCGATCTGGAACCGCGAGGGAGCCCACCGCTACGCGGCGGTCGCGACCGCTGATGCGGTCGAGATCCGGCACTGGGGCAACTGGTACGACTATGAAGGGTCGTACTGGAACACGGAACGCCAGGGGGTGGACCGCGGCGAGGCATCGCCCGGCGTCTACGCATTCCACGCAGTGCTCGGACACCATGGCGTGCTCTCCCTTTCCCCCGTCTGGCTGTTGAGCATCTGGGGCGTGGCGGCCATGGTGCGGGGACGACCGGAAGGCTATCGTCTGTTCGGCTGGATGGTGCTGGCAGTGACGGCCGTCTGTCTGGTGTTCTACATTTCCCGTCCGATGTTGGACCGCAACTACGGCGGTGTCAGTTGCGGCTTCCGCTGGATGTTCTGGTTCATCCCTTTGTGGCTGATCTGCCTCGTGCCGGCTGCCGACCGGCTGCTGCACAGCCGCTGGGGACGCATCCTGGCGCTGCTGCTGCTGGCGATCAGCGTCTTTTCAGCCAGCTACTGTGCTGCCAATCCGTGGTCTCACCCGTGGCTCTGGCAGTGGGGGGAATTCGCCGGATGGTGGCCAACCTGACGCCCCGTCTGACCAAACCCGCACCCGTCCCGACCCGATTACGGAACCACGGACCAGTTGCGTGGTGAAAGGCCCGAAGAAACGGCCCTGGTGCCGGTTTTGACATTTGTTCCACCGGTGAGCCACTTCGCATTAGCGGTTTGCTTCTCACTGCGAACCCTGTGTCAGGTTGGCGACCCTGCACCAGGGGTGCGGTACCGGGATAGCTGTCGTCTGGCCGAAGGTCAGTTTTCACCGTAGCCTGGGGCAACGCCC
>Ga0123332_1003244_pt1 | contig 14912 bp, 3 predicted proteins | sample BioC12SIPDNA_4_FD_89958 | JGI IMG/M metagenome (GOLD analysis project Ga0123332, IMG submission 89958) | Anaerobic biogas reactor microbial communites from Washington, USA - Biogas_R2_A C12 SIP DNA | ecosystem: Engineered > Bioreactor > Anaerobic > Unclassified | place: Washington, USA...
GGCGGGTAAGGGGCATGGCGCGGATGATCTTTTCACCGGCCGGCACGCAGCTGTGGGCGAAGGGCAGCAGGTCTATTTTGTCGCCGGTGATTTTATTGGTGATGGTGGGGGCGTAGTCGGTGGTCATGGTGTAGGGGGTGGGCAGCAGCTTGTAGGTGGCGGCAAAGCGCTCGGCCTTGATGGGGTACACCTCGCCCTCCACGCCGATCATCAGGTAAATGTCGGCGGCGGTGTGGGTGTCCACATCGCCCTCCAGCGTGCGCACGGTGATGGGCGTGCCGGCGGGGAAAAGGTCGGTGCTTTTGGCAAAGCCCAGGGGCAGGGGCAGCTTTTGGTAGCGGGGCATGCTGGCAAAGTCCAGCTGGTGGTTGTTTGCGTACACGTGGTCGTAGCTGCGGGCGTACAGGGCCAGGCGGTCTTCCAGCACACGCTGCGGGGGGGTGCCGGGGTAAATCTTCTCCATGGCGTCGGCGCTTAAAAAACCGCCGGCCTTTTCTATGTTGCCGCCACCGCTGCCAATGTCGCGCGCCAGAAAGGCGGCCAGCTCGTTGGCCATAATTTCGCGCACGGCGCTGCGGATGGACAGCTTGAGCCCGCCGGGCAGCGGGCAGTACACCACCACGGCGTCGAACTGCTCCACCTGCTGGGCAATGTCGCTGGTGAAGCCCAGGATGTTGGGGTCGCACGGGCGGGCCTTCAGCAGGCCGATGGCGCTGATCTGCTGCGGGTCGGCCAGGGTGTCGGCCACGATGTCCAGCTCCTCCACGGTGAGGGCGCAGCTTTTCAGGCGTTTTATCAGCGCTTTGTCGAAGGGCATGCTGTCGGCGAGGTCGCGGTCCAGCGGGTGGAACATCTCGGCAAAGCCGTTGGTGTCGGTGTACAGGCCATAGTAGAGGGCGGTGCACACGGTGGGCGCGGCGGCAAAGTTAAAGCCTGCACTGCGCAGCAGATCCCACACCAGGGTGGCGCAGCTGCCCAGCGCCGGGCGTATCAGCACATCGGGGCCTTCCTCTATCTCGGGGCGGTGGTGGTCGATAACCGCGACGCGGGCGGCCTCGAAACAGCGCAGGTTGCCGGCGCCGTGCTGGCAATCTACGGTGACAAGCAGGTCCGGCGCGTCCAGCTGCTCCACATATTCCAGCGGGATGCCCAGCAGCTTGAGCATCCAGGCAAGGTTGGGCTTGGTAACCTGGGCGCGGCCGCTGTACACCAGCCGGGGCTGCGCGCCCAGCTGCCTCAGTGCCGCCCACAGCGCGTAGCCGCTGGCTATGGTGTCGGCGTCGGGGATATCGTGGCACTGGATGACGATGTTTTGGTGGGCGGCCATTTCCTGCAGGGTCATGGGGGCCTCCTTTAATAAAGCGGTTGTGCAAACAGGGCGGCAAAAGGCTGGCCCCCGCCCAAAGTGCCAGGGCAGGGGACCGGCCGGAAAATCAGTCGTCTGGCTGTTCGTTATCGGTTTTGCCGGCGCCCAGCCTGGCGCGGCGGCGGCGCAGGAGGATGAGCAGCACCACCAGGGCGATGACCACCACGGCGGCCACGGCCACCAATACCCACACCCAGCTGGCAATGCCGCCGCTCAGGGGGGTGTCGGCATCGCGCACGGCCACGGCCAGCACGTTGTTCTCGCCGTTCGCGTCGCGGAAGGTGACGATGGTGTCGCCCGCCTGCAGCGCGGTAAATTCATAGCTGCCGGTGTCGGCGTCGTAGGTCACGTCGAAGAAGTCGGGCTCCCACACCAGCGATTCCAGCGGAATGTTGGTGACGGTGAAGGTTTGGCCCACCACGGCATTGGCGTCGAACAGGTTTTGCAGCTGCTCTGCCGTGAGCATCGGGCTGCTGCTGGAGGCAGGGCTGGAGCTGGCGGGCAGGCTGCTGCTTTCGGGCGGCAGGCTGGCGCTGGACGACGACGCGCCGCCGGCCGCGCTGCTGCTGGCCTGGCTGCTGCTGCTTTGCGGGCGCGAGCTGCTGCTGGAGGCCCCGCCGCCGGTGCTGGAGCCGGTGCCGGCGCCGGTTCCACCACCCGTACCGCCGCCTGTGCCGCCACCGGTACCCCCGCCGGTGGGCGGGGTGGCGTTGGAAGTGGGCGGCGTGGGTGTGGTGTTCGACGTGCCGCCGCCACTTGAGGAGGCCGGTGGTGTGGGCGAAACCGTGCTGCTGTCGGGCTCGCTGCTGGAAGCTGCCGGCTTTTTCCACCACTGGGCGTATAGGGTCACATCGTCGCGGATGCGGATATTGGTGCCGCGGCTGTAGGCCTTGCCGCTGCCGTCCTTCGCGGTGTTCCAGCCTGTAAAGGTATAGCCGTCGCGTACCGCGCGGGAGGTGGGGATGCGTATGAGGGTGTTCCAGGGGATATCGGTGACATTGCCGGGGGTTGCCTTCCCGTAATTGCCGTGGAACTTCAGGCTAAAGCGCTGGATATCCCACTGGGCGGTGAGGGTGGTGTCGTCGCGCACGGTAAACACGGCCCCCGCCTGGTAGGTGTCGCCGCTGCCGTCAGGCGCGGTGTTCCAGCCCATAAAGTTGTAATGGGCGCGGGTGGGCGCCTTGGGCAGGGTAATCTCGGTGCCCCACTGCACCCCTGTAACGGTTTCGGGCGTGGGCTTGCCGCCGCCGGTGTTATAGCTGAGGGTGAAGGCGTCGTTGCGCCACTGGGCGTACAGGGTGACATCGCCTTTGAGGGTGAGGGCGTCGCCGGCCTCGTAGCGGGTGCCGCTGCCGTTTGCCGCAGTGTTCCAGTTGTTGAAGATACGGCCGGCCAGCGTGGGCGCGCCGGAGGTAACCAGCTGGCTGCTGCCCCAGGGCACGTCGATGACATCGCTGGGGGCGCCGCTGCCGCCGTTGGCGTTATAGTGCAGGGTAAAGGTGTGCGCCTGCCACTGCGCGTACAGCATGGTTTCGCGGGTAAGGCCGGGGAACTGGCTGCCCGCCGGGTAGTTGCCGGCGGCCAGCACGGCAGAGCCGCTGCCGTCGGGCATGGTGTTCCAGCCGGTGAAGGTGTGCCCGTCGCGGGTGGGCTGCTGGGTGGGCAGCGTGAGGGCCACGCCGGCGTCGTGGGTTTCCACCGCCGGCACGTTGTTGCCGCCGTTGGGGTGGTAGCTCAGCGTCCACTGCTTCACCCACTGGGCGTGCAGTGTTACGGTGCCGTTCACCCCGCGCACGGTGGCGCCGGGGTTATAGGTGGTGCCGCTGCCGTCCAGTTCGGTGTTCCAGCCGGTGAAGCGGTAGCCCACACGGCTGGGCGTGGTGGTGGGCAGCGTCATGCTTTCATCGGTGGGCACGCGCAGAACAATCTCCTGCCCGGCGCTGCCGTCGTTGGGGCTCAGCATCAGGCGGGAATTGCCCTCCCACTGGGCAAACAGCGTAACGTCGGCGCCCAGGTGGTAGTCGTCGGCGGGGCTGTAGCCAATGCCGCTACCGTCGGCCGCGGTGCTCCAGCCCATGAAGTCGTATTTGTTGCGGGTGGGCGCTTCCAGCGGGATGGGGATGGTGGTGCCGGTATCCGTGGTAATGTCGATAAAGTTGCCCGGGTTTGTGACGCTGCCGCCCTGCAGGTTGTAGCGCAGGGTGTACTGCCGCACCCAGATGGCGTAAAGGTTGATGTTACGGCTGACAGTGATGGTTTGGCCGGCCGCATAGCGGATGCCGGTGCCGTCGCTCTTGGTGTCCCAGCCGTCGAAACGGTAATTGGCGCGGGTAGGCTCCTGCAGGGGCAGGGTGTAGGTGGTATCGGTCACCTTGCGCACCTGGGCGGGGTCGGGCATATTGCCCACACTGGTGCCGTTGGGGAAGAACGCCACCGTCTCGGCGCCAATCCACACGGCGTACAGCTTGGTGGCGCGGTCGGTGGCCAGGCAGGTGGAGGACTCGCCCGGGCCGGGGTTATAGCGGTAGCGGTTGCCGCTGCCGTCGTAGTTCAGGCTCCAGCCGTCGAAGGTATAGCCGGTGCGCACGGGCGTTTGGCTGGTGATGGGCACGCCGGCGCCGGCGGTTACCCAGTCGCTGGCGGCGAACGCGGCCGGGGTGCCGCCGTTGCCGTCGTACTCCAGCCGGTGCAGCGTTTCCCACTGGGCGTAGAAAATGGTGCTGCTGTCTACCGCGGTAATCGCCGCGCCGGGGGCGTAGCTGTCTCCGCTGCCGTTGGCCCGGGTGTTCCAGTGCTTGAAGCGGTAGCCGTCGGCCCGGGTGGGCACGTTGGCGGGCAGGGTGTAGGGCTCGCCCGTGATGTGGTAGAGGTCGTCCGGCAGGTTGGATACCGCGGTGCCCAGGGCGTTGCCGTTATAATCAATGGTGAGGGCGCCGCGCCACTGGGCGATGAGGGTGGTGTCGCCCAGCAGGGTGATGCTGGTGGTGGGCGAGGGCGTATAGCTGTTGCCCTCGCCGTCTATCCACTTTACAAAGCTGCGGCCCACCCAGGCGGGGTTCAGGCTGGCGGGCAGGCCGATATCCGTGCCCACATCCCTGATGATATCGGCCGGCACGCCGGTAACGGCGGCATCGCCGCCCTCGAAGTGCAGGGTGTACTGCCGCACCCACTCGGCGTACAGGTGCATATCGCCCCCGATATTGTTGATTTGCGCGTTGGCCGCGTAGTGGGTGCCGGAGACGCCGTCGGGGTCGGTGTTCCAGCCGTGGAAGCTGTGCAGCGCGCGGGTGGGGCTGGTGCTGGACAGGCGGAAATTGCTGGCGATGTCGTGCGGTGTGGCGGCGGGCAGGTCGTCAACCGGGTCGCTGCCGGCATTGGCGTGGTAGGTAACGGTGAACACCTGTATCCACTGGGCGTGGAATTCCTTATCTCCTATGGAGCCGGCGGGAATGGTGTTGGAGGGGATGTTGCCGGCGGCGTCGCTGGTCCAGCGGTTGAAGCGCCAGCCGTCGCGGCCGGGCATGTCTTGCAGGGTGATGGTGCTGCTGAGGACGGTATAGGTGGTGATGGCCGCGTTGGGGTTGATGGCGTCGTACAGGTTATCGTAGGTGATATCGTACACGATGGTTTTGACGATGACCTGCTTATCGTCGGCGCTGAGGACGGTCTCGTAGCCCGCGGGCAGCGCCGTGAAAGCCTGGGCGTCGGCCTCCACCAGGGTGGTGTAGCCGGCGCTGTCCGCTTTGGCAATCGCCACGCCGGCGTCGGTGGCATTGGGGATGGCCTCGATGGGGATGCTGGCCGCCGGCAGGCCCGCCCGGGTGATGGTGGGCGCGGCGGTGGCGTCCTGGGCCACAAAGCCGTTGCCGTTACCAAAGGTGACGGCGCTGATGCGCACGTTTTGCCCCGCCGGGATGTAGAGGCCCCGGCCCTGGCCGCCGGTGGTAACGGTGTTGGCCGTGGTGCTGCCAATGGCCACGCCGTTCAGCTCCAGCGTGCCGCCCGAAAGGCTGGCCGCGCCGCCGTTGAGCGCGCTGTTGCCGTCCAGCGTGACGTTATTGCCCAGCGTAACGGCCGCCGAGCCAGCCACCATTGCGCCGCCGCCGCTGGCGGTGGCCTTGTTGCCTGTAAAAGTGACCAGGCCGGCAACGGTGGTGCTGGTGGCGGTGTCGCTGGTGATATAGAGCCCGCCGCCGTTGGCAGCGTTATTGGCTGAGAAGGTGCCGCTGGACAGCAGAAGGGTGCCCGTGCCGCGGTTTATGGCCAGGCCGCCGCCGTTGCCGGTGGCGGTGTTGTTGCCCACCGTGCCGCCCAGCATGGTAAAGCTGTTGAGGGCGGGGCCCAGGTAGAGGCCGGCGCCGTCGGTGGCTTTGTTGTAGGAGATGATAGTGCCGGAGCCGGAAACGGACAGGGTGCCGCCGGCCCCATAAACGCCGCCGCCGTTGCCGGTGGCCGTGTTGTTGGAGATAACCGTGCTGGTGGCGCCCGTAATGGGCAGAGAACCGCCGGCCAAATAGATGCCGCCGCCATTGCCGCCGGCGGTGTTGCCCGCAGCGGCGCTTGTGCCGCCAACCGTGCCGCCGGTAAGCTGCAGGCTGCCGGCCGCCTGGTAAATGCCGCCGCCATTGCTGGTGCCGGTGGCTTTGTTGGCGGCTATGGCGCCGCCGCCCATGTTAAAAATGGCGGTGTTGTACACGCCGCCGCCGCCCTGGCCGGCGCTGTTGCCGGCGGCGCTGGTGGCGCCGCCTATGGTGCCGCCGCTGAAGGTGGTGGTGCCGGCGTTGTAAATGCCGCCGCCCTGGCCGGCGCTGTTTAGCGCAACCGTGCCGCCGGCCATGAGGAAGCTGACGCCGGACGACACATAGATGCCGCCGCCCTGGCCGCTGCCCACCGTGTTGCCGGAGACCGCCGCGCTGCCGCTTATATCCAGCCCGCCGCCCGAAGCCACATACACACCGCCGCCGGACGCGGCGCTGTTGAAGGTGTCGGCAGTGGCGCCGCCAATGGTGCCGGCGGTTATGGTGAGGGCGCCGGTGGGCGCCACATGGATGCCGCCGCCATTGCCGGTGGCGGTGTTGTCGTAAATGGTGCCGCCGGTCATTTTAAAGGTGCCGGCGTTTTTCACGCCCGCGCCGTCTGCGCCCCAGTTGTTGCGAATGGTGCCGGCCGACATATTGACCGTGCCGCCCGCGGCCACGTTCACGCCGCCCGCCGCGTTGTTGAACAGGGTGGCGGCGCTGGTGATGTTGAGGATGCCGTTGTTGGCCACCTCTACGATGGCGCCGGTGGCGCCGGTGGCGCCGGTGGCGCTGCCGCCGCCGTCCAGGGCGATGCCGTCCAGCGTGAGGCTGCTGCCCGACGGGACCAGGAACATGGGGCCGGCAACGTTGGTGTTGCGCACAAAGGCCGTGCCGGGCACGCCGCTGCCGGGCACCAGGCGAATATAGCGGGCCTCGCTGCCTTTGCCAATAAGGATGGTGGCGGTGGCCGTAGCGGTGTCGTTCGGCCAGACGGGCACAGGGATGGGGGCGTTCTCGTTTTCGCCGTCGGCCAGGTCTATACGGGTTTGCAGCGGCAGGGCCCGGGCCTCGTAAAGCAGCAGGTACTTGCTGGTGGCGTCGGTATTGTCGGGCATGATATAGTAGCCGCTGTTCACCGGGCGGATGGCCTTGCGGTACTCTGTTATCAGCAGGTCTTCGCCGTCGCGCCGCACCACGGTGCGGGAGTCGGTGATATCGCCTTCTTCCAGGTAGATGCGGGCGCCTGAGATGTTGTTTGTGGTGATGACCAACGGCTTGCTGCCACTGTAGATATAGACGCCGGCCACTTCGGGGGTGCCTATTTTGGGGGCGCCCGAAACGTTGAGCACGCCGTAGTTGTACAAATCGCCGCCATAGCCGCCGGTGGCGGTGTTACCGGTGATGGCGACAGTGTCGCCGATGGTGAGGCTGCCCAAGTTATAGATGCCGCCGCCGTTGGTGGCGGTGTTGCCGGAAAAGCTGGCGCCGGCCGAAAGCCCGGCCTCGGCGAGGTCGCCGTCGTTTTCATCCAGGTAAAGGCCGCCGCCCGAAGCGGCTGTATTCCCGCTGATGCTGCCGCCCGACATGGTGAAGCGGCTGCTGTCGTTTGGCAGGTAGACGCCGCCGCCCTTGCCGCCGGCAGCGGTGTTGCCGCTGATGGCGCCGCCGTCCATGATAAACGTCTTTGGCGCGTAAACACCCGCGCCGGTGGCGGCGCCGCCGGTGATGCTGTTCTGGCTGATGGTGCCGCTGCTTAGGGTGATATTGCCGGTGGGGCTGGTGGCGATGCCGGCGCCCCGGGCCGGCACGCCGGCGGCGGCTGCAATGCTGTTGCCGCTGATGAGGGCGCCCGCCATGGTGAGGGTGCCGTCGGCCAGGTAGACGCCCGCGCCCTCCAGCGCGGCGGTGCTGGCCTCGGCGCCGGTAACGGCGCCCAGCTTGTTGCCCGTGACGCTGAGGCCGGCCGGCAGGGTATGGCTGCCGGGCAGGTAAAGCCCGCCGCCGGCATTGAGGGCCGTGTTGCCGCTGATGGTGCCGCTGGTGAGGGTGACATTGGCGAGGTCTTCAAAGTAGAGCCCGCCGCCCATGGCGGCCCAGTTGCCGCTGACGGTGCCGCCGGACAGGGTGAAGGTGGCGCCGGCCGCGTTGTACACGCCGCCGCCCCGGCTGGTGGCGCTGCCGGCCGCCAGGTTGGGGCTTTTGTTGCCGCTGATGGTACCGCCGGCCATGGTAACCGTGCCGTTGTTGTATACGCCGCGGCCGCCGTTGTTTCGCAGCGTGCTGCCGCCCAGCAGCGTCAGCTGGCCGCCGGCCGATACATCCACAATGGCTTCGGTGACGGCGGTATTGTTTTGCCCGCCACCGTCGATGATGATGCTTTCCAGCGCCAGGCTGCTGCCATTGGCCACAATGAACATTTTGCCATTGTAGTTGTCGGTTCGTTTGTAGGCCGCCTCTGTAGCCCCAACCCCAATGGCCGCCACCAGCTTGATATGGCGCGCGCCACCCACGCCGCTAAAGCCCACATTGATTGGGCTGCCCACGGAGTCGGACGGCCACACCGGCACGCTGATGGGATGGTCGGCGTCGCCGCCGGTGGCCGCATAGATGCGCTCTTGCAGCGAGATGTTTTTGATGCTTTTCAGCGTGATGGTGCGGACGGTCTGGCCGTTGTTGCGCACGGTCTCAAAGCTGGGGTCCACCATGATGAAAACGGCAAATTCGGCGTCTGTGATGTCGTTGGTCGTCTTGGAAGCATAGGTAAACGGGTTGGTGGGTTCTTTGCTCATCTCGCTGTCGGTTTCCAGGTAGATGGTGCCGCCTGTCAACAGGTTGTTGCTGTTGATTTTGATGCGGTTGGGCGTGGCACAGTAAAACCCGCCCATGCTGCTGCCAATGGTTGGCGTGCCCTGTATGGCCACCGCGGCCCCTTCGCTGGTGGCGGCGTCCAGATAATAATCCAGGCCAAGGGTGGCGCCGCTGTTGCCGGTGATGGTGCCGCCGTACACGGCGTTGGCGCCGCTGTAAGCATACAGGCCCGCGCCGCCGTGGCGGCCTGTGCCCTTACTTGCTGTGAAGCTGTTGCCGGTGATGCTTGTGCCGCCGTAAATGGCAAGGGTGGTTCTTTCTGCCGCTACGCCCGCACCGTAACCGGGGGCGCCTGAAAGCACGGTGCTTTGGTTGCCGGTAATAATGGCACTGCCATTTTGGCCCAGCGTCAGGGTGCCGAGCGCGAAATAGATACCGCCGCCGGAGACCTTGCAGGTGTTGTTGGTCACCTCGGCGCCGCCATCGACAGACAGCCGCGCGCCGGAGCCCCCGCTGGCAATACCGCCGCCGTTACCCCCGGCCGCCGTGTTGCGCGTTATCACCGCGCCTTCAACTCTTACAACGCCGGTGGTAACATAAATGCCGCCGCCGCTGGCGGTTGCCGTATTGTCACTGATGGTGCCGCCGGTCATCGTCAAACCCGCGTCGTCGGCCAGGGCAATGCCACCACCATTGGTTGACGCTGTGTTGTTGCTGATGGTGCCGCCCGACATGGCCATGGGTTTGGCGCTATTGCCTATTTGATAAAAGACACCGCCGCCGGTAGCTGCATGGTTGCCGGTGATGAAGCCGCCGGCCATGGTGAAGCTTCCGGCATTGACCTGTACGCCGCTGGCGTTGTTGTTTTGCAGCACTGCGTCGGTATTCATTACAAAGGTGCCGGGAGCGGTGACGTAGACCAGTGCACCCGTGGCATTGAGGGGCGTTTCTTGCTTGTTGCCGCCGTCCAGGGTAACGCCCTGCATTTCCAGCCGGCCGCTTACCTCGAAAAACGAGCCGAGGTAGGGACTGAAGACCCCCCGGGTGATGAGGCATGAATTGCCCTGCAAGATAATGGTTTTTCCGTCAGGAATGGCAATCTTGCTGGTGGCGATCATATCGTTGGGCAGGGTGATGGTCTCACCCGAGCTCGCGTTTCTGATGAGCAGGGCAAGGTCTGCCCAGGTCATGTCCGCTTCGGGCTCCACCTCGGGCTCTTCCAGCGTTACCCGCACGGTGGGCAGCACAATACCCTCGGCCAGCAGCACGTCTTCGGCAAAGGTGGGGGTAAATGTATAGTCGCCCTCGGTGTCGGGGTTGTAGGCCGGCTCGGCCAGCCAGGCGGCCACCGGCACCTCAATGGCCGCCGCGGTGTCGATGGCTTCGGGTTCTAGGTCGCCTTCGGGCTGGGCATCGCCCTCGGGTGTGGTGTCGCTTTCGGGCTGGGTACCGGCTTCCGCTTGTTCGCCGCCTTCGGGCAGCGCCCACAGGCTTTGCGGCAGGGCAATGTCGTCCAGCGGTGTTTCAAGCGGGTAGGTTTGGGTGGCCACGGCTTCGTCCAGCGGCAGGAAGGACGCCAACACCGCCGGTTCCTCCGGCGCTTCCTCCTCGGGCTGCACGGGGGGCTCTTCCTGTGGCAGGGAGCTGTCGCTGGTATCGGAGCCGTCGCTGCTGTCTGAGCTGTCGTCTGAGGGCAGGGAGCTGTCGTCGGGCTGCACGGAGCTGTCGGTGGTGTCGGTGGAATCCCCGTCGGAGCTACCGGGCGGCACCGAGCTGTCATCGCTTATATCCAGGCTGGAGTCCGGCGGCGGCAGAGAGCTGTCGTCGGGGGGCAGGGAGCTGTCCTCGGGCGGGGGCGTGCCGGTATCGCTGCCGGCGCCGGTGGTATCGGGGACGGATGGCGCGGGCAGGGAGTCGCCATCGGGAACGACGACGGTGTCGGAGGGGTCGGACGGCGCGAGGCCGGAGGGGTCGGGCATGCCGGCCTCTGCCACCAGCTGCTCGCTCTCGCTTTGGCCCTCGGCCAGCGCCAGGGACAGCGGGAAGAACGCCACCAGCATGACAAGCGCCAGACCCAGCGCCGCAAACTGCCGCCAGTGCAAACCGGCGCGCAGGCGCACGGCCCCGGCTTTCACCGCGCCGGCCGCCGCCAGCACCGCGTAGGCAACCGACAATACGGCCATTACCGGCCATTTGGCAAAACGCCTTTGCGCCGCCCACTCCACCATCCGTGATAATCTTGAGTTCCTGTGCTCCATCCATGGCTCCTTTGTGGCCGGCCACCCGCTGTGTAACGGCCGCCACTCTTTATATATAATATTAATAATCTCATTTGTAAAATGGTTACCGGGCACTTAAACGTTCTTATTATACTAAATACGGCACAAGTCGTCAATTATTTTACGCTTTGCGGCCATAAAAAAACGCCGCCCGGCGGCGGGCGGCGGCAAAGCGGGCTTTTAGGCGGTTGGAATGTGGTATTTTTCCCGCTGGGCGGCGGTGAGGGTTTGGCCGTCCAGCAAGCTGTGCGCCAGCTGCACCAGCTGTTCGGCAGTAACCAGCGGAATGCGGCTGAGGGTGTCGCCCGCGGGGTTGTGCACCAGCAGGCTGCCCGGGCCGGCCACCGCCACAAAGCGCTCTGCCTGCGCCAGCGCGGCCAGGGTGCCCGGCTGGCGCCGCACGGCAAAGGTCTCCTCGCCGGCGGCGGTTTGGTAGCTGGTAATGATGTCGCCGCCGGGCAAGGTGAGCATATCGGTGAGCAGGGCGCCGGCCTGGCCAAGGTCGGCCAGGGGGACGCCGGTAGCCAGGGTGTAGGCCGTGGCATGGCCCGTGCCCTGGGCCAGCACCAGCGCGGCGCCGTCGGCCGTGAACCAGGCGTTTTGCGCGCCGCCGGCCGGCAGGCTGAAAACCACCCGCCCCGCGGCGGTGTCGTACACCTCGATGGTGTCCTCCCACAGGGATGCAATGCACAGCAGGAAATCTTCGCCCCGCTGCTGCCAGGCCATGATGTAGCGGTCGCCCAGGCTATATTCGGCGCCGCTGCGGCGGTTGATGACGCGGTAGTCCATGCCGGTTTCGTCCAGAAACAGGGTCCCGCCCAGTGCCCAGGCCGTGGGGGTATCGGGGGCCAGGGCAATTTCTTCCGCAAGGGCCGCGGTATCCAGGTCCAGTATCATCAGGCGGTCGTCCTGCTGCCACTGGGCTGTGTGGCCAAGAATGGTGTGGTAGCGGTCTGTGTGGAAGAGCAGCGTGGCGCCGGTGGGGTCGTAGACATCCAGCCCACCGGCGTGGCTGATGACGATATTTTCCGCCTGGGGGGAGAAAAACGCCTCGTCGGAGTAGTAGAGCTCCGGGTTTGTTTCAAAGGTGCGCAGCAGGGCGCCGGTGTCCATGTCTGCCAGCTGGACGGTGCCCCGCACGCAGGCCAGCACCCGGGTGCCGGCGCCGTTGGCCCGCACATTGCCATAGCCGGCCACACCGCCATAGCTGGCCTGAGGCTGGCGGGTGTTCTGGCGCAGCAGGCGGATGTTGCCGGACAGGCCGTCGGCGCAAACGGCCACCTGCCGCCCCAGCGCGGTAAGGCGGCAGACGGTGTCGCTGCTGAAGGCGGTGCTGCTGCCGGCAGACAGGCTGTGGAAATAGTAGCTGCCTGAGGCGCAGCCGGCCAGCAGGGTGTCCGCACACACACTGAAACTGACGACGGTGGTATCGAAGGTGGCCAGCACGCTCTCGTTGCCCGCGGCGCCGCGGTAGAGGATGCGGTTGTCGGCGGCATAGCACAGGGTGCCCTCGGGCAACAGGGTGAAGGGCAGGCGCCGGGCGGCGGACGCGTGTACCTGCTGTGTGAAGCCGGTGCGCAGGTCGACTTGTTTCAGGTTCAGCGGTTCTATTTCGCCGGTATCATTATAGCTGCTGCAGGTATAGGCCATGGTGTTGTTGCCAAAGGCGCACACCATTTGGTCCATCCCCGTTTCCAGCACAACGGGGTGGGTGCCGGGCTTGATGAGCAGCAGGGCGCCGCCGATGGTGCGTACGGCCACATACTGGCCGTCGGCGCTCATTTCAAAGCAGTTGTAGTCGGCCTCGCCAAAGCCGGAGGCGGACACCCGGTGGTCTTCCAGCGTTGTTTCCTGCAGCAGGGCGCCGGTGGCGTCGTATTGCCGCACCACGCTTTGGTCGTCGTCGCTGGTATGCAGGGTGGCAAAAAAGGCGCCGCCCGGGGCCACGGTGAGCATCTCGGCCAGCGGCAGCTGCCACTGGGTTTCCTGGGTACGGGCATCCAGCGCCAGCAGGCCGTCGCCCGTAAGCTGCACCAGCAGGCCATTGGCCAAAAAACCAAAGCGCTTGCTGCTGCCCCACCAGATCTCGCCCATATGGGCCACCTGCCGGCCGGTGGCCGTGTCGATGATAACCGTGCCGCCGGTATCGTCGCCCACCGCCAGCAGGGTCTCGTCGGGGCTTAGCCACACCTCGCCCACTTCGCCCTCCAGCTGCAGCGCGCGGTGCCAGGTGAAGCCGGTGTCGTAGTTATACACGCCCAGCGCCTGGGCCAGCGCCTGCTCGGCCGCCGGCACATAGGGGCGCTCGGGGCTTTGCAGGTTTTGGGGCAGGCCCTCCAGCGCCAGCAGCGCGGCGGTGGGCACGTCGCCCTGGCGCAGCACCTGGCCTGAATACTCGGCCAGCACGTAGCTTTGGCTCTCCAGCTTGAGCTGCATTTGCTGCTGGATGCGCAGGTACTGGCTGAAGGCGTACACGCTGAACGCCACCACCAGCGCCGCCGCCACGGCCCCCGCCGCTGCCAGGCGTTTCACCCGCCGCTCGCGGTGGCGCTGGCGCAAATCATCGTAGCGCACGCCCAGCAGCGGCGCCAGGATGCGGGTGATTTCGCCCTTCAGCTTTTTCAGGCTTTCGCGTTCGCTGGGCGCGCGGATATCGGCGGCCAGGGGCTCCACCTCCACCAGTTGGCCGTCCACCTCATGGAAGCGCAGCTGCTTCGGAAAGACCGCCTCCGGCTCGCCGTCTATGAGCAGGGTGATGACCCGCTCGCGGCCGCGCAGGGCGATAAAACGCTCCACCTCCTGCAGCACCCAGCGGGACTCCGCCGTGCGGGGCGAGCAGATAAGCAGCAGGAACTCCGATTCCTCCAGCGCGGCCTGGATGTTGCTGGAAAGGTCGGCCGAGGTTGGCAGCTCTTCTTTGTCGCGAAAGATGCGGGACAGGCTTTTTTTGCCAATTTTCTTGGCGATGGGGCGCGGGATGCGGAAGGTCTCCAGCAGGTGGTGCAGGCGCTCGGCCACCTGGCCGTCCAGCCCGCCGTGGCGGTAGCTGATAAAAGCGTCGTATCGCATCCGCGTGCCCCCCTGTATTTATTGCGCAATTTCCGGGTATTTATCATGCCATTTAATTTTGATTTTTGAAGCATTTGATTTTATAGCTTTTGGGCAACCCAAACAGCCGGTTTGAAACCCGTAAAACCTGCCTGTGCCGGGTGCGCCTGTTTACTAAACGCGGGTAAAGGCCACTTTATTTCCGTGATTTTTGACAATTTTTTCCAAATTTTCGAAGCTGAGGAAAATGGTGGCGGCATTGGTGCCCGGGTGCACGCCCACCCGGGCCTGCCCGCGCAGGTCTTCGTCGAAGAAAACCTCAACGGCACGTGCTTCATCCTGCAGTACGCCCAGGGGGCTTACCTCGCCCTGCTGCAGGCACAGGTACTTTTCCAGCCGCTCGGCGCTGGCAAAGCTGAGGCGGGTGCCCAGGGCTGCGCCCAGGGTTTTCAGGTCGGCCGGTTTGTCGCCGGCCACCACCACCAAAAAGTGGCGCTTGCCCTTGGCGTCGCGCAGAAACAGGTTTTTGGCCACCAGGCCCTGTGCGTTCAGGCCATAGGCTTCAATATCGGCCATGGTGAAGGCCGGGGGGTGCTCTGCCAGCTGGTACGGGATGGCCTGCTGCTGCAGCGTTTCAAGAATGCGTGCGCGGGCATCGTCGCCCATGGGAATCATCGCCTTTCGGGGTAAAATAGCGGGCAAACGCCGGCGCAACGGCCGCCTGGATAGCCGGGCGGCCGTTGCGCGGTCTCACCGTAAGTTTTGCCGGGGCTTAGAACCTGTATTCATAACGCCACACGACGTTTCCCCGGCGTTTTTTGTGCCGGATCTGCGTTGCGTTTCCTTGCCATACACCAAGTATGCCTGCGGAAACGCGCCTTGCCCGGCGCA
>Ga0123332_1003248_pt1 | contig 14902 bp, 11 predicted proteins | sample BioC12SIPDNA_4_FD_89958 | JGI IMG/M metagenome (GOLD analysis project Ga0123332, IMG submission 89958) | Anaerobic biogas reactor microbial communites from Washington, USA - Biogas_R2_A C12 SIP DNA | ecosystem: Engineered > Bioreactor > Anaerobic > Unclassified | place: Washington, USA...
GAAACTTGATCACGCTAGCCATTGTGGCTGTTTTGCTGGCAGCTCTGGCTCCAGCAGGCGCCCAGGAGGAAATCACCCTGGTCGTGTGGGACAACTGGACGCGCGACGCGGAGCAGGCCATGATCGAACAGCTCAACGCCGAGTTCGAGGAGGCCAATCCTGGCGTCACCATCCAGCGCGAAGCCTACGACACCAGCGACCTGACGGACATCCTGCCGCTGAGCCTCTCGGAGAGCAGCGGCCCGGACGTCGCCATGATCAACCAGGGCTTCAGCGGCATGGGCGCGCTGGTCGAGGCGGGGCTGCTGCTGCCGCTGGACGACTACGCCGCGCAGTTCGGCTGGGCCGACCGCTACGCCGAGGGCCTGCATGCCCGCAACCGCTTCACCGAAGATGGCGCCACGTTCGGCGAGGGCAATCTGTACGGCGTGTCGAACACAGCCGAGGTCGTCGCCGCGTACTACTGGAAGGCCGATTTCGAGGAGTTGGGGCTGTCCGTCCCGCAGACTTTCGCCGAGTTCGAGGCCATGCTCCAGACGATCAAAGACGCGGGCAAGACCCCGATCGTCTTCGGCAGCCTGGACGGCTGGCCCGCGATCCACACCTGGGGCGCCATCCAGCACGCCTACGCCACGCTTGACGAGCTGGACGCCTTCATGTTCCGCCGCGAGGGCGGCACCTTCGACACCGAAGCCAATCTGGCTTCCGCCCAGAAAATGGTCGAATGGATCGAGGCCGGGTACTTCTCGCCGGGCTTCGAGGGCATGGACTACGACAACCAGACGTTCAGCGCCTTCCTCAACCGCGAGGGCGTGATGTGGATCACCGGAAGCTGGATGACCGGCAGCATCATCGAAGAGCTGGGCGAGGAAGAAATCGGCTTCTTCGTCATCCCCTCAGCCATCGAGGGCGCGCCGCCGCTGTCGATTGGCGGCGTGGGCCTGGCCTACGGCGTCCGCGCCGCGTCGGAGCACCCCGACCTGGCCGCGGCCTACATCGACCTGGTGACCGGGCCGCGCGCCGCGGAACTGCTGTTCGAGCAGGGCTTCCTGCCGGCGGCCACCGTCGATCCGGCGCTGCTGACCGAAGGCACCCTGACCGCCGACGTGGTCAACGCCTGGACCACCATCAGCTCGCAGAATGCGGTCGGCCACTATCTGGATTGGACCGTGCCGGACGTCGCCGCTAACATCCAGGAGCTGATGGCCGGCCAGGTCAGCCCGGAAGAGTTCGTTCAGGACGTCGAGGCTGATTACCAGGCGGGTGGCATGTAGTCTCGCGCTTCCCGCGCCGCGTGCAGCGCTTGTGAACCATTGCGGGGTGCTGGCTGTTTGGGCCGGCACCCCCTTCAATCAAGGACGCACCGATGAAAACGCGGTTTTTCAACACGCGCCTCGACAACCCGCCCTACATCCGCCCCTACCAAGCCTATCTGTTTATTCTCCCCGGACTCATCATCTACGCCGTCTTCGTGCTGTGGCCGATCCTCAACACGGCGCGTTACAGCCTCTACGACTGGACCGGCTTCAGCGACCCGGTCTACATCGGCCTGGACAACTACGCCGAGCTGTGGAACGACGAGGATTTCTGGCTGGCGCTGCAGCACAACGCGTTCTTCGTGATCTTCTACAGCATCCTGCCGATCATGCTCGGCCTGTTCCTGACCGCCCTGATGACGCGGCGCCCGCTGCGCGGCATGACCCTGTTCCGCACCGGCCTGTTCATCCCCCAGGTGATGAGTCCGGTCGTGGTGGGCATCATCTGGCGCTGGCTGTTCGCCTATGACGGGCCGATCAACGAGCTGCTGCTCGCGCTCGGCCTGGATGGCTGGGTGCGGCCCTGGCTGGGCGATTTCACCTGGGCGCGCTACGCGGTGGGCGGCGTGGGCGTGTGGGTGCAGTACGGGCTGTGCATGGTGCTGTTCATCGCCGGGGCGCAGTCGATCAACGCCGATCTGTACGATGCGGCCGCTGTAGCAGGAGCCAACGCGTGGCAGGAGTTCCGCCACGTGACGTTCCCCGGCCTGCGCCAGCAAATCCTGGTCGCGTTCGTGCTGACGTTCATCGCGGCGCTGCGCGTGTTCGACCTGGTGTTCGTGCTAACGCGCGGCGGCGGCCCTGGCAAGGAGACGATCGTCACCAGCCTGCTGATCTACCAGGAAGCGTTCCAGTACAACCGGGCGGGCTACGGCGCGGCGATGGCGCTGGTGCTGACCGTGATCATCGTGTCGGTGTCGGCGCTGGTGATGCGCCTGCAAGCGCGCGAGGAGGAGACGCCGTGATCCGCGACCGTGACTACCAGCGCAAGCAAGCGCGCACCGGCCTGACCTACCTGATGCTGATCGTCTTCCTGATCGGCGCGCTGCTGCCCTTCGCCGGCATCTTTCTCACCGCCTTCAAGTCGTCGTCGGAGCTGGCGCAGGGCCCCTTCGCCCTGCCCGAAACGTGGCACTTCGACAACTTCCAGAAAGCCTGGGACGGCGCCCGCTTCGGCACGTATTTCCGCAGCAGCGTGATCGTGGTGGTGCCGGTCGTGATCATCGCGACCATCCTCTCGACGATGTCGGGCTACGCCTTCGGGATGATCCGCTTCTGGGGCGACAACGTGCTGCTGCTGTTGATCGTGCTGGGGCTGATGGTGCCCTCGGAAGCGGTGATCATCCCCCTGTGGAAGCTGATGGGCACGCTCGGTCTGCGCAACAGTTACTGGGCGCTGATCTTGCCGCAGGTGGGGCTGAGCTTCGCCTTCGGCACGTTCTGGATGCGCGCGCACTTCAAGAGCATGCCGACCGAGCTGGTCGATGCGGCGGTAGTGGATGGCTGCAACGTCTGGAACGTGCTGTGGCGGGTGCTGTTTCCGCTGTCGCGGCCCGCGCTGCTGTCGCTGATCGTGCTGCTGTTCATGTGGACGTGGAACGAGTTCTTCCTGGTGCTGGTCATGGTCACCGGGGACCTGCGCACGCTGCCGGTCGGGCTGGCGCTGCTGCGCGGGCGCTACGCCGCCGACGTCCCGGTGATGGCCGCCGCGGCGACCATCGTCAGCCTGCCTGTGATCGTGCTCTACTTCATCTTCCAGCGGCATTTCATCCGCGGGATGGTATCCGGCGCGATCAAGGAATGAGGCGGCGCACCGCGCCGCGTCACAGTCGTCCTGCAGGATGGCTCCGGTGACGGGTCCGGCTCAGCGTAGGCGTTTCAGGCGCGGGTCGAGCGTGTCGCGCAGGCCATCGCCCAGCAGGTTGAAGCCCAGCACGCCGAGCATGATCGACAGGCCGGGATAGATCATCAGCCACGGCGCGATCTCGGAAATGCCCTGGCTGTCGCTGAGCATCACGCCCCACGACGGCTCCGGCGGCTGGGTGCCCAGCCCGAGGAAGCTCAGCCCGGCCTCGGTCAGCAGCGCCCACGAGAGGGCCAAACTCACCTGCACGATCAGCGGGGCAAGCGTGTTGGGCAGCACGTGCCGGAACACGATGCGGTCGTGCTTCATGCCGATGCTGCGCGCCGCCGTGACGAATTCCATCTCTTTGACGGACAGTACCGGCCCGCGCGCCACCCGCGCGAAGATGGGCGTGTAGACCACCGCGATGGCGATGATCGTCTTGTTGAGGCCGCGCCCGAGGATGGTCACCACCAGCAGCGCCAGCAGAATGGCCGGAAACGCGAAGAAGATGTCCATGATGCGCATCATGATCTCGTCGAAGCGCCCGCCGACGTAAGCCGAGACGGTGCCGATCAGGGTGCCCGCCGTACCGGATATGGCGACGGCCAGCAGGGACACATACAACGAGTTGGTGGCGCCCTTGATCAGCCGGCTCAGCATATCGCGCCCGAAAAGGTCCGTGCCCAACCGGTACTGCTCGCTGGGGCCTTGCATCCGGTCGCGGGGGTGCTGCTCGATGGGCGAATAGGGCGTGACGCCCAGCGCGCCGAGAAGCGCCACGATGACGTAGATCACGACGATCACCAGACCCAGCGCCCCGCTCCGGCTCCGCAGCAGGCGACGCAGCAGGCTGGGCTCCTTGGTCGTCGTCTGTTCGAATTCGCTACTTATGGCTGCCATAGGAAATCCGTGGGTCTACCACCGCGTAAATCAAGTCCACCACCAGATTGATCACCACGAAATTGACCGCGATGAACAACGTCGCCCCCTGGATCAGCGCGTAGTCGCGCTGCGAGATCGCATTGAGAGCCAGCCGCCCCAACCCTGGCAGGGCGAAAATCTGCTCGATGATCACCGCGCCGCCCAGCAGGTAGCCCAGCTCGACGCCGGTCAGCGTCACGACCGGGATCAGCGCGTTGCGCAGCGCGTGCCGCGTGATGACCGTCCGGCTGCGCAGGCCTTTGGCGCGGGCCGTGCGGATATAGTCCTCGCCCAGCACTTCGAGCATCGCCGAGCGGGTGGTGCGCATCACCGACGCCGAAAACGAAAACCCCAGCGTCATCGCTGGAAAGACGATCTGCTGGAGGTTTTTGGCCGGCTCCTCGGTCAGTTCCACATAATCGCCCGTGTTCGGCAGGATGCCAAAATACACGGACAGGACGTAGATTAGCAGCGTGGCGATCAGGAAATTGGGCGCGGCCAGCCCCACCAACGCGAACAGCCGCCCGAACAGATCGATGAACGAGTTGTGCAGGACGGCGGACATCGTCCCGAGCGAGATGCCGATCGTCAGCGCGATCACCAGCGACACCAGCGCCAGCTCCAGCGTCACGGGGAAGCGCTCCAGGATCAGGTCGAGCACGGGCTTGCCATGCCGGATCGAGAATCCCAGGTCGCCCTGCAGCACGTCGCCCATCCACGTCACGTACTGGACGGTCGCCGGTTTGTCCAGTCCAAAATACGCCTCCAGCGCCGCGCGCTGTTTCTCGGTCAGCATGCCGGCCTCGGTGCCCAGCATGGTCACGATGGCATCGCCCGGCACCAGGCGGATGGCGACGAACACCAGCACCGACACGCCGATCAGCGTGGGAATGACAGCGACCAGGCGCCGCGCGATATAACGAAGCATGGAACCGCCCGCCCTTCGGGATGTGCGGAGCGCATACCCGAAGATATGCGCTCCGCCTGGGACAACCTACAAACGAACGGCCGCTTTACCGGTTGAGCTTGGCTTCGCTCAGGTAGAAGATCGAGCCGGTCGGCGTCGGCGTGAAGTCGGTCACCCATGGCTGCTGGCCGGTGTAGGTGTAGCCGTTGTACAGCCAGATCCACGGCGAGGTTTCGGCCAGGTGGCGCTGGAACTGGGCGAAGATCTCGAAGCGCGCTTCGGGATCGGTCTCGACCTGGCCCTGCTTCATCAGCGAGTCGAGCGTGTCATCGACGTAACCCGCTACCTCGCTGAAGTTGGCTTCGTACTGGAAGTAGCGCGAGTACATCGGGTACGGGTCGGACCGGCCACCGTTGAGCGCGATCGCTCCGACGAAGTCCGCCGCCAGCCAGCGATCCACGTACACGCCAAACTCGAGCGATTCGATGACGACCTCGATGTTGATGGCACGGAGCTGTTCCTGGATCACCTGCGCCTCAGACAGCGCCGTCGGCGGCTCGGCCACGGCTACGATGACCGGCAGCTCGAAGCCTTCTTCCAGGCCAGCCTGTGCCATCAGTTCCTTGGCCTTATCCACATCCTGCTCGTAGCAGAACAGCTCCTCGAGCGGGATCTGCCAGGCGGGCATGGTCAGCGGGCCGGTGACGGTCCCTTCACCGAGCGCCGCCACATCGACGACTTCCTGGCGGTCGATGGCGCACGAGATCGCCTGGCGCACTTCGAGCTTGTCCAGCGGCTCGACTGAGGCGCGCAGTTGGAGCGCATGGTACGAGATATCGGGCGCGCGGTTGATGATCGCTTCGGAGTCGCCCATCGGCAAGGTGGCAATCAGCGGGTCGTTGAGCATGGCGAAGTCGATCTCGCCTGCCCGCAGCGCGGCCATGATGGTCGACTCGTCAGGGACGATGCGAATCTCGATGCCGTCCACATATGGGCCATCGCCCCAGTAATCGGCGAACGCCATCAGGACGGTCTTCTCTTCCGGCTGCCAGCTATCGAGCTTGAAGGGGCCGGTGCCGTTGACGGTCGCCGCCGGGTCGCCCTCGGCCATCAGCTCGGACGGCAGGATGGCGGTGTTGATGCTCGACAGCGCCGCCACCAGCGGCACGTCCGCCACGGACAGGTTCAACACCACGGTGTAGTCGTCGGGCGCTTCCATCGACTCGATGCTAAGCAGGTTGGAGCGCGTCGCCGAGCCGGTTTCCTCGTTCAAGATGCGCTCGATCGAGGCGATCACGTCCTCGGCCGTGAACGCCGAGCCATCGTGGAAGGTGACGCCCTGGCGCAGGTTGAAGGTGAGCTGCAGGCCGTCTTCCGAAAAGGCCCAGCTTTCGGCCAGGGCGGGCTCGAGCTCCAGATCCTCATTGGTGCGGACCAGCGTCTCGTAAACAAGCTCGAGCATGCGTAGCGACGCGAACGCGGTCTGCGTGTGGGGGTCCAGGCCGGTCGAGTCGACGGCGCGGGCCATGATGAGCATATTGCCGCCGTCCTGGGCCATGGCCGGCGCGGTTACGCCGATGGTCATGGCGAGCACGGCCACGATCACGATCAGACGAATACCTTTTACTGGGAGCATTATCCTCTCCTGTGTCTGTCCAAAATAACGAGAAACAAGGACCACTAGCCGAAATCCCTGGCTGCCTCACCTCCTTCTACGCGATGTGATTCGCGCAGCCGTTTACAATAGAGCAACTCGGTAACATCCGGCAGTACATATGCCGGCAGCGCCCCGACACGGACGTAGCCCTGGCGTTCGTAGAAACGTTGGGCCTCCGCGTTGAAATCCGACACCAGCAAAAACAGGATGTCGGTGGCCTCGCTCAATTCGGCTTCGGCGCGGTCCAGCAGGACGGCGCCCAGACCGCGCCCGGCGAACTCACCGCGCACGCCCAGGATGCGCAGATATGCGCTGCGCCCGAACATGCCCCGCCGCAGGCACCAGGCCAGCCCGCAGGCGCGGCCCTCCGGCTCGTCGAGGTCCGCCACCAGCAACAGGTCGCCATCGGCCAGCGCGCGCTCGAACCCGGCGCGCGTCCCCTCCTCGGTGAGTCCGTAGCGCTGCCAGAGCGGGGTCGCCAGCATCCATGCGACGACGACGGGAATATCGGTTTGTTCCATCGGGCGAAGAGTCATCGGCCTGTCCTATTCGAATGGCGCAGCACGGCGCGCAGTTGGTACTGGTCGCCGCGATACACGGACCGCACTAACTCAACGGGCTGGTCGTACTGGTTGTAAGTCACCCGCTCCAACCGCAGCACCGGCGTCCGCGCGTTCAGGTTGAGCGCCGACCGCTCGGCCGCGCTGGGCATGCACGCCTGCATCATCTGGTCGGCCCACACCAGATTCCACCCGTAATGCACGCGCAGCACTTCATACAGGGACTCGCGGCTGAAGTCGTGCCCTTCGAGCAGACCCACGCACAGGTGGGCCGGGATATGCGTCGTTTCGAGCGCTAGAGGCTGGCCATCGGCCAGGCGCACGCGGCTGAGCAGGATGATCTCGGTCTTGGGCGCCAGGTGCAGTCGCGCGGCGATCTCGCGGTCGGTCGGGATCACCTCGGCACGGACGACCCGGCTGCTGGGCGCCATGCCCCGCTCGCGCATGTCTTCGCTGAAGCTGGTCAGCGTGCGGAGCTCCTGGTTGATGCGCGGCGGGCTGACGAAAGTGCCCTTACCCACCCGCGAGCTGGTCAGCCCCTCCTGCGCCAGACTTTGCAGAGCCTGGCGGGCCGTCATACGGCTGACCCCGAAGCGCTGGGCCAGCTCGCGCTCGGAGGGCAGGCGCGCGCCGATCGCATACGCCCCAGATTCGATCTGCTGCTGGAGCAAGTCCTTGATCTGGACATAGAGCGGCACGGGAGAGTCGTGGTGCAGGGTCACGGTCACATCCTGGTCAGTTTGGTATGGACCACTATATGCCATACTATACCAGAGTTGAACCAAAGGCAAGCCAACCGGCCCGATTCAAACCCAATCCTCACGCGGGCGTCAGGTTGGGCCGGCGGTGGCGGCTCCCCGGTCTGGGCCAGGGAGCCGTTCGCTTCGTGAGGGTTATTCCATTACGCGGAGCGTCGAGGGGATGTCCATCTTGCGCATCCGGCGGATGCTCACCAGCGGCGTGAGGGCCACCACGACCACGCCCAGCAGCGCGGCCAGCAAGACCGTCTCCGCCGAAATCGTGATGACGAAGCCGATATCGGGCACCTCACGCTCGCCGACCGTGATGAACAGGTCGTTGAGCACAACCCACCCCAGCGCCACGCCGATGATCGTCCCCAGCACGCCGATCACGAGATTTTCCAGCATCTGCATGCGCATCACGGTCCGGATGCGCAGCCCGAAGGCGAACATCGTCGCGATCTCGCGCACGCGCTCGTCGACGCTGATGCTCGTCGTGTTGAACGCGATCAGGAAGGCCATGGCCACGACCATCGCCTGCGCAACGGAGAGCACGCTCGTAAACATCTCGAGCAGTTCGTCCATGGCATCCGAAAACTCTGTGACCGCCTGCGACGAGGTCACGCCCGGCTGGGTGAGCAGCGCCAGCTTGACCTCGTCGGGTTGGACTCCCGGCGCGGGATCGAGGATCAGGTAATTGGTCAGCCCGTCCAGGCCCATCAGGGCCGCGCCGGTCATGTCCATGTAGGTGTAGCCGCGCAGGGGGTTGTTGTGGATGCCGATCACCGGCACCTCGCTCTGCACGAACCGGAACGACAGCAGCCCCTCGCGGCGGGGATGTTCCAGCGTGATCCGGTCGCCCACGCTCACGCCCAGGTCACGGGCGGCTTTGTCGGAGATGATCATGCCCGGCTCGTCCGCGGTCAGCGCGCCGTCGATCAGCGTGGGTGTCCACAGCGCCGAGCCCATGTCGTGAAGCTCCAGCGCGGTTTCGATCTTCTCATCCCCGTGAATCAGCCAGCCGCCGACCAGCATCGCCGGCTCGAAGCCGGTGAACAACGGCTCGCCATCTGCGCCCACCAGCGACTCGATGCCGGTCACGCCGCTGTAGTTCGCCGGGTAGAAGAAGTCGAGATTGACCAGGAAGCGGTCGGAGGCCCGGTTCAGGGTCGCGTCCTCGGCGCCCTCTATGGTCGCCACGAAGGTGTCCAGCGTCCCGACAACCGCCGTCATGATCAGGACCGCGATGGCGATGGCGAGCACGGTCAGCCCACTGCGCCACGGCGAGCGCAACACGTTCTTGACCGGCATGTGCACGAAGCTCTTGCCCGGCAGCGGCAGGCGCTGCACGAAGCGGGCCAGCCCGCCGCCCTTGGCGACGAGGTAGCCGGTCGTGATCGCATCCACCGGCGCCACGCGCACCGCGCGCCACACGGGGATCAGCGTCGCCAGCACAGGCAGCAAGATGCCAAACAGCGCCGCGCGCAGAAAGCCGCCGAATTGGAACGAAAATTCCCAATAGGGCAAGGGCATCATGTCCTCGAGCAGGCGCTGGAACAGCTTGCCCACACCCAGGCCCACCAGCAGCCCCAGAGCGGTGCCCAACACGGCGATCTGAAGGCCAACCAGCAGGGGGCGGAAGGCCAGCCAACGCCGGGGCACGCCCAGCGCCATGCCGATCCCGATCTCGCGCCGCTGCGCTTCGACCATCCGCCCGGCGAGGTTGAAAGCGCCCATCGCCGCGCCGAACAGGAACAGCGTCGCCAAGGCGTTGTACATCCACTGGTCGCTCTCGGCGTCCTTGTACAGGGTGGTGTAGACTTGTGTATCCTCGCGCGTGTTGATCGCATAGCCCGTCGCGGGGAACCTGCCCTCCATGCGCGCCTCGATGGCGGCCTGCACGCTGGCAGAGTCGGCATCTTCGGTCAGAATGAACGCCACGTCGTTGACCAGCCCCTCGCGCCCGGCCAGTTGCTGCGCCGTTTCCAGCGGCAAGAAGATCACCGCGAAGGATGACTCGCCGAAAAACATGCCCGTCTCCGGGATGATCATGAAGTATTCCGGCGAGAAACCCGTGCCAGCGTAGTCGAGCGCCACGTCGCCGCTGATGCGGATCGGATCGCCGGGCTCGAGGTCGTAGTGATCGGCGAAATGGTACTCGACCACGGCCACAGGCTGCCCCGAATCGGCTTCGGTAAGCGTCCGGCCATCGCCCTCTTTCACGTACAGGCTGCTGACATGCGGGCCGCCGTCCGACACATCGACGCCGACGATCTCGCCGCGCACGACGAGCGCCTCGCCGCCATCCGACGCATCGACCAGCGTGGGCGTGACCAGCCGCGCCTCGCTCCGCGCGACGCCGGGGATGTCCGCCAGCGCCGCCGCCAGCTCATCGCGATCCAGGTAACTGCCGTCAGACAGCGCCATGCGTAGATCGTACATATTCAGGCGCGCGTAGTTCAGGTCGTTGGTACGGATGCGCCAGTCCTCCACACCGCCCAGACCGGCGAACATGGCCGAGCCCAGGGCGATGATGATCGAGATCGCGACGACCTGCAGCCAACGCGCCCGCAGGTCGCGCCACGACCAGCGGAGCCAGAGACTCATGTTATTCATCGCGCGCTCCTTACCACTGCAAGTCCGCGATTGCTGCCTTGCCGTTACGGGGCGGCCCGTCGCTGACGATATGCCCGCTGCTCAGCTCGACCACCCGATCGGCGATGCGCGAGATCTCGCGGTTGTGCGTCACGACCAACACGGTCTTGCCCTCGCTGGCCTGGTGCGCCAGCAGGTCCAGGATCTGGATGCCGGTCTTGAAGTCCAGCTCGCCGGTCGGCTCGTCGGCCAGTAGGATCGGGTTGCCGGTCGCCAGGGCGCGAGCGATGGCAACGCGCTGCTGCTCGCCGCCGCTCAGCTCGTGCGGAAAGTGGTTCACGCGATCGCCCAGTCCCACGCTCGCCAGCACGTCATGCGCGCGCCCTGCGCTGTTGCTCGCATTCGCCATATCGAGCACGAACTGCACGTTCTCCAGCGCGGTCAGGCTGGGGAACAGGTTGAACGTCTGGAAGATGAAGCTCACCGTCTCGCGGCGGAACCGGAACCGGTCGCCGGTGCTGGTGAGCGCGACGTTCCCGCCGTTGATGTGCACCGTCCCGGATGACGGCTCGTCCAGTGCGCCGATGATGTTGAGCAGCGTCGTCTTACCGCTGCCCGACGGGCCGAGCACCACCAGGAACTCGCCGGCGCCCACATCGAGCGAGACGTCATCGAGCGCGGTGACCACGACGTTACCCATCTTGTATCGCTTGGCTATATGTTCTAGCCGGATCATAGGCCGCTCCTCATCAAAGGTCATGGAGATGCATGTTCGCGTCGTCTCTATAGTCACTATACGGGCCTCTCAGCGGCGCTTGGCCCCCCAATTTTTAGGGGATATATAAATAATTCGTTCATAATGCTTGAAAATAACGCACCGCTATCACGCTCGCGTCTTCGCCATAGTAGTTCTATTATAAACTACTATTCAGACCGTGTATAGTGCATGGGAACCTCCTAATATTTGGGGGGCCAGGCGGGCGGGAGTTTGGAGGCGCGCTGGCCGGAAGCGCCTCGCTGCCTGGACGCCTTCACGCGCGGGGCCGCCCCGGCGGACGTTCACCGGGGCGGCCCCGTGCAGATGGTTCTGGCGAACCGGCGGCGCCTATTCGTGGCCGGGCGGCCAGGTGCCCATCACCTGCCGCAGAATGCCGAACTCGCCAATGTGATACGCGTTGTGGTCAGCCACCAACAGCGCCTCCCGCAGCAGCGTGTAGCCGGGCGCGTGGGGTAGCTCAGCGGTCAGGTCCCTGGCCGGATCCTGCACCATCGCCTTGAGCGCCGCCATGTCGGCGCGGATGGCCGCCAGGGTGTTGTTCCAGGCAGCTTCATCGGCCTGGGCATCGGGCGCCGGCCAGTACCCTTCCGGCCAGGGAGGCGACTTGTAGTTCGGGTCTCGGATGAATTCCAGAATATCCCACTGGGCGATGCGGATGTGCTCCAACAGGTGCCAGGGCGAATACGGCACGTTAGGCGGGCGCGTGTTGAGGTGCTCCGGCGGAAAGTCGGCCACCACGTCATCCAGCGTCGCGTGGGCGTTGCGGCCATCCAGCAGGGCGAGCACCTGCTGGCGTAAGATGGTGTCGGCGCTCATGGGATCCTCCTCTTCTAGCCAAGCATGACAGTGCAATAGTGTACCGGATCGGCGATCCTCAGTACACTATTGGATCAGGAGTGCGCCATGCTCAAACTCAGCGACTTTTTCCACCTGCCCGTCATCGAGGCCACCGTCGAACAGCTTGTCGCGGCGCGTTCTGGTCTGATCGTGGTAGCCGGCCTGGAGTTGCGCCTGAATGCGCTGTCGTCCGGGCCAGGCGGCTTCCTGTCCAGCGGGCGCTCGACGATCTTCCGCATCCTGATGCGCGACATCATGGACGCTCACCAGCCGTGCATCATCGTGGCCGAAGACCGGGATGCGGTCCGGCCGCCCCGCCACCTGCGCGGGCGGGTGCACTTCCTGCCGGTGACGCCCGGCCATCCGTACGACGAGCACATCGTGGGGGCAACCGCGCGCCGGCCCGGGCTGATCGTGGTCGATCGCCTCGGCCCGGATTCGGCTCCGGCGGCGCTGGCCGCGGCGCGTAAGGGCCAATTGGTGCTCTCGCAGCTCGACACGGTCTTCCGCGGCGGGAGCGTCGCCCGCCACCTGCTCGACCTGGGCGCGGCGCGCGGCGATCTGGCCGGCCTCGCCTGGGTGATCGCGGTCCAGCGGCTGGCGATGCTGTGCCCCCACTGCAAGCAGCCGGTCCCGCCGGACGAGCTGGCCCGCCTGCGCGACACCCCGTCCGGCAGCGGGCTGCCCGAAGGCACGACGTTCTACCACGCCGGGCGCTGCGCCCACTGCGACCACACCGGGCGGCGCGGCGACGTCATCCTGTTCGACTTCTTCCAGGCCAACACCCCGGCCCCCGGCCTGTTCGACCAGGCCAGCCAGCTTCCGATGGCCGGCTACGCGCTCGACCTGGCGGCGCTGGGCCACCTGGCGCTGGACGACGTGCTCCACTTCGACGCCGAACAGATGCGCCGCACCTATAATCTGTTCGCTGCCGGCGAGCAGGCGCTGGTGACCGCTAACGCCGAGCTCGAGCGCAAGCTGGTCGAGCTGGAAGTCGCCAATCGCGTCATGGAGCAGCGCACGCGGGCGCTCGTGTCGTTGCAGGAGATGGGCCAGGCGCTGATCGGCACGGGCGATCTGGAAGACCTGGCGGGCCGGGCGTGCCGCTCCGCCTGCGACCTGTGCGGCGCGGACCGTGCCATTCTTTACTACCGCCAGCCGGACGGCCGCGCGCGCGTGCTGGCCGTCGGCGGCTGGGAGCCGGACCTGCTGGGCCTGGAGCTGGACGCTGAGGCGGTGTTCGCTGCGGCGGGCGATCTGACTCCGCAGCCGTTCAACCGCTGGCCGCCGGGCATCGCGCCCCGCCCGCCGGACGTCGAGGGCGCGGTGCTGCGCGCCGGGCTGGCCGTCCCGCTGGTGGCCGACGAGCGGCAAGCCGGCCTGATGATCGTCCACTCCACGCGCCGAAACCGGTTCGAGCCGGGCGAGATCGCGCTGCTGCAGACGTTCGCGCACCAGGCGGCACTGGCGATCCAGCGGGCCGGGCTGATCGCCGACCTGCGCGCCAAGATCGCGGAGCTGGAAGCGGCTCAGGCCGAGCTGGCCCACAAAGAGCGCATGGAGCGCGAGCTCGAGCTGGCCCGGCAGGTCCAGCAGAGCATGCTGCCGCGCACGTTCCCCCAGGTGGCGGGCTTCCGGTTCGCAGCGCGCAGCGATCCGGCGCGGCAGGTCGGCGGCGACTTCTACGACGTGTTCCCCCTGGACGCGGGCCGCTTCGGCATCACCGTCGCGGACGTGTCGGACAAAGGGATGCCCGCGGCGCTGTACATGGCCCTGACGCGGAGCCTGCTGCTGGCCGAAGCCCGCCGGACCCCCTCGCCGCGCGCTGTGCTCCAAACGATCAACCGCCTCTTGATGGAGCTGAGCGAGCCGAATATGTTCGTGACCATGTTTTACGGCGTGGTCGACACCGCCTCCCGGCGACTGACCTACGCTCGCGCCGGGCACGAGCGCCCGATCCTGCTGCGCGATGGCGCGATCCGCGAGCTGCCGGGCCAGGGGCCCCTGCTGGGCCTGTTCGAGCGCGAGCCGCTCCACCTCTCCGAAGATCACCTCGACCTGGCGACCGGCGATCGGCTGGTGCTCTACACCGACGGCCTGACCGACGTCCCCGCGCCGGACGGCCGCCTGCTGGAGCGCGACGAGTTCCACGTCATGCTGCGGGCCAGCGCCCACCACGCCGCGGGCGATCTGTGCGCGGCGGTGTTCGACGCGGTGGCCGGTTACCGCCAGGATGCGCCCCAGTTCGACGACATGACGATGCTGGTCATTGAGGTGTATTGACACCCTCTGGCCATCCTAACACTTTCATATAGTTTTCATTATTTTTCCTTCATCCTGACGGATTCCTGATGTAAGATAGAATTCAGGATTCGTTGACGTCGTGCACGATTCCGACCGCTGGCAGGAAAGGGGGGACCCTCGCGCGCACCGCACAGCGCCGCGCTCTCCCGTTGAAAGAGCGAGTTATGACCAAGCGTGTGCTCATTCTCGACGACAACGCCGACAACCGTAAGTTGTTGTTTTACGCCTTGATGTCCGGCGATTACGAGATCCACCAGGCCGAGCTGGGCAGCGATGTCACCCGGCTGATCGAAGACACCGAGTTCGACCTCGCCCTGTTGGACATCGAGATTCCCGATGGTGATGGGCTGGAGCTGGCTGAGCAAATGCGCGACCGCTATCCGGATGCCGTCGTCATCATGCTGTCCGCCAACGATAACACCGACCGCCTCGAGCAGGCGC
>Ga0123332_1003254_pt1 | contig 14896 bp, 7 predicted proteins | sample BioC12SIPDNA_4_FD_89958 | JGI IMG/M metagenome (GOLD analysis project Ga0123332, IMG submission 89958) | Anaerobic biogas reactor microbial communites from Washington, USA - Biogas_R2_A C12 SIP DNA | ecosystem: Engineered > Bioreactor > Anaerobic > Unclassified | place: Washington, USA...
CCATAGCCCGAATTGGCCGTGGGGTTCCAGGTGGGCAGCCCCACCGAGGCGACCAACGAGCCGGGGACAAAGGCCACGGACCCGGTCTGCGGCAGGTCATCGCGCACCGCCACCGAGGCGGCCATCCCGCCGGTGTTGCTGACCACCAGCGTATACGAGAGGGTGTCCCCGGGCCGCGCGGCGGCGCGGTCCACCCCTTTCCAGGAGGACGAGATATCCGAGCCCACGGCAGGCTGCGCGCTCGCGGCGCGCTCCTGCTTCGTCGGACCCGCCTCCTTCAGGGCGCCCCAGTCCTCCTCCGGCAGGTTTTCGTCAGCCCCGCCGCCGAGGAGCAAGGGCACGTAGGTGGCGCGGGTCAGCGCCGGCTCGGGCTCCACCACCACCGTTCCCGGCACGCTCACCGCCGTGTGCCCAAGGCTATCGGTCACCTCCACGCGCGGGTGATACGCGCCCGGCTGCTTGTAGGCATGGGCGACCGAAGCCGCGGTCGTCTCCCGGATTGGCGAGCCATCGCCCAGGTCCCAGCGGTAGCGCGACGCGATCACGCCGGGGAGGCTGGGCTGAAAGGTGGCCCGCAGATACACGAGGTCATGCGGGTTATCCGCTGTGGCGTCCGCGAGGGAGACCGCGGGCTCGTCCTCCAGCCAGGCCAGCGCTTGGTCCAGCCACTCCGCGCCGGTGGTATAGCCCGTGGCCTCCTGCACGCTCTCCAGGCCGAAGGAGAGAGCCAGCGACCGGCCGGGAGGCATGGTGGGCGTGGGCGTCTCTAGCGTGGGGTCGGCGGATTTGGCCACGGCCACGGCACCCTCAGCGTGGCTGCCGGGCATCAAGATGCGCAGGGCCGCGCGGGCGCCGTATTTCTCCAGGGCCAGCCACTCGTCCAGCTTGATGGCGTTCGAGCTCCCCAGATCGAATAGCATCCCCTCAAAGGCGGGAAAGCTGCTCAGCGCCTCCACCGCCACAAAAGGCGAGGACAGCGCCCCCGGCGCGTAAACGTTCTCGCCCGCCACCTCCACGCCGAGGCCGACCTCGCCCAGGTTGGAGGCATCTTGGCTGCCGCCGAGGATGTAGCCGCTCCAGTCCCGGCCCATGGCCAACAGGCGCCCCCCGCTCTGCAGGTAGTCGAGCATGGCCAGCCGGTCCCCCAGCCTGGCCCCGATGCTGCTATAGGTCTGGGTGCTATCGCCGGTGAACCAGAGCGCGGCGCGGAAGCCCTTCATGTAGGCCGGGGCCGGCAGCGCGCCGGTATCGCGTCCCAGGCTCTGCTGCCACTTGAGCCCCACGTCCCAGACCTCGTAGCTCAGGCCCAGGCTATCCAGCAATGCGGTATAGTAGGGCGCATAGTCGGTTTCGCCGCTGCCCGAGCTGGCGTCATCATCCAGCAACAGGATATCGGCGATGGGCTCGCCGGGGACGACCCGCGCCCACCAGGGGATATGCAGCCGCCGAGTCCCCTGCTCCAACCAGACCCACCCCTCATAGTCGCCGGCCGGCGCCCCTGGCCCGGCCTGCAGCGCCAAGTCAAAGGTCGCCAGGCCCATCTCGGGCACCGTGAGCCGCGTCACGCTGGTGGTGCAGGTGATCCCCGCCGCGAGCAAGGGCGCCTCCACGGAGAGGGTATAGACGCCGCCGGCACCCACCGCCCGCGCCGAGATGGCCGCGGTGATCACGGTCCCCGCGCGCACCTCGCCCAAGCTGAGGCTGGGCGGGGAGAGGAGCAGGCCAGGATCGGCCGCCGCCGCGACGTTGATGCGCCCGGCCCCCTGGGACAGGACGCTGGCGCGCGCCCCCCGCGCGAGCACGCCGGTATGGGCGGTCGCCATCAGCGCCGACTTGACCTCCGCCGGTCCCCAGGCGGGATGCCCCTGCAAGAGCAGGGCCGCCGCCCCCGCCACGTGCGGGGCCGCCATGCTGGTGCCGCTCAGCGTGCCAAAGCCGCCCCCAAAGGCCGACAGGATGCTGCTGCCCGGCGCCGCCAGGTCAGGCTTGAGCGTGGGGCCCAGCCCCGGCCCCCGCGAGCTGCTATCCGCCAGCACGTCCGGCGTGCTGCCGTACTTGTCCGAACTGGTGTTGGCCACGGCGATCACCAGGGGACTCGCCGCTGGCGCGTCGACGGTATGGCGGCTTGGCCCCTCGTTGCCCGCGGCGAACACGGCCACCACCCCGGCGCGGACCAGGGCCTCCGCCGCCAGAATCATGGGATCGGACGCGAGAGCATAATCGGCGACGCCGCCCCAGCTCCCATTCACAACATCCGCGCCATCGGCCAGCGCATCCTCCAGGCTGGCCACGATCTCGGGGGTATAGGCGTTGAGCTTGCCGCTGCGAGCATAGTAAAAGATCTTGTAGTTCATCAGCCAGGCGCGCGGCGCCACGCCGGATATCTCGACCCCCATCGCCTTGACGCCCGATACGCCCGCCGCGATCCCCGCCACATGGGTCCCGTGGGGAAAGCCGCCATCCTCCGGCGTGGGCGGCTCGTTGGTGGCCGGGGGATCGTCGGGACGGAAATAGGCGCGCGCCGCGATCACCTTGGGCGTGGTATAGCGCGCGTCGCCCTTGGGATAGCCCTCCGGATAGCTAAAGGAGGCAGGGTCAAACATGGCGTTGCCGTAATAGATGCCCGTATCGACGACGGCGATCTTGATCCCCTTGCCGGCCTGGTCCACGCCGCCAAGCGCCGCCCAAACCGCCGGCGCGCCGATCCACGGCACGCTGTGATCCAGGGCCAGGCGATATTCCCGCTCCGGATAGACGCCGATGACGCCGGGCAAACGCCGCAACGCCTCCGCCGCCTTGGGGTCATCCTCGGCCAAACGGACCGCCAGCCCGTTGAGCAAAGCGCGATAGCTGTATTGCACCTGCGCCTGGGGAACCGCCTCCGCCAGGGCCGCGCGGAAATCTGTCTGCCGCGCATCGAGATAGGCCAGGTAGGCGCGGCTGGGCGCGGCCTCCACATCCAGCTTGCGCTGGCCGGTGGCCTCGAGGCTCGTCGCCGCGTATCCGGCGATCTCGCCGCGATAGAGCGCCAAGGGCGGATCGGCCAATTGTACGATGTAGCGGGCCGCCGCGGGGGCGTCCGGCTCGGAGGCCAGGGAAGGGTGAGGCCAAACCAGAAGGGAGAGAAGCGGGATCAGTAGGGCGAGGCCGATAATCGAGGGCCGCAGTTGCCGTTTGCGCATCGGGACCTCCTCTGTGCTCTGCATCGGCACGCTGTTCCATGCCGCCCGGCATCTCGGCGGCGCAACACGCCGCGAGATTTCAAGTAATGATTATATACAAGACATCAGGCGCGCCAAACGCATTGCCGCAAAAAGAGAGGGCGCCGGTTTCGACCGGCGCCCTCTTGCAGCAGTCAGGCTCGCAGCGCTCTGCTATCTGCTCTTCATCAGCATCGGCAGGCGCAGCTTCAGGTACGACTTGATCTCGGTCACCGCCGTCTTGACGATGGCCGGGTTGACGCCGTCCTCGAACGTCACCGTGTTGGTGATCGTCTCGGAGGCGCCCAGAGCCGGCAAGCTCGTGGCCATCTGGAAGGTGATGGTCACCGTCTCGCCGGCGGCCAGCTCGCCATCCCAGGTTACCACGCCGTGCCCCTCGTTCTCGGCCGGCTCCCAATGGACCGTGCCCTTGGTCGCGGACAGCGTCCCGCTGAGGAACTCGAGGTTATCGCTCTGCGGCAGCTCATCCTCGATGGAGACCATGCCCGCGGCCACGCCGCTGTTGGTGGCGATGATGGTGTAGTGCAGCGTATCGCCCCAGGCGACCACCTCTTCCGCGTCCTTGGTCGAGCCCGCCAGGCTCGGCGTATCGAAGGTGATCTGCACCGGCACCTGCATCATGTTGGGCGACTTGTCCGTCCCCAGCAGGATGATGCCCTCGTACGTGCCGGTCGCCGAGGTCTTGGAGAAGCCCAGCTCCAGGGCGTAAGGCACGCCCGCCTCGATGGCGCCAGTGGGCAGCCCGGTGACGGTCAAGTCGTGGCCTTCCACCGAGCGAACCTTCAGGTCATAGGTCCCCGCGCCGATGACGGTGTACCCATAAACCACGGCCATATACTGCCCCGCCGTCGGGCGCACCATGCGGATGAACTCGTCCGAGGTCGCGGTGCCCGAGGAGGCAACCTGGACCCACTTGCCGCCGATGGCGCGATAGAGGTACAGGTCCAGGTCAGGCGCGGTCACGGGGTCCGGCGTGCTCAGGGTGATCTCGAGCAGCGCCGAGTCGCCCACGGTGAAGCGATGCAGTTTTTGGACGCCCTGGACGATGGCCTGCCCCTCATACAGCGTCGGCTTGCTGAGGCCGAAGGAGCCGCCATAGCCCAGGCCCGAGATATCCAGGCTGGAGGTGAAGGTGAATTGCACGCTGCCCGAGAGCGCCTCCACCGTGGCCGAGATGGGATAGGGGGTCACCGAGATGGTGCCGACCGTGCCGGTGAAGCGCTCGGTGGGCTCCATGCCGCCATAGAGCACGTTCTGCAGCGCGATCATGTTCAGGCCGGACTTGACCGGGGCGACCACGGTCTCTTGCGGTCCGCCCGTGGCCGTCTGCCAGGTATAGGCCCAGCGGCCCCAGCCAAAGACCTCGCTGCGATCGTAGAGCGTCTCTTGGCTGCCACCCAGGACGTCCAGGGTGTAGGGGCCAAAGGCGCCGTACTTGGTATAGCTATCCGCCACCGGGCCGAGGATCAGGGTGTCGATGTCGGTAGCTGCGGTCTTCCACTGGGTATCCACGAACCAGCGGGTTCCTTCGGGCAGGCCGGTCTCGTCGGGCACGTCCACAAAGTACATGCGCCAGTCGCCCTGGTCCTGCGCGCCGTTGCCTAACCAGTCGAACCCGCCGCGCACGAAGCTATTGTCATACAGCGTGCCGGAGGGATCCTCGCCGCCGAAGACAAAGTTCAGGTTGCCAGGCCCCACCGTCGCCGGCACGTTGACCACCACCGGGATCACGGCTTCCTGGTCCCCGCCTGCGACGCGGATGGCGCTCTGATACAGGCCGGGGGCCTGATCGGCGGGCACCGTCACCGTGGCGGTAAAGACGCCCGTCGCGCCCGCGCCGACGGTCAGGCTCGTGGCGCTGGTGTCCAGCCAATCCACGTCCAGTTGCTGATAGAAACTGACCACGATCTTGAGCGGAGTGACGGGGATCGGTTTGCCGATCTCGCGCGCCGAGCTGGTATAGTGGTGCAGGCCGATGAACAGGCCGTCGCCGCCGCGTGCCAGCGGGCTGGCCACGCGCACCTCTTTGGTGGTGCCGTAGGTATAGTCGAGGCTGAACTCGTTGATCTCCATGGACGAGTTGTCCATGTCTGCATCGCCGGTGGAGGGCGGGTTGTCCAGCTCGCCGTCGTTCACCGCCCCGTTGCCATCGGCGTCGTTCCACAGCACCCCGTTGCCGTTGAGGTCGGTCCACTGCAGCGCCTTCATGTACCACATGCTGTCGATGGTCATGTCGGTGGGGTCGGTGGCGTCGCCCAGGCTAAACTTGTCCCAGGCCATGGAAACGTCGATCACCATCAGGTTCGTGCCCGCCGGGATGACGTTGACGCCGCCCTTCTGGTAAAGCGGGACGAGATAGTCGGGCTTGCTCAGGTTGCGCAGCGGCTCCTCGTTGGCCACGGTGGTGGTGAGCACGGTGGACCACTCGCCAACCTTCATCAGCGTGGTGTCCGAGAGCTCCACGGTCATCTCTGCCGCGCCGGTGTTGCTCACGGTGAAGGCCTGGCTATCGCTGCTCCCCGGCTTGACCAAGTAGGCGAAATCCAGGTACTTGGCGCCGCGATAGTCGCCGGCATCCCACTGGGGCGGGTCCACGACAAAGCCGCCCAGGCCCGCCGCCACCTCCACCGCCTTCTTGGCATTGACGCGCCCCGCGCCCTGCACAAAGGGGTCGAGGTTGGCATCGGTGGCCGAGGACATGAGGATGGATTTGAGCGTGGCGTAATCAGGCCAGAGGCCATTGGCTTGCGCGTAGGCCTCGGCCGCCAAGGCGGCGACGCCCGCGGCGAAGGGGCAGGCCTGGCTGGTGCCGCCGAACTCGGTGAACGCCATGTTGCCATCGAGCGCGCCCGCCAGATAAGGCACCTGCATCACCGGCATGGCGCCGGTGGCGCCGTCGGCGATGCTCATGATCTCCACGTCGCCGCGCCCGGCGGTATCGGGGCCGCGGCTGGAGAAGGGGGTCAGGTCGCCCCACAGGATTTGCTCGGGCCCGGCGATGGGCTCGTTAAAGCCCAGCGTCGTGCCGTTCAGGTCAAAGCCGCCCACCTGGATCGCCGTGGTGGCGGTGCCAGGGCCGCTGGAAGAGCCATAGCCCGTGCCGCCGTTGCCGGAAGAGATCACCCAGGTGGTGTGGGGAAAGATCATGTTCAGCCGGGTGATCAGCCGGCTCTCGTCGTGCAGCCAGGCGTCCTCTCGGACGATATAGCCCCAGCTATTGGTGTCGATCTGGGCCTCGTCGCCGGTGCCGGGCACGCCGTCATAGCCCACGGCGTGGACATACCAGGAATCGAGGTCGGTGGTGCCCACGCTAAAGAGGTTGCTGCTAAAGAGCTTGGCGTCGGGAGCGGTGCCCAGCACGGTGCCGCCGCTGATATCGGCCCACTCGGGGATCAGGGTGCCGTCCGCCGACTCGGTGCCGGTGGTCACGCCTTGCGCCACCACGGCGGAGGCGGTGCCGGTGCCGTGGGTGTTGCTCGGGCCATAGTCGCCATAAAAGAGCACCAGGTCGCCCGCGCCCGGCGCCTCCAGATAGGCGGGATCATAGATCACATCCGTGCCGGGGATGACGTTCTCGCCGTCGGCGATCCAGTACATGATGCCCGCCGAGACGTCGGCCACGCCGTCGCCGGTGGCATCGCGGGACCAGCCCTCAGCCTCGACGTCATAGTACCAGCCGGTGGGGTACTGCTGGGTAAAGCGCTCGTACCAGTCAAAGGTATAGCTGGCGTCGAGATCCACGTACACGGTGTCATAGACCCCCGCCATCGCCTCGTCCACCACCAGGACGGCCGCATAGCCGCCATAGTAGTCGAACAGGGAGAGCATGACGTCGGGGTGGATGCCGGTGTGATACACGCCGCTCTTGCTGGTATTGAGGAAAGTGTACTCGTGGGAAAGGACCCCCACCGTCTGATAGTCCGGCGGATCGATATAGCCGACGGTGGTGATCATGGCGGTGGCGGTGATGCCGGAGGTGCTCACGGTGATCTCGGGTGTGGCGGTGGTATCGGCATAGTAGGAGTAGGTGCCGCCCAGCATTTCCTCCCAGACCGCCTCCCAGCTAAAGGCCTCGCCATAGCCCACGTACAGCAGCGCCGGGCCCGCGTCGTAGATCAGCGGCCAGCCATCATACGGCGAGGTCGCATCGTTCACCGTGGCCCAGGTTCCCTCCAGATCGGGATGCCCAAAGTCGCAGCCGTCGTCCAGGTGACCAACGATGGCGCCCTGGCCGGTATAGCCCAGGCCCCAGGCGGCCCTGGCGCCCAGCACATCCACGCCGATATAGCTGCTGGGCGAGGCCGCCGCGCTGGACGCGCCAGCCGACAGGTCCGCGCGCTCCAGCTTGAGGCGCGGCGCGGCCGCCCCCAACAGGCCCTTGGCCCCCCGCTCCAACGCCGGCGCGGAAGCCTCCGGGGGAACGGGGCGCATGGTCTGCCGCTCCACCACCAGCGGCCGGATAGAGAGCACGCCCGGCTGGGCGGCCACCTTGCCCAGGGCGTTGGCCTTCACGCGGCCGGTGATGCCTACCATGCCGGCAACGGGGCGCCGGACGATGGCGTCGCTCACCCATTTGCTGACATCCGTGCCTTCATCAACGACCAGGTTGATCTCGACCGTCTCAGCGCCGCCCGCTTTGGCGAGCTCGTAGAGCTCGGCAGAAGCGAACAGCCCTTTGAAAGCGTCCAGCGGCGTCTGCGCCACCGGCTCCTGCGCGGCGACGCCGGCCAGGGGCATCAGCGCCAGCGTCAGCGCCAAGACCAGGGCGCCCATAAAACGCAGCTTGTTATTCATGTGCCTTCCTCCAGTGCGATCTCGGACGTAAAGGATGGGAGCGGCGGTCCCTGCGCCAGGTCACTGGCGCCGCGGAAAAAGAGCCCTCAGACCTCCTCTGTGGAAGTGGGTCACAGACATGCGGGGCATCCTAGCCAGATACGAGGGAATCGTCAAATGCGGGGAACCCGCCGGGTGATAACCTCATGGTAGACTTGCAGGGTCTGGTGGGCCGTCCGCCGCCAGGAAAAGCGCGCCGCCTGCTCCAACGCCGCGGCGGCCAGGGCTCGCCGCCGCGTCTCATCGCGCCAGAGCGAGAGCATCGCCTCCGCCCAGGCGCCGACGTCGGTGGTCCTCACCAGCACCCCCCCGCTGCCGACGATCTCGGGCAGCGAGGTGGCCTCGGCGGCAACCACCGGCGTGCCGCAGGCCATCGCCTCCAAGGGGGGCAGGCCAAACCCCTCATAGCTAGAGGGGAAAACGAACAGATCGGCGGCGCGGTAGAGCGCGGGCTTGTCCTCCTCCCGCACGCGCCCGATGCAGCGCACCCGCGCCTCCAGGCCCAGCTCGCGAAGCAGGCGCCGGGGATCGGGGGTAAAATCGCTATCCACGGCGGGCAGCCCGCCCGCCAGCGCCAGGCAAGGCGACTCGTCCGGCAGCTCCAGGCGCCGGACCAGCTCGGCAAAGGCCCGCAGCAGCGTGCCCACGTTCCGCCGCTGATCGTAGCCGCCCAGGTAGAGGACATAGTGCTCCGGCAGGCCATACCTGGCCCGGACCTCGACCGCGGCGGCGGGGTCCGGCTCGGGGCGATAGTGCGCCTCCGCCGCCAGGTAGGTCACTCGCACGCGCCCCTCGGGGACGCGCAACAAGCGCACGATATCGCGCTTGGCGGCAAGGGAATCGGTCAGGATCGCATCGGCGCGGCGCGCGGCGAGCGCCACCAGCCGCATATAAGCCCGCACCCGCAGATCGCCGCGATAAGCCGGCAGCAGCAGGGGGATCAGGTCGTGCACCGTGACCACAGTGGGCGTTGTGGGCCACAGCGGCGAGGCGAAATAGGGCACGTGCGCCAGCGTCGCCCCGGCCTGGCGGCAGGCCCGCGGAAAGGTCGCCTGCTCGAACCAAGCCTTGGCCAGGTTCTCGTTTCCCCAGCGCTTTGCGAGATAGGAGACGCGCAGCCGCGGCTGCGCCTGCGCCGCGACCGTGGTCCCCTCCGGAGCCATTACCTCATAGTGATGGGCATCGTCCTCGGCCAGCAAGGCCCGCAACAGGTGCCGCACGTATTGGCCGCTGCCGGTGGTCTCCTGGTCCAGAAAATAGCCGTTGATCGCAATGCGCATGGTATCCAAATCCTGTGAGATGGGGTCTGGCGCTACTTGAGGCCCTTGGCGCGTATGATGGAGAGGAGCAGCCAGGCGCCGATAATGCCCGCGAACACAAAGGTGATCTGCGCCACGGGCAGGTTCCAGTTCACCAGGGGAATCCGCCAGACGACCGCATCCCCGCCCGCGCGAATGATCAGGGCGGAGCCGATGATCAGCGCGGCGACGATGACGCTAAAGGCCAGCCGGTTGGCGATGGAATCCAGCTTGAGCATCACCCGGTCCAGCCGGCTCAGCTCGAAATGCAGGGTGAATTCGCCGTCTTCGAGCTGGTCGAGCAGCGTCGTCGCGCGCCGCGGCAGCGAGTTGCCCAGGCGCCGCAGAGACCGCAGCGCGCGCACCGATTCCGTGCCCCACCGGCGCGGCGAGAATTGCTCGCGCATCATGCCAGTGAGGTAGGGCTTGGCGAACTCGACAAAGTTGAAGGCGGGGTTGAGGTTGAGCGCGACCCCCTCCAGGACGATCAGCGTCCGGGCCAGCAGGGCCAGGTCAGCCGGCAACCGAATGCGGTGCGCGAAGGCGATTTCCATGATCTCTTTGAGAAACTCGCCGATGGAGACGCTCTCCAGGGTGGCCCCATAGTAGCGGTGCAGAAACCGGCGGATGTCTTTTTCCAGCGCCCGCTCATCGTTGGACGAGCCCACGGCGCCCAGCCGCAGCACCGCCTGGGCGATCTCGGGGGCGTCTTGCGAGATCACCGCCACAAACAGATCGCGCAGATCGGCCTTCATCTCGGACGAGATAAAGCCAACCAGGCCAAAATCCACCAGGCTGACCTTGTTCTCCTTCAAGATGATATTGGCCGGATGCGGGTCGGCGTGAAAGACCCCATCGCGAAAGATCTGCTGGAAATAGATGTCGGCGATCACTTCCGAGATGGAAGCAAGATCGTAGCCCTGGCGCTGCAACTCGGCCAACTCGGTCAGCTTGGGCCCGCGCACGTCCTCCAGCGTGATCACCTGCGAGGTCGTCAGGTCCCAATAGACCTTGGGGATCGCCACCCGCTCATCATCTGCCAGCGCCTGGGCCAGCCGCTCCGCGTTCCGTCCCTCGCGCATATAGTCCAGCTCGTCCTGCAGCGCCTGGCCAAACTCGTCGATGAGTTCCACCAACTGATAGTTGCGGGCCAGCGCTGAGCGGGATTCCAGGAAGCGCGCCTGGCGGAGCAGAAGGCCCAAGTCCGACCCAATGGTGCGGCGGATATTGGGCCGCTGCACCTTGACCACCACCCGCTCGCCGCTGTGCAGCGTGGCATAGTGGACCTGGCCAATGGAGGCGGAGGCCACCGGCGTGGAATCAAAGGTGGCATAGAGGGCCTCGATGGGCTGGCCCAACTCCTCCTCGATCCTTCGGCGCGCCAGCGCCGCGGGAAAGGGAGGCACAGAGTCCAGCAGCTTGGCAAGCTCGGCGATGAAATCTGGCGGCAAGATGTCCGGGCGCGTGCTCATCAACTGGCCGAGCTTCACATAGGTCGGCCCCAGATCCTCCAGGGTCTTGCGCACCCGCGCCGGGATGCTGGCCCGCTCCACGGGTTGCGCCCCTTCGCGCTTTTTACCCAGAGGCGCGAGCAGCCGAGAGAGCCCGAAGCGGTCCAGGACAAAGCCCAGCCCGTTTCTGATCAGCACCTGGGCAATATGGCGCAAGCGCACCAGGTCCTGGTAGGATTGTCTCAGCGGCATTCGCAAAGCCATTCTTCGCCCTTTATCCCCGAGCGCATCTATTCCCAGGCTCATTATATACCTTTTTTGCTTTGAATGAAGCTGTGATATAATCGAAAACGTTGCAGCCAAGCGCGAGCAACGCTTCCAACGGGTACATACTGGGAGGAGAGGCCATGGCTCAAGTGAGGCTTCATGCCTTTGCTGACGAAGCAAAGGAACTCGTCAGGACAGGCCACTACGATGAAGCGATCGCCATCTGCCGCCATATCCTGAAGCAATACCCCAAGCACATCGAGTCCTACCGCATCCTGGCCGAAGCCTGCCTGCAGAAAGGCGACCAAGAACAGGCGGCGGACCTCTTCAAGCGCGTCCTGAGCGCCGATCCCCACGATTTCATCGCCTACGTTGGGCTGGGCATCCTGCATGAAGAGGGCGGATTGCTCGATGAGGCCATCTGGCAATTCGAGCGCGCCTTCGAACTGGCCCCGGCCAACCGCCAGGTGCGCCAGGAGCTGATCCGGCTTTACGGCCAGCGCGACGGCTACGAGCGCGAGCGACTCAAGCTCAACCGCGCGGCCCTGGGACACATGTACCTCAAGGGCGGGCTCGAGGCCCAGGCCATCGCCGAGTTCGAGGAGATCTTGGCCCAGGACCCCGACCGGCTGGACATCCAATTGGCCCTGGCCGAGGCGCTATACCGGGCCAACCGCCGGCGCGAGGCGGCCGAGGTCTGCCAGGAGATCCTCAACCAGTCGCCGCATTGCCTCAAAGCGAACCTGCTGCTCGGCGAGATTTGGGCCGGCAGCGGCATGCAAGAAGAAGGCGAGACTCTGCTGCAGCGGGCGCAGAGCATGGACCCCGAGAACCTCCTGGCTCGCGAGATATTGGGCGAGGACTCGCCCCTGCCGCCAGCGGAGGCCATGATCGAGCGACCTGACGACCTGAGCACGCTGATGGAGGAGACGGCTGCCGTCGAGGTTGCCGCCGCCCCGGAGCCCGCGCCCTGGGATGCGCTGCTGCAAGAAGTGCCCGCCTGGCCTGCCGCGGAGGCGCCGGCCGCTGAGGAGGAGGAGCTCGCCGAGACGGTTTCCCCTGAAGAGCTCCCCGAGTTGAGCGCAGCACTGCTTGAGGAGACCATCGAAGCGCAGCCCGCCGCCGAGGCCGAGCTGGCGCTGCCTGCCGAGGAAGCCGCGGTTCCAGAGGCCGCCGAGGCCGAGCTCGCGCCAGGCCTGGAGGGCGAGCCTGAGCTGGCGGGCCCGGAAGAGGTCCTGCCTCCCGAGACCGCCTCGCCGGAAGAGATCATGGCCTGGGTGCAAGAGCAGCGCCAAGGCCCGGCCATCGAGGCCTCGACAGCAGAAATCGAGGCGGCGAGCATCGTCGAGCTGGAGCCCGCCGCGCCGCCAACGGCGGAAGAGAGCGAATCGCCGGTCATCGCCGCCCTGGAGCAGGAATTTGGCGCGCTGCCCGAGCTGTCCGCGCAAGAGATCAGCGCTGAAGAGCGGGCTGCGCTGGAGGCCTCCATGCCCTCCGAGACGGCTTCCGCCGACGAGATCATGGCCTGGGTGCGGCAGCACGCCGCGTTCCCCGTTCTGGAGAAACCGGCGGCCGTTGCACCGATGGAGGAGCGAGCCGAGGCAAAGGCTGAGGAGCTGGCGGTCGCTGGCGTGGAAGAGCAGTTCGAGGCCGCGCAACCCGAAGTAGAGATGGTCGAGCTGGCCGCGGAGACCCTTGCGGAAGCGCCAGAGGCTGCGGAGCAGATGACAGAGCCCGTAGCCGACGAGGCGGAAGAGCTGGTGCCCGCCGCAGAGCCAGCCCTGCCCGAGGTCGCGGCGGAGCCAGAGCCGCTGGCCATGGCGGAGCCGACGGAGGAACCCGTCGCGGAAGAGGCCATCGGCGAGCCCGAACTCGAGCCCGTCGAGCCGGCCACGATCGAGGAGACGACCGTCTCTATCGAAGAGCCCGCGGCGGCGCCAACCATCGCGGACTATATCGCCCAACTCGCCCAGGATGCCACGGATCAGCCCGCGCGCCTCGCCCTGGCCCGCGCCTATGCGGACGGCCAGGAGTGGGGGCCCGCCGCCGAGCAATACGGGCTGCTCATCCAGCAGGCCCCCGATCTGTTGCCCGACCTGGTGGCCGACCTGGAAGCGCAGGCGCTGGCGCACCCCGAGCAAGCGGCGCTGCAACAGGCGTTGGGCGATGCCTACATGGAAAGCGGCCAGCTCCAGGAGGCGCTGGACATCTTTAACCGGCTGCTCAAACAAGTGAAATAAGGGGCCACCCGTACATCACCTGCTGACCCCTCGGTGCCTTGGCTTGGCCAAGGCACCGACTATTTTTCGAGGAGGAACAATGGAAAGGACACTGGTGATCGTCAAGCCTGACGGTGTGCAGCGGGGATTGATCGGCGCCATCATCGAACGTTTCGAGCGGCGCGGGCTCAGGATCGCGGCCATGAAAATGATCAATATCGATCCCAAGCTGGCCTGCAAGCACTATGGCGAACATGAAGGCAAGCCCTTCTACCCGGGCCTGATCTCCTTCATCACTTCGGGTCCCGTTGTGGTCATGGTGCTGGAGGGCAACAACGCTATCGCCGTGGTCAGGGCCACCATGGGCAGCACCAACCCCGCCAACGCCGTCCCGGGCACCATCCGCGCCGATTTCGGCGTGCAGACGGAGCGCAACTTGGTGCATGGCTCCGATGGCCCCGAGAGCGCTCACAGGGAAATCGATTGTTTCTTTGCTCCCAGCGAGATCGTCGAGTACTCACGAGACATGGAACGCTGGATCTACGCCTAGAGCCAGCCAAAAGGGGCGCGGGATCGATTCCCGCGCCCCTTTTCTGTGCCAGACGAACGCAGGCCATGCGGCTCGCCGCGGCCTGCCATGCGCGAATCCCCGCAGGGCAACCTCGCTTACTCGATGCGCACCACCGTTTTGGCCTTGCTCCACAGCCCCTCGAGGTTATAGAAGGCGCGGGTCTCCGGGTGCATGATATGCACGATGATATCGTTATAGTCCATCAACACCCAACCCGAATCGGCGCTGCCCTCGACGTTCAAAGGCCGCACGCCCTTTTCCTTCATGCCTTCCCGCACATCCTCGGCCAGAGACTGGATCTGGCGATCCGTGCCCGCCGAGCAGATCAAAAAGTAATCGGCGATGATGGTCACTTCCCGCACGTCCAAAAGCAACGTGTCCTCCGCCAGCTTGCCGACCAATATATCCACGATCTCCCTTGCGGTTTGCAGTGACTCCAGTGGGATTCCTCCTTTTCGCTTTCAGGCCGAACTGATCTGCCTCATTATATACCAGGCCCGGGCGCCCCGCCAAATGACGCAAGCTCGTCAGCGGGGCCGCACCAACTCGGCCAGCCGTTCGCGCATCCTTTGCCAGTGCGTGCCTTGCCAGTAAAGGCGCAGGCACTGCGGGCACCGCCGAAAGCGCGCCTGCGTCTGATAGACGTAGGGCGGCACCTGCTCGCGGGCCGCTTCCTTCGGGACGTCCTGCAGCGGCGCGTTGCATTCCGGGCAGCGGGAAAAGAACCCTTCCGGCGGGGGCGGGTAGGCCGCCAGCACCTCCGCCAACTGCGGCTCCAGCTCTTGCTGGTGGATGAACAACACGCGCAGGCCGCGCCGCCGCGCCAGCTCGCCATCCCGCGTCAAGAGCACCCGCCCCTCCGCCCGCGACCGCCGCGCCAGTTCGTTATCGTCCCAATGGACGCCATAGAGCGTATCGTACCCCAGGATGCGCAGCCATTTGGCCAGGCGGCCCAACATGGCATCGGCCAGAAAAGTGGTCATCCCGTTCCTCGCGCTTGGGACGGACCGCGGCAGCTAGGCGACGCACACCGGCG
>Ga0123332_1003255_pt1 | contig 14895 bp, 11 predicted proteins | sample BioC12SIPDNA_4_FD_89958 | JGI IMG/M metagenome (GOLD analysis project Ga0123332, IMG submission 89958) | Anaerobic biogas reactor microbial communites from Washington, USA - Biogas_R2_A C12 SIP DNA | ecosystem: Engineered > Bioreactor > Anaerobic > Unclassified | place: Washington, USA...
CGAACAGCCGGGCACGCGTCCCGGCATCGAAGACCTCATACTGCGCGTGGTATTTCGCCAGGTCGCTGCTGCGATACTTGCGGCCCAGATCCTGCACCCTGAGCCGGCCCTCACTGCCCAACGGAGCTCGCGACAACAGGGCAAGCGCGGCGCGGAGGCCCGGCACCCGCTCGATGCGTTCGAGGCGCTCCAGCGCGGGATGCCACGGATAGCCACCAAATAACTCGTCGCTGCCATCGCCGCTCAACAGCACCTTGACTCCATGTTCTCGTGCCAGGATGCTGATCAGGTAGATAGATGCAAAGGATGGCTCCCAGACCGGCTCGTCGAGCTGCGCCACCAGGCGCCTCAGCAACGGCTCGAGTTCTTCCGAATCATCCAGCGAGATCTCGTGATGGACGGTGCCAAGGCTGGCTGAAACAGAGCGTGCATGATCCCGGTCCAGGTTGTAGATGTGCTCCAATTCCGAACGGTGCGTCTCGAAACCGATCGAGAATGTGTGCAGAGGTTCGCCTGCGGCCTGCCGAGCGACGGCAGCGACGATCGACGAATCCAGCCCGCCGCTGAGCATCACCCCCACCGGCACATCGCTCATCATCTGGCTCTCGATCGCGCCGGTGACGACCGCGCGTGTCTCGTCGACCGTCTCGCGCCATGAGCGCCGGGGCCGGTGCAAGGCCAGCGACGGCTGCCAGTAGCGTTCGATCGTGAGCCGGCCGGCCTGATAGACGGCAGAGCTGGCCGCGGGCAGTTTCCTCACGCCCCGAATGAGCGAGTACGGTGCGGGCACGTAACCCAGGGCCAAGTAGATCTCAAGCGCAGTTGGGTCGATCTCGGCCGGCGCCCTCCCGGTGCGAAGCAGCGCCTTCAGCTCAGAGGCGCAGGCCAGCCCGCTGCCATAGGATGCGTCGCCCGCGAGCGCAGCATAGTAAAGCGGCTTCACACCGGTCCGATCACGGGCCATGACGACCCGCCCCTTGGCTGCGTCGTAGATCATGCACGCGAAGATGCCGTTGAACAGGCCGAAGCAGTCCGTGCCGTACTCTTCGTAGGCATGAATGACCGTCTCCGTGTCGGTGCGCGAACGGTACTGGTGTCCCCTGCCCTCGAGGCGAGTCCGAATCTCCGCGTGGTTGTAAATCTCCCCATTGTAGACGATCCAGACGGAGCCGTCCTCGTTGGACATCGGCATATTGCCTGCCGCGGTCAGGTCCACGATGCTGAGCCGTTGGGCGCCCAGACCCACTGCAAAGCCTGGTGCGCCGCCGGTAAAGGTCCCATCCGCGTCCGGTCCACGGTGCACGATGCAGGTCCGCATCGCATCGATCTCTGCCGGAAGCACCTTGGCCTTGGTATCAACGATTCCGACGATGCCACACATTATGTCGACCCCCGTTGGGCAGCAGACGTTCGCTTCCTCCCGACAGCTGAGCCCAACCACTCCGGCAGCAGCAGACCAGGCGACGGAAAGCGGCCCTCGCCTTTCGGAAAGCAGCCCTCGCTTTTCGGAAGGCGGCCCTCGCCTCTCGAAGAACGGTTCGTCCGCAACAGGCTAAACCAATGTGCCAGGCGCAGATCGAGCGGCAGAAGCTGGAGGTGGAACTGGATGATGCTCTGGAGATCCGGCTCCGAATCGAAGAGCCGCACTAGCCAGGCGTCCATCTCCGTCGCCTGAGACAGATCGCCAACGGAAGGCGACCCTCGCCTTACGGCTGCTGGCCGCAGTGTTTCCGCAGCTGGCGCTGTGTCCGCGAGCCGGAGCGCACCGGCCTGCCGGTAGACCGATTCAAGCGTGCGCTGCCAGTTGTCTTCGCCGTGGGCGCCGGTGATGATTGCACGCGTGTGCTCGCCCACGGCAGAGCGGTAGGAAGCGTCTTCGACCAGGCGAACCAGGTCGTCATAGAACGATCCACACGCCCGGATCAGGCAGCCTGAGAGGCCCGGCGTATCCGCGCACAACACGGTGTCTACTGCGCCGGGCCAGCAGCGACTCACCAGCGGGAGGCCATAGCTCCCCGCCTCCAGCAGCGAGGTGATCGATACAATCGGAAATGCGTCGACGTACACATCGGCCGCCTGGTAGAAGAGGGCCGTGTCGGCCCTCTGGCCGAAGACCCGCACCCGACCGCCCGTGCGCTCGGCAGCGCCCGTCCAAGGCTCGCCTTGATCCGGGCCAATCAGCCAGAGCTGCGCCTGGGGGCACCTCTCGAGGGCCGGCAGCACGCCTTCGAGAAAATCAAGGCCGCCCACCGGACGGTACTTGTGGGGCCGCGCGATCGACAGAAGCAGCACCGCAGATTCGGGCACACCCAGCCGGCGCTTGGCCTCGTCGCGGGAGAACGTCCTCTTCATAGGAGGCACCACGATCGGCAGGACAGCGCACCGCTCCGGTGAGATCCCACGGCGCTCCTGGGCCAGCCGGCTGCCCGATTCTCTCAGGCCCGCGACCACGTCGCTCACCTCGGCGCCAGCCCAAAAGGCATGGTCGGCATGATCCGCGAAGATGACCGGAGGCAGTTGCTGCTTCTTTGCCAAGGCCAGCGACGGGATGATATCGTAAGGATGGACATGCAGGACGACCATGTCCGCGGCCGAAGCAATCCCCCGGAGCGTCGCGGCCCAGGTCAGCAGATTTCCCCGCTGCCGGTTCAGAACGTGCACCTGGCCCTGTGCCGCGCTGACAGCCCCCCGGAGCGCATGCGGCACCGGGTGCGGTCCCTGGCGCGTCAGAGCCACCGAATGCCGGCGCTCCCGGTCTTGCTGGATCCACCGCCACACCATGCGGGTGTCTCCGCCGATCCCCTGGCCGCGCGTCAGCACGTGGAGCACGTGGTGAGGTGATCGTCCCTGCGAGCGCCATTCGGGCAACTCAACTGGCTCGGAGGGGCCAGAGCTTATATCTGCGACGGATTCTCGGCCGATGCGTTGCAGGAGTGCCTCGAGCGGGAAGCTTGTGAACAGCCCCGTGTGATGAGACATCGCATAGTTGGCGGCGATCCCTGCATAGACGGCGGAGGCCAGGGGACGCCGGCCCCTGAGCATCTCCTCGGCGCGTTCCAGCAGCCGGCCAAAGGTCTCCAGATTCTCCGTCAGCGCCCCAGCCAGATCCGTTCGCTCGCCTATTCCGACCATTGCACGGGTCCGGTCATCACATTAATCATTATGTCAATCCTATTAGTCATGCAGTTCATACTGAGCGGGTGCATCATGCTGAGCATGAAATTCATGCTCGTTGTCTCCACTCACGCAGAGAGCGCAAGCCGCCGATCCCCTGCCAGATCGTGGCCAGGCTGATCGTGCCGGCGAGCGCAACCAGCGCCAGGGCAATCGGGGTCCTCAGGCTGGCCGGGCCGACCAGCGATAAACCGCGAATGGCCAGGCTGGCAACCAGGCCGGCCAGCAGCATCAACTTATTGTCCAGAGTCCACGACAGGCCGATTTCCTTGCGCACGATCAGCCACACGACCAGAAAGTGGACGACGTAAGTGAACAGGTAGCTGGCGCCCAGCCCGGCAAGGCCCAGCCAACGGGTGCCCAGTTCAGCCGTCCACAGGAAGTTGAGGCCGGCCAGAAGCTCGACCAGGAACAACGTCCGGCTTTGCCGCCGCGCAAGGATCACGAAGCCCATCGTCCAGCTCGAGAATTTGAAAATGTCACCGATGAGCTGCCACTCCAGGACCTCGACCGCGGGCAAGAACGCGGGCGAGTAGATGAGCTCGATCAGGATCGGTGCGGCCGTCAGGGTCGCAAGAATGATCGGGATCCCCAACAACATGACCAACCGGTGCTGCTCGTTGACGAGGCGCCGCAGTTCGGCGGGTTCGCTGGAGGCTGCCGACACCCTGGGATAATAGTCCTGCGCCATAGCCAGCAGCAGGAATCCCAGATAGACCCCTGCCACCGAGATGGCAGCCCGGTAGTACCCGACGCCGTCGATGCCGAGGCGGGATAGCACCAGTGCGGGCAAGGCAAATTGCACGCCCACGCCAACTAACTGGCTCAAGGCATAAGGAGGCCCAAAGCGAAAGAGCGACCGGGTAGCCGCAAAGAGGGCCTCACGAGACACGTCCACATGTTCCCGGCCCGTCTCGCGACGGAGGATGAAGGAAGAGACACCCCAGCTAGCTGCTGCCGAGCCAATCACCGAAAGCGCGACCCCGCGCTCTCGCAGAAGCCAAACCGCGGCCAGGCTGATCGCAGCACCCAGGAGGCTGGTCAACGCGCCAACCCGGGCGAGAGCCGAAACCCGGTGATGTGCGTTGAGGAGGCTGGTCTGCACACCGGAGGCCAGGCTGAACAACATCGCCAGGCCCATCAGGACCACATCGGTGGAGTGCTCGGGTCCCCCAAGCATCAGGCGGCTGATCGGAACGCGCAGGATCGCCAGGATCAGAATCGCTATTGCGGCCGCGGCCCAGAACAACAGCCACCCGGCCTTGCGCAACGCCGCGAAGCCGGACCGGTCGCCCTCCGCCAGCATGTGGGCGCCGATGCTGACAAGGCCAGCGCCGACACCCAGTCCGGCGACGAGCCCCGCCAGGCCCACCAGCCCCTGGAGCAGGCCCAGATAACCAATCCCACTCGGGCCCAACAGGAGCGCCCAGACCTTCGCGGAAGCAAGCCCCACGACAATGCTAACCAGGGAGCTGCCGCTCAGGATGATGGTGCTGCGAAGGATGGACTTCATGACGTCCGCACCACCTGCTCGAAGACCTCGCGGTAGCGATCTGCCGCGGCGCCGGCGCTCAGGGTCTCTGAGGACACTTCGCCTTGACGGGCCGGCTCAGGTACGGGGGCCCCGCTCAGTGCCTCGTGCACCGCACCAACAAATGCGGTAATCTCCGGCTCGGCGACCCTACCCGCCCGGCCGGCAGTCTCAGGGAACGCGCCGCGGTTCGTTACGACGACAGGCGTACCCATCGCCAGTGCCTCGGCTGCAGGCAGGCCATAGCCCTCATAGAGGCTGGTGGAGACCAACACATCCGCCGCACGGTAGGCAGCAGCCAGGCTCGCATCGCTGACGTCTTGCAGTATCAGGATGTCCCGCCCGACCTGGAATCCCATCGACCGGGCCAGGCCCAGAGTCTTCTCGCGCCACACACGGCCGCCGGCCAGGCCCACCTTGAGCAGTCGCGCCCGGGGATGGCAGTCCTTGATCGCCCGAAACACCTCCAGCAGCAACGGGATGTTTTTGCGCGGCGTTTCTGAGCCCACATACAGCAGGAGCGGATCGGCAGACGCAACATGCTTCGGTACGCCGGCGGTCGCGGCCAGCACCGCCCGGGCCTCGCCCTTGCTGGCCGGGTAGCTGAGAAAAGCCGGCGCAACCGTATTCGGGATCACCTCGATCCGCGGCGCGACCTCGGGCAGGTGGTGCGCCAGGCGGCGGCGGGTGAATTCAGACACCGCGACGATGCATGAGGCGTGCCGCAATCCCCGGAAGCTGAAGAGAACTGCCTGGACAGCAGGCCAGCTCATGGCCTCGCGGTCCGGGGGATAGTCGACGATGCCGATATCGTGGACAGTGACCACGCTGGGGATGCCGCGCGAGTCCCGCAAGGCCCCGGCGCCTGTCATCTTGGGAAGGAAGAACAGGTCCGCCTCAGCCGAGCCGCGCACCCGGTAGGGCGCGTTGCGCAACAGCGGAACAGGTAAGGCCTCGAACCGGGCGGGAGCGAGCCGCACATGCCCGTTCCAATGGAGAGAGAGATTGTGCAAGACCCGGCCTATCCCGCTGTGCGGGTGGTAGCTGCCCAGCTCGGGCACCGCAGCCACGACTCGAGCGTCCCTCACTCGCTTCCTCCTGGGGTTCGGCGTACCGGATCAAAGTGCTCCGGCCCCCTTCGACTGCGTTCCGCCCAGACTGCGGACGGAACTCCGCTCAGGATGCCTCCACTGAGGATGCCTTCGATCCCAGTTGCCCCACCTGCCTTCGCCCCCAGCTCGCCGTACAATCGAGCCATCCGGCCCGCTGTCTCGGACCACCGGAACCTGGCCGCCCGCGCCAGTCCCCTGGCGCGGAGCTCTCCCGCGAGCTCAGGATCGCGCAGCAGGCGGCCCAACTCTTGGGCAAGGCGTTCCGCAAAGCCCGCTCCTCCGTCGACCACGATGGCCGCATCGCCGGCAAGCTCGGGTAGCGAGGTGGCATTCGCACAGATCACCGGCGTCCCGCACGCCATGGCCTCGAGCACCGGGAAGCCGAATCCTTCGTAGAGGGATGGCATGACACAGACGGCCGCCAGGCCATACAGCAGCGGCAGATCGGCCTCGGGGACATCCTCCAGGAAGTGAACCGCAGATCTCACACCCAGCTGTTCCGAGAGCGCGATCAGTTCCTGGCGTCCGGCCGCGTGGTGGGCGCGGCCCACCTTGAGCAACTCCACATCGCCCCGATCACCGCGCACGACTGCCAGTGCTTTCACAAGCGCCGGGAGGTTCTTCCTGGCGTCCTCGGAGCCGGCATAGATCAGGTACCGGACGCCAGCCCGCAGCCCATAGCGAGCGTATATATCCGAAGAGACAGGGAGCGGGCGAAAGCGGTCGGGATCGACTCCCAGGTGGACCACCTCGATCCTCTCCTGAGGGATGTGCAGATAATCCACCAACCGCTGCCTGGTGTACTCAGAGTCCGCCACCAACCGGTCAGCCCGCCTCAGGCCTGACATCGCCAACCGGTCGAAGAGCCGGTCGCCGCGGTTGCGGTAAGGGCTCAGGGCGGGATCATTGCGCAGGAGATACGGGATGATATCGTGTACTGTCACCACAACGGGGCGGCGCGGGCGGCGGAAACATAACACTGACGCCAGGTTCTGGCTGGTCAAGTGATAGACATCGGCCGCAGGGTAGCTCGCCCACAACGGGTAATTCAGCAGGAAGGACCGTGCATCGATCCCTGCCCGTCGCAATAGCCCCCAGGCCGCGCCCGGCAGCGGCGGAAGCACCGGCGCGGCCTGCCGGACATCAAGCCCCAGGTCCCGCACGCCCTGCGCCAGGGTGGCTACATACCGGCCAACCCCCGTGTGGGTGGCTCCCGGCTTGGCGATGAGGGCCACCCGCGTCATTGCTCGCACCACTGCAAAATGGTGTGCTCCGCGCGCTCGACGTTCCGCCGCACATCGAAGCGGTGTACTGCATAGCGCCGCGCCGCGGCCGACATTTCGTTCCGCTTCGTGGGGTCGAGCAGCAGGCTCGCCATCGCGGACGCCAGGCTGCCAGGGTCGCGCTCGGGGACAAGAATACCCGTTTCGGGGGGCGTGAACTCTTCCATGCAGCCGGTGCGCGTGGCAATGACCGGCAGGCCGCAGGCCATCCCCTGCCATGCGGTCATGCTGAGCTGTTGGACCCACAGCTTGGTGGATATGCTGGGCAGCACCAGGAACTGGGCACTGCGCATGTAGGGCGGTAGGTCGGCGTTCTTCACCGTTCCGAACCAGGTGATGCGCTCTTCCAGCCCCAAGCTGCGGGCCTGGCTTTGGAGCCGCTCGCGCTCCGGACCGTCTCCGACGATCGCCAATCTTGCGGTGATGCCTTTGTCGAGCAACTGCCTGAAGGCATCGATCAGGTAGGTCACGCCTTTGACATGGCTCAAGCGCCCAACATAGAGGATGACCGGCGCTTGAGCCGGCAGAAGATCGGACGCTGGCATCCCGACAGCCGGGCCTTCAGGTGTAAACTCCTCCGTGTCGACGCCCCAGGAACCGTAGATGAGCTCCACCAGCTTGGCCGGGGGGGCGCCGTTTGCCAGCAGGTTGCGCTGTGAGCCCGTGTCAAACCAGAAGATCACGCTGGCCCGCGCAAACCACCCTCTCAGAATCAGACGGTACAGTGGCACGATCGCGGGGTGGTACTTCAAGCCAAGCGGTATGGGTTCCAGGCTCAGCGTCACCAGCTTCACGCGCGGGTTAAGCCACAGGTAGACCAGGGTCGCCACGAGGTAGGGCAACATGAGGAGCGATAGCGGCTCGGGCCCCTGTATGATATCGGGCCTCGCCCTGACAAGCTTCCAGAACAGGTCGAACGGCAGGCGAAACCTGATGGTGCGTTCGTCGAATTCGGTGGCCTTCATATCGTTCCAGGGCGCGCTGCGGTAGAAATGGAAGATGTCAAGCCTGCGAAACCGGGCGAGCGGCGCCTGAAGATCGCGCCGGATCTCGCTGCTAATCATGGCATATCGATACGATGTGGCGTCCCTGGACCGAGTCCTTTCCAGTCTCACCTGGTCCGAAGTCTTGTCAGCTATGATCACTTTGTCCTCTCTTCATCTGCCCGCCGCTACCAGCGGCGCCGGCGCCTCGGGTCGAGCGAGTCGTACAGGGCCAGCAGCACGGCCAGCATGTCCAGTGCGGTATAGGCCACACCGCGCAGGATGGTGGGGCCTTCCAGCCCAAACGGCAATCGACTTGAACGCACCTCTTCTTCAATGCCCGCCAGAGCCATCTCCATGTGGACCAACCGGGCGCCGAGAGCGTATCGCCGCAGCCGGTTCGCGGCTGCAGCGCCGAACACGAGCAGCGATCCCCCCCAGCCCGCGGTCCCCAGGACTGCAGATGAGGCCAGCATCACGACGACCAGGCCGTACACTGCGCCCGCAGCCAGCAATCCGCGAACATGCCTCCACGCACCGAACCGGAGACCCTGGAGGACGAGGTTCTTGTTCCAGCGCCGCCACATGGCGAGATAGGCCACCGGAGACTCGGGATACTCGGTCGCGATCCGGCTGCCCGGCGCCGTGAAGATGGTGTAACCCGCTTCCTCAAGGAGCCTGCTCAGCACGTAGTCCGTGCCCGTGGCCGCAGGTGCCTCGAAGCCCCCGACGTCATGGAGCACCGGGCGCAGCAGCGCGCAGTTGCGGCCCAACACTCCATCGACCGTCTCGGGCATGCGGTGCGCCCAGTAGACATCGCCATACCACTGGTAGCGAACCAGGGGCCTGTCACGTTGGTCGGCCCTCGGCTCCGACACGCCTGTCACCACCTGGGCAATTCCCCGGGCAAGCGGCTCGAGCAGCCGGTTCCATGCCTCGTCGGTGAACACGCAGTCCGCATCGCTCAGCACGATGACCTCCCCGGTGGCCTCGGCCAGGCAGCGTTGCAGTGCGGCCTGCTTGCCCTCGCCGGGCAGCTGCTCCAACACCTTGACACCGGGGCCTGCCCATCGCTGCGCCATGCGATAGGTTCCGTCCTCTCCGCCCGCGCACAACACCAGCTCCTTCTCGCCGTAGGACAGGGTCAGAAAACTCCGAATGTGTTCGTCGATGGTCCCCCGCTCGTTCCACGCTGCCACCAGCGCGCTGACCCGGGGCAGCCGTGGCCAGGTCGCGTGCGAGAACGCCTGCGTGCCCGCTGCAGGGGCGCTCGCTGCAAGCAGCGCGGTCTCGCGACGCCACTGCCGCCAGTTGTGCCACACCAATGCAACTGCCCCTGCCAGGACGGCCGCCGCCCCGACTCCCGCGCCCACGCTAGTGCCAGCGCTTGCGCTCCTCATCTCAGCCAAAACTCCGGCGAGGCAATCTGCGGCCACGGCTCGCCCTTGACCCATCGATAGCAGACCGCGCCCTGGGATGTGATTTCCAGGAGATCCGGGGTTTCGACCAGGTGCATCGCCCGACCTCTCAGGATGCAGTCTGTCTCGAAGGGGGCGCTGAGCCCGGCAGGTATCTGTGAGCCGGCGTGCGAGGCCAGATAACGGAACGCCTTGTCGCACCAGCCCGTCACGTGCAGGACGTCGCGTACGTCTGGAAGAGCCTGAGCGCGGGTGGCTGTCCGACTCCTGCCTGCCTGATCCGCAAATCCCCGCGCGGTCTGGAATCCGCCCGATTCGTCCTGCCCCCCAAGCAGCCGCGCCTCAGTGGCGCTCAGGTCCGCGCTAAAACCCAACGGCGCCAATTCATCCGCGGCGCGGAGTATGTCGCCAAGCGGAGCGAGCCAGGAGGGCGTGGTGCTGGCCCGCGCGCCAGGGTAGACCACGGTGGGCAGGCTCCCATCCCCCTGCGCGAAGCGAGCGATAAAGTCCATGGCGCCCAAGGCAGATTCCGCATACCCCTCGTCCCCGGTCCACCGGTAGCCTTGCAGCAGGGCGGAGATGCATCGGGCGTTATATAACGGAAAGTACTTGTTGATCCGGCGCGTTCCGATGCTGTTCTGTGCGATTGCTCCCCGGAGGCGCTCGCCGCTTGAGCTGCGCCCCCTGCCCCCCGCTGGCTTACGTCCGCGAAGCTGGTGCTCCTGGATCCAGCGGAGTGTCGGAAGGGCGTACTCCTCGACCCAGCGTGATTCGCCGCTCAGCTCGGCCATAAGGAACAGCGCCTCACAGGCCGTCGCCGCCTTGTTGGGGACAAAGGTCACGGGGCCAGATTGCCGCCACGGGTGATCCCCGATCATGAGGGCCTCAGGATTCCAGAGTTGTCCAATATAGAAGCTGCGGAGGTTTCGCTCGGCACAGGCCGCGTAACTCTCCCACCCGCTGTGTCCGGTCCACCGTAGCTCCAAGGCCAGCCGTAGCAGGCCGGCGTCACAGGCCGCTTCGTGAGGAGTGCCGGCCGTTGCCGGGTTGATCTCGAATGCCGACTCTGCGAAGTTTCCGCTTTCCAGCTGTCCGGAGATCAGATCATCGCCCGCCCGGCGTGCCTTCGTAAGCCACCGCTCGTCTTGCCTATGCTGACCTGGCAGCGTGCGCCCCCACAGTTCGAGGTAGCCGGTGATGATGCCTTCGTAGCGCCAGTCCAGGCCCGCGCCGGTGTAGAGGAGGCTTTGCTGCCACCAATGCGCCACAGGACCGCCGTACCCGCGCGGCACGTGCGCACGCGCGGCTCCCGCCGCACGGGTGCGCATGGTCTCGAGCCATGCGTCCAGCCTGGCCACCGCAGCAGCAGCCGAGGCAACCCTGGCGCCTGCCTGTGAATCTGGCCGGGGCAGGGCTTGCCCCTGCTCTCTTGCAGCGCCGGCCTTCGGGGTTGCGGGCAGGATCATCAGCGGACCACCTTGTTGGCCACCACCAATGCCACGGTCGACATCCCGGCCATCAGGCCAGGGACGCAGTAGTGCAGCCGCGCCCAGAAATGCAGCCTGTCTCCGAGGTCCGGACGGCCCCAACGTTCCAGGCCGCGGTCGAGCAGGTTCGCCGCGATTGCCGAAGCCGAATGCAGGCCGTATCTCGCTTCGAGACGAAAACCTGCCGAGGCCAGCCTCCTCAGCAGACCAGAGATGCCGCCAATGCGTGCACCGGCAGGCAGCCCTCCACCCTGTCCCCACGGACGAGGGTTGCCCCGCAGGGAGCGTTTCCCGAGGAGGAGTGCCAGCGGCTGTGATGCGATGACGACCAGTCGTCCGCCGGGCTGCACCGAGCCGGCCAGGGTCTTGATGTCCGCCTCCCAGGTAGCCGTGAGGGGTTCGATCCACAGCGCAGAGCGTACGGCTCCCGCGCCATTGGCAGCATCCGTGTTCCTCGCCAGAGGACCTGGCACCGCAGCCAGAGGACCTGGCACCGCAGCCAGAGGACCTGGCACCGCAGCCAGAGGACCTGGCACCATTGCATGGGGCAGTCTCTGGCGCACCTCGTGCGCCAATGCCGGGACGTTGCACAGCACGAGTGGTTGCGATGATGAGGCGTCGTCCGCCACCAGAGGATCTGGCGCCGCCAGCAGCGACATCGCTGCGTCCAGGCCATAACGGTATTCGAGCGGCGCGAGGGCCACCACCGGCCGCGTGCCCGTCATGGACGCACCTCGTATGCCGCATGGCCGGACGGCCTGCCCTGCGACAGCGTCTGCAAATAGATCGCTTCAAGGCGCGCACCGATCGTTTCCCACGCGTAGCGCTCCTCCACCTTTGCCCGGCCTCGGCCCCCCATTGCTTTGCGCCGGCCGTCGTCGGCGAGCAGTGCAGCAATCCCCTGGGCCAGCGCACCAGCATCCGCGGAGTCCACAAGCAGGCCGTCGATGCCGTCCTCCACAACCGTGCGCACACCGGGTATCCTACTTGCGACCACAGGCGTGCCGCAGGCCATCGATTCGATGAGCACCAACCCAAAGGATTCTGGGGGGGTCGAAGGCAACACCGTGACGTGGCTGCTGCGATAAAAGGCCGGCAGGTCATCATGATCGACCCTGCCTGCGAACACAGTCCGATCCTCGACACCGAGTTGGCGCGCCTCCTGTTCGTAGCCCGCCCGAAGGTCCCCATCGCCCACGACTAACAGCCGGACATCGCCAGGCAGCTGAGGCATGGCTCGCAGCAGACGGTCGAGACCCTTGAAGTGATGCGCCCGGTCCAGCGCCGCCACGAAAAGGATGACCTTCGCACCTGCAGGTAACCGGTATTGGTCGAGGTCGATGCCTGGACCCTCTTCCCGAAAGTGGTGCACGTCGACCCCATTCGGCAGCTCCACCACGAAGTCGGGCCGTCTGCTGACCGTGCGCCTGAGGCTGCCCGCCAACAAGCTGGAATCGAAGTGATCCATCGAGACCGCGCAGAGCCGTGCGGCGGTGGCAACTGTGGCGGCGGCCGACACACGCTGGTACAAGGAGAAGATGGCAGAGCGAATCCCGCGGCCGATCAAATCATTGTGGAAGGACATGATCAACGGCACGCCCGTCAGTAGGGCTGCCGCGCGGGCCATTTCTGCCCCGAACACGAAGGGATAGTGCAGGTGGATCAAATCAAAGCCGCGCAGCACGGTGGCCAGGGCCGGGATGACCGGTGCGTTGCCCACTCGAAACAGCGTGCGCAGGCGCCGCACGTGCATCCCCCCGCTCACCTCATGCCGTGAGAGACCCGGATGGGACGGGATCGCCGCAGTAAAGATGTGAACCGTATGGTCCCGCCGCACCAGTTCCCGAGCGTGCGCGAGGCACACGTTTCCGGTGCCGGCCCGGTAGGGCGGGAATGTCGCAGTAACATGCGCAATTCGCATCAGCTCACCACCTGATCAGGCCCAGCGCCATGCCGCGCAACACTCGGAACGTGGGGTCGAACACGACCTGTGCCAGGCGTGCAACCGGCCCCTGCCCGGTCTGCTCGTACATCAAACGGTAGCCTGTGCGTTCGATCAGGCTGCGATCCTCTTGGCGTCGGGACACCTGGGTCTGGCGTCGCTTCTCCATGACCGGGCTCCAGTTCCTCACCAACCACCCGTATGCACGTACCTTGTTTCCCACGTGTCTGCGTTCCCGCGAGAGAACGAAACCCCAGGTGACGATCTCGGCGAGGAGCAATGCCGGCGACAGGACGAACAAGGAGCGCCAGCGAAGTGCCTTCAGCAGCATCAGGTAGCGGTTGCGCTCCTGGTAGAAGGTCTTGAGGGGACCAAACCGCAGCGCGTAATCGTGGTAGATCACGGAATCCGGAACATACAGGCACCGGTAACCGAGCAGCTGGGCGCGCCACGAGAGATCCGTGTCTTCCATGTACAGGAAGAAGGATTCATCGAACCCGCCGAGCATCTCGAACAGCTCCCGGCGCATCACAAACGCGGCCCCCGACACCGCGCCGACCTCGGCCATCTCGGCCAGCATCTCCTGGTCCTGGCCCATCCCCCTGCAGAGAGCCAAGCCGCTGCAATGAACCTCGTTCCCGCAGGTGTTGATCCGCGAGGGATCCTGGAGCAACAGCACCTTCGAAGTAGCCAACCCTGCACTCGCATCCTCTTCGAGCGCCGACACCAGCGACATCAACCAACCCGGTGCGACCACAGTGTCCGGATTGATGAAAGCAAGATACTCTCCCGTTGCATGCCGGGCACCCAGGTTGTTGCCGCCGCCGAAGCCGAGATTGGTGAGACTGCAGAGAACCCTGACTGCCGGAAACGCCCGCTCCGCTGCACGGGCGCTCCCATCCGTCGATGCGTTGTCCACCAGGATGATCTCATCGCCCGGACGCAGGTCGTTGGTGAGCGATTCGAGGCAGGCATGGAGCAACGCGCCGCCGTTATGGTTGACCACGATGATGCTTGCAAAGCCAGAGGGCCTGGCTCCGAGATCAGACCAGGGCCGCCCGTCATCGGGGCAGGGATTGTCCCTGCCCTGTCGCTTGCCCCAACCCTGTCCCAGGAGATCCGCTCCCGTCATGCGCCGGACCTGGGTTTCAGCAAGTTCAACAGCAGACCCCGCACCGAATGCAGGATGAGCCCGGTGAAGAAGCCCAGCGTCCCCAAGATCAGCATCAGGCCTGCTATCAGGGTGGCGGGAACGGGCAGCGCGTTCGTTGCAGAATAAGTGCCAGCTGCCTGGATGAACCCGAACAGCCCCACCAGCTGCAGCAGCACCCCCGGTACACCGAAGTAAAGCAGCGGACGGTGCTGTCCCATCAGGCGGAGGATGCCGTTGAGGACCATCAACCCATGTGAGACGACCGGTCGCTTCGGCTTGTCCAGGTACTTGATCGTGACCGGAACCTCGGCGATCCGCAGATCGTGCTCGCGGGCCAGGAATTGCATCTCGGACTCGACCGCAAAACCCTCTGAGGCAAAAGAAATCGCCATGAGTGCACGGCAGGAAAACGCCCGGAATCCACTCTGGGAATCCGTGACCTTGACGCCGGACAGCTGGTTGGTCACCGCATTGAATACATGGTGGCCCAGAACCCGGTGCCTCGGCACGTCCCAGCCTACCTGAAGATAGCGGGACCCGACGACGATATCAGCCTGACCCGCAAGAACGGGCTGAATGACCGCCGGCAGATCCTCGGGGAAGTGCTGACCATCGGCATCGATTGTGACGACCACATCGATATCCTGAGTGCGTGCCCAGCAGAAGCCGGTATTCAGTGCAGCGCCCTTCCCCATGTTCTGACTATGCGTGATCACTTCTGCACCAGCTGCCGCCGCAATTTCTGCGGTGCCGTCCGCCGATCCATCGTCGACCACAAGCACAATGTCCGCGTACTTGAGCGTCTTCAGGAC
>Ga0123332_1003261_pt1 | contig 14886 bp, 14 predicted proteins | sample BioC12SIPDNA_4_FD_89958 | JGI IMG/M metagenome (GOLD analysis project Ga0123332, IMG submission 89958) | Anaerobic biogas reactor microbial communites from Washington, USA - Biogas_R2_A C12 SIP DNA | ecosystem: Engineered > Bioreactor > Anaerobic > Unclassified | place: Washington, USA...
CCTCCATCAGCGCGGCCAGGTCGGCCAGGAACTTCGAGCCGAGCTCGCCGTCGATGAGCCGGTGGTCGAAGGAGACCGCGAGCTGGGTGATCCAGCGCGGCACGATCTCTTCGGTGCCCTCGGCGGCGGTGACGACCCACGGCTGCCGGCGGACCGCGCCGAAGGCGACGATCGCGGACTCGCCCGGGTTGATGATCGGGGTGCCGGTGTCGACGCCGAAGACACCGACGTTGGTGATCGTGATCGACCCGCCGGACATCTCGGACGGCTGGGTGCGACCCGACCTAGCGGTCTCGATCAGGTTGGCCATCGCCTCGGCCAGCTGCCGCAGGTTCATCAGGTCGGCGTCCTTGATGTTCGGCACGATCAGACCCCGCGGGGTCGCGGCGGCGATGCCGAGGTTGACGTAGTTCTTCTGGACGATCTCCTGCGCGGCCTCGTCCCACACCGCGACCATGCCCGGGTTCCGCTTGACCGCCAGGCACAGCGCCTTGGCCAGGATCAGCAGCGGCGAGATCTTCAGGCCCCGGAACTCACGGTCGTTCTTGAGCCGCTCGACGAGCTCCATCGTGGCAGTGACGTCCACGGTGATGAACTCGGTGACGTGCGGCGCCGTGAACGCCGACCCGGTCATCGCCTGGGCGGTCATCTTGCGGACCCCCTTGACCGGGGTGCGCGTCTCCCGCTCGCCCGAGCGGTCGAACACCGGAGGGGAGTATGCCGGGGCGCCGGCTGCGTCGCCCGCGGTCACGGGCGTCTGGGCGGCCTGAGCCGCTGGTGCGCCAGCGGGGGCGGGCGCTGCTGCGGTGGGGGCGGCGGCTCCTGCGGTGGCCGCGGTCGCGGACGCTGCGGCTGCCGCGGCACCGGTCCCGCCGGCCAGGTGGGAGTCCACGTCGGCCCGGGTGATCACGCCGTCCTCACGGGTCGGGGTGACGGCCTTCAGGTCCACGCCCTTGTCCTTGGCGTACTTGCGCACCGGGGGCTTGGCCAGGGCCGGCCCCTTCGGCTGCTCCGGCTCGGGCTCGGCCTGCGTCGCGTCCCCGCCGGGGGCGGCCGACTTGCGCGCCCGGCGCTGGGTGGCACCGGCGGAGGGGCCGTAGCCCACGAGCATGGCCTCGCGCGGCTCCTCGGGGGTGCTCTCACCGGGTGCCGCCTGGGTGCCCGGGGTTGCCGTGCCGGACGTGTCGCCACCGGCAGCGGCCTCCTCGCCGTTCGGCCCCGTGGCGGCGGCCTGACCACCGGCGTCGGTCGCGGGCTTGCCCCCACCGTCGCCGGTGTCGATCACGATGATCGGGGAGCCCACCTCGACCGTGGTGCCCTCCTCGGCGAGGATCTCGGTGACCGTCCCGGCCCACGGGATGGGCAGCTCGACCAGGGACTTGGCCGTCTCGACCTCCACGACGATGTCGTTGACCTTGACCTGGTCGCCGACCTTGACCTTCCAGGTGACGATCTCGGCCTCGACCAGGCCCTCACCGGGGTCGGGCAGGTTGAACTGTGGCACGGTGCGTACTCCTCGGCGGTGGTGTCAGGATCGGCGGGTCAGGGGTCGGCGGTCAGTAGGCGAGCGAGCGGTCCACCGCGTCGAGGACGCGGTCGAGGTCGGGGAGGAAGACCTCCTCGTGGCGGCTGGGCGGGTAGGGGATGTTGTAGCCGCCGACCCGGATGACCGGGGCCTCGAGGTGGTAGAACGCCTCCTGCTGGATGAGCGCGGCCAGCTCGGAACCCATGCCGAGGAAGGTCTGCGCCTCGTGGGCGACAACGACCCGGCCGGTCTTCTTGACCGACTCCAGGATGGTCGGGACGTCCAGCGGGGACAGCGAGCGCAGGTCGACGACCTCGATCGAGCGTCCCTCGGTGTCGGCGGCCTGGGCCGCGATCAGCGCGGTCTTGACCATCGGGCCGTAGGCCAGCAGCGTCACGTCGGTGCCCGGGTGGCGGACCACCGCGTCGTGCAGGCCGTAGGGCGCGCTCTCGCCGAGCTCGATCTCGCCCCGCTCGTGGTAGCGCCGCTTGGGCTCGTAGAAGACGATCGGGTCGTCGCTGGCGATCGCCTGCTGCATCATCCAGTAGGCGTCCTCGGCGGTGGAGGAGGTGACCACCCGCAGGCCGGCGGTGTGGGCGAAGTAGGCCTCGTTGGACTCGCTGTGGTGCTCCACGGCCCCGATGCCCCCGCCATACGGGATGCGGATGACCATCGGGAGGCGCAGGTGGCCCAGCGAGCGGTAGTGCATCTTGGCGACCTGGCTGATGATCTGGTCGAAGGCCGGGTAGACGAAGCCGTCGAACTGGATCTCGACCACCGGGCGGTAGCCGCGCAGCGCCAGCCCGACGGCGGTGCCCATGATGCCGGACTCGGCGAGCGGGGAGTCGAGGACGCGGTCCTCGCCGAAGTCCTTCTGCAGTCCCTCGGTGATCCGGAAGACACCGCCGAGCTTGCCGATGTCCTCACCCATCAGGACGACCTTCGGGTCGGCCTCCATCGCGGCCCGCATGCCGGCGTTGAGCGCCTTGGCGATCGTCATCTTCTGCGGCTGCGTCACCATCAGTGCTCCTGCTCCTTCTCGATGAGCTCCGCGGACCGCTCCGGGCCTCGCAAGCTCGTGTCCTCGCGGGTCCTGTCGCTCATCAGTGCTCCTTCTCGATGAGCTCCGCGGACCGCTCCGGGCCTCGCAAGCTCGTGTCCTCGCGGGTCCTGTCGCTCATCAGTCCTCCTCGAAGCTGGCCTGGTAGGCCACGAACTCGGCGCGCTCCCGCTCGACGAGCGGGTGCGGGTCGACGTAGACCTGCTCGAACATCTCCTCGTGCGGGGGGTTCGGCATCTGCTGGCAGGCGGTGCGGATGCGCAGGGCCAGCGCGTCGGCCTCCTCGTCGAGCTGCTCGAACCAGCCCTCCTCGACCAGGCCCTCGGCCTCCAGGTGCTTGCGCAGCCGGTCGATCGGGTCCTTCTTCTTCCAGATGTCGACCTCGGCGGCGATGCGGTACTTGGTCGGGTCGTCGGAGGTGGTGTGCGCCCCCATCCGGTAGGTGAAGGCCTCGATCAGCGTGGGCCCCTGCCCGCTGCGGGCGCGGTCCAGCGCGGCCCGCGTCACCGCCAGGGTGGCGAGCACGTCGTTGCCGTCGACCCGGACGCCGGGGAAGCCGAAGCCGCGGGCCCGCTGGTAGGGCGGGATCGTGAACTGCTTCTCGTTGGGCTCGGAGATCGCCCAGTGGTTGTTCTGCACGAAGAAGACGACCGGGGCGTGCGCCACGGCCGCGAAGACGAGCGCCTCGTTGTAGTCGCCCTGGGCCGTGCCGCCGTCACCGGTGAACGCCATGACGGCCGTGTCCTTCTCCGGGTCGCCGGTGCCGACCGCCCCGTCCTTCTGCACGCCCATGGCATAGCCGGTGGCGTGCAGCATCTGGTTGCCGATGACGATCGTGTAGAGGTGGAAGTTGTGCGCGTTGGAGTCCCAGCCGCCGTGGTTGACACCCCGGAACATGCCGAGCAGGTTCTCCGGCGGGACGTCCCGGCACCAGGCCACGCCGTGCTCGCGGTAGCCGGGGAAGGCGTAGTCCTGCGTCCGCATCGCCCGGCCGGCGCCGACCTGCGCGGCCTCCTGCCCCAGGAGGGAGGGCCACAGACCGAGCTCGCCCTGCCGCTGCAAGGCGAAGCCCTCCGAGTCGACCCGGCGGACCAGCACCAGGTCGCGGTACAGGCCGCGCAGCGTCTCGCCGTCGACATCGGCGAGGTACTCGGCATACGGGCCGTTGACCTCGGTCTGCGGGACACGGCGCCCCTCGGCGTCGAGGAACTGGACCATTTCGGGTCCGCCGTCGGTGATGTCCCTCGCGGGGGGTTCGTGGGTCGCGGGCGCGGCGGTTTCCACCGGCGCGACGACGTCGTCGCTCACAGGTTCATGCTCCTTCATCGGGCCGGCGCAATGGCGCCGGCTCCCGTGTGCAGGGTCGGGTCCACGCTACCGCAGCGCGCGGGTGCTCACCGACGCGGAGCCTGGCGGGGGTTTATTAATAACACGTCATGTTATTTAATGAAGGGACAGCCCCCACCGGGCCGTTCCCCTCACGGAAGGACATCACCATGACCACCGCCACACGCATCGCCACCCGCACGGCCACGACCACCTGGAGCGGCACACTGGAGAGCGGCACCGGGACCTTCGGTGAGAGCAGCAGCGGGGTGCTGGACGGCCGGGAGGTGACCTGGGGGTCTCGCACCGAGGCGCCTGCGGGGCGGACCAGCCCGGAGGAGCTGGCCGCCGCCGCGCACTCCGCGTGCTTCTCGATGGCGCTCGCGCTCCGTCTGGGGGAGAACCAGACCCCGCCGGGCCTGCTCGAGGTGAGCGCGGACGTCACCCTGGCCGAGGCCGACGGACTCCCGACGATCACCACCTCGGAGCTCACGGTGCGCGCGGAGGTGGCCGGTCTCGATGCCGACGGCTTCGACCGCGTCGTCGAGGAGGCCAAGGCGCTCTGCCCGGTGTCCCGGCTGTTCGCCGGCGCCGAGATCATCGTGCGGGCCGAGCTCGTCGGCTGACCGGCCCCTGCCGGCTCGTCCGGGGCGGAACCCACTGCCCCCTCGCGCCACTGACCCGCGGCGGTCGCCGAGGTCCCACACGGAGGGCGACACCCCGCTGGACGTGGCGCCCTGACCCAACCACTCCCACGGAGGGAAGACAACCATGCAACTCTGCACCGCCGGCGACGCCCTGCTGCGCCAGCCACCCAGCCCCAACAGCCCGACGGTCGCCGTGTTCTTCGGCGGCACCGAGATGGACAGTCACGACGTCGGTGTCGTCCGCGTCAGTGTCCCCCCGGGCGGCGGCATGCCGCCCCACCGGCACAGCGGCTCGGACGTCATCCTCGTCCCGACCGCGGGGAGCGTCACCATCACCAAGGAGGGCGGTCAGCGGATCGAGGTATCCGTCGGTGACGCGGCCCTGATCGGGCGCAACGAGGCCGTCGCCCTCGACAACCCCGGGGCAGATGTGGCCGTGATCATCGTGGCCGCCGGCCCGGCCGACTTCGTGGCCGGCATCCGGAACTGGCCCGAGGCACGGGCCAGCTGAGGGTCGCGGTCGCCGGCGGCCGGCGCCCGCCCTAACGGAGCGCTGCTGCCAGGTGCGGGGCAGGTCGCGCTGCGGCGTGGGCTCCTCGGTCCGCGCGCCAGGTCAGGGCGAGGAGCACGGTCGCCAGGACCCACAGGTTGATCTCGCCCCAGACCCAGCCGGCGTCGGCGGGCTTCACCAGGCCGAGCAGCGTCTCGAAGGCGGCGGTGACCGCGACGGCGACAGCGATGCCGCCGACCAGGCTCAGGGCTCGCACCGCCGGGTGTCGACGACGGGTCCACCAGAGCACCAGGGTCACCACCGCGACCACGTGGAAGCCGAGGCCGGCGAGGAAGAGGGGGTCTTCGAGGGAGCTCCGGCCGAGCCCACCCGCGAGTCCGATGGCGGTGGCCTTGGCGGCCCAGAAGGCGGCGCTGAGCACCGCGGCGACGAGGGAGATGCGTGAAAGGTTCATGCCATCCACGGTGAACCGAGGCGCGCGACGGGCCATCCCTCCCGGGAGTGATGTGCGACGACATCGACGGGAGGGCTGTCATGCCGCCGACGACATCGACGGGACGGGCTGTCATGCCGCCGACGGGGCCATCATGCTGCTGACGAACTGTCGCCCGCGTCCCGGTGGAACCTGTTCCACGGGTGGGTGCTGACCAGGTGTGCGTGCCCGGGAGTCCCCTGACAGGGTGGCCGTTCCGGCCTATGGTGGGGCATGGCCGCCGAGTTCGAGATCGCCCTGCAGGACGCAGTCCCCCCGCTGGTCCTCGCCCTGGACGTGGGGTCCACGGCGAGCCGGGGCATGATCTACGACGCGCACGGCCGCCCCGCGGGCCGGCGCGCGAAGGTGGCGCACGGATTCACCGTCGCGCCGGACGGCACCTCCGTCATCGACCCCGACCAGGTCCTCGAGGAGCTCAGCTCGATCGTGGACGAGCTCACCGGCACCCTCGAGGACGTCCGCCCGGGCGAGGGGATCGCCGGCGTGGCGCTGGACACCTTCGCCTCCTCCCTCGTGGTCGTGGACGGCGACGGGCGCCCGCTCACCCCGTGCTTCACCTACGCCGACGGACGCTGCGGCCGCCAGGTGGAGTCCCTCCGGGAGGAGCTGGTCGAGGCGGAGGTCCAGGAGCGGACCGGGGCGCGCATCCACTCCAGCTACTGGCCGGCCCGGCTGCGGTGGCTCGCCGAGGACCAGCCGGAGGTGGTGGCCGGCGCGGCCCACTACCTGTCGCTGGGCGACTACGTGCTGCGCGCCCTGACCGGCGTTCTGGCCACCGGCACCTCCAGCGCGGCGTGGACCGGCCTCGTGGACCGGCAGACGGCTGACTGGTCCGCCCCGGACGTGGCGGCCGCCGGCATCCGGCTGGACCAGCTGCCCCCGATCCGCCACCTGGACCAGCCCCTCGACATCGCGCCCGACCGAGCAGCCGAGCTGGCCGAGCGCTGGCCCGCGCTCCGGGACGCGCGGTGGTTCGCCACGGTCGCCGACGGGTTCGCCGCCAACGTCGGCCTGGGTGCCGGCGACGAGACGACCATCGGCGCCTCGTGCGCCACGTCCGGAGCGCTGCGCGTGGTGATCCGGCAGATGCCGGACACGCTGCCGCCCGGGTTGTGGTGCTACCGGGTGTCGCACGACCGGGCACTGCTCGGGGGTGCACTCAACGACGTGGGCCGCGCCCTGAGCTGGGCGGACGCGACGCTCCGCGTCGAGGAGGGAGAGGACCGGGAGGCGTCTGCGGATGCCATGGGTGTGGCGGCCGAGCCAGCCGCGAGCGAGGCCTCGAGACCAGCCACGAGCGATGCGGCCGAGCCAGCCACGAACGATGCGGCCGAGCCAGCCACGAGCGAGACGTCGGGACCAGCCGCGGGCGACACGGACGACCTCTCCCGGGCCCTGATGGCGGCACCGCAGGACACCACCCCACTTATGCTGCCGTTCTTCACCGGCGAGCGCAGCACCGGGTGGGCCGCCGACGCCCGCGCGGTCTTCACCGGCGTCGGGGCCAGCTCGACCCCGGTGGAGCTCTATCGCGGCGTGGTGGAGGGCATCGCGCTGTCCTACGCGCGGGTGGTCGCGGTGCTGCGCGAGGTGGCACCGGAGCCGGACAAGCTCTACTGCGGCGGCCGGGTCACGGCCGACCGCCCCGAGCTGCTGCAGGTCATGGCCGACGCCATGGGCACCCCGGTCACCCCGATCACGATCAAGAGGTCGACGCTGCACGGCACCGCGCTCCTGGCCCTGGAGACCCTCGCCCCCGGCGTGGAGCGCGCGGACGCCGACCACGGCCCGACCCTGGAGCCGGCACCCGCGAGGCAGGGCTACTACGCCGACCGGTCAGCGCGCTTCGAGCGGCTCTACGACGCCCTGTTCGGCTGAGCTCCGGGGCGACCACACGGCATACGGACCGCGGTTCTCAGCGGTCCCGGAACGCGGCGGCCACCTCGAGGAGCCGGTCGTTGGCCTCCGTCTCACCGATCGTGCACCGGGCCCCCTCGCCGGGGAACGGCCGGACGGTGAGCCCGCGCTCCTGGCAGGCGGCGGCGAAGTCGAGGGTGTCCTCGCCCAGCGGCATCCAGACGAAGTTGGCCTGGGTGTCGGGGACCGGCCAGCCCTGCTCCCGCAGCCCGGCGAGCACCCGCCCCCGCTCGTCGACCAGCGCCTTGACACGCACCTCCAGCTCGTCGAAGACCCCCAGGCTGGCGACCGCCGCGCTCTCGGCCAGGTCGGAGACACCGAACGGCGTGGCCGCCTTGCGCAGCGCCGTCGCGACGTCCTCGTGGGCGATGGCGTAGCCCACCCGCAATCCAGCCAGCCCATAGGCCTTGGAGAAGGTCCGCAGCACCACGACGTTGGGGAAGTCGCGGTAGATGCCCAGCGCGTCCGCGGCGTCGGCGGCGGTGTTGAACTCCAGGTAGGCCTCGTCGATCACCACCAGGACGTCGCGGGGCACCGCGTCCAGGAACTCGCGCAGCGCCGCGTCGGAGACGTGCGGCCCCGTCGGGTTGTTGGGGGTGCACACCAGGATCAGCCGGGTGCGGTCGGTGACGGCGGCGGCCATCGCGCGCAGGTCGTGCTCGGCGGTGTCGGTCACCGGCACCTGCACGGAGACGGCCCCGGCCAGGGCGACCACGATCGGGTAGGCCTCGAACGACCGCCAGGCGTAGACGACCTCGTCGCCCGGCTCGCAGGTGATGGTCACCAGGTGCGTCAGCACGCCGACGCTGCCGGTCCCGGTGGCGACGTGGGTGGTCGGCACGTCCCAGCGCTCGGCGAGGGCCGCGGTGAGGCGGGTGACCGCCATGTCCGGGTAGCGGTTCATGGTTCCGGCGGCCTCGGCCACGACGTCGAGGACGGAGGGCAGCGGCGGGTACGGGTTCTCGTTGGAGGAGATCTTGTAGGCCGTCAGCCCCTCCACCGGCGCGGCCGGCTTGCCCGGCTTGTAGGCGGGGACGCCGTCGAGCGTCTTGCGGAGGCGGACACCATCGTTCATGGACCGAGGGTAACGCTGCCGCCCGGCGCGGTTCGTCGTGGATAAGCGGCCCGTTGTGGGTGTGGGGTGCGACGATGGGCCCCATGAGCTTCCTCATCAAGGTCGTTGTCAACGGTGTCGCCCTCTGGATCGCCTCCCTCCTGTTCGACGGGATCGTCTTCGAGGACACCACCAGCACCACCGCAAAGGTCCTCACGATCCTGGCCGTCGGCCTGATCTTCGGCGTGCTCAACGCCATCATCAAGCCGATCCTGTTCGTGCTGTCCCTGCCCGTCCTGCTGCTCACCCTGGGGCTGTTCACGTTCATCCTGAACGCCTTCATGCTCTGGCTGACCGGCGTGGTCTCGGGCTGGGTCAACCTGGGCTTCGACGTGACGGACTTCTGGTGGGACGCCGTGTGGGGCGCCCTGGTGATCACGATCGTGTCGATGATCCTCAACGCCGTGCTGCCCGACGGGAAGGACTGACTCGATGACCGAGGTGAGCGAGGTCTCCATCCCGACCTCCGACGGGGCGATGCCGGCCCTGCTGTGGTTCCCGGAGGCCGGGGACGGGCGGGAGCGGCCCGCGCTGGTCGTCTTCCAGGAGATCTTCGGGCTGAGCGACTACATCCGCCGCCGCTGCGAGGATCTCGCCCAGCTGGGGTATGCCGTGCTGGCACCTGAGTTCTACTGGCGGCTGCCTGAGCGCACCGTCGACGAGGGCGCCGAGGACATGCTCGAGCGGGGGGTCGCCCTGGCCGGGCAGCTCGACTGGGACACGGCCGTGCGCGACGGGGTCTCCGCGGCGGGGCACGTCGCCTCGCTGCCGAACGTCAGCGGCGTGGGATTCGTCGGCTTCTGCTTCGGCGGCGGGCTGGCGTATGCCGTCGCCTCCCAGGCGCCGACTCCACCCCGGGTGCTGGTCTCGTACTACGGCTCCGCGCTGCCCCAGCTGGTCGACGCCGGCCTCCAGGTGGAGGCGGCGAGCCTGCACCACTTCGGCACGGCCGACGCCTACATCCCCCCGGACACCGTTGAGGAGATCCGCGCGTGGGTGACGCGCGGCGACCACCCCGTGCAGTTCGAGCTGTATGACGGCGCGGGGCACGCCTTCGACAACCCGCACCCGATGTTCTCCCACCCGGAGGCCGCGACCTCGGCCTGGGACACCACGGTCACCTTCCTCGACCAGCAGCTGCCCGTGGCGTGAGCCTCTGGCTCGAGCTGTTCCTCGCCGGCGCGGTGGTCCTGGTCCTGGTCGGGGCCCTCGGGACGCTGTGGCTCGTCGTCGACCGGCTGCGGCGGGGCCGCGCGGAGCGTGCTGGCGGCTCGTTGCGCGCTGGCGGCTCTGACCGGTCCGCCGAGGCCGACGGCGCGCCCCCCGTGGTGCGCGGTGGCCTGGACTACCGGGACCACCCCGGGCCGGTGGTGGAACGGCGCGGGCCGGACGTCACCGAGCGTCGCTACCGCGACGCCGTCGACCGCAGCAGCGGGCAGAACCCGCGCACCTGACCAGCCCAGCCCCCACCCACCGAGCCCCGCCCACCGAGCGCGTCGGGTGGCGAGAATCCACCCCACCGAGCGCACCGCGTAGCGGAAATCCACCCCACCGGGCGCACCGCGTGGCGATAATCCGGCCCACCGAGCGCACCGCGTCGTCGACGAGCGGACCTACCGGTTCACAGGGCGGCGGCATACAGCCCGGGTCATGCTGGAAGGAGTTCGCCGCACGGCGGGCACCGAGCAAAGGAGACTCCATGGGCATCGGACTGGGCATCACTCTGCTCGTCGTCGGAGCCATCATCTCGTTCACCACTCTCGACGAGAGCCTCATCGACACCGACCTGCAGGTGGTCGGCTGGATCCTGATGGCGGGTGGCGCGCTGGCGCTCATCATGGGCCTGATCCAGAACGCCCAGCGGGCGAACAGCAGCCACACCGTGATCGAGGAGCGCCGGGGGGCACCGGACGTCATCGAGCGTCACGATCCCCGCGATCTCTGACGACACACTCAGCCTGGCGATACGACGGAGCCCGACCGGCAGACGCTGGTCGGGCTCCGTGCTGTCCGGCGGCGAGTGGACGGGCGTCCGGCTGCGCGGGTCAGCCGGCAGCCGGGTCAGCCGCCGGGCCGGTTCAGCCAGCGGCGCGGGTCAGCCGCGGCGGGCGGCGATGGCCTGGATGAAGACCTGGCCGATGTCCCGCGGGTCCTCCGCGACGAACGACTGGCCACCGGCGGCCTGCGCGACGCGGTCCAGCGCGGCGGAGTCCACGTCCGGGCCCATACCGATCAGGATCAGGCGCACTTCCCGCTCAGGGTCGGCCACCTCCGCCAGCTCGGCGATGAGCTCCTCCTCGCTGAGGCCGCCGGTGGAGTCGTCGTTCACACCGTCGGTGAGCAGCACGATGGAGCTGACGAAGCCCTCCTCCCACTCCTCCTGCATGTGCAGGTAGGCCGCCAGGATCGTGTCGTGCAGGCCGGTGTCACCCGTGGTGAAGTCCTCGTTCAGCCCGGCAACGGCCCCGGCCATCAGCTCGCGCTGGGTCGTGCCGTCGACGTCCTGGGAGAGCACCCGCACCGGGATCAGCTCCTCCCAGTCCTCGCCGTTCGGGCCACGGTTGGTGGAGAAGGCCCACAGCCCCAGGGCGCTGTCGTCGGGGAACAGACCAAGCCCGCGCTCGGCCGCCTGGCTGAGGATCTGGATGCGGGACAGTTCCCCGGCCACCTCGTCCATCGAGCCGGAGACGTCCATGACAGCCAGCAGGCGGGACGGCGGGTTCAGCGCGCTCCACTGCTCCTGCAGCGCGGCCACCGCCTCGGCGTCCACCGGCGTCGCGTCGGCGTCCCCGGCGGACAAACCGCCCCCCTCGAACGCGGCGGCGGCCTCGGGCGCCAGCAGCGCCTCCTGGAGCTCCGCGACACCGGGGGCGTCCGCGGCACCGGGTAGCACGACATACGGGTAGGAGAGGGAGCCGGCCCCGCCGCGCGGGGTGAGCCCGGCCAGCTCGGTGTCGGTGCCTGCGGAGGCGGCGACCTGCCCGGCCGTGGTGGGCACGAAGATCGGCAGGCCCGAGGCCACCGCGGCCAGCGGGTCGGCGGTGGAGTTCTGCGCCAGGGTCACCATGAGGTTCTGGACCAGCACGGCGGCGGCGTCGGAGTCACCGAGCCCGGACTGGGCGGCCAGCAGGGTCGCGGTGGTCGCGGGGTCGGTCTGCGGGTCACCCACGACCAGCGGCACGCCGGCGGTCACCAGGTCCGCCCAGGTGGGCTGCTCGGCCATGCCCTCGGTGGTCTCCTCGAAGAACGACTGCTCGGCAGCGAGGACGACCGGTGAGGTCGCGACGACCGGGCCGGTCTCCACGGGCGCGCCCGCCTCGGCCAGCGCGTCCGCGAACGCCGCCGAGCTGGGGATCCACACCTGCGCCTCCGGCGCCTGGCCGCCGGCGAAGGCCGTCACCACGTCGAGGGAGGCCTGGGCGACGATCTCGTATGTCGTGCACGGGTCCGCGTCCTGCGCCACCTGGGTCACCACCGGCGCGATGTCCGGCGCGGCCAGGATGGTGACCTCGTGGATCTCATCGCAGGTGGGCGCCGCGGGGACCTCGGTGGCCGTGGCGGCGTCGGTGTCGGGGGGCGTGACGGTGTCCGGCTCGTCCCCCGTCGGGTCCTCCCCGGCGAGGTTGTCGTCGGTCCCGGAGTCGTCGCCGGAGAGCGCCTGGACCACGCCGAAGACGGCGAGGACGGCGACAGCGAGCGCGAGCAAGATGGCGAGCGGACGCTTCAGGGATGTCTGTTCTTCACTGCGGTGGCGGGGCACAAAAGATCATGCTAGGTGACATCGGCCTCGGGAAGGGAGCCGTCTTCGAGCACGAGCGGCCCAGACCGGCTGTCGGAGGCCAGGATCGAGGTGAGGTGGCGCACCGCGTAGGGGGCCATCCGCTGGTCGGCGTCCGCGGGCTCGACCCAGTGGACCCCGGCCAGTTCCCGGCGGTCGAGCACGGCCCGCTCGAGCACGTCGGGCACCACCCCCAGGTCGAAGACGAAGTGCACGGCGTCGTCCCACTGGCGGTAGGGCGGCATCCAGTTGACCGCCAGCAGCGACCCCGGCGGAAGGTCCAGACCGAGCTCCTCGCGGACCTCCCGCCGCAGCGCGGCCCACGGCGGCTCATGCGGGTCCACGACGCCACCCGGCAGGTCCCAGTCGGACTTGTAGGTCAGCTCGCAGAGGAGCACCCGCCCCCGGTCGTCCCGGATCAGGCCCTGCGCGATCACGCGCGTGCGCGGCAGGGTCGCGTTCAGCATCGCCAGGAAGGAGGCGCGGGTGCCCGGCTCGGGGTCCTCGGCCAGCCGGGCGAGCCGGGTGACGTCGACGGGCGTGCCGGCGGACGACATACGGCGTCCCCGGGCCAGCCCCTCCGGCCGGAGACCCGCCCGCTGGAGCGCCACCCGGGTCTCCCGGTCCCCGACCGGCACCTCCGCCTCGACCCGGCGCGCGCCGTCGGCGAAGGCGCGCCCGACGAGGCGGTTCACCGCGTCGGGAGACAGCACAGCACCCTCCGGCCAGGTCAGCTCGAGGACGCCCGGACCGACCTCCCGCAGCCCCAGGCCAGCCTCGTCCGTGCTCACCCCCTCACCCTATGCGGGGGCTCGGAGCGGCACCGGCCGGGGAGCCCGGCCCCATGCGCGGGCCGACCCCCCTCCGGGTGGGGCCGGCCTCGCTCCGTGCCAGACCCGGTGGACCGGGCGCCAGGATCGTTCAGCCGACCATCCCGTGCGGGTCGATGACGTACTTCTTGGCGACCCCGGAGTCGAAGTCCTGGTAGGCCTGCGGCGCCTCGTCGAGCGAGACCTTCGTGGCGTTGACGGCCGAGGCGATGTCGACCTTGTCGTGGAGGATCGCCATCATCAGGCCGCGGTGGTACTTCATCACCGGGCACTGGCCGGTCACGAAGTAGTGGGACTTGGCCCAGCCGAGACCGAGCCGCATCGACAGCGACCCCTCCTTGGCGGCGTCGTCCACGCCGCCGGGGTCGCCGGTCACGTAGAGGCCCGGGATGCCCAGGCCACCACCGGCACGGGTGATGTCCATCAGCGAGTTGAGCACCGCCGCGGGCTGCTCGGTGTCCGCGTGCTCCCCGTGGCCGCGGGCCTCGAAGCCCACGGCGTCGACGCCGCAGTCCACCTCGGGCACCCCGAGGATCTGCTCCAGCTGGTCCGGGACGGGTGCCTTGGACACGTCGACCGTCTCGCAGCCGAAGCTGCGGGCCTGGGCGAGCCGCTCCTCGTTGAGGTCACCGACGACGACCACGGCGGCGCCCAGCAGCTGGGCCGACACGGCCGCGGCGAGGCCCACGGGACCGGCACCGGCGACGTACACGGTCGAGCCCACCTCGGTCCCGGCGGAGACCGCGCCGTGGAAGCCCGTCGGGAAGATGTCCGAGAGCATGGTGAGGTCCATGATCTTGGCCAGCGCCTGGTCCCGGTCGGGGAACTTCAGCAGGTTCCAGTCGGCATACGGCACAAGGACGTACTCGGCCTGGCCGCCCACCCAGCCGCCCATGTCGACGTAGCCGTAGGCGCTGCCGGGCCGGTCGGGGTTGACGTTCAGGCAGATGCCGGTGGCCCGCTCCTTGCAGTTGCGGCAGCGGCCGCAGGCGATGTTGAACGGGACCGAGCAGAGGTCGCCCTCCTTGATGAACTCGACCCCGGGGCCGGTCTCGACCACCTCGCCGGTGATCTCGTGGCCCAGGATCAGGTCCTGGGGCGCGGTGGTGCGACCCCGGACCATGTGCTGGTCGGAGCCGCAGATGTTGGTGGTGACGACCTTGAGGATGGCGCCGTGCGGCACCTGGCGGCCGACGTTGTCGGGGTTGACCCCGGGCCCGTCCTTGAGCTCGAACTCCGGGTAGGGGATGTCCTGGACCTCGGTCTTGCCCGGCTCGAGGTAGGCGATCCCGCGGTTGCTGGCCATGGTGGACTCACTGTCCCGGCCCCGGCCGTGGCCCACTCGCCGGGCCGCTCCTGGGGCCGATCTTGGGGGTCCCTTCACGCTAGGTGAGGCCCGTGGAGCGTGCATCCCGGCCGCGTGGGTCAGCCCTGGGGGCCGCCTCGGGCCGGGTCGTCGAGGAGCCCCGCGCGCTGCGCCCACCGCTCGAAGACCAGCGAGGCGAGGGGTGGCACGGCAGAGGCAAGTCCGAGCAGCCGCACCCGCGCGCTCCAGCCGAAGACGCTGCCGGTGGTCAGCACGACCACGCCGTAGACGAGGAACATCGCGCCGTGCAGCGGCCCGAAGACCTGCACCCCGACCTCGGTGGTCCCGGCGACGTGCTTGAAGTACATCCCGACGAGCA
>Ga0123332_1003272_pt1 | contig 14853 bp, 6 predicted proteins | sample BioC12SIPDNA_4_FD_89958 | JGI IMG/M metagenome (GOLD analysis project Ga0123332, IMG submission 89958) | Anaerobic biogas reactor microbial communites from Washington, USA - Biogas_R2_A C12 SIP DNA | ecosystem: Engineered > Bioreactor > Anaerobic > Unclassified | place: Washington, USA...
TCCAGTCGGTTCGACCCTTCGGCGAGGCCCTCGGTCACATCGGCGCCGAGCACCACCTGCCAGAGGCCATCCTCGACGGCTTCGGCCGTGCCCTCGGCCACCAGCTCGCCGGCGGCGTCAAAGACGAGGTAGTTGATCGCCTCGATGTCGTCAACCGGGTACGGTCCGTCGAAGACGTCCACGAAGATGTCGAAGGCCGCTTCTTCACCGGCAGCCACGCGAGCCGGGCCGTCGATCTCAACCTCGGGGAACGCCGGGGCGGCGAAGCCCGAATAGCGATCAGCCGGATCCGGGAACATGTCGAAGTGAGTCAGAACAGCCTGACCCTCGACCGGGAAGACACCTGAGAGGAAGTACGGGCCGGTGCTGATGTAGTAGTGGCCGTAGCGGCGGGCAAACTCGGCGAGGTTGCTATAGCGCGCAGCGGCGTCCTCTTCGGTTACGTACTCGCTCATGGTCGGCGCGTAGGGGATGAAACCTTCCTCCTGGGCCGCAGCCAGTTCGGTCGCGAAGACCTCAAGCGACGGGCCGGAGATCAGGTTGGTGCGCTCGACCTGGTTCGCCTCGGCCTTCTCAGCCGTGAAGGCGAACCCACCGTTCTCCTCACCGCGAAGCATGAGCGCCATGTTGTGCCAGGCAGCGTCGGAGTAGTCGTAGGCGCCGGCCGGCCACCAGGTGGTCACGGCGTTCTCGGCATCCTGGCTACCCTGATTGCTCCAGGTCTCGATGACGAGCGGGTCGGTGGAGACGATGCGCACGCCCCTGAAGCCGGCGAGGAACTGCTCGCGGGTCGGGACCAGCGCTTCGTCGTAGTACGGGCTGGCCGGATCACCCAGGTCCAACGCGGTGATCATGACCATGATGAAGTCGGCGATGCTGATGGGGCTACCGTCATGCCAGTAGACCGTCTCGTACAGATCTTCGGGATAGTAGACGGTCGTCTTCAGAGCAGCCGTCTGCGTCTCGGTGTAGACGTCGGCGGCGGTCAGGAAGACCTGGTTCTCGGCATCCCAGCCGGCCCACGCGTCGTCGGGGACGGCTATTTCGGGCTCGAAGCTGAGGCTGACCCAGTCAGACGAGGCGGCGATCGGATAGCCTTCGGTGGCTACCACTTCGGCCCGCTCGATCCGGCCCCGAATACCCAGACCGGTGTACGGATCAAAATGGATGCCCAGATCGCCGATACCGCGAACGATCATCTGGTCGAAGACCCAGTTGGAGCCGCCCATGGGGTTCCAGGGCTCGGTGAAGACGCTGGGCAGACCCACCGTCATCGAGCCGCCAACCTGGTCCTCGAAGCGCAGCGTGCGCGACCACAGCGACGAACCGCTGATGCCGGCCGCGAGGTCAGTCGTTACCTCAACCTCGTTGCGGAACGGTACCACAGTGGTACGGCTGGCGATCCAGTTACGGGTCGCATACTGCATGGTCAGGGGCAGCGCCGTGCGGATCAGCTCGGCGCGCTCTTCAACTGAGGTGAAGTCGTTCTGGTAAATGCGCAGTGCAGCTTCGTCCAGCTCTTCGGGCGGATCATAGATGGCCCAGAGCGGCCAGGGCAGCACGCGGTTGGTGTAATACTGCTCGAAGGAGAACGTAGACTCGCGATCAACGACGGTCTGGCTCCAGGCGCCCGTGTAAAGGTGCCATTCGCAGAGGGCCGGATCGGTCTCATTCCAGATCGGGCTCAGCTCGGCCGAGGTACGCTCGACGCGCTCGACCGTGAAGCCCATGTCCTCAAGCTGGCTGGCAATGTAGCCGCCGATTACCAGACGGGTGTCCTCGTTCCGGATGAGGAAGATGAGGTTAACCGGCTGGCCATTGTAGGTCCAGACACCGCCTTCCATGGTGGCGCCCATCGCTTCCATTTCGCCCGAGATAATCTCGTTGGCCTTGTCGAAGTCATAAGCGTACTGAGCTTCGATCTGGCGGATCTCCTTGGCAAAACGAGCGCGGTCGGCGCCGGCTTCCGCAAGGGTCACGTACTTGGGCACGGCCAGACCGTTGTACAGCTCCTGAGCGACATAGTTCCGGTCAATGGCGTAGTTCATCGCCTCGCGGATTGTCTGGTTCGCGAACGGGTTCAGCTGGTTCGTGTCCGTGCACTCGGCTATGTTGAACTGCAGCTCGTCAAAGAGACCGTACTGCGTGCGGGTCTCGATGGCGTCCGATTCGATGGCCTGCAGAGCAGCCTCACCGGCAATGTCGTCGGCGTAGACGTCCAGATCGCCAGCTTCCAGACGGGCCACTGCGGAGTTCGCATCAGGCTCTTCAACGACGACGATGGTGTCGAGCCAGCCGCCCCTACGATCGACGGCTTCCGGCTCGGCCTCGGGCTCTTCTTCCTCCACCGGCACCTCGACGGTAACTTCCACCGTCTCCGTCTCGGTGACGATGCGGGTCACTTCCACGGGCTGACCTTCGACCTCAACGGTCTCGGTAATCACGCGGGTGACCTCGACGATTTCGGGCTCAGCCTGGCAGGCGGAGATGAACGCGACTACGAGCAGGAGCGTGGCAAGCAAAACTGCCCATCGCTTGTTCTTATACATGTTGGACATTCCTCCTCAACAAACACACATGGGTAAAGGGTATGGGGACTCTTCTTCTCGTTCCAGGGCATCAATCAGGTTGGCACCACCTCCTTCCTCGACATGAGCATCATAGAAACTGGATATGTCAGAGTCTACTGTCGCTATTTTGATTATAAGATAAACATATGAAATGTCAAACAGGGGTCAATTCAGGGACAAAAAAGGGTCAGAGCACCGAGAAACAACGCTGTTGAAGTTTATACCCCGACCTGCCCGCTAGTACCATAGTCACAGCGTGAAGAATACGTGAAGGGGCCGGCCGGTACCAGCGCAAGCGCTTGGCTAGAACGCTCCCTGCCGCAGGGCCGCGATAAAGGGCTCGTAGGGCCGAACGTCCTCGCCCGCCTCTTTCCGCCGTACGTAGTCCATCACAATCTGGGCCTGCGCCTCACGATTGAAGCAGGCGTAAGGTTGCTCGACCCCCACCCTCGCCGCCAGCCCACCCGGCCCGCCGTAGTCATAGCAACCGCGTCCCAATCGCCACTGTGCGTATAGCGCCTCGCCAATGTAGCGGCTGCCGAGCCGCTCATACTGCCCTGTATGGACCAGCTCGTGAACGAGCAGGGAGAGGTCCGCCCGCCCCTTTTCCGGCATGAAGATGGTGTGCCCCAGGGCAAAGGCGCGCCGGCCGTTCAGCCAGAAGGCTAGGCGCAGCCACCCTCCTTCGGCGATGCGCACGTCGCCGTAGCGCAGCGCTGTTTCGCCCAGCACAGCGGCGACTGCCTGCTGCTCCTCCGGCGTCAGCGGCGAGGTCCGCGCACCCAGCCTCAGCCAGATCTGCAGCAGCTCCAGCGCGCCGAACAGGTCAAGGAGCAGCGCGAGCAGGGCGTGGGTGCGGAAGAGGCGCGGCGGCATCATCGCCGCAGCCGGTTGCGGTGGCGTCGGCCGGCGCGCCAGACGCCCGAGCCGAACGGGTAGATCACGAACCAGGCGGCGCGGCCAGAGCAGTGAATCGTGTTGTCGCTGCCGCAACCAGGCTGCTGCGCTCACGGCTCTCCGCTCACCCCAACGGCAGAGAAAGCTGGGCGCTACCATTGCGCAGCAGCTCGATGATCTTGCGGTCTGTCACGGCGAAGGCGTAATCGTCGAGATCGTCGAGCGTCACCCAGACGTGGGCGTCTACGGCAATATCCTGCGGCTCGCCAGAAACGTGGCGCGCCTCAAAGGCGTGTAAGGTAATGCGGAAGTGGGTGTAGGCATGTTTGATGCGACCGAGAGCCGCACCCACGGCGATGTCAATGCCCAGCTCCTCGCCGATCTCCCGCTGCAGCGCCTCCGGCAGGCTTTCGCCCGCTTCCTGCTTGCCTCCGGGGAACTCCCATAGCCCGCCCAGCAGCCCTTCCGGCGGCCGGCGGGCGATAAGAAACGCGCCGTCGTCGCGATAGATGACGCCCGCCACCACGTCAAAGTGCGGCGTATTGCGGCGCGGCGGTCGGACCGGTCGCTCCAGCTGCGTGCCCCGCGCGCGCGCCAGGCAGAGCGAGGCGACCGGACAGCGGTGGCACGCCGGAGCAGCCGGCACGCAAATGCGCTGCCCCAGCTCCATAAGCGCCTGGTTGTAGTCGCCCGGCCTTGCCGCCGGCACCAGCGCAGCGGCAAGCTCCCAGAGCCTCTTTTTCGTCGCCGTCGCGGTGACGTCGGCTTCCAGATCGACCAGCCGGCTGAGCACGCGGATGACGTTGCCGTCGAGCACGGGAACGGGCTGGCCAAAAGCGATCGAGGCAATCGCGCCCGCTGTGTACGGGCCGATGCCCGGCAGCCCGCGCAGTGCCTCCAGGTCGCTGGGCAGCACGCCGCCGTGTTCGGCGACGATCTGCTGTGCGGCCCGGTGCAGGTTGCGGGCGCGGCTGTAGTAGCCCAGCCCTTCCCACAGCTTGAGCACGTCGTCCAGCGGCGCTTCAGCCAGCGCGCGCACGTCCGGGAAGCGGGCCATCCAGCGCTCGAAATAGGGGATGACCGTGGCGATCTGCGTCTGCTGCAGCATCACCTCGGCAATCCAGACGGCGTAGGGATCGGGCTGCAGGCGCCAGGGATGGGCCGCGTGGCCCTCGTCCCACCAGGCGAGGAGGCGCGGCGCTAGTTCGTCCAGTTCAGGCATAGGTGCGATTGTAGCGGCTCTCCCCTGGCCTCCGCAACGTCAGGCGCTGTCGCGCAGGCGGGCTGCCCAGGCCTCCAGCCGTCTGCTCAGCCAGCGCAGTCCGCGCGCCGCGCCCCGGCGGGAAGCGCGGGCGCCCACCCTTGCGGCGCTCTGCAGCTCTTCGCGCGGCAGCCGCTCCCAGGCGGTTTGCGCCGCACCGGCAACGCCCCGCCCCGTCTCGGCTACTGTGTTGCGCAGCGCCGCCGGCTTCCGTTCGGCCACGTGGACGACAGGCTCGTCCTCGTCCATAATGACGATGTCGATCGTTTCGTTTTCCATAACACCGACTCCTGGTTATCTACTCTGCAATACGTAACCGGGGCGGTATCGTTGCAGCAGCATCACCAGGAGATAACGCGATGAGCCTGACGACCGGCGTACACGGAAAGTCCATTGGCCCCTTCCCCGCCCTCTTCCGCTCGCTGCCCGTCGTGCCCGTCGAAAGCCTGCAGGGGCTCTACAGCGGCCAGCTTACCGGCCCGCTCTGGCTGCGCCTCTTCTCCGGTCCGATCCTGGGGCTGTTGGGCCTGCCGCGCTGGTGGGGGAAACTGGTTGCCGGCCCCGGCGTCGGCTTCAATCTGGCGCGGCACGGGCAGGCGATTGCGTCCACGGTGCCGTTCACGCTCGAACGGCGTCCCTCGCTGATCGACGGGCAGCTCGGCGTCACCCTCGTCTATGCGGAGGCGGCGCGCCTGCCGCTGCCCTGGTTGGTGGACGAACTGCGCCCTCTCGACGAGAACACGCTGCTGGGCATGAGCATGTTTGCCCGCCAGGGGCTGCATCGCCTGCCGGTGCCGTTTCTGCTTCACCGGCTCGGGCCGGCGACCATGCTTAGCGCTCCGGCCGGTTCTCCTCGATAAACTGGCGCGGATTGATGTAGTCCCGGTACAGGCGCGCCCTATCGAGGCCAGGCCAGTCGCCGGGATTGTTGAAGAGGCACTCCGTCGGGCTGAGGTCGAAGTGCAGGTGATACGGCCCGTTGTACTCGTCGCGCCCGACCGTGCCGAGCTGCTGCCCCCTCTGGACGCGCTGGTCCTTTTCGACCACGATCTCGCCCAGGTGAGCATAGCGCCCATAAACTGATGGGCCGCCTGCGCGCAGGGGATCGTGGCGGATGACCACGACGTTGCCCCAGGTGCGCAGACGTCCGGCAAAAGTGACAGTACCGCTGGCGGCCGAATAGACCGGCTTGCCCCGGTCGCTGTCCCAGTGCGGCCGGTTCAGGTTGAGGTCGGAGCCGGTATGGTAGTTGTAGCTGTTGCGCAGCCGGTAATAGTTGCCAAAGGAGTTAGCATCCACCCAATCGCCCGGCCACAGCTCGTCGCTGGCGCGCTCTTCTTCGGTACCAACCGGCGGATCAAAGCCGTCGGCCAGACGCTCAATAATCGGCGTCGCACCGGTCACGCGGCGCCAGCGCACGTCGCTGAAGGCCACACTACGCTTCTCTTCGGCGGTGAAGTTGGTCAGATTAACCTGCCCGCTGGCCGGGTTGTTGGCGTCCAGCTCGTAGACGCCGAGTGAAACCCAGGTATCGGAAAAACGATTCTGGTTCACGTAGACGATAACCGGCTCATTTTCGCCGACGACGCCGTGGATCTGGTACTGGGCCGTGCGCGACGTGGCGTGCTGGCCCGGCACCCAGACGCTGATCTCGTATTCGCCGGAGACCAGAATATCGGGCCGCCACCAGGCCCAGACGCTGCTGGGGGTGTTGCTGACGGTACGGGCGTACTTGAGCTGCCGGCCGTTCGCGATCTGCGGGATGAAGACCGCGTAGGGGAACTGCGGGTAGACGCCGTCGCGATACCCCTCCTGACCGACGCCGATCTGGATCTCATCCTCGGGGTTGGTATGCTCTTCCTGCCCATTGCTTCGCCCGTCCTGCACGGGCCCGCCGCCCACAAGCTGGATATCGTCGTACTGGTAGGAAGCGACGGCATCCCACAGCTCCCGGCCGTTGTACTGCCGGTTGCCCTGGTCGTAATAGGCGTGCTCCCAGCTCCAGAACGTGACGGCGGGCAACCCCATAGCCCGCGCCTGATCCATGAAACGATGGATCTGGCGGGGCGAGCTGGACCAGAAGTAACGGTCGCTGGCGCTGCCGTACACCTCGCCATAGGCGGCGCCGACCGGAATGATCAGCCGGTCGGGAAACAGCTCCTTATACTGCTCGTAACAGCGGCGCAGGTTGCCGATGGCATCCCCCTCGCTCCGGGCGACCCAGTAGACCTGGGGCATGGCTATTTCACAGTCGGCCATAAAAGCCGCAAAAGGAAAGAAGGGATGCGATTGCGGAAAACGATAAGAAGACAGGGCCAGGGTAATCCCCTCTACCCCGGCGAGCGCGCCACGCAGCGCGCTCATATACTGGCGGGCGCGATCGGAGCCGCCGGGCAGCGACCAGCGCCGCTCGCCCAGATCCTCGGCATTGACGACCAGGCCGCGCAGTCCAAGCTGCCGGGCGCGGCGCGCAAAGACGTCGGCCTGCGTCTCCGGTGCAATGCCCTCGCCGTAGACAAAAGCCCAGCCCCACACGGTAATTCCGGCGGCCCGCAGAGCCTGAAGCAGGGCCAGCGTTGCGGCCTCTTTGGCGCCCCCGGCGTCATACTTCGGGCTGGGGAATAGCTCCTCGCCGTCGGCGATCTTCAGGATGACGTGCTCGATACCGGCGGCGACTGCCATCTCCGCTGCCTTTTCCGCGCTGCCGACGCCCCGCCCGCCGATAACCCGGTCGGCGTGCCAGACGAAGTACCCTTTGCCATCCAGCATCTCTTCGCCCCGCGTCCTCACCGCCGTGGGCTGTGACGTTGCCGCTGGCTCAGTCTGGGCTGGAGCCGCCGCCAGGGCTACTCCATCCGTCCCCGCAAACAGATTTTGTTCTCGTTTCATCGTCGCACTCCATAACGCAGCTCCGGCGCGGCCGGAGCCGTTGTATCTCAGAACAGCGCCGAAGCGCCGGCGTAGGCCGGCCGGTTCGCCGGGCGAAGCGGAGACCGCCCTTTTTCGCCGCCGGTCGCGATCAGGATCAGGTGAAGTTCGTCCTCCAGCGCGCAATCGACGGTAGCGCCAAAAATGATATTCGCGTCCGGGTGGACGCGGGCCTGAATGTGCGCGGCGACCGTATTGACTTCGGCCAGGGTCATGTTTTCGCCGCCGGTCACGTTGAACAGCACGCCGCGGGCGCCGTCGATAGAGTTTTCCAGGAGCGGCGAATAGAGGGCCTGCTCGGCCACAAGCCGCGCCCGCTCCGGCCCGTCGGCGTATCCGGTCGTAATCAGCGAGGCGCCCCCGACCTCGACCACAGCGCGGACGTCGGCAAAGTCGACGTTCACAAGCCCCGCCCGGTTGACCAGCTCGCTTACCCCCTGTATGGTCCTGTACCATATGTCGTGGGCCAGCCGGTACGTCTCGTGGAAAGGCAGCTCGCCGCTGTTGTTCTCCAGCAGCCGGTCGTTGCGAATGACGATGGCGGTGTGCGCGACCTCCTCCAGCCTTTCGGCCCCTGCAGCTGCGGTCGCCGAGCGACGCGGGCCTTCAAACGAAAAGGGGAAGGTGACGATAGCCACAACGAGCGCGCCGGCCTCCCGCGCCAGCACGGCTACTTCAGGAGCCACGGTCGTTCCCGTACTGCCGCCCAGGCCAGAGACGATGAAGATCAGATCGGCGCCTCCCAGCGCATCACGCACCTGTTCTCGCTCCCTGCCCGCCAGATAGGGCCGCGAGAGTTGCAGATGAGTGGGAGCCAGCGACCGGCGTCGCCCGCCCGTAGCCAGATCCATCGTAACGAATGAGACGCCTCGAATCCCGCCCCGGATCATATGGTTGGCAGCGGAAATGCCGCCGCTCCCCACGCCCACAACACGAATACGTGCGTAACGCCGCGCCTGACAACGTCTTAACATAACCACCCTCCTCCCTCGTGAGCTGTAGCGCGTCTTTCCATCCCCGCAGATAGAAGACAGATAAGACCAATTATTCAGTTGAGGTACTACACCAGAAAGTTCTAAAGCGTCTTGCCCCGAGAAACGTAGAGACCGGCGCCTTATGTTTGACAAGTATAGCCAACTTCCTGTAATATCACAAGTGGATCTTGGTAGTACCAACAACTGAATATCAACGTGGGCCTGTCGGCGAGCGGCGAGCAGGCAGAATCGGGTATTAGTCGCGGACTCATCCAGCCCAGCCGGTCGTTGCAAGCTCAGGGGATGAGGGGTTGCAGTGTCAGAGGCAAGCACCGTTGAAAACAGGCCGTTCGTCGGCCGCATTGAAGAACAGAAGCAGTTTCGTGCCGTCCTGAGCGAGATTCTCCAGCCACCTGCAGACGAGACGTTACCGTACGTCTGCCTGCTCTACGGGGACGGCGGCACGGGGAAGACCACGCTGGCGCGCCGTTTCTGTGAGATAGCGCGCACGGAAGAGCCGTTTGCCGGCCAGTTCCAGTTTCTATCGATCGATTGGGAGGACGAGCGCAAGAAAAGCCCCAGCCTGCGGGTGGGAGCCCACCAGATTGCCGTCGAAACGGTTTCGCGCACGATCTATACCGCTGCTCTGCGCGAGAAGTGGGGGCGCCAGTTTGCCGCCTACCACAAGGCGCTCAAACAGCGGGAAAACGCCGTCCACGAGGCCACTGCCGCGCTCTCGACGCAGCAAGACTGGGATGAGTACGGCATTCTGCGCACCCTCGGGGCGGATGCCATCGCCCGCATTATCCGCCTGCAGTTCCCTGTCATCGGCGACGCCGGCGAGCTGCTCGTCGAGACCTTTCTCGACGCCGGCATTCAGGTGGGCATCGAGCAGGCTGTGCGGCTGCGCGCCGCCGTGGAACGCCACCTGCGCGGCGCGCTGAAGCCAGGTTCATTCGGCTACCTGCTTAATCCGGAGGAGCAGATGGTTCTGGCCCTGGCTCGCGGGCTCAACAGGGTGGCCCGCCGCCAGCACCTGATCGTCGTCATGGACAGCTACGAGCTGATCGACCGCGTGGATGTGTGGACGCGCCAGCTCATGCGCAGCGCCGGCCCGCGCCTCATCTGGCTGATCGCCGACCGCAACGACCTGCTACAGAGCCGCCTTTTCGGCGACGAATATTTTAAGGGTTACGCCGACGATTTCCCCCGCCGGCTGCTGCCCTTTCCCATGCGCCCGCTTGCGATAGACGACATCCGCAAATACTTTGCCGCCGCCGTGCCCGACCGTCCGTTGGATAGCGCGGAAACGGAAGCGATCAGCCGGGTCACGCGGGGCATCCCGCTGGCCGTACAGGAAGCCGCCGCCATCTGGCAGACCGGCGCCGCGCTGCACGAGATCGTCGGCGACATCACCATCAGCACGCCGGGCAGCCAGATCGTCCGGAAGATGACCAACCGCTTCCTGCAGCATGTCGTCGCCGAGGCCGACAGGCAGGCGATTTTCGCCCTGGCCCTGGCCGACGGCGACGTAGACGTGCTGCGGGCGATGCTGCAGCCAGAGGGGGGCAGCGAGCAGCTTGACGACAGGCTACACCGCCTCGAACGCGACTACGCCTCGGTCCATGCCGCCCGCGCCCGGCTGCACGACGATCCGGCGCTCTTCTGCCGCGAATATCTGCGCGACCCGATGCACCGCAAGAGCAAGCGGATCCTCAGCCTGAACGAGCACGCCGTAGCCGAGCTGCGCGGGCGCCTCGAACAGCTCGAAGCCGGCCTGCCCGACATTGCCGCCCGCTGCGCCGACGAAGATTGGGTGCGCACCGTCCTGCAGCTCGCGCAGTTCCTGTTCTGGATCGACGAAGTGCAGGCGTGGAGCTATCTCATCCCCCGTTACGTCGAAGGGCTGGCCTTTAGCGAAGAGCTGCAGCAGGGGCTTGTCGCCGTGGCGGCGGCCTGGCACGGCTCGCTCAGCGAGACGGGCGAGCGGCTGCTGGCGGTGCTGCGTGATGAAAGCGCCGACACGCCCCGGCTCAACATCCTGCAGCAGCTACGGGCGCGGGGCTGGCTGGAAGGAGAGGGCGCCGAAGAGCGCGCCGCCATCCTCAAGATGCAGCAGGCCCGCCACCTGCTCCGGCACGACCGCATCAAGTCCGCCCTTCTCTATTACGAACAGGTTGCCGCCCGGCTCGGGCAGGATCACAGCGTCCTGCGCCGGCAGCTGGCCGATCATTACGAAGCGGCGGCGCGCCACCTGCTGCAGCGCCCTGGCGAAAGCGCTGCAGCCGTCGCCCTACTGGAACAGGTGACTACCTGGTTCCCGGAACGCGAACAGGCCTGGTATCTGCTGGGTGTCGCCCACGCCGAAGCCGGAAAGCCCGAAGAGGGCGTCGCCGCCTTCCAGAAGACGCTGGAGCTGGACGAGAAAGAGCTGGCGGCCTACCTGCGGCTGGGCACCCTCTACAGGGAGACGGGCGACTTTGAACAGGCCCACGCCACCTACGAAGCCGCGCTGGCCCTGGAGCCAGAAGCAGCGGCGGTCTATCGCGGGTTGGGCGACCTCTTCCGCGCCGAAGGACGGCTCGAAGAGGCGATTGCCGCCTACAACAGCGCCCGCGAGCGCGACGAACATGACAGTGGGGCGCTGGCAGGGCTGGGCCAGGTCTACCTGCAGCAGGGTCGGCACGCGGAGGCGCTGGACGCCTTCACCGGGGCGCTCGCCGGATCGCCCGACCACGTCCCAGCGCTGCGCGGTCTGGGCGAAACGCAATGGCAGCTTGGCGATTATGCCGCCAGCCGCGCCGCGTACGAACGGCTGCTCGAGATAGAGGAGGGAGACGCGGCCGCCCACCTGGGCATGGGCCGCCTCTGCCAGCGCGAAGGCGAGAACGAACAGGCGCTCACCCATTACCGGCTGGCGCTGGCCCTCAACCCGCACTCCGTCGAGGCCCACGGGGGCGCGGGGGATATGCTGCTGGCCGCGGGGAGTATGGAGGAGGCCCAGGCAGCCTACGAGAACGCGATCGCCATCGACGCCGGCGCACCGGCTCCCTACGCCGGGCTGGCGCAGGTCTATTGCGCGCTGGGCCGGTATGCCGATGCGCTCGATGCCCACCGGCAGGCCCTGGCCCTGGAACCGGAGTATCCGGTCAACCTGGCGAACCTGGGTATGATCTACCTGGGGCTGGATCGTTTCGACGAGGCCGCGGCAGCGTTTACGCAGGCGCTGGCCTCAGGCGAAGGCAGCGCCGAACTTCACACCGGCCTGGGCGACGCTTACGTAGGGCTGGAACGGTGGGAGGAGGCCCGGACGGCTTACGAAGCAGCGCTCGACCGGGCTGAGCGCCACGCGCCTGCCCTGCACGGGCTGGCGCGCGTGCACCTCGCCCAGGACGAGACGGCTGCCGCCCTGCGCTGCCTGCGCCAGGCCGTGGCCCTGGAGCCCGCCAACCCGGCTGCGCACAAACAGATTGGCGATATTGCCGCCACACGCGGCGCAACCGAGCGCGCCGTCACTGCCTACCGGCGGGCGCTGGCGCTGGCGCCCGACCGGGCCGATCTGCACGTCGCGCTCGGCCACGCGCTGATCCGGCTCCGCCGCTGGGAGGAAGCAGATCAGAGTCTGCGACGCGCCGTCGTCCTGGCGCCCAAAGAAGCGCTGGCCTACATCGGGCTGGGTCACGTTGCCCGCCAGGCGGGCCAGTGGGAACAGGCGCTGGCGGCCTACCGGCGCGCCCTGCAGCTCGACCCCCAGCTGGCAGAGGCGCACAACGGTCTGGGCGAGGTCTACCGTCGCCTGGGCCAGCGGCAGGATGCCCGCACCGCTCTTGCTGCGGCGACCCGGCTGGATCCATCCCACGCCGGCGCCCAACTTTCCCTGGGCGAGCTGCTGCTGGAGTCCGGCGAGCCCGAGCAGGCGCTGGCTGCCCTGGAGCGCGCGCTGGCTCTCGACGCTGGCGACGCGCGGGCCTACCAGGCGCTGGGCCAGGCCTACACGGCTTTGCAGCGCTGGCCGGAAGCCGGCCGGGCGTATCACGAAGCGCTCCGCCGCCGGCCTCGCTGGGCGGCCCCTCACATCGGTCTGGGCGAAGTCTTTGCGGCGCTGGGCAGGCCGGGCGCGGCGATTGCCGCGCTGGAGAAAGCCCGCGACCTGGCTCCCGATTCGCCGCTCCCCTATGTCCTCCTCGGCCGGCAGTATCTACGGGCAAAGCGTCCCGAGGATGCGCGCGCCGCGTTTGAGGAGGCGCGCCGTCACCAGCCTGACGAGCTGGCCCCCCTGTTGGGGCTGGGCGACAGCTACGTGGCCCTGCGCGCCTACGCCGATGCGGCGGCCATCTTCACCTTCGCCGCGCAGCATGACCCGGCGGCGACTGACCCCTATCTGGGATTAGCGTCCATTTACCTGGCTACCGGCCAGCCAGAAGAAGCGCTGGTCGCATACCAGGAAGCGCTGGGCCGCGACCCGGATTCCCCGGCCGGTCATTCGGGTCTGGGCGACGCCTATTTCGCCCTGCAGCGGCTGGACGAGGCCGGCCGGGCCTACCGGCGGGCACTGGAGCTGGAGCCGGACTATGTAGCGGCTCATCGCGGGCTGGCACGCATTCACTATCGGGAAGGGCGCTACCAGGAAGCGCGCCAGGCTTACGAGCTGGCGAACGAGCACGACCCGCACACCGCACCCGACCGCTATCTCGGCGCGATTTACCAGGCTCTGGGTCTGCACAAGTCGGCCGTGGCTGCCTACCGGGCGGCTCTGCCTGCAGCCCCTGAGGATTACGCGCTCAACAGCGGCCTCGGCGATGCCCTGCTCGCCACGGGCGCATACGACGAGGCGCTGCACGCTTACCGGCGCGCCGTGCGTCTGCAGCCAGAGGAAGCGCGGGCCTATGTCGGCCTGGGCAATGCCCATCTGCAGTTGCAGAACTACGATCTGGCGACTGCCGCCTTCGAGCGCGCGCTCCGTCTGGCGCCGAAAGAAGTAGCGGCCCACAAGGGCCTTGCCGCGGTTTACGCCGCCCAGGAGCAGCCGGCGCAGGCGGCGAAAGCCTATCGCCAGGCGCTCGCGCTGGCGCCGCACGACGTGGAGGCCATGCGCGGCCTCGCCTATGCCAGCCTGGCCCTGAAGCAGATCGACCAGGCCGAAGAGCTGTTCCGGCGGGCGTTAGCCTTCGCTCCCGACGACGCCGATGCCTATCGCGGGCTTGGTCTCATCGCTGCCCACCAGAACGACATCAGGACCGCCATACGCACCTACGAGCAGGCCGTCGCCCTGGACCCGGCGCGGCGCAGCGCCCACCTCGGCCTGGCCCGCGCCTACGCGGAGCTGGCCCAGTACGACAAGGCCGTCCCCGCCTATCAGCGGGCGCTGGAACTGCAGGCGAACGGCGACGCCGTACCCGTCTATCTGGAGCTGGGTCGCAGCTATCTTGCGCTGGGGCAGATGGAAATGGCCGCGCAGATCTACGAGCGGCTGCAGGAGATGGACCAGCAGAATCCAGCCGTGTATACCTTTGGCGGACGGGCGCTGGCCGGGCTGGGCCGGCGCCCGGATGCGCTCGCCGCCTTCCACCGGGCTGCCGAGCTGGCCCCCGACCGGCCCGGGCCGCACGTCGGCATTGGCGATGTCTGCCTGGCCGAAGGGCGCATCCACGACGCGCTGGCGGCCTACGAGCGCGCGCTGCGTCGCGACCCCGACGCCGTGGAGGCCCACGCCGGGCTCGGCGCCGTTTACCTCCGCTTCCGCAAGTACGAGGCGGCCCTGGAGGCCTATCAGCGCGCCCTCGCGCTGGCGCCGAGAGAAGCAAGCTACCATGCCGGCGTCGGCGACGCGCAGCTCGCCCTGGGGGCGATGGAGCCGGCGCGGCGCGCCTACGAGCGCGCGCTGGCGCTTAACCCGCGTCTCGTCAACGCCTACGAGGGCATGGGCCGGCTGCTGCACGAGGACGGCGCCTACAACAGCGCGCAGGAAGCTTATCAGTTCGCCATTGAGCTGGCGCCTGAGCGGGCTACGGCTCACGCCGGCCTGGGCGCGGCGGCCCTGGCGGCGGGTAAGGCGGAGACGGCCGTCGTCGCTCTGCGGCGGGCGATTGTCCTTATGCCTCAGGAAAGCCACTATCACGCCCAGCTCGGCGCCGCCCTGCAACGGCTGGGAAAGGCGGACGAGGCGATTGCGGCTTACGAAGAAGCGCTGGCCTGCGGCAACAAAGAAGTGACCACGTGCGAA
>Ga0123332_1003279_pt1 | contig 14828 bp, 12 predicted proteins | sample BioC12SIPDNA_4_FD_89958 | JGI IMG/M metagenome (GOLD analysis project Ga0123332, IMG submission 89958) | Anaerobic biogas reactor microbial communites from Washington, USA - Biogas_R2_A C12 SIP DNA | ecosystem: Engineered > Bioreactor > Anaerobic > Unclassified | place: Washington, USA...
GCCGGCCATGGCGTCCAACCTGTCGTAGAGCGTGTTCTCGACGGCGCTGCGGCGCGGGGTGCGCACGCGCACGCCGCCCTTGACGTCGTCGGCGGCCGCGACCTCGGCGGTGACGCCGCGGCGCGCGAGGGCGTCGGTGGCCAGCCTCACGTCGGAGGGGGCGACCTCGACGGCGGCGACGCCGACGTCCTTGGCCGCTTCCAGCGCCTCGTCGAGGAGCTTCTCGAAGACGGCGGGGTAGCGGCCCTGGTCGTTGACGAGCTCGTCGAGCTGCCGCCTGACGTCGTCGAAGACGGCCTTGACGCCCTCGTGCTGAGCGCGCAGCTTGATGGCCGCGGCCTCGAGCTGGGCGGCCGACCTGGCGCGCACCAGGCTCGCCTCGCGCTGGGCCTTCGCCCGGCGCTCACGCTCGGCGACGATCGCCTCGGCCTCCGAGCGCGCCGCCTCGGTGATCCGGGCAGCGCGCTCGTTGGCTTCCGACAGGATGGCCTCGATCTCGGTGCTCGCCTCCTTGGCGAGCAAGGTCGAGAGGTCGGCCATGGTTAGCCGCCGATCTGGTTGTTCAGGAAGAACGCGATGACGAAGCCGAAGATGATCAGCGTCTCGGGGATGACAAGGTAGATGAGGATCTGACCGAAGGCCTCGGGGCGCTCAGCGAGCGTGCCGGCGCCGGCCGAGCCGATGGCCGACTGCGCGATGGCCACGGCGATGGCCGAGAGGCCGATGGCGAGGCCCGCGCCAAGGGCGATCAGACCGGCGCCGATGCCGGGGCCGCCGGCCTCCTGGGCGAGCGCGAAGCCGCCGAGGACCGCGAAGACCGAGAGGCCGACGATGACGCGAGCGAACTGCTTCATGACTTTCCTCCTACCAACCGCAGCGGGTTGTATGGCGTGCCGGCCTCGTCGTAGAAGCCGAACTTGGTGAAGAACTCGACATACTGCAGACGCAAGGGCTGCAGCGTATGTCCGATGATCGTGAGGGCGATCGCCAGGGTGTGCACGGTCAGCGCGACGACGATGCCCAGGATGGGGCCGAGCACCGGCAGGGTGCCGGCGAGGCCGTAGCCGAGGTCGGTCGACAGGTTGGCGACGAGCGCCGCCGAGAGACCGACCGCGAAGAGTCGCAGGTAGCTGAGGATGTGGCCCGAGTTCGAGATGATCTCGACGAGCATCAGCGGCATCTTGGCCAGCACCGCGCACACGACGAAGACCAGCATGCCGACGCCGGCGATGCCCAGCGTGACGGGGCCGAGGTTGCCGGCGAGGTAGGCCCAGGCGAACACGACGATGCCGAGGAGCCCCGAGAACATGCCGACGCCCTCGTAGACGTGCTTCATGTCGCGGTGCTTGAGGCCCTGCTGGACGCGGATCGCCCAGCCGAACAGCACCTGGAACACGCCGAAGCCCAGCGTGATCGCGAGGATCGGCCCGAACTCCTCGACCCTGAACAGCAGGATCTCGATGAGACCGTAGCCGGCCTCGTGGTGGGTGTCCGTGTAGAACACGGGCCTCCCGCCAGGGAAGCGCTCGAGCAGGTTGCCGAAGAACTCCCCGAACACGAAGCCCCACACGACCGACCAGGCCGCGCACCACATGATCACGGTGCTGATGGGAGCCAGCGCTCCGGCGGGGATCGTGATGCCAAGCGGCCCGAGGCCCAGGGCCTTGCCCTGCTGGCCGCGGCGCCTGAGCAGCAGCGCCAGGACCGCGAACAGGAGGCCGAAGCCCATGTCGCCGACGACCACGCCGAAGTAGAGCGGGAAGAAGACCGCCAGCGTCCAGCTCGGGTCGAAGCTGCCGTACTTGGGCGGAGCGAAGAGCGCCAGCAGGCCTTGGAAGGGCCGCACCCACGCCGGGTTGTCGAGCTTGACGGGGACGCCGGCGTCGTGGTGCTCGTCGGCCGGCCGCCAGGCGGTGGCGACGTCGCCGCCGAACTGGTTCTCGAGGCTGCGCAGCACGTGCTCGCGCTCGGACGCCGGCACCCAGCCCTGCAGGGCGAAGCCGTAGCGGCCCTCGAGCAGGTTCTCGCTCGCCGCCATGCGCTCGCTGACGTTGCGGGCGTGCAGGTTGAGCTGCGCGAGGCGCTCGCCGTGCTTGGCGGCGAGCTTGCGCAGGTCCTCCTCGACGGTCGCGAGGCGCCGCGGCACGACCTGCGAGCGCTCCTCCATCGAGTGCGTCGCCTTCGCGACGCCCTGGTCCTGGTAACGCTCGGGCAGCTGCAGCTCCGAGACGCCGGCGCGCGCCAGGGCGGCACGGAACGCGGCCGCCTCGCCGCGCATCACGGCGACCACTACGAGCGCCTGACCGCGGTGCGGGCGCCGGGCCAGGACGAAGCCCTCGCCGAACTCGCTCCGCAGCTTGGCCTCGAGGTCCTCGAGGTCCGACTCGGCCGCGAGGAAGGGGATCCCCGCGAGGTAGCGGGACGCCTCGACCTGCGCCAGCATCGGCGCCAGGTCGCGCATCAACGGCAGGTACGTCTCGATCAGCTCGAGCTCGTCGCGCAGCTCCGCGCGCTCGGCCACGAGCCTGTCGACCTGCTCCCCCACCTCGCGGACCTCCGCCTCGGCGGAGGCGGCGTCGGTGACGGCGGGGGCGCGGGCGACCTGCGCGGCGTCGAGGCCCAGGACGTCGAGCAGCGCGGTCGTCCTGGCGAGCACGCGCTCCCAGGCCTCGCGCTCGGCGAGCGCGGCGCCCTCGAGTCGCATGCCCCGCAGGGCGCGCTCCTCCTCGTCCGGCGTGAGCCGCACGACCTGCACGACCCCGAGGGCCTGCAGGGCTGCCAGCACGTCCCGGGCGACGGAGCGGCGACCGACGACGGTCACCTGGTCCATCGGGGCGATCACGGCAAGATCTTCTCCAGCACCATGGCGGCGGCCGCGGCGCGGTTCGCGGCCACCTTGGCGGAGAGGGCCTCGGCGGTCTCCTTCGCGGCGGAGAGGACGCTCTGCCTGACGGCCTCCTCCTCCTTGCGGCCGGCCTCGGCCTCCGACTGGGCGAGGGCCTCCGCCTTGGCGCGGGCGGCCTCGAGGGTGGCTGCGGCCTCGGCGTTCGCCTTGTCGATGACGGCCTTCGCCTTGGCGTGGGCCTCCTCGACCTTGCTCACCAGCTTCTTCTCTTGGGCCAGCAGATCTTGCAGCAGTCGTTCACCCTGTGCTTCCAAGCGGCCCTCCCTCCTCAAGCGTCCGGCGATCGGCGCGCCGTGGCGCAAGCGTTGGTCTGTGTCTGGCGGACATAGAAAAGGGCGTTCATGCCTTTGTGAACGCCCCAGACGCTGTTCCGGACAAACATAACAAGGTGAGTATGGGGTGTCAACGAGACGTTTGTCCCTTCACGACTCGGCCCGGACGTGCTCTCGGCGACGCTCGCGGCGGCGGGGCTCACCGCCGCCTCACCCGCGAGCGCCTCTCGGCCTCGCGGGCGGCCAAGACACCCTGGATCTCCTTGAGCTCGGCGTAGAGGTCCTCCAGGCTCCGCCCCTCGCCGGCCTCCCCCGCCGCCAGCATCGCGGCGATCTCGTCGCGACGCCTCAGCAGGCGCGCGCGCGAGTCCTCCTTGCGCCCCTCGAGGTGGAGCTCGCGCAGGCGCGAGAGCGCGTGCCACAGCCTGACGTCGAGGTCCATGGGCTCCTCCCCCTCGTCCATCGCGCTGAGCAGGCGCTCGAGGACGAGGGCTCCCTCCGGCCGCGCCGTGACCTCGGCCAGCACGGCGTCGGCGTCGTAGGCGAGCCGCCTGCCCGCCGCCACCATGTGGGCCAGCGGTGAGCCCTCGTCGGCCACGACCTCGGGCAGCGCGGCCTCGACCTCCGCCATGCGCTCCCTGAGGTAGGCGGGCTCGAGGAGGACGAGCGCGACGACCTCGGCCTCGACCCGGCGCACGCCGTCGAGCTCGACGCGCTTGTGCCGCATGCCCCGCACCTCGGCGGTGCTGACCTTACGTCGCTCGCGGGAGGCCAGCCAGTCGTCGAGCCGGCGCGGGTCCATGCCGAGCTTGTCGATCACCAGGCGGCGCATCTCGTCGGCGACGGGGTCGAACACCGAGCGCGGCCGCAGCACGTCCTGCAGCTCGTCGAGGATCGCGGCCTGGCCCTCGAGCGTCGCGGGGTCGTGGCGCGAGAGCACGCGCTCGAAGCGGAACTCCACCTCGGAGACGCCCTGGCGCAGGGCCTGCCGGAACTCCTCGAGGTGGCCGCCCAGCACGGCCTCGGCGGGGTCCTTGCCGTGCGGGACGCTCACGGCGCGCACGGCCAGCCGCCTGCCCACGGCCTGGTCGAGGCCGGCGAGGATCGCGCGCTGCCCCGCCTCGTCGGCGTCGAAGGCTAGATAGACCGTTCTAGCATCCAAGCGCTCGAGAGCGTCGGCCTGCTCCGCCGTGAGCGTGGCGCCGAGCGCCGCGACCGCGTTCGTCATGCCCACCTGGTGGAGGGCCATCACGTCGGTGTAGCCCTCGACGACGACGACCTCGCCGGTCTCGCGGATCCGTGCCCTGGCGCGGTCCAGGCCGTAGAGGAGCTCGGACTTCCTGAACACGTCGGACTCGGGGCTGTTGAGGTACTTGGGCGTGCCGTCCCCGAGCACGCGGCCCGAGAAGCCGACGACGCGGCCGAGGGCGTCCTTGATCGGGAACACGATGCGGTCCCTGAAGCGATCGTAGCGTCGGCCGCGCTCGTTCTCGACGACGAGGCCCAAGGCGACCAGGTCCTCCTCGCGCACGCCCTTGCCGAGCATGTGCCTGAGCAACGCGTCCCACGAGTCCGGCGCATAGCCGACCTCGAAGGCGTCGAGCGTCTCCGGCATGAGCCCGCGGCCGGTGAGGTAGTCGCGGGCTGCCGGGCCGAGCTGAGAGCGGAAGAACGCGTTGGCGAGCTTGTTGACGTCGAGGAGGTCGCGGCGCTTCCCGGCGGCCTCGGATGGCGGCGTCACCTCGACCCCGGCGCGGGCGCCGAGCAGGCGCAGCGCCTCGGGGAAGGACATCGCCTGCGTGCGCATGACGAAGTCGAAGACGTCGCCCTTCGCCTGGCAGCCGAAGCAGTAGAAGAAGCCGCGGTCGACGAGCACGTGGAAGGAGGGCGTCTTCTCGCTGTGGAACGGGCACAGGCCCTTGAGCCGCCCGCGGCCGGCGGGCTTGAGGCTGACGACCTCGCCCACGACGTCCGCGATCGGCAGCCTGTCCCTGATCAGCTCCTTCGCGTCACGGCTCACCCGCACTACCCCTCTCGCCCGCCGCGCGCGGGCGCCGAGCGCCCGGCGCGGCCGCCCGTTCCCGGCGCCGGCCGGGACCGCGCCCGGGCGTTGCTACTCCCCCGCCTCGGCCGGGAACAGCGGGAGGTGCCCGATCGCGATCACGTCGTCGCGTACCTCGCCCTCGGTGAAGACGACCAAGGTCGCCACGACCTCGGCCCCGACGCTGCGCAGCATCTCCTTGAGCCCGTCGAGCGTGTTGCCCGTCGAGACCACGTCGTCGACGATCGCGACGCGCTTGCCCGCCAGGCGCTCGACGTCGGCCCCGTCGAGGACCAGGACCTGCGGCTTGCCCGTCGTGATGCTCACGACCTCGCGCGTCACCGGGGCGACCATGTAGGGCTTCACGGTCTTGCGCGCGACGACGTAGGGCAGCCCCGTCTTCACGCTCAGGGCGTGCGTCAGCGGCACGGCCTTGACCTCGGGCGTGACGAAGCCCTCGACGTCCGGCGGCATGCGCCGCGCCAGCTCCTCGGCCGCGGCCTCCGTGAGCTCGGTGTCCCCGAGCAGGTTCAGGAGGGCGACCGACACGCCGCCGACGTCGACGACCTTCAGCTCCCTCCGGACCCCGCCCACGCTGATGGGATGCGTTCGCACTGTCAGTCGGCCTCCAGTTGTAGCCTTCGCCCGCCGCCTCGGCGGGGGCCGAAGTCGCAGATTACCGCGACCAGGGCGGCGCCATGCCCCGTGGTACGATGCCGCCGTGGAGGACGTTCGTCTGCGCCCTTCCACCCTGTCGGAGTACGTAGGGCAGGCGCGCCTCAAGCGCAAGCTGGCCGTCTACCTGGAGGCGGCGCGGGAGAGGGGCGAGCCCCTCGACCACCTCCTCCTCTACGGACCCCCTGGGCTGGGCAAGACCACCCTGGCGCACATCGTCGCTTACGAGATGGGCGTGGGCATACGCGTGACCTCCGGGCCTGCCATCGAGAAGCCCGGCGACCTCGCCGCCATCCTCACGAACTCGCTCGAGGAGGGCGACGTCCTCTTCATCGACGAGATACACCGCCTCGGGCGCGTGGCCGAGGAACACCTCTACCCCGCGATGGAGGAGTTCAAGATCGACATCGTGCTGGGCCAGGGACCGGCCGCGCGCTCGATAAGGCTCGACCTCCCGCGCTTCACGCTCGTCGGCGCCACCACGCGACCGGGGCTCATCACCGGGCCGCTGCGCAGCCGCTTCGGCATCGTCGAGCACCTCGAGTTCTACACGGGCGAGGAGCTGGCCGAGGGCGTGACGCAGGACGCGGCGCGCCTCGGCTACGCCCTCGACCCCGACGCCGCCCTCGAGATCGGCCGGCGCTCCCGCGGCACGATGCGCATCGCGAAGAGGCTCCTGAGGCGCGTCCGCGACTACGCCCAGGTCGCCGGAGACGAGCGCATCACGCTCGCGCGCACGCGGAAGGCCCTCGAGTCGCTGGGCATCGACGACGCCGGCCTCGACCGCCGCGACCGCGCGATCCTCGACGCGATCGTCACGAAGTTCGTCGGCGGGCCGGTGGGCCTCGACACGCTCGCGACCGCCGTCGGCGAGGACCGGACGACGCTCGAGGAGGTCTACGAGCCGTTCCTGATCCAGCGGGGGCTGCTGCAGCGGACGGCCAGGGGCAGGGTCGCCACCGAGGAGGCCTACCGCCACCTGGGCCTGCCGGCGCCGGTCGGGTCGGCGCCGCTGTTCGGCGAGACCGGCACTGGTTGAGCCCCACTGGAGAGGAATCCCTCAACGTGACGGCCGCTCTCTTGTCACCGTGGTGGCGGGAGTGAGAGCGTGATCGAGGGCAGCCTCAGGAACGTCCCGCTGGCCGACATCTTCCAGGTGATCGCCACCGGACAGAAGTCCGGCGTGCTGACGGTGCAGCGCGGCGCGGCCAGGGCACGCATCTACTTCGACCAGGGGCGCATCGGCTACGCGCACGTCGCGCCCGGAGTCCACCTCGGGGAGATCCTCGTGCGCATGGACCTCCTCACGGCGCACGAGGTGCAGGAGCTGCTGCGCCGCCAGCACACCGAGAACCCCGGCACGCAGCTCGGCGAGATGGCCGTGAGGCTCGGGCTCCTGAAGCAGGAGGACCTCCACAAGGCCATCGACAGGCAGGTCCTCGAGGTCGTCGGCGACCTGCTGACGTGGTCCGAGGGCCGCTTCTACTTCACCGACACGCCCGCCGACGCGACCCACCAGCCGCTGGAGCACACCGTCGACGCGATGAACCTGCTGCTCACGCTGGCCGCTAGGCAGGAGGAGTTCGCCACCGACGTCGGGCCCGACGCCGTCTTCGTGCGCGCCGGTGACCCCACGCGCGTCGAGATGCCGCCGGGCGGCTGGGAGGTCCTCGCGTCCGTCGACGGTCGGCGCTCCGCGCGCACGATCGCCGCCGAGCTCGACCTCACCGAGCGCCACGTCTACTACCTCCTGGGCCGCCTGGCCGAGCTCGGCGTCATCGAGCTCAGCCCCGTCGTCGCCGACGACCCGCTCGTGCTGGTGGTCTCCCCCAACACGGCCCTGCAGCGCCTCATCCGTCTGGGCCTGCAGCGCGCCGGCTTCACGGCCGCCGCCGCCTACCGCTACGACGAGACCGAGGCCGCGATCGAGGAGCACCACCCCAGCGCGGTCGTGATCGACGACGACCGCGAGGGCACGGCCTGGGAGGTCGTCAGGGAGATGCGGCGGCGCCCGGCGCACGCCCACATGCCGGTGCTCGTCCTCGTCGACGAGGAGCCGCGTCCGGGGCTGTTCCGGCGCCTGCCGCGCGCCGAGACCCTGCTCAAGCCGTTCCACGAGCTGAGGCTGCAGGAGCTGGTCAGCCGGTTGGTGGGGCGGAAGGCGACGTAGGCGCCAGGCGCCGCGGGGGCTGCGACGAACCCGGTTCTCGCGTCGGACACGCGGGATATGAAGAGCGTGAAGTTTGCCACTCATGATGGGCGCTGCTATCATGCCTACGCCATACGCTCGTCCCCTGCGTGAGGCGGCGCACCCGCGCCGCCGGCGACCGCGGCCGTCCGACCCGGACGGTGCAACGGCCCCCCTGCGGACGGGCGCGCCGTCCCCGGCCCGGGGGCGGGGAAGGGAGTCCAACGTGAAGAGGTTCCTCGTCGCGGCCACGGCCCTGCTCCTCATGGGTAGCGTCGCGCTCGCCCAGACGACCATCACGGTGGCGGCCGGAGCCGTCGGACAAGAGCTGGAGCTCACGCGGGCGGCGGCCGAGCGCTACATGGCCGCGCATCCCGACGTCGTCATCGAGGTGCTCGAGACCCCGGACCTGTCGGACAACCGCCTCGGCGTCTACCTCCAGATCTTCGAGGCGCAGTCGCCCGACATCGACGTCTTCCAGATCGACGTGATCTGGCCCGGCGACCTCGCCGAGCACCTCGTCGACCTCTACGAGTACGGCGCCAGAGACGTAGTGGACCAGCACTTCCCCGCCATGGTCCAGAACAACGAGGTCGACGGCCGGCTGGTGGGCATCCCGTGGTTCACCGACGCGGGCATCCTGTACTACCGCACCGACCTCCTCGAGAAGTACGGCTACGACGGTCCGCCCCAGACGTGGGCCGAGCTGACCGAGATGGCCCAGACCATCCAGGACGGCGAGCGGGCCGCGGGCAACCCCGACTTCTGGGGCTTCGTGTGGCAGGGCAACTCCTACGAGGGCCTCACGTGCGACGCCCTCGAGTGGGTGTACTCGAACGGCGGCGGCACGATCGTCAGCCCCGACGGCGTCATCACCATCGACAACCCCGCCGCGATCGAGGCCATCGAGATGGCCGCGAGCTGGGTGGGCACGATCTCGCCGAGCGCCGTGACGAGCTTCGGCGAGGAGGAGGCCCGCAACATGTGGCAGGCGGGCAACGCGGCCTTCATGCGCAACTGGCCGTACGCCTACGCCGTCGGCAACGCGCCCGACAGCGCGATCGCCGGGCTCTTCGACGTCGCTCCGCTCCCGGCCGGCGCTGCCGGCCACGGCGCGGCCGCGCTCGGCGGCTGGCTCCTCGGTGTCTCGCGCTACTCCGCCAACCCCGAGGTCGCCGCCGACGTCGCGCTCTTCCTCGCCTCCCCCGAGGAGCAGAAGGTCCGCGCGGTCGAGGGCAGCATGGCTCCCACGATCATGTCCCTCTACGAGGACCAGGAGGTACTCGAGGCGGTCCCGTTCTTCGACCGCATGTACGACGTCTTCATCAACGCCGTGGCGCGCCCCTCGACGGTGACGGCCCCGAACTACGCCCAGGTCTCGCAGGCGTTCTTCACCGCCGTCCACGACGTGCTGACCGGCTCCGAGACGGCAGCCAACGCGCTGGCGATCGCCGCCGACGACATCCAGGCCATCACCGGCCTCGAGCTCGGACAGCCCTGAGGCCCTAGGGTCCGACCGAGGAACGGGGGCCGGGCATGCCCAAGCGCAGCCCGGCCCTCGTCGCTTATGGTGAGCGCGAAGACGGACCGCGAAGAGGAGGGGTGAGCCTGGGTGGAAGGTAGCCCAAGCGCATCGAGGGGCCCGGGAGGGGGTCCCGCTGAAGACGGGGAGGGGCGCGCCCGCCGCGACGGCGGCGGACGGAAGCCCTCGCTGCTGGCCCGCGCCGAGGCGCGCACCGCCTGGCTGCTGCTGGCCCCGACGTTCCTGGTGCTGGCGATCATCGCCTTCTACCCGTTCTCGCGGGTCGTGACGTCGAGCTTCACCGACGCGCGGTTCGCGACGACCACCCAGGAGCCGCGCTTCATCGGCCTCGCGAACTACCGCCGCCTCCTCTCCCTGACCGTCAGGGAGCTGCCGCCGCTGCTCGACGAGAGCGGCGAGCAGGTCGTCCGCAACGGCCAGCCGCAGTACGAGTCGTGGGTCCGGGTGCTGCCGCGCGAGCCCCTCAGGTACCGCGCGGTCTTCGAGTTCTCGCTGCTGGGCAAGCGCTACGTCCTCGGCGCCGTCACGTCGCAGTTCGTCAGGGCGATCTGGGACACGAGCGTCTTCACCGTCATCGCCGTGGCCCTCGAGACGGTGCTGGGCATGATCATCGCCCTCGCGCTGAACACCGAGTTCCGCGGCCGCGGCATGATGCGCGCGGCCATGCTCGTGCCGTGGGCCGTGATCACGACGGTGAGCGCGCGCATCTGGGAGTGGATGCTGCAGCCGACTCGCGCCGGCCTGTTCAACGCCGTCGGCAGCCGCCTCGGCTTCACCGACGGTCAGACCGACTTCTTCGGCAGCCCGGCTCTCCAGCTCCCGAGCATGATCGCCATGGACGTCTGGAAGACCACGCCGTTCATGGCCCTCCTGCTCCTGGCCGGCCTGTCCACGATCCCCAGCGAGCTCTACGAGGCCGCCGAGGTCGACGGCGCCTCGCGTATCAGGCAGTTCGTCTCCATAACCCTCCCCCTGCTCTCCCCCACGCTGGCCGTGGCCCTGATCTTCCGCACCCTCGACTCCCTGCGCGTGTTCGACATCTTCCAGGTCGTGCTGGGCAACCGGCGCTTCTCGATGGCGTCGTACACGCAGGACCTGCTGATCAACCAGCGCGACATGGGCGCGTCGTCGGCGGCCTCCGTCGTGATCTTCGTCATCATCGCCGTCTTCGCCGTGCTCTACATCCGCATGCTCGGCGAGCGGAGGCTCGAGTGAACCGGGGAGCGAGCCGCGTCGTCGGGCGGGTGCTCTTCTACCTGCTCATCGCGGTGATCTTCGTCTACCTGATGTTCCCCTTCTACTGGGCCATCGTCTCGGCGCTCAAGACCCAGGCGGAGCTCATCAGGACCCCCGCGACGCTGTGGCCCGACGACCCGGTGCTCACCAACTTCCGCGCCGTGTTGAGCAGCGTCACGTTCCGGCGCGCGCTGCTGAACTCGACGATCGTGGCCTCGGCGGTCACGGTGCTGTCGCTGATCGTGGGCTCCTTCGCCGGTTACGCCCTCGGCAAGATGCGCTTCAGGGGCAAGACCCCTTCGCTCTACGTGATCCTCGCGATGACGATGTTCCCCCAGATCGCCGTGCTGGCCGGGCTCTACGCCGTGATACGGGTGCTCGGCACGCCGGCGATCCCCAGCATGATCCTCTCCTACCTGCTGTTCACGCTGCCGTTCACGGTGTGGGTGCTGACGTCGTTCTTCCGGGGCCTGCCCGACTCGCTGCTGCAGGCCGCCCAGGTCGACGGCGCCACGCTCTTCCAGGCGTTCAGGCTGGTGCTGCTGCCCCTGACGGCGCCGGCGATGGTCACCACGGGACTGCTGGCCTTCATCCAGGCCTGGAACGAGTACCTCTTCGCTCTCACGTTCACGGTCATCGACCCGCCGGCGCGCACCGTGCCGGTGGCGATCGCCCTGTTCACCGGCACCGTGAGGCGCCAGGAGCCGTTCGGCGAGATCATGGCCGCCGCGGTGATCGTGACGATCCCGCTGGTCGTGCTGGTGCTGGTCTTCCAGCAGCGCATCGTCGCCGGGCTCACCGCCGGCGCCGTCAAGGGCTGAGGCGGGAACGAAGGCCGGAGGGGGTCCCGGCCCCCACCGCTATCGCGCCCAGGGCGCGGTGGAGCGCCCGCTCACCCTCCAGCTCGACGGGCTCGAGGCCGAGCAGGTCGTAGTAGGAGGCCCGCATGCGAGCGAGGTCCGTACCCAGGACGTCGACCTCGCCGAGCCTCAGCGCGCCCGTCCCGCGCTCCTCTCCCTGACGGCCGCGGCCTTGGCCGCGATCTCGTGGAGCGCCTCGGGGTTCGCGACGACCTCGGCGTTCTGGACCTGGCCGCCGTTGACCAGCTTGGCGACCGCGACCTCCATGGGCTTGCCGCTGCGCGTGCGGGGCAGGCCGCCGACCTGGAGCACGACACTGGGCACGTGCCGCGGTGAGGCGCCGTCGCGGATGGCGCGGCGCACGCGCGCCTCGAGCTCGGGCGTGAGGGTGTCCCCCGGCCGCAGCACGACGAGGAGCCAGACCTCCTCGTCGGCGGCGACGCCGGCGGCCAGCTCGGGTCCGACCTTGCGTCCCACGGCGATCGCCTCGACGACCTCGGGCACGGCCTCGAGCGCCCGGTACACCTCGGCGGTGCCGATGCGCACGCCGCCGGGGTTGAGGGTGGCGTCGGAGCGCCCATGGACGACGATGCCGCCCGACTCCGTGAACCGGATCAGGTCGCCGTGCCGCCACACGCCCGGGTAGGCGGCGAGGTAGGAGGCGCGGTAGCGCTCGTGCCCGGGGTCGCCCACGAGGCACAGGGGCATCGACGGCAGCGGCTGTCGGCACACCAGCTCGCCGGGCTCTCCCCTGACCGGGCGGCCGGCCTCGTCGTACGCGGCCAGGTCGACGCCCAGGCCGGGACGCTGGATCTCGCCGGCGTGGACGGGCAGCGTCGGGACCCCGAGCATGAAGCAGCCGACGATGTCGGTGCCGCCGGAGATGCTGGCGAGGTGCACGTCGGGCTTGACGTGCTCGTACACGTAGCGGAAGCCGCCGGGTGACAGCGGCGAGCCGGTAGAGGTGATCGTCCTGACGCTGGAGAGGTCGTAGCGCTCGCCCGGCCGCGCGCCGGCCGCGGCGAGCCCGTGCAGGTAGCGGGCGGAGGTGCCGAACAGCGTGACCCGGTGGCGCTCGGCGAGCTCGAAGAGCGTCAGGTCGTGCGGGTGCGCGGGCGAGCCGTCGTAGAGCACGACGGTGGCCGCGCACGCCAGCGCCGAGACGAGCCAGTTCCACATCATCCAGCCGCAGGTCGTGTAGTACAGGACTACGTCGCCGGGGCGCACGTCGCAGTGCAGCGCCAGCTCCTTCGCGTGGGTGAGCAGCGCCCCGCCGGCCCTGTGCACCAGCGCCTTCGGCGCGCCCGTGGTGCCCGAGGAGAACAGCACGTAGAGCGGGTGGTCGTAGGGCAGGTCGGCCAGCTCGGGCTCGCCTCCCGCGCCGAGGAACGCCTCCCAGGCGGTGAAGCCCGCCGGCGCCTCCGCGTCCAGGCCCGGGTAGGGCAGCGCGACGGCGGGTACGCCGCCGAGGCGCTCGCGCAGGCGCGCGGCGGTGCCCGCGGTGTCGAAGCGCTTGCCGCCGTAGAGGTAGCCGATCGTCGCGAAGAGCGCCTTGGGCGCGAGCTGCTCGAAGCGCGCCGCCGCCGCCTCCGCCCCGAAGTCGGGCGAGGCCGAGGCGAAGACGGCGCCGAGCCCCGAGCAGGCCAGCAGCAGGGCCAGCGTCTCGGGGACGTTGGCCGCGAACGCGACGACGTGGTCGCCGGCGCCGACGCCGAGGCGTTCCAGGCCCGCCTGCACGCGCGCGACCAGGTCGCTCAGCTCGGCGTACGACAGGACGCGCTCGTCGCCGCCCTCGGTGAGGGCCACGACCGCGGGCGCGGACGGGTCAGGCGCGCCGGGCGGACGCAGGAGGGCACGCGCGTAGCTGAGGGTCCCGCCCTCGAACCAGCGCGTGAGCGGCATGGGGTCGTCGCTGCGGACCCTGCGCGGCGGGGAGGCGAACGGCAGGGCCAAGTACCGCGCCAGGAAGCCCCAGAACGCCTCCGGCTCGCCCACGCTCCAGGCGTGGAGGGCGTCGTAGTCGTGCAGCTCCAGCCCGTGCTCCTCCGCCGCGGCGCGACGGAACGCCTCCATGCTGGAGGCGGCCGCCCGCGCCGGCGTCGGGCGCCACAGCGGCTCGGTCACGGCACGAGTGTACCCTTGGCTGGTGACGTTCCCGCGGACAGGGAGAGCGTTCGGGGGCCGGGGCTCGGGCGGAGCCCGGCCCGGGGCGGGCCCCGGGACCGACGCCGGACGGCGGAGCGGAGAGGCGTCCGGCGGACGCCGCCTCGACCTGGCGCCACTGAGGCGGCTGTGGGCCTTCACGCGGCCCTACGGAGGCTGGCTCGCGGTGGGCGTGATCAGCGTCGCCGTCGCAGGCGTGATCGGGCTCGCGTTCCCGCTGGTCGTCAGGCAGCTCCTCGACGCCGCCTTCGCGCCCGGCGCGGAGCCCGGCGCGGCCAGGCGCGCCCTCGACGGCGCGATGCTGCTCCTCGTCGTCCTGATGCTCGTCCAGGCCGCCTTCAACTTCCTGCGCACCTACAGCCTCGGCCGGACCGGCGAGGCCGTCGTCGCCGACCTCCGCAAGGCCCTGTTCTCGCACCTGATCGGCCTCGACGTCCCGTTCTTCACCGCCCGCAAGACCGGCGAGCTCGTCTCGCGCCTCACCGCCGACGTCGCCACCGTGCAGGCGGCCGTCTCCCAAGCCGTCGCCCAGCTCGTGAGCCAGGGCATCACCCTGGTGGGCGGTCTCGTGCTGCTGTTCGTGCTCGAGCCGCGCCTCACGCTCGTGATGCTTGCCGTCGTGCCGCCCGTCGTGGTCGTCGGCGCGGTCTTCGGCCGCGGCCTGCGCCGCGCCAGCGCCGAGTTCCAGGACCGCCTGGCGGCTGCCAGCGCCGACGCCGAGGAGGCCATCGCGGGCGTGCGCGTCGTCAAGGCGTTCGGCGCCGAGGGCCTCGAGCGAGCGCGCTACGAGCGCGGCGTGGACGCCGCCTTCGCCGCGGCCCTCAGGCGCGTGCGGCTGCGCGCCCTGTTCGTGCCGGCGGTGCTGCTCTGCGCCTTCGCCGGGCTCGCCGTCGTGCTCTGGTTCGGCGGCCGCCTCGCCCTCGCCGGCGAGCTGAGCTCGGGCGA
>Ga0123332_1003287_pt1 | contig 14818 bp, 14 predicted proteins | sample BioC12SIPDNA_4_FD_89958 | JGI IMG/M metagenome (GOLD analysis project Ga0123332, IMG submission 89958) | Anaerobic biogas reactor microbial communites from Washington, USA - Biogas_R2_A C12 SIP DNA | ecosystem: Engineered > Bioreactor > Anaerobic > Unclassified | place: Washington, USA...
ATCACCGCCACGCTGGTGTACACGTACACAACGCCGATGGCCTGCGCGTCGCGCCAGAGCTTCAAGGGCGCGTCTTCACCGCCGTCAGCAGTATGGCAGGATTGGCCTCGCCGTTGGGAATAGCAATTGCCGGACCGGTGGCGGACTGGGCCGGCGTGCAGGTCTGATTCCTGGTGGGTGGCGTGATCAGTATCCTGATGGGTGGCGCAATGCGGTTTATCCCGGCGGTCATGCAGCTTGAGGACGAAGCTAACAAACGCGGAAAAATGAACGATGCCGTTGAATAAGGCACGCACTGCTAAGAATTCACAAAAAAGGAGCCGGCTAAACACTTGCCGGCTCCCTGCGTTATTCGTATCGACTCGCTTTAACCGAAGAGGTGGAACGCCGCGATGACGGGCGCGAAGAGCGAAGAGACGAGCGACATCACGGTGATGAGCGTGTTTAGGGACGGACCGGCGGTGTCCTTGAAGGGATCGCCCACGGTGTCGCCGACGACGCCGGCCTTGTGCGCGTCAGACCCTTTGCCACCGAAGAACCCGCTCTCGATGTACTTCTTGGCGTTGTCCCAGGTGCCACCCGCGTTCGCCATCAACAGCGCGAAGAGGATACCGGTGAGGATTGCACCCCCGAGGAACGCGCCAAGTGCGACCGGCCCCATAATAAAACCCACGACCAGCGGGAAAATGACCGCCAGGATCGCCGGCAAAACCAACGCCTTCAGCGCATCCTGCGAAGCCAGGGAAACGCACTTCACATAATCCGGCTCCGACGTGCCTGCCAGAATACCGGGATCTGCCTTGAACTGGCGGCGAATTTCTTCGATCATATCGAAGGCGTTGTGGGTAACGGAAAGCATCGTCAGCGCGCTAAACAGCGGCGGCGTGATCGAGCCGAGGAACATACCGGCGATCACCAACGGGTCTGACAAACTCATCGTCATGTCAATCGTGAGGCCGAGTTTCGCCGCGGCCATCGAAACCTCGCTCGAATAAGCCGCAAACAATGCCAGCACCGTCAACGCCGCCGCGCTGATGGCGAAGCCCTTGGTGATGGCTTTCGCGGTGTTGCCCGCCGCATCCATCACGTCGGCCACGCGCACGACCTCTTCGGACATCCCTGCCATTTCGGCGATACCACGGGCGTTGTCCACGATCGGCCCGTAGGCGTCTGAAGAAACGATCATCCCGCTGATCGACAACATACCCACGGCGGCCAACCCCACACCGTAGACGCCGTTGATCACGCTGGACGCATCACCCACGAAGTAGGCAATCAACATCGCCACGACGATACCGATCATCGAGGGGGCAATACTGATCAACCCGTAGCTGAAGCCGGTGATGATGTTGATCGCTGCACCGGACGTGGAAACACGCGCGGTCTCGACCACGGGCGGGCGGTCGTCGCCGGTGAAGAAGTCGGAAGTGAAGCCGATCACCACGCCGGTAATCAAACCGGCCAGGGTGGCCCACATCGCGGCCAGATCGAACCCGCCGATGAACGTGGCGGCCACGACCAACACGCCGAAGATAACACAGGTATAAATCGTCCCGTTGTTGAGGGACTTGCCGGGCTTGCCGCCTTCCTTCACCTGCACGAACTGCAAGCCGATAAGCGAAGCAAAACTGCCCAACATACACAGAATCAACGGCAGCACCGTGTACTTGGTCACTTCATCTGTCGTCAGAGACAGCGCCGCGCCCAGGAGCATCGCGGCGACCGTGCTGGCGATGTAGCTGTCGAGAATGTCCGCGCCCATACCGGCGACGTCACCCACGTTGTCACCCACGTTATCGGCAACCACGGCGGGGTTGCGGGGATCGTCCTCGGGGATACCCACTTCGACCTTGCCGACCAGGTCGGCAGCGATGTCGGCGGTCTTGGTGTAGATGCCGCCGCCGGCCTTCGCCAGCAGCGCCAACATCGACGCGCCGAAGCTGAAGCCCAACACCATCTGCGGCATCCGGGTGATCATGTAAACCAGGGTCATGCCTAAGATGCCCAGGCCGACCATCGCCAGGCCCATCACTGCGCCAGCCTTGAACGCGATGTTGAAGGCGGGGTTGAGGCCCTTCTCGGCGGCGGTCGCACTGCGGACGTTCGCTTCCACGGCGATCATCATACCCATATACCCGGCGACCGAAGAACAGGCTGCGCCGAAGATGAAGGCGATTGCCATCACGATCGAGTGCTCGAATGAGTCTTGGATGCCAAAGACGATGACCAAGACAACCGACATCGCCAGCGCCAGGCCGCCAAGCGCGGTGTACAGTTTCTTGAGATACGATGCTGCACCGTCCCGGATCCACTTCGCCACTTTTTGGGCACGTTCCGTACCGGGGTCCTGCTTCTTGACCCAGTTAAAAATCACCACGGCAACGCCCACTGAAATGAGTCCCGCAACTAAACTGATGATAAGCCAAATATCCATTTTTCTCCTAAACCTCCGTGAATAAGATTAATTGACACACAAAGAGGCTCACGCTCCCTACGATGCGCGTCGCTGGCCGCCGTACTGCGCAGACTGGACACGCCTCAGTTGCAGGCTTCTCAACTGCACGGTTTCGTTAGCAACTCAACCGCAGGAGAGCTATGAGCCTTTCGTGATCTGATTAAGGGGGCAGCACGCTTGCGATGCCGCCGGGTTAAAATTACATATTCGCCGAGCGCCACCAGCGATAGTGCTGTGTGCGCAGCTCTTCCTGCGAAGGCAGCGGGAAGAACATCAACTTCTCCAGATTGCCGACAAAAATACCGCTCTTGAGCATACGATAGGGAAACGCCGGCGAACTGAGTCGGTCCACCATCTTAGTGTGTACGGTCTTGGCGCTGAGGTCGGACAAGCATTGCCGCAAATGGTCGATATTCGTATAGGGCAAGTCGCCCACACTGCCATACTCAGGGTTGTTCGCCAATTCGCCAAGCCGCAACTCCGCAAAGCAGACCGCCGGAAGCGTCAAAAGCGAGGTAGGATTTTTCACAATCAAGTCGTAGAATGCCTTGGCCCCCAGCGTACTAACGATGAGCGGGGTAACCGGCGCAATTTCCTGATAGAGATGCATGCCGCCGATGTCATCGGGAATATTGAGGGATGTTCCTTCCAGATCAAGCACACGACCGTCCTGTGTTACCAGGTAGAGTTTGCGAATGGCGTCAAGGGCAACCCGTTCGAGGGCGCGGTAGACGGTGATGTAGATCGAGTTCTTGGGACGCCCATCTTCGTGCGGGATACAGCGTCGAAATCCTTCATCGATGGCCAATTCAGGATGGCGGAAATCGGGATCAAGCTCGAAGAACATTGCCTGCCCGCGCGATTTCTTCTCGCTCCCCACAGCATAGTAAACACCAAATTCCTCAGGCGTTAACATGGAAGCAATGAGCGCTTCGGGAATCATCGACAGGTACAGATGTATGCCCATGGCTATTGACCTCCTTTCTTGCGTGAGCATGGCCTCAATAAAAAGTTACAAGCCATTCACAAATATTATACCACAATACTGAAAGACCGGAAAGATCGTTTCGATTTCGGTGCCAGACGACACCTTGATCTTCCTCCGACTTGAGATATAATGCCTGCACCGCCGGACTGCGAGAATTCACGCGACGGCGGTTTATTATTGTCGGACAACAGAAACCATGAGCCAGGAAACGGTTGTACACATCTTCACGATCGAAAACACTGCGGTTAAGCTCCGAGATGAGGCCCAACATCAGGCCACCAGCTTGACTGCTGAAGCGGAAAGGGCCGCGGCCCGCCTGTATGCGCACCACATCGCGCAGGCACAGCAGCAGGCCGACCGAGTTATAGCCGTGGGACAAGAGAAGGCTGAAGCAGAACGCGCGTGGATTCTTGCCCATGCCGGAACGGAAGCCCAACGATTGGACGTTTCAGCCGCCAAGAACCTCGCGCAAGCCGTCGATTTTGTGCTCACACGGGTCATAGGGCAACTATGAGACACTCCGGTGTCACGACCTATGCCGCGGTCAACGCCACCACGCGGGCCTTGTACTCAAAACTGCTCACCGCGGAGACATGCCACCTGCTCGTCCAGGCACGCAACCTCGACGCACTCGTGACGACACTCACCACCACGGCCTATGCACCCTATCTCAAAATGGATCGCCAGGCACTCACGCCACGCCGCGTGGTCTATCAACTACGCTGGCATCTCGCCCACGGTTACGACAAACTGATCCGGCTAACGCCGGAACCAGGCGGCACACTGCTGACCCAATTATGGCGGCTCTACGAGGTCGATAACCTCAAAGCCATCCTGCGAGGTATCGCCACCGGGGCAACGTGGAACGAAGTGCTGCGTCTGTTATCGCCGATGACGCGCCATGTCACGCTGACCCTCGACGATATGCAGCGGATGCTCGACAGCGGCGCTATCGTGCGGGCGATCGAGCGCATCCGTCACACACCTTACTATGAGATACTGGTCCACGCGCTAGATCGCTATGAGGCCGAACAAAGTCTCTTTCCGCTTGAAGTGGCACTGGACCTGGACCACCGACGCTCGATATGGCAAACCATTCACGATCTCAAAGGCGTGGATCACGAACATGCCTTGCGGTTAGTAGGAACGTTTATCGACGCGGATAACCTGCTCTGGGCCGCGCGTTACCGCGCGTATCACCGGCTTTCCACGCAGGAAATCATCAACTACACGCTGCCCTTCGGCTACCAGGTGCGCGACGAAGACATTCGCGCCATCGCTTCAAGCGCTACCGGAGATCCCGATGCCATCGTCAGCGTGACCCGGCACCTCTATCCCGATCTCGAGGCGCTGGACAACATCACGCCGGAGCGTCGGCTGGCAGCACTGGAGCGCGCCCTCAACCGGCGTATCACGCGCTTATGCCGCAAAACATTCCTCGGCGATCCTTTCCACATCGGCGTCCCGGTGGCCTACCTGCTCCTACTCGAATACGAGCTGCGTGATTTGACCGCGATTGTGGAGGCTACCGCTTCCGGTCTGCCTGTAGAAACGCTCGCTGCGACGATTGATATTTAGCGCAGGTGATTATGTTCAAACCGCAAGCCATGGATAAAATCGAACTGATGATACCGGAGCAGGAGGTCGTCCGCGTGACCGAAGCGCTGGCCGCTTCGGGGGTCTTCCACCACGTTCCCAACCGCCAGACTAGCCTTGCCGCATCCACGGATCGCACCGGCGAGTGGCAGACCTGGGCCGCCGATTTTGTCGCTTTGGAACGACGCATCCTTATAGTGATGGAAGAACTCCACATCAACGAAGGGCCACCCGCCACCGAAACGCCGCATATCATCGAACCACGTGTCGCCGAACGCGATATCAAGCGGTTGGAACACGAAGCCGAAGTCCCCGTCCGCGAATTGGAAGCAGCGCAGCGCCGGTTGGCGCAGTTGCAGAAATACATCAGCCAACTCGAGCCTATCGCCAACCTGGACGTAGACTTGGGCGCACTACGCGATTTGCGATACACCTTCGCGATCCTGGGGTCCATGCCCGTGGCGAACATCGAGCGTCTGGAAAGCAGCCTGGAACGCACGCCCTTCGTGCTCGTTACCCTGCGCCGTGAAAATCACCTCGCCACGGTGATGCTGTTCGGGCTGCAACGGGACGCGGCAGTGCTAAACCGGGCCGCGCGCAGCGCCTATCTCAATCCGCTGATCACGCCCGAGGAGTACCCAGGCACGCCCGCCCAGGCAATCACAGCGCTGCGGGCCGGCATCGAGCGCACGCGACAGCATATCGTCGAACACGAAACCGCCATCGCGCACCTCCAAGAATCGCGCGTCCGCCATCTGCGCCATCTCCTGTGGCGCGTGCGGGCGAGTTGCGCGCTGGCCCACACCATCGCCGGTTATGAGCGGGTACAACGCGCCTACCTAGTCACAGGTTGGGTGCCCACCACCCGCCACGGCGAGCTGGATCAAGCTATCGTCAAAGTGAGCGACAAAGTCATCGTCGAAACCGTCAAACCGCGCCCCGAAGATGCTGGACACATCCCGGCGTCGCTGCACAACCCACCTCTGATACGTGCCTTTCAAGGGCTGGTGACCACGTACGGGCAACCCGGCTACGGCGAATTGGATCCATCGCCGGTGCTGGCACTCACCTTCCCCCTCGTCTTTGGGTTGATGTTCGGAGACGTGGGGCATGGGCTGCTGATGTTGCTGGTAGGCTTGCTGTTCGCCAGCCGCAAGGTTCCTGCACTGCGCGGCATGAGCAGCGCGGGGATTGTCATCGCGCTGTGCGGCGCGTCAGCGATGATTTTCGGTTTCCTCTATGGTAGTATCTTCGGCTTCGAGGAAGTGTTCCCGGCGCTGTGGTTCCATCCGCTAGAAGAAATCACGGATATCCTGCTCTTTGCCGTCGGCGTCGGTGTGATATTGCTTAGTCTGGGGATGTTCACCAATAGCCTCAACGGGGTACTCGCGCGGCGATGGGGGCGCGCCATCTTCAATCGCAACGGATTGACAGGTATCCTCTTTTACTGGTCGCTGCTGGGGATGGCGGTACGCGCCTTTGGGGTCACCCTGCCGATTTCGGGCAACGCGCTGGCGCTCGTAGCCTTCATTTCCGGCGTCGGGATGACATTTGCAGAGTTTTTCGAGCGCCTGGTGGACGGCCACCGACCCCTGTTTGAAGAGGGTATGGGACTGTATGTCGTGTCGGCGCTGTTCGAGCTTTTCGAGACGGTGATTGGCCTGTTAAGCAACACGCTCTCCTACGTGCGCATGGGCGCGTTCGCGGTGGCGCACGGGGCGTTGAGCCTGGTCGTCTTTATCATTGCCGGCATCGTCGGCACGCAGAGCAGTCTCGGTTACTGGATCGTCGTGATTCTGGGCAATCTGTTCATCATCGGTTTCGAAGGGATGATCGTGGGTATTCAGACCCTGCGTTTGGAGTACTACGAGTTGTTCAGCAAATTCTTCTCCGGCGCTGGCGTGGCGTACCAACCGCTGTCGCTCATTCCAAGTGAGAGCGTGTCAACGGATTGATAAATTAATTGCGAACCCCCACGATTTTCCTCTCTCTTCGTGAAAATGCGTGTGGATTCGTGGTTCAGTCTTTGAGGAGGTATATTATGATTTCTATCCTTGTACTACTGGCAGGGCTATTGCCCTTGATGCCAGTGATGGCGTTTGTCCTGCGACAGCGGGGCGGATCACGGGTGGAGGCCACCCACAAGCTAATCCACAGCCTGACCACGATCAATATCGTGCTCGCCGTGATGCTACTGGGAGCGGGGCTGGCGTGGTTCCTCGCCCCGGATATCGTTGCGGCCTCCGGACTGGCGCAGGCCGCTGCAGCCGACCCATACACGCCCTTCGCGGCGGCGATCGCCGTGAGCGTTGGCTCGATCGGCGCAGGGTATGCGGTGAGCACCACCGGTACCGCGGCCATCGGCGCCATCGCCGAGAAACCGGACGTATTCGGGCGCGCCTTGATCTTCGTCGGGTTGGCCGAAGGTGTCGCCATCTACGGGTTGATTATCGCGTTTATCATCCTAAACCGTTAGACGATGAAACTCATGGTTATCGGCCACACCGACGCGGTCCGCGGATTCGCGCTCGTCGGCGTGCAGGGGCATATCGTGACCACTGCCGAGGAGGTCAACACAGCACTCGATACGGCGCTGCGTGATACCAGTATCGGCATCATCCTCATCACCGAAGAGGCTGCTGCGCTGGTCCGCCAACGCGTAAACCAGCTCGCCATGCGGACTGCTGTCCCGCTGTTGATGGAAATCCCAGGGCCAGGCGGACCACCGGCAGATCGCCAGAAACTTGACGAGATGATTCAACGGACTACCGGGATAAGGCTATGACAGAGGTCAATAACGTCCAGGTCCTCGAACAAGCGATCATGGGAATCGCCCAACAAGAGGCGCAGAGCATCCTTGAAGAGGCGCGTAGCAAGGCCGACGCCATCCACAAACAGGCGAAAGTGCGGGCGGAAGCCGAAAGCACGGCCATCCTGCACGCCGCCGAACAACAGGTTCCCCATCTCATCGAGCAGGCCGGCGCAAAAGCACAGGTGGAGGCGCAGATGATCAAGTTGCAGCGCCGCGAGCAGGTTATCGAACGCGCCTTCGCTGCCGCGCGCCATAAGCTGACCATGCTGCCGCAACGTCCCGACTACGCCGACATCGTACGCCATCTGCTGGATGAGGCTATTACCGTTTTGGATAACGATACCTGTATCGTCCACGCAGACGCGCAAACGCAGACGCTCCTGACCGATGCATTTTTGGCAGCGATAGCGCGCGAGCGGCACGTCACCCTACGCCGGGGCGATCTTCTAACAGAAGGCGCGCCGCTCAGCAGCATTGGCATCGTCCTGAGCACGCCCGATGGAAAGCGGCGCTACGACAACACCTTCGAGGCGCGGCTTGCCCGCATACAAGACAGCCTGCGTACCGAGGTCTACCGCATTCTCGCTGGAGAGATACAATGACAAGTTTAGAGATTAACCAGACACCGGTGGCGTCCGTTATCTGGATCAACGGGCCGGTAGTGCGCGCGCGCGGTTCGCAGCACGTCGGCCTGCTTGACGTCGTCGAAGTGGGCGACGAGCATCTAGTGGGCGAAGTCATCCGGCTGGAAGGCAACGTCCTCACGATTCAAGTGTACGAGGAAACCTCGGGGCTGGCTCCGGGTGCACCGGTTTTCAGCACCGGTCATCCGCTGTCCGTGGAACTGGGGCCGGGGCTATTGCGCAGCATCTTCGACGGTATTCAGCGCCCCCTGCCGGTGTTGGAACTGCGCAGCGGCGCGTTCATCGGGCGGGGGATCAAGACCACCCCCCTCTATCGCCGCGAGAAATGGACTTTTACACCGCACGCCAAGGCCGGCGACCGCGTGGGAGGCGGCGCGCTCCTGGGTACCGTCCCCGAAAGCGCCCTGATCGAACATCGCGTGCTGGTCCCGCCGGATATGGCGGGGGTGCTCACCTGGGTCGCGCCGGAGGGCGAATATACTATCGTCAACCCCATCGCCACCCTGAAAACGCCGCACGGCGAAGAAGACATTGCCATGCTGCGATATTGGCCGGTGCGCCGCCCACGTCCCTATCAACGGCGGATGCCGCCTACGGAGATGCTGACAACCGGGCAGCGCGTGCTCGACACATTCTTTCCGCTGGCCAAAGGCGGCGCGGCGGCAGTTCCGGGTGGCTTCGGCGCGGGGAAGACCATCACCCAGCACCAGATCGCCAAATGGAGCGACGCCGACGTGGTTATTTACGTGGGCTGCGGCGAGCGCGGCAACGAGATGACAGCGGTGCTGCAAGAATTCCCGGAATTGCGCGATCCCCACAGCGGCGAATCGCTGATGGAGCGCACAATCCTCATTGCCAACACCTCCAATATGCCGGTCGCTGCACGCGAGGCCAGCATCTACACCGGCATCACCCTGGCCGAATATTACCGCGACATGGGCTACGACGTCGCCCTGATGGCCGATTCGACTTCGCGTTGGGCCGAGGCGCTGCGCGAAATCTCCGGACGGCTCGAGGAAATGCCCGCTGAGGAAGGTTATCCGGCCTACCTTGCCGCGCGGCTGGCGGAGTTCTACGAGCGGGCCGGGCGCGTCACCACGCTAAACGGCGCGGAAGGCTCGGTCAGCGTCATCGGCGCGGTCAGCCCGCCGGGCGGAGACTTTTCGGAGGCGGTGACCCAGCACACCAAACGCTTTATCCGCAGCTTCTGGGTGCTGGATAAGGCCCTGGCTTCAGCGCGCCATTTCCCCGCCATCAACTGGTTGGACAGTTACAGCGAGTACGTCGATGAGGTGCAGGCGTGGTGGACGGCGCAGGGATACGCCGACTGGTACAGTCTGCGCGCGCAGGCGATGGACCTCCTGCAGCGGGAGAGCCGGTTGCAGCAAATCGTCAAACTCGTGGGGCCAGACGCGCTGCCCGACGACCAACGTCTCATCCTGGAGACGACGCGCCTGCTGCGCGAGGGTCTCCTGCAACAGAACGCCCTCGATCCGGTGGACGCGTACGCGACAGTCGAAAAGCAGGTGCGGATGCTGCGCACTATCCTGCACTTTCACGATCGCGCCGAGCGCATCGTCGCCAAAGGCTGTCCCATCGTCGTCCTGCACGATCTACCCATCGTCAATACCCTGGTGCGAATGAAGACCACCGTACCCAATGACAACATCGCCCGGATTGACGTTATTACAGCCGATTTGGACGCGCAAATGAATCAGTTGGAGCAAACGTACGCGTAGTTCTATCACAAATGTACACTGATTTTGATTTCTATTCGTGAGAATGCGTGTAGATTCGCGATTTAATTCCGAGGATGGTGGAATGCACACGAGCAGTGAATACGGAGGACAAGAGGTTCTGGGGGCAGCACGCATCGAAGGGCCGTTGGTGGTCGTCGAAGGGATGCGCGGCGTCGGCTACGACGAGGTCGCCGAGATTGTGGATGCTGCCGGTAACGTGCGTCGTGGGCGCGTTCTGGAAATCGGGGAAATCGCCAATGGAACGTCAGTCGCCGTTATCGAAGTCTTCGCAGGCGCGACGGGTCTCTCCATCGAGGGCACGCGCGTGCGCTTTGTGGGCCGTCCGATGCACATACCGGTCTCGCGGGAGATGCTCGGGCGCACGTTCGATGGCCTGGGAAATTCCATCGATGGCGGGCCGCCGCCCCTAGCCGACCGCTGGGCCGACGTCAACGGACAGCCAATCAATCCCACGGCGCGCGTCTACCCGCGCGACATCATCCAGACCGGCCTCTCTGCCCTCGACGGGATGAACGCGCTGGTATTGGGGCAAAAGCTGCCCATCTTCTCTGGCAGCGGCCTACCCCACAACCAGCTGGCGGCGCAGATTGTGCGCCAGGCAACGATTCCTTCTAGTAGCGCCGAGCAGTCATTCGCCATCGTCTTTGCAGCGATGGGGGTAAAACACGACGTCGCCGAGTTCTTCCGCGCATCGTTCACCGAGAGCGGCGCGCTGCTGCGCGTGGCGATGTTCCTCAATCTGGCCGACGATCCACCCATCGAACGGCTTATCACACCGAGAGCGGCGCTTACGCTGGCCGAGTATCTCGCCTTTGAGCAAAATCTGCACGTACTGGTCGTCCTCACAGATATGACCAACTACTGCGAGAGCCTGCGGCAAATCTCCAACGTGCGCGGCGAAGTACCCGGACGCAAGGGGTACCCCGGCTACCTCTACAGCGATCTAGCCTCACTCTACGAGCGCACGGGCCGCATCAAGGGCAGCGATGGCTCGATCACGCAAATGCCCATCCTCACCATGCCCAACGACGACATCACCCACCCCGTTCCCGACCTCACCGGCTACATCACCGAAGGGCAAACGGTGCTCAGCCGCGAGCTGTTCAATCGCGATATCTACCCGCCCATCGCCGTGCTGCCCTCGCTTTCGCGTTTGATGAAGGACGGCATCGGTGAAGGGCGCACGCGGGCGGATCATCCACACCTCGCCGCGCAACTCTACGCGGCCTACGCGCATGTACAGGATGTACGGTCGTTGGCGTCGGTCATCGGTGAAGAAGAGTTGGTGGACGTCGATAAGGCATACTTGAAGTTTGGACAGACATTCGAGCAGATGTTCATCGGGCAGGGGCGCGACGAAAACCGCAGCCTTGCGGAGACGCTCGACATCGGCTGGCGAACACTAGCGCCGCTACCCCACGAAGAATTGACGCGCGTGAGCGAAGCCGAAATCGCGCAACACTACAAGAGGCAAGACGATGCCGGTTACTGATATTCACCACGGAGGCACAGAGATTTCTCTATTTTTGGCCCATTACTTCTCCGCAAACTCTGTATCTCCGGGTTTCGACAAGGAAATGTAACTTATGCCACAGCGGATCACGCCGACTCGCAGCAATCTGCTCCGTGTGCGCCAGGCGTTAAAAATGGCGCAGGAGGGGTACGAGATCCTGGACAAGAAACGGCAAGTCTTGACCAGCGAACTCATCCGCGTGGCGCACGACGCAACAGCGCAGCAGACGGAAGTCTGGCAGAAATTCGATGCGGCCTATCAAACGCTGACCGCCGCGCGGCTTTCGATGGGGCGCGAGCGCCTGATGTGGACGGCGCTCGCCGTTCACAAGAGCGTCGAAGTGGAGATCAAGTTGCAAAGCGTGATGGGGGTGGTCATTCCCCGCGTCGAAGTCCACGGCGCGCCACCGGAGATGCCCTACGGCCTGGGCAGCACGACGGTGGCCCTCGACGAGGTCACCACGCATTTCCGTGACGTTCTCACCGAAATTCCGCGACTCTCCGAGACACTCACTACTGTATGGCGGCTGGCGCACGAATTGCAGAAGACGCAGCGCCGCGTCAATGCGCTGCACTACATCTTCATCCCAGAATACGAGGAAGCCATCGCCTACATCGAAAACGCCCTGGAGGAGCGCGAGCGCGAGGAGACATTCCGGCTCAAGCGACTGAAAGCCAGGCGTGAGACTGTGCCAACCCCAAATAGCTCACAGGTCAACGAATGGAAAGATGCCTATGATCACTCAGACCGTCAAACGAACGCTTACATGGGTACGTGACCTTCTCGTCTCACTGTACATCGAACCCCTCAAAGAGACGCTGATCGATTTCAGCCAGCTCTCACTGAGCCACAAAATCCTGACGTGGGGCGGCTATGCGGCAGTCTTCCTGCTGTTATTGATGACGGTGTTCTTCGAGATTTTCGGCGCGCGATTGCCGATGGTCAACTTTATGGCATTCGAGGGCAGCGTGCAGGTCTCGAAACACGTCCCCATTCTGGTGATGATCGTGAGCAGCCTGGGGCTGACGCTGGCCTGGGCTTACATCATGACCGGCGCGACGGATTGCCGGCGGCGCATTTTCCTGCCGGTGCTGGCGCTCTTCGGGGCGCAACTGTTCTTTATGACCCCCTTTTCCGGTCTGGATAGCGACTCTTTCGTCTCCGGATTGCGGGTGCTGCCCTTCTGCGGCAGCGCGCCGTTGTTGCTCCTGGCTGTACTCGGCCTCTACCTCTTCACCCATCGTAAAAAGGAATGGCGCGACTATCCGCTCATCGAGTTTGCGGGTTGGATTGTTGTCTCCCTTTACTATCTGATGGGGTTGTGGCTTGTCGCCGCTGAACGCAAAAACGTCGCCGAGGCCCTGGTCGTCTCTTTCGACATTATGGCCTTCGTCGCGCTGCCCTGGTGGTTTCTCAACGGCCTGGCATTGGTCCACGCGGCGCTCGGTCTAGGCCATATGCTGATGATCCTTCTGCGGCGCTTCCTCTCGGGCAGTTTACTGCGAATTTTTGCGCTCTTCGTCGTGCTTGTCCACCCAACCGTGTTGCTTTTCGCCACTGCTTTCAATGCCAACTCCGGCACGCCGTCTGATTTCTTCATTGCCCTGTTCGTCGATGGAATGCTGGCGATACCGTTGATCCTGCTGATGTTTGGGCTGATGATTGCCCGGCGCTGGAACACCAAAAATGCCGCAATGCTGCTCACACTCAGCTTCGCCATACCGCTGTTCAGCGCGGGCTTCGTGATGGCGTTTAGCGGGAAAGAGCTGTTCAGCGCCCTTGAGATGACGGCAGAGTCTGCCGACAGCTTTGCGCCGACCTTGATCTTCGTCCTGTTGATGGCCTACAATGTCCTCAGCCTGGGGTCTGCCTTCGCCAACAAGGATGGCGAGATTGCGCCACGTAGCGGACGCGTGTTGCTGGGCCTGGGAGCCGCGATCCTCGTCATCAGCGGCACCATCTTCTCCGTGAACATCCGCGATGCAGCCGGTGAACTAGATCAGTCTTTCAGGATAGCTGTCGATGCCTTCTTCACCCTGGGGGTGTGCTTCCTCGGCATCCCCTATCTAATCTGGACGGCCTGGAAACGCCGCGAAACCCTTTCAGGCGACGATGAAAAGCTCAAGGATGTCGTCCCCCTGCTGGCGCCGCTCGACAAGTGGTTGGGGCGCAAAGTGCGGATCGCGCTCACCATTGCCGCGGTCCTGCTGGCGCTGCTGATTTGCTTCATCGGGATGCTGTGCATCCAACCCCTACCTGCGGCATAGCACACCTCCCCGAATCTGTTGCTTTGCGTTCGCGATCGCCAGATACGATCGCGAACGCGCACTTGTTTGCCGCCTTTACGTGCAGCTATGGCAACCGAGTTTGACATTTAGGCACACAGACATATTATTGTGAACGAATCATTCATTTGCGAAAGGAGCAATCAGGAATGGAACCCGGATCACCCACCCGTCATCCCATGCAACTGGCCGAAGAAAGTATCGCGCTGTTGGACACCATAAGACTAAAGTTTCCACCCGCGATACCGGAAAGAGCAAGACTGATCCTGATTGACAAGATATCCATGCATGGGGCAGGCATCGCCAGACGACGCGGGGACACCACGGTTACGGTGGACGATTTTCTGACAGGAGTCCATCAGTTTTTATGGCCAGAGGAATTGAACTTGATTCGCTTTACACTGGGCATCAGTCCGGAAAAGATGGAGGCATATCGGCAGGCGTGCCGGGCACTGGACTATATCCCCCTGGACACTTTTTTGGATAATCTCAAAGCTATCGCCAAAACATGCGGCGTCGAAATCCAGGAAGAGCAATTACGTCCTGCCCTCGAGTGTTACAGAGAACCGCTTGAATACGATACGGTCTATATCAAAACAACGAACAGAGACCTGACCCCCAGGGAATTCTTCATCCGCCCGGGAAATGCCGGTAAGTGGTTCGATCTGGCAGCCCTGGCTAAAAGTCACGGATTAGGGCATAGCCTACAAGTTAAGCACATTAACAGTTTGTCAAGAGTGCCGTCGCCTCAAATTTGACAATTGA
>Ga0123332_1003288_pt1 | contig 14814 bp, 13 predicted proteins | sample BioC12SIPDNA_4_FD_89958 | JGI IMG/M metagenome (GOLD analysis project Ga0123332, IMG submission 89958) | Anaerobic biogas reactor microbial communites from Washington, USA - Biogas_R2_A C12 SIP DNA | ecosystem: Engineered > Bioreactor > Anaerobic > Unclassified | place: Washington, USA...
CGTGTGGTCATGAACATCTCCGACCGGGTTACCGTCCTCGACTATGGGCGCAAGATCGCGGAAGGGACGCCCGCCGAAGTCCAGAGCAACCCGCAGGTGATCGAGGCCTATCTGGGCCGGGGCGCCGCTGTTCAGGCGGCTGCCGCACAGGAAGAACGGCAATGACGCTTCTCGACGTAAACGACATCCATGCCTACTACGGTAACATCCACGCCCTGAAAGGCGTCTCTCTGCAGGTCAAGGAAGGGGAGATCGTCACCCTTATCGGGGCGAACGGCGCGGGCAAATCGACCACACTACGCGTTATCTCGGGACTGCTGGACCCTCGGATGGGCACTGTCACCCTTTCCGGCGAAAACCTCAAAGCATACAAGGCCCACCAACTTGTCAGCAAAGGGGTGGCGATGGTGCCCGAAGGGCGCGGCGTCTTTGCGCGCCTGACTGTTTCCGAGAACCTGGAGATGGGCGCCTATCACCGGCGTGATCGGGACGGCATCGCCAGCGACTTCCAGAAGGTCTATGAGCTTTTTCCTCGCCTGGCGGAGCGCCGCAACCAGGTAGCCGGCACACTCAGCGGCGGCGAGCAACAGATGCTGGCAATGGGGCGCGCGCTCATGGCCCGGCCGAGGCTCCTTTTGCTGGACGAGCCGTCGATGGGTCTCGCTCCCCTGCTGGTCGAGACGATATTCGACATCATCACCGAAATCAACCAGACCGGGACGACCATTCTCCTGGTCGAACAGAATGCGCAGATGGCGCTGCACGTTGCCCACCGGGGATACGTTCTGCAGACCGGCCAGATCGTGTTGCACGATGAGGCCAGCGCCCTGCAGAAGAACCCGATGGTCCAGAAGGTTTACCTGGGGATCGAATAGGCGGTGGAGCTGCGCATTCTTAACGCCACCGACGTGCGCCTGGCGCTGCCCATGACGGCTGCCGTCGCGGCGATGAAGAAGGCCTTTGCGGAGCTTGCCAGGGGCGAGGTGACCCTACCGCTGCGCACGCAGCTCGACGTGAGCGCTCATGGCGGCGTTGCCCTGTTCATGCCGGCCTACGCCGCGGGGAGCGACGCCCTGGCCGTGAAAGCGGTCGCCGTCTATCCGCGTAATGCCCAACGGGGATTGCCGACCATACACGGGGTCGTGCTGGTGTTCGAGGCCAGCAGCGGGCGGCCCGTGGCCCTTCTCGAAGGGGGCGCCCTGACGGCGATCCGCACAGGCGCCGCCTCGGGGGCAGCGACCGATCTCCTGGCTCGCCCCGATGCAGGGGTTGCCGCCATCATCGGCAGCGGCGTTCAGGCGCGGACGCAACTCGAAGCGGTGTGCGCGGTTCGGCCTATTCAGGAAGTCCGTGTTTACAGCACGAATCCGGAACAGGCGGAGCAATTTGCGCGGGAGATGAGCGGGCAGGGAGCTATTCCGTCGTGCGTTGTCGTCGCCGCTGATGCCGACAGCGCCGTTCAGGGAGCCGACGTGGTCTGTACGGCGACGACGAGCTTCACACCCGTCTTTTCGGCCAGCGCGCTGAGTTCCGGCTGCCACGTCAACGCCGTCGGCTCGTTCCGGCCGGATATGCAGGAAATCCCTACGGAGACGGTCCGCCAGGCCCGTCTTGTCGTCGATCAGCGCGAAGCGGTCCTGGCCGAAGCGGGCGATGTGATCATCCCGCTGCAGCAGGGAGCCATTGACGAGAGCCACATCCACACCGAGCTGGGCGCGATTGCTTCCGGGCAGGCGACAGGACGGGAAGACGCGCGGCAGATCACCCTCTTCAAGTCGGTCGGCCTGGCTGTTCAGGACGCCGTCGCCGCAAGCGTTGCCCTGGAGAGAGCCGAGGCGGAGGGCCTGGGAACCGTCATCCAGCTCGATTAAGCTGAGAACGTCTTAACCAGCCACTTCCCATCCTTGTTTGGCCCCAGAGCGGACGTTATACTCGCCTCGCCTGATGGCACACTCGCGTTGCCAGGGCTCGAGGTGAAGACCGGCTCATGAATCGTCTATCCTACATTCCCGTCCTGATTCTTGTGCTCGCGCTGCTTGCCGCCTGTGCTGGTGATGAAGAGGAGCCGGCTGCGACGCCGACCGCGCCGACGCCGACTGCCGAGCTGCAGGAGCCGACCGTGCAGGCGGCTACCCCTGCAGCCGAAAACTTCAAGGCGATTGCCATCGATGCACCCTTCCCGCCCTTTTCCGATTTCGACGACTTCGGTAATGTCGTCGGCTTCGACGCCGAGCTGGCCCAGAACTTGATGGCGCGCCTGGGCTACGACTATGAGTTTGTGGTTACCGGTTTTACGGGCATGCTGGAGAGCATCGGCGCCGGCGAGTTTGATCTGGCGATTTCGGCCATTACCAACCAGTCGCCCCCAGAAGGGGTTATCTATTCTGATCCGTATCTGGAGACAGGGCAGGTGATGGTCGTTCTGGCCAACGAACAGGAGCTGGTAAGCCACACGAACCTTCCACCTGGAATCCCGATCGGCGTCGTTGCCGATTCGCGGGCAGGTTGGCAGGCGGCAACGGCTATCGCCGGCATTCCCGCGACCGACCTGGAGGAGTTCCCGACGCCGGGCACGGCGCTGCAGGCCCTGATCGACGGGCAGGTACCGGCCGTGATCCTGGATCACGACGATGCGGAGCACTTCACGCGCACCTACTACGAACAGCTCAAAATCGCTGGCGGCAGCGGGCCTGAGGCCTGGATCACCCACCGGGCCTACGTGATTGCTGTGGACGAAGATGAGCCCGAGCTGCTGGCGGCGCTGAACAGCGCGATTGCCGAAGCGAAAGCCGATGGCAGCATCGAGCGCTTCACCCGTAACTGGCTCGTCTCCAAGGAGACGCTTGACGCCGGCGAATCGCTCATCGGTACACCAGAAGATATGATCGTCATTGGCGTCGTCGGCGCGCTGGAGAACGTCGATCCGGCCGCCCCTCCTGACCTCATCGGCTGGGAAGTGAAGAGCAACAATATGAGCGGGCTCTACATGTTCAACGCCGAGGACGAGCTGGTTCCGGTTCTGGCAGCGGCGCCTCCCACCGTGTCTGAGGACCGGCTGGAGTACACCTTCCAGCTGCGCGAAGGGCTCTCATTCCCGGACGGATCGCCGTTTACGGCCAGCGACGTGAAGGCTTCGATTGACCGGGCGGCCCAGCTGGGCAACTGGCACGTCAATACGTTCCTCAAGGACAGCAACGACGATAGCCTGGCCGACGCGGACGCCGTTCAGGTGCTCGGCGATTACTCCGTCCGATTCGTGCTCAAGCAACCGGCTGCTCACTTCCTATACGTGCTGGCTACCCCACCCTATTTCGTGGTCAGCGAGGAGTGTTACGCCACCGACCCCGAACCGGTGCGCAACTGCAACGGCATCGGCCGTTACGAGATCATCGAATGGGAAGCTAACGAGTCGCTGCAGATGAAGGCCAACCCACAATGGCCGGGCGAAGACCGCGCCGCCTTCGAAAACCTGCAGCTCCGTTTTTACGACGACGCAGAGGGGCTGCGCAATGCTCTCGAACTGGGCGCCATCGACATTGCCTGGGGCGACCTGAGCGAAGACGCGGTCGCCGGCCTGCTGGGCCAGGAAGGCGTGCGCGCCTGGGACGGCCCTGCGACCTTCAAGAGCTATCTAATCTTCCAGCAGGAGGAGACGCCCTGGCAGACCGAAGCGCTGCGCCAGGCGGTCGCCTACGCTGTGGATCGGGAGTCGCTGGCGGCCCTTTTTGGCGGGCGACGGCAGCCGCTCTATTCACCGCTGCCGGCAAGCGAGCCTTTCTCGCAGCCTGCGGAACCGGCGCGTAACCTGGCGCGCGCCCAGGAGCTGCTGCAGCTCGCCGGCTACGGGCCGACCAACAAGCTGGTCTTCCAGCTCTGGTATCTGAACGACGGTCGCTACAGCAACCTGGAGGATGCCTATGCCCAGCGGCTGAAAGAGCAGCTTGAAGAGACGGGGATGATCACCGTCGATCTCCAGAGCGCGGCGTGGGGCACCTACAGCCAGCAGAGTTCGGCCTGTGAGTACACAACCTATCTTTTCGGCTGGCCTCCCGTCGGCTGGCCCACGCGCTATCCGGCGCCGATGGGCTGGCTGGAGTTCTTCGTCACCGACACAGATACGCTGTGCTCCAATTACACCAGCCTGCAGATGGATGCGCTGATTGCCGAAGCGCGGCAGGCAGACCCTCTCGACCTGGAAGCACAGGAAGAGATTTACGGGCGCATTCAGGCGCTGTGGGCCGAAGAGCTACCGACGCTGAACCTGACACAGGAGGCCCCCCAGCTAGTCGCGCTGAACAGCATCGACGGTATCCGCTTTGACCGGATGGGCTTGCTGCACTACGAAACGCTGGTGAAGACCCCTTAGATCCGTTATCCCGTATTCTGCCGGGCTTTGAGGCGCTGCTTGCGGCGCTCGGCGCGCCTGGCAGCCGGCCCGACCAACCGCTCGGTGCCGGCGAGCACACGGGCGATATTCCCCCGCAGCGACCAGGTGACGATGAACAGGGTAACCAGGCTCCCGACCAGATAGGCCGGCGAGAGCGTTCCGGTCAGGGCGAGCACGGCAAAAGCCACGACGATGACGAGGCCCATCGCCAGAGAGGCGACGGAAGCCATCCCGGTCCACAAGAGCAGACCGGCGACCACGACGACGGCAATGGGCACGATCGGCCACCAGACGGCGCCCGCCCAGCCGACGTTTGGCCCGGTTCCGGCGCCGCCGCGCCAGCCGAGAAAGACAGACCAGTTGTGGCCCAGAATCGTCGCGGCGCCCACCACGACCTCAATCCAGGGGAGCAGACCCCCGCTGGCCCAGTCAAAGATGGCACGGGCCAGCCAGATAGCCGCAGCGCCCTTGAGTACGTCACCCACCGCGGTCAGCCCACCGACGATCGGGCCGGCCGCGCGCATTGCGTTGGTCCCTCCTGTACGCCCGCTCTGGACCATGCGCAAATCGAGACCCTTCGTCAGACGTACAAAGATCCAGCCAAAGGGGATCGCGCCAAAAATATAGCCGAGCAAAGCGGCCAGCAGCACAGTCAGCACGTCCATTGAGCTAGCCTTCCTCTACACCGCGCGGCTTGGAACAGCCGGGCCCGCGCACCGGCGTGACTCTTGCCCAATAAAGCTAACACCGGATGGCTCACGGCGTCACGCAACTGTCAACACCTGCTCATGCACCACGCCGTCGCGGATGGCAAAGAGCCGCACGACGGGCTGATCCGGCCGGGCCAGGGAGACGATGACGTGTAGCGCGTCTGGATAGTAAGCCTGGGCAACATCCTGCGCCGATGGTATTTCCGGCCCGTGCGGATGGGAGTGGTAAATCGCCAGCAACTCCCAGCCGGCGTCCTCCATGTGCTGTAGCGCCTGGAGCTGTTGCACGGGCTCCATCTCGTAGGCCACCGGGCTGTGCAGCCTGTTCTCGACGGCATAGAGCCGGAGAACTTCCCCATCGACGCCGGCCATGAGCCCGCACGCCTCTTCGGGATAGGCGCTGCGCAGGTGGGCCAGCATGGCGGCATAGTGCGCAGCGCGCAGGCGCAAGGTGCCTACCATCGGCTTCTATCGCTCAGAGAAATGCGGCCGGACCATTCCGGCCACGCCGGTCTCCTATTTGTGGATCCCACCTTCGGTCAGCCGCCGCGCGTCGAGCAGGCGGTCGGCCTCCTCCGGTGTCAGGTAACCTTTTTCGATGACCACTTCGCGGACGGTGCGGTTCGTCGCCATTGCTTCCTTGGCAACCTCGGCCCCGCGAGCATAACCGATAACGGGATTCAGCGCCGTCACCAGAATGGCGTTCTTAGCCAGCCAGCCTTCGGCCCTCTCCCGGTTAGCCTGGATGCCCACAACGAGCCTGTCGGTGAACACGCGCACCGAATTAGTCATGATATGCATGGCCTGAAAGAGATTGTAGCTCATCACGGGCATCATCACGTTCAGCTCGAGCTGCCCGGCCTGCCCGCAGAGCAGGACCGTAAAATCATTGCCCATGACGTGGAACATCGCCTGGTTGAGCATTTCGGCCATGACTGGATTTACCTTGCCCGGCATGATGGAGGAGCCGGGCTGCACCGCCGGCAGCTGGATCTCGGCCAGCCCGGTAGTGGGGCCAGAGCTAAGCAGGCGGATGTCGTTGGCAATGCGCGTCAGGTCCTGGGCCGCAGTACGCAGAGCGCCGCTGAAATGGACCAGATCGGCCATGCTCTGCATGCTCTCAAAAAGGTCGTCCGACTCGCGCAGCTCGATCCCTGAAAGCCGCTGCAGCGTCGCTACCATTCGAGCGTGGTATTCAGGATGGGCGTTGAGACCAGAACCGGTAGCCGTGCCGCCGATACCCAGCCGGCGCAGTCCATCGGCGGCATCGGCGACCTTTTCACGATTGCGCTCGATGGCGCGGGCGTAGGCGCCGAACTCCTGGCCCAGGCGCACCGGAACAGCATCCTGGAGGTGGGTGCGCCCGCTCTTGACGATGCCGTCAAAAGCCGCAGCACGCTCGCGCAGCGCTTCCGCCAGGTGGTCGAAGGCCGCCAGGAGAGCCGGTAGTTGCGAGAGCACGCCGAGCCTGATGGCTGTCGGAATGGTATCGTTTGTGGACTGCGCCATGTTCACGTGATCGTTGGGATGCACCGGCCTGGACGAAGCCGTCAGGTCGTAGCCTAGTATCTCGTTGGCCCGGTTGGCGATGACCTCGTTGACGTTCATGTTGTAGCTGGTGCCGGCGCCGGCCTGGATGGGATCGACGACAAACTGGTCGGCCAGCTCGCCACGCACGACCTCGCCCGCAGCCTCCACAATCGCGCGTGCGATTTCGCTGCCCGCGACCTTCTTACCGTCAATCTCGCGGTCCTCAAAGAGGCCCAGAGCTTCGTTCACTTCGGCGGCCGCCCGCTTGATCAGGCCCATTGCCCAGTAGAAAGCAGGATACTGACGCAGCCCACTGATGGGGAAATTCTCAATGGCCCGTTGCGTCTGCGCGCCCCAGTAAGCGCCTGCAGGCACGCGCACCTGCCCCATGGAATCGCGCTCAATCCGATAATCAGTATCTGTCACCACTCGCTCCTAATATGAAAGCTGCCCTGGCTGCAGCACCGCAGAAAAAAAGGCCGAACGGGCCCACTGCTCTTGTAAGACAGTCGGCCAGTTCGACCCCCTCTAGCAAATTGCTACAAGACGGCCGCCGTAGCAGCGCGCCAATTACATGTCGAGGGCGTCGTATCCAGGCCCGATCGAGAAGAAGTCGTAGTTCGGGGGAATATCCTCGGTCAGATCCAGGATCTCGCCGCCGGAGAGCTGCTTGGCATTGAGCACGTTGACGGCATGTCCATCAACCTCACCCTGGAAGGGCCGCCCGTCGGGAAGCAACTCTTTCGTGTTGGCAATCCATTGCCCCGGCCGGGCCTCGTAGGAGAAGGGCACTTCTTCTTCCGGGAAAATGGCTTCATAGGGGCACTCTGGCACGCAGGCGCCGCAGTCGATACAGGTGTCCGGATCAATGTACAGCCAGGGCCATTCCTCCTCGGGCTTGCCCAGGACCATGCATTCGACCGGGCACACTTCGACGCAGGCTGTGTCACGTAGACAGAGTCTGGTCACAATGTGCGTCATCGAAAACCTCCTTCCTCGATTAATAGCGCAGGGAATACCGCACGGCACTCACCTGCAGCTGCATTATACCCGGTTAGCGGGCATTCCGGTAGTTTTCGGCCACCTGATCCCAGTTGACCGTATTCCACCAGGCCTGAATGTAGTCCGGGCGGCGGTTCTGGTAATTCAGGTAATACGCATGTTCCCAGACATCAACTCCCAGAATAGGCACGTCGCCCTGCATGTACGGGCTGTCCTGATTGGCCGTGCTATACACGTCGAGGCTGCCATCGCTCTTGCAAACCAGCCAGGCCCAGCCCGAGCCGAACTGGTTGGCCGCGGCGCTGCTGAACTTCTCTTTGAAGGCCTCGAAGCTGCCGAATTTCTGGTTGATGGCGTCGGCTAGCTCGCCGGTTGGGCTGCCCCCGCCGTCTGGGCTCATAATCTTCCAGAACAGCGCGTGATTTGCGTACCCGCCCCCATTGTTGCGCACCTTCGTCCGGATATCCTCGGGAAGCTGGTCGATGTTGCGCAGGATTTCCTCGATGCTCTTATTCTGCCACTGCTCGTGACCTTCCAGGGCCGCGTTGAGGTTATTGGTATAGGCGGCATGGTGTTTGTCGTGATGGATGCTCATGGTGCGGGCATCGATGTGTGGCTCCAACGCATCTTCGGCATACGGAAGAGGGGGTAATTCAAAGGCCATCTTGATTCGCTCCTTGTGGTGATATGGTTTGACAAGTGGGGTCTGTTGGGCTTTAACAGAACCAGCTAAAGCCCGCAGGACGCATAGTTGCGCTTCTGCAAGCTTGCAGAGGTAAGCGCCATTCTAGCTATGCCCCTGGGCTTTGTCAACCGAGGTCCAATGTCTGCAGCCGAGAACGCCGCCCCCAGCAGAAGCCGCCTGCCAGCCCGCCTGGTTCTCCTGGTCGGCGTTCTCGCCACATCGGCGAGCGCCATCCTCGTGCGCTATGCGCAGGAAGATGCGCCGTCGCTGGTCATCGCTGCCGGACGGTTGAGCGCCTCCACACTGCTGCTCCTACCCTGGGCGAGCCGCCGCGTTGCCGAGCTGCAGCGGTTGCCGCCCGCCGGCTGGAAGCTGGCCCTGCTGTCGGGCCTGATGCTGGGGCTGCACTTCGCGGGCTACATCTCCTCTCTGCGCTACACCTCCATCGCCGCGGCGACCGTTCTGGCGACCAGCACGCCCATCTGGGTCGGTCTGGCTGCGCCCCTGCTGCTTGGCGAATCGCTGACGCCAGCGCTCGTCCCCGGCCTGGCGCTGGCGCTCGGCGGCGGCGCCCTGATTGCCCTGCAAGGGGGCGCCGCCGGCAGCCACCTGCTTGGCAATGCCCTGGCGCTGAGCAGCGCGCTGACAGGCGCCGTCTACCTGCTGATCGGCCGTAACCTGCGCCCGCGCCTCTCGCTGGTCGCGTATACGAGTGTGGTCTACGGCACGGCGGCGCTGACGCTGCTTATGCTGGTGGGGCTGGCGGGCTTCTCGCTGGCGGGCTACCCGCCGCGCGTCTATCTGCTCTTTCTGCTGATGGCGCTCTTTCCGCAGCTCCTCGGCCATTCCTCTTACAATTACGCGCTGGCCTATCTACCCGCCGCCTACGTTTCCATTGCCGTGATCGGCGAGCCGGTCGGCGCCAGCCTGCTGGGCTGGCTGCTGTTCCGGGAGGCGCCCGGTCTGCTAACTGTCCTAGGCGGCGCGCTGATTATGGTCGGCATTCTGGTGGCGAGCCGGAATTGAGCGCCGGGTCTGCCGGTTACGTTACGTCCTCTTTTACTCACGTCATACGCGCAGCCAATAGAAATCTTACGCGCTTCCGGTAGAGTAGGGTCAACTATCTCAGGCGCCCGGCTCCCAGGCGCTGAGTAAAGGACGAATCTATGGGAAGAGTGGTCGGCATTGACCTGGGCACAACCAGTTCAGCCATCGCCGTCGTGCGGGGCGGCGAAGTCATCGTCATAACCACAAGTGAGGGCAAACGGCTGCCTTCTGTTGTGGGATTTGGCCGCAACGGCGAGCGATTGACAGGTCGTGCCGCCATCGAGCAGGGAGCAACCAACCCCGAGAATACTGTTTATGGGGTGAAGCGGCTGTTAGGGCGGCCTGCCGGCGACGCGGAGGCCGGCGGGACGAGCACGAGCTTCAGCAGCCTGCGATCCGGTCCCCGCGGCGACGCCCGCGTCTACATTCCTGTGGCCGGTAAGCTCTTCTCGCCGCCCGAGATCGCCGCCCACATCCTCAGCCGCCTGCGCGACGAGGCCGAAGCCTATCTCGGCGAAGCGGTCAGAGAAGTGGTTATCAGCGTGCCGGCCTATTTTGGAGAACCCCAGCGGCAGGCACTCAAGAACGCCGCGACTATTGCTGGCCTGACGGTACGCCAGATTATCAACGAGCCGACGGCGGTAGCCCTAAGTTATGGTTCTGGCCAATCCCACACCAGCACCGTCATGGTCGTCGATTTGGGCGGGGGAAGCTACGATGTCTCTATTCTGGACATCCGCGAAGGACAGATAACCGTGCGCGCCACCAGCGGCGACACCCACCTGGGCGGAACGGAATGGGATAGCCTGATTGCCGGCTGGATTGCCGCGACCTTTCTTCGCCGCTACGGCATCGACCTCCGCCGCCAGCCCACGGCATGGCAGCGGGTGTACGAGGCCGCCGAGGACGCCAAGATCGCCCTCTCTACGGACGAGGAAACCGTCATCGACCTGCCTTTTCTGGCGGCCAGCGCCGATGGTCCTCGCCATCTGCATCTGACATTGACGCGCCGGCAGTTCGAGCAAATGGCGGCCTCTCTGCTGGAGCGGCTGGCGGCGCCCGTCGAGTCGGTCCTGGCGGACGCCGGCCTGGCGCCCAGCGCCCTCGACGCCGTCCTGCTGGTCGGCGGCGCCACGCGCATGCCGATGGTTCGCCGGCAGATTGAAATGCTAACAGGGCAGACCGCCGAAATACCTCCCCAGCCCGACCAGGCCGTCGTAGCGGGCGCCGCTCTGCAGGCCGGCGCGCTTGCCGGCGAAGTCGAAGAGGTACGCCTGCGTGACGTGACGCCGCTGACCCTGGGGCTGGAGACGGTGGGGGGTATGATGTCGCCGCTCATCCCGCGCAATACCCCGGTTCCCGTCAGCCGCTCGCAGGTGTTCAGCACGGCTGAAGATGGAGCCACGGCTGTGGAGATCTGCGTGCTGCAGGGCGAGCGGCCCATGGCTGCCGATAACGAGACGCTGGGCATCCTGCGGCTGGAGGGTATTCCCGCTGCACCGCGCGGCATCCCGCAGATCGAAGTAACCTTTACAATCGACGAGAACGGCCTGCTGCGTGTCGCCGCGCGCGAGCTGCTTTCCGGCGCGGGCCAGACCGTCTTCCTGGCAGCCACAACCTCGCTGACCGCGCAGGAAGTGCGGCAGATGGTACAGGAGGCGGAGCGCTGCGCCGCGCAGGACCTCGTACAGCGCAATCTGGTCGAGGCCCGGACTGCGGCGCGCCAGGTACTCTACCTGGTCGAGCGGAATCTGCAACGGGCCAACGGCGAGATACCCCCTCCTCTGGCAGAGCGCGTGATGCGCCAGGTGAGGGCGCTGCAGCAGGCCCTCGCCGGACCGGACGCCACCCGCATCCGCCACCTGACGGCGGAGGTGCAGCAGGCCAGCAGCGCCATCAGTAGCCTGATCCTCCTGGAACACACCCGGCCCTCCGAGCGAGAGCAGTAAGCCGCGTTCTCCTCGCCGGGGCGCTGCTTTCTGCCCGGCCACGGATAGGCTATAATCGGCTTCCGTGGTCACCATCGGGGTCAATGCCCATCTCCTCTCCGGCACGGCCGGCTACCGGCGTGCCGGCATCCATCACTATATTGCGCAGATCCTGAAGCATCTGCCTTTGGCCGAGGAGTGGCGCTACGTGGTCTACACGCAGGTCGCCCCGGAAGTGGCCCGCCCGGACATGCGTTTTGTCTCCTCTGCTCTACCTACGGACCGGCGCGCGCTGCGCATTTTGTGGGAGCAGCTCGTCTGGCCTGTTGCCGCGCTGCGCGACCGGCTGAGCCTGCTGCACAGCATGGCCTTCGTCACACCCTTGCTGGCTCCGGCGCCGGCCGTGGTCACCGTCTATGACCTCAGCTTCCTGCACTTCCCGAAGCAGTTCCCCCGCCTGCAGCGCCTCTACCTGACCACGCAGACGCGCCGTTCCTGCCGGCAGGCGCGGCGTGTGGTGACCATTTCCCGCGCCAGCCGTGACGACCTGATCCGCTTTTTCGGCCTTTCCCCCGAGCGGATTGACGTCGTGCCGCCCGGCATTGACGACCGGTTTCGCCCACTGGAAGCCGGCGCTGTAGCCGCCTTTCGCCGCGAACAGGGGCTGCCGGAGCAGTTTGTGCTCCACGTGGGCACGCTGCAGCCACGGAAGAACCTGACCGTGCTGATCGAAGCGATGGCCCGGATTGGGCGGCCCGAGCTACTACTGGTGCTGGTTGGCGGCAAAGGCTGGTTCTACGACCAGATCTTCGCCCGTGTCGAGGCGCTGGGGCTGCAGGAGCAGGTGCGTTTTGCCGGCTACGCGGACGACGAGGCGCTGCCGCTCTGGTATAACGCCGCCTCCCTGCTGGTTATGCCATCCGTTTACGAGGGCTTTGGTATGCCGGTGCTACAGGCGCTGGCCTGCGGTACGCCCGTCGTCGCTGCCGGCGTCTCGGCGCTGCCGGAAGCGGGCGGCGCTGCCGCGCGCTACTTCCAGCCTGACGATGTGACCGGGCTGGTGAGGCAGATGTTAGCCGTACTCGACAACCCGGCGCTGGCAAGTACAATGCGGCAGGAAGGGTTCAGACACGCCAGCACGTTCTCGTGGACCGCTGCGGGAGAGGCCATGAGTTCCGTTTACCGGCGGGCCCTGCAAGTGACTACCGGGCAATCAGAACGTGCCTCAGGGCGAGGAACCTCCAAAACAGGGCCATGAACCGAAACATCGTCCGTCTGTGGACCATCATTACTGATGTCGTCCTCATCAATCTCGCCTTCGCCTTTGCCTACGTGGTCCGCTACGACTACCAGTGGCTGTTCAGCACGACGTTCCGCGCGCCTTACAGCAGTTATCTGGGGCAACAACTGCTGCTGACCTTCCTGCTGATCATCATCTTCGCCCAGAACAAAGTGTGGATCAGACGGCGTGGCGAGGCCCTGCTCGACGAAATCTTCCGGGTCAGCTACGCCACGGCGACGGGCATCGCCCTGATGATGGCCTTCACCTTCTTCTACCGCCCCCTCTCCTTCTCCCGCCTCCTGCTAGTCTGGGCGCTGCTCTTCATCGTGCTCTTTATCACCGCGTCCCGCATCCTGCGGCGTCTCATCCTGCGCATGCGCTACCGGCGGGACCAGGGGGTGGATCGGGCGCTGATCGTCGGTTCCGGCGAGGCCGGGCGCAGCGTCATGCGTACCCTGCTCGCCCGTCCCGATCTTGGCTACCGGGTCATTGGCTATCTGGACGACGGCAACAGCGAGAACCATATCGGTGTAGGCCGCATACCACACCTCGGCGCGATACATGAGCTTGACAGAATCCTCTGTGAGAATCCAGACCTGCATACCGTATTTGTCGCCCTGCCCGCAGAACAACATGCGGAGATGAGCCGGATCGTGCAGCTTTGCCAGACACACGAAATCCATTCGCAGGTTGTCCCGGACCTCTTTCAGATGAGCCTGCATCGGGTGGAGTTCAGCAACATGGCGGGCCTGCCCGTGTTCAGCGTGCGCGACGTGGGCATGAGCCCAACGGCGCAGTTGCTGAAGCGCGGCCTCGACATCCTGGTCGTGCTGTTCCTCACGCCGTTGGCTCTGCTCATCGGCGCCGCGATCGCCGTAGCGATCAAGCTCGACTCGCCTGAGGGGCCCGTTCTGTACGCGGCCGAACGGGTGGGCAAGAACGGCAAGCCGTTTCGCATGCATAAGTTCCGCTCGATGGTCGTCGATGCTGACGAGCAGCGCGAGGCGTTGGAGGTCTATAACGAGGCGTCTGGCCCCATCTTCAAAATCCGCAACGATCCACGGCTGACGCGCGTGGGTCGGATCATTCGCCGGCTGAGTCTGGACGAGCTACCGCAATTCTGGAACGTGCTGAAAGGCGACATGAGCCTCGTGGGGCCGCGCCCGCCGCTCCCCTCGGAAGTGGTCCACTACCAGCCCTGGCACCAGCGCCGGCTGGAGGTCAAGGGCGGCCTTACCGGTCTCTGGCAGATGAGCGGGCGTTCTGACCTGACCTTTGACGAGCAGTGCCTGCTCGATATCTACTACATCGAGAACTGGTCCCTGGCCCTGGATATTCGCCTGATCTTGCAGACTCTCCCCTACCTGCTACTGGCACGAGGCGCCTACTAATCTCCTTCGTCGTCGGCAGGCAGGGCCGGCTGATCAATCCGCACCAGCTCGCCGTGTACGTTGATCACCACACGGAAGCCCATCATACCGAGCATCTCTCGCGCCTGGAGTGGCAGCCCCTGGGCCAGGATCTGGTCCACGTTAACGTTGCGCATCTGCGCCTCGACCGCCGCCTTCGTCATCAGGTCGTCGCTGCCGAGCATCTGCAGGATCTGCATGACGGCGACGTCCTGATGCTCGCGAAGCTGGTCCACAAAAAAGCCGAGGACCTGACGATCAACTCTCTCGGCGTCTATGTGGCGCAGGAAACCGTCGTCGTCTACCACATAGAACATATCCGCGCCGACCACTGCCGTCGTTACAGGATTGTCGTGCTCGTCTACGACGAGCCCTGCGAAAAATGCCTGAGATGCCACCTGTTTACCCTATCCGCTGCTTATGCCTCGTTACTATTTACGGTACAACTCTCATGTAAGAACTACCTAAATTGCCACTGGCTGCTCTGTCAGGAGGACGGGGTTGTTCGTGCCGGGCAAACGCCTGAAGTTCCTATGAATTTGATGCAAAATCGTCCGGCCGGGCCCGATCTGTGGTAAAATGAGAACTTACGTTCGGCGGTCGCGCAGTCCGGGCCGCATGTATGCGGCAGTAGATAGGAAGGTGAAGATGCCCGAATTCAAGCTTGTCTCCCCGTTCCAGCCCACCGGCGACCAACCCCAGGCTATTGCTCAGTTGACCGAAGGGATCAACGCCGGCTATCGTTTCCAGACGCTGCTCGGCGCTACCGGCACGGGGAAGACCTATGCCATAGCGAAAGTCATCGAAAACGTGCAGAAGCCCACGCTGGTTATC
>Ga0123332_1003289_pt1 | contig 14813 bp, 12 predicted proteins | sample BioC12SIPDNA_4_FD_89958 | JGI IMG/M metagenome (GOLD analysis project Ga0123332, IMG submission 89958) | Anaerobic biogas reactor microbial communites from Washington, USA - Biogas_R2_A C12 SIP DNA | ecosystem: Engineered > Bioreactor > Anaerobic > Unclassified | place: Washington, USA...
GCGACCGGAGCGTTCGCCGGCTGCAGCGCGGCCAGCGGCGCCACCCGGGTCGCACGTCGGGTCGGCCACCAGGCCGCACCGACGGTGACCAGCAGGCCGACAAGCCACGGAACGAGCAGCGCGTCCAGCGGCCAGCCCGGCCGGAGCGTGAGCTCCGCACCGAGATCGAGCCGGTTGACCACCACGGCGGCGATCCGGACCACAGCGATCCCGAGCAGGACCCCGGCGGTGGCCGCAACGACGCCCAGCGCGAGCGCCTCGGTGAGCACGGTGCGTCGTACCTGGGACCGGGTGGCACCGACGCAGCGCAGCAGCGCCAGCTCCCGCGTGCGTTGCGCCAGCACGATGGCGAAGGTGTTGGCGATGACCATGGCGCTGGTCACGACGGCGACCGCCGCGAAGCCCAGGAGCAGGGCGCCGAGCAGGTCCATCCCGCCCATCGACCGCTCCAGCATCAGCTGGCCGGCCTCCTCACCGGTCATCACCGTGGTGCCCGGCGCGGCGGTGGCGATCAGAGTCCCGGCTTCGGCCGCCGAGGCACCGTCCAGGTCGAGGGAGACCATCGAGAAGCCCAGCTCGGGCTCCCACTCGACGAGCGCCGACTCCGGGACCACGAGCGGGTCCTCCCAGGCGAACTGCGGCGCGTCCCCGACATCCATGACGCCGACGATCTCCAGGTCGATAGGCGCACCGGGGCTCCCGTCCTCGCCGTACAGGGCGAAGGGCACCGTGTCGCCGACCGCGTAGCCGGTGTCGGAGCCGGCCACCGCCTGACGGGAGGTGCTCGGCATACGGCCCTCGAGCAGTTCCACCCCCGAACCGCGGGGAGCGGTGGTGGCGACCGTGGACACCCCGTCGACGGTGCCGTAGACCTGTGCGGACGCCTCGACCACCTCCACGCCGTCCAGCCCGCGCAGCGACTCGACAGTGGCGACGTCCAGCGCGACCTCGCCCGGCCACACGACGAGGTCGCGGAGGACGACGTCCCCGGCCACGGCCTCGCGGGCCCCGCGCTCCATGGCGTCCAGCCCGAGCATGGCGGTGGCGACGAAGGCGACGCTCAGGGCCACGGCCGCGGCGGTCGCAACGAGGCGCCGCGCGTGCCCGCGCAGCCCGGCCGCCGCCAGTGACGCGGTGCTCACCGGGACCCCAGCCCGGCCAGCTGCTCCAGGACGCGCTCGGCGGTCGGCTCCAGGATCTCGCCGGAGACGCGGCCGTCGGAGAGCAGGATGACGCGGTCGGCGTATCCGGCCGCGACGGGGTCGTGGGTGACCATGACGACGGACTGGCCCCACTCGTCGACGCTGCGCCGCAGCAGGGTCAGCACCTCGGCCCCCGTGGTGGAGTCGAGGGCGCCGGTCGGCTCGTCGGCGAAGACGACGTCCGGCCGGGTCACCAGCGCGCGGGCCAGTGCGACCCGCTGCTGCTGCCCGCCGGACAGCTCCCCCGGCCGGTGGCTGAGGCGGTCCTCCAGCCCCAGCCCGGTCACCACCTGCCGCAGCCACGCCGGGTCCCCCTGCGACCCGGCGAGCTGCAGCGGCAGGCGGATGTTCTGCTCCGCGGTGAGGGTGGGCAGCAGGTTGAAGGACTGGAAGACGAAGCCGACGCGGGTGCGGCGCAGCCGGGTCAGCGCGGTGTCGGTCAGGCGGGTGAGCTCGGCGTCCCCGAGGAACACGCGGCCGCCGGTGGGGGTGTCCAGCCCGGCCAGCAGGTGCATCAGCGTGGACTTGCCCGAGCCGCTGGGTCCCATGATCGCGGTGAAGCGGGCCGCCTCGATGCCCACGGACACCCCGTCGAGGGCGCGCACCGCGGTCTCCCCGTGGCCATAGGTCTTGGTGAGGTCGATGGCGCTGGCGGCCAGCGTCGCCCCCGGGCGGACCGCCCGGTCTGTGGTCGTCTGTGTCATGCCGAGAACGCTACGGAAGAGGAGGGGGCCGCCGCGTCGGACCGCGGACTGGACCACAGATCTGGTGAGGTGCCCCCGTGGGTGCGCGCCCGTCATACCGCGGTATGACGGGCCCCTCACGCGGGTGCCTGCCGACCCGGTACGTTGAGCGCACAGCACGGCGGATCGTGCTCAGGAAGGAGTGCCCCCATGAGCACTGACGCACCGGCCTGGGCCGGATCCTATGCACCCGGTGTGCCGCTGCGGCTGGACTACCCGGACGCGACGGTGCTGGACCTGTTCGAGCAGGCCGCGGCGGCCCATCCCGAGGCGGTCGCCCTGGACTTCATGGGCGGCTCCACGACGTATGCCGAGACCGCGGGGGCGGTGGAGCGGGTCGCCGGCGGCCTGCGCGCGCTCGGCGTCGGGCCGGGCGACGCGGTCGCGCTGGTGATGCCGAACTGCCCGCAGAACGTGATCGCCTTCCTGGCGGTGCTGCGGCTGGGCGCGACTGTGGTGCAGCACAACCCGCTCTACACCACGGCCGAGCTGCGCGCGCCGTTCGTGGACCACGGGGCCAGGGTCGCGGTCGTGTGGGACAAGATCGTGCCGGTGGTGACGCCGCTGCGGGACGGGACCGCTCTGGAGCACGTCGTGGCCGTCGACATGACGACCGAGCTGCCGTGGACCAAGCGGCTGGCCCTCCGGCTGCCGATCGCCAAGGCCCGGGCGGCCCGCGAGCAGCTCACCGGTCCCGCCCCGGGCGCGAGCTCCTGGCGCTCGCTGCTCACGGCCGACCCGCTGGACCCGCAGCACCCGCGACCCGGGGTCGACGACGTCGCGCTGATGCTCTACACCTCGGGCACGACCGGTGTCCCCAAGGGCGTGCCGCTGCGGCACCGCAACCTGGTGGCCAACGTCACCCAGGGCCAGGCGTGGGTGTCCGGCCTGGTCGCGGGGCGGGAGACCTTCCTCGTGGCGCTGCCCCTGTTCCACGCCTATGGCGTGACCGTCAGCGTGCTGCTCGGCCTCTCTCTGGCGGCTCGCCTCGTGCTGCTGCCCAAGCCCGAGGTGGGCCTGCTCATGGAGGCCATCAAGCGGCGGGTCCCGACCTTCGTGCCGGCGGTGCCGCCGCTCTACCGACGGATCGTGGAGGAGGCGGAGCGGACCGGGGTCTCGATTCGCGGCATCACCTACTCCCTGTCCGGCGCGATGCCCCTGACAGCCGAGCTCATCGACCGGTGGGAGGCCGCGACCGGCGGTCTGCTGGTGGAGGGCTACGGGCTGACCGAGACCTCCCCGGTCGTGGTGGGCAACCCGATGTCCCCGCAGCGCCGGCCGGGCTCGATCGGCGTGCCGTTCCCGGATGTCGAGATCCGGATCGTGGACCCAGAGGACCCCTCGGTCGAGGTTGCGCCGGGTGACCGGGGTGAGCTCCTGGTGCGCGGGCCGCAGGTCTTCGAGGGATACCGCGGGCTGCCCGAGGAGACGGCCGCGGTCTTCCACGACGGGTGGTTCCGCACCGGTGACGTGGTCGTCATGTCCGACGACGGCTTCCTCACGATCGTGGACCGGATCAAGGAGATGGTGATCACCGGCGGCTTCAACGTCTATCCCTCCGAGGTGGAGGACGCGCTGCGGGCGCACCCGAGCGTGGCCGATGCGGCCGTGGTCGGATTGCCGGACGCCCACGCTGGGGAGCAGGTGGTGGCGGCGGTGGTCGCCGCGGTGGGGATCGCTCCCGACCCGGACGCCCTCCGCGAGCACTGCCGGACCGCGCTCACCGCCTACAAGGTGCCGCGGCGGGTGCACGTCCTCGACGAGCTGCCGGTCAACGCGATGGGCAAGGTGCTGCGCCGCGAGGTGGCGGCGCTGCTGCGCGACCGCTAGGTCGTATGACGTGGGGCCGGGTGGCCCACCTGGCTCGACTTGCTCGACTCCGGTGACTCGCGGGTCAACCGGGCGCGCTCTGACGACCTCCAGCCTCCCCACGAGACCGCGGCCTCCGGACGGGAAAACTCGCGGGTCAACCGGGCGCGCTCTGACGACCCCCAGCGTCCCCACGAGACGGCTGCCTCGGTCGCCAGGTGCCTGCGGGAGTGCGGCAAAACCCCTACGAAAATGCGGGGCGGGACGGCAAAACCCCTATCTTTTTGGGGGGTTCAGACCAGGCCGGTCTCGTAGGCCGTGATCACCATGTGCACGCGGTCGCGCAGTTGCAGCTTGTGCAGGATGCGGCCGATGTGGGTCTTGACGGTCGCCTCGGCCAGGAAGAGCTCGGCGGCGATCTCGCTGTTGGACAGGCCGCGGGCGACCGCCAGCAGGACCTCGCGCTCCCGCTCGGTGAGGGGCTCGAGCCGGGCCTCCGCGTCGGCGGCGGAGGTCTCGTCCGCGCCGCCGGGCAGGTGCTCGGCGAACTGGTCGAGCATCCGCCGGGTCGTGCTGGGCGCCACCACGGCGTCACCGTCGTGCACCGCGCGGATGGCCGCCAGCAGCTCGGCGGGTCCGGCGTCCTTGAGCAGGAACCCGGCGGCGCCAGCCTTGAGCGCGGAGAAGGCGTACTCGTCCAGGTCGAAGGTGGTGAGCACCAGTACCTTGGGCCGGTCGCCGGCCTCGGACAGCCGCCGGGTGGCCTCGACGCCGTCCATCCGCGGCATCCGGATGTCCATCAGCACCACGTCGGGCCGCGCCTGCGGGACCGCCGCGAGCGCGGCCGCACCGTCGCCCGCCTCACCGACGACGGTCATGTCGTCCTGGGCGTCCAGCACCATGCGGAACCCGGCCCGCACCAGCTCCTGGTCGTCCACGAGGAAGACCCGGATCGGGGCGTCGTCCACCGGCTGCTCACTCACTCCTGGCTCCTTCCGGCACTCCGGACTCCTTCCGGGGCGCCCGCCGCAGGCCCGTGGGCCGCATCGTCCGCCACCATCTCGTGGGTCACGTCACCGACCGGCACCGAGGCGGTGACCTCGAAGCCCCCACCCTCCCGGGGACCCGCATGCAGTGTGCCACCGAGGAACTCGACCCGTTCGCGCATGCCGACGATGCCGTTGCCCCGCCCGTCAGGCGCCCCCGTGCCGCGCCCGTCGTCGGTCACCCGCACGAGCAGCACCGCCGGGGTGCGCAGCACGTCGACCGCGACGCTGGCGTCCGGCCCGGCGTGCTTGAGCACATTCGTGAGCGACTCCTGCACGACCCGGTAGGCCGCCAGGTCCACCTCCCGCGGCAACCGGTCCACCTCGCCGCGCACCGCCAGGCCGACCGGCACCCCGGAGTCCCGCACCCGTTGCACCAGCCCCTCGAGGTTGTTCAAGCCCTGGGTCGGCTCGAACTCGGCGGCGCTGCCGCTGTCCCGCAGCACCCCCACGAGCCGCCGGGTGTCGGTGAGTGCCTCGCGCGCCGTCGCGGCCAGCGTCTCCAGGGTCTGGGCCGCCTGCTCCAGGGCGACCACATCGCCTCCGGTGCCGCGGTCGAGGGCGGTGCGCGCGGCATACGCCCCGCCGTCGGCCTGGACGACCACCACGGACAGGGAGTGGGCCACGATGTCGTGCATCTCGCGGGCGATGGTCGCCCGCTCCCCCTGCGCCGCGAGAGCCGCGCGCTGCGCCTGGTCCCGGGCCAGCGCCTCGTTCTGCTCGCGGAGCCGCGCGACCACGGCCCGACGCCGGCGCACGATATCGCCGAGCACCCACGCGACGGCGACCGACATCCACATGAACAGCAGCGTCGGCAGCAGGGTGACCAGCAGGGACACCCCGACCGGCTGGTAGTACCGCTCGTACTCCAGCATCCAGTCGACCACCCCGAGCACGGACCCGGCCAGACCGGCGAGGCCCACGACCCGGGAGTGCCAACGCTCCGTAGCGTAGGCGGCGGTGGCGTAGATGATCGCCAGCGCGGCGACGTTGGAGACCAGCGGCTGGTCGATGACCAGGACCTGCAGCAGGCAGGCGGCGGCGATGACCATCGCGGCCGCGAACGGCTGGGTGCGGCGCCACGCGAGCGGCAGGATCTGTGCGGTGATGAGGAACAGGATCCAGCCGTCGGCCGAGCCGCCGAAGACGATGAAGACGAGCCAGACCATCCCGGCCAGCAGCGCGTCCACCGCGAACGGGGAGCGGCTGGCCCAGTCGAGGGCGCGTCGGATCACCTGCACCCCCTGAGCGTATGGCGAGGGGCCGGGTCAGCGCGTCAGCCGCCGGTCGGAGATCGGTCCGGTGGGGGCTACGACCGCGGTCTGACGTTCAGGTGTGCTCGTGCACCTCGGTCCGCGCCCACCTGGCACGGACCCCAAAAGCAGGTTCGCTATGGACGACACCGGCCGGCTCATCCAGGAGACTGTGCACATGGCGGAGCGACTGGTCACCGATCGCGAGCGGAGACACCGGCTCGCGCGGCGGCACGCGATCGCGCCAGCACATCGCGTCACCACGCCCGAGGAGGCGACCGTCGCGATGACGGTGCTGCACGCCACGGAGGCACCTTCGATCTATCTATCAGTGGCGGCACGCACAGACGCGACGGTGCAGGACGTCGACCGGGCGCTGTATGACGATCGCTCCCTGGTCCGCCAGCTCGCCATGCGCCGGACCCTGTTCGTCTTCCCACGTGACCTGCTGCCGGCGGCCTGGGGCTCGGCCGCCGCCCGGGTGGCGGAGGCCGAACGACGCAGGATCGCCCGCAACGTCGAGGAGGACGGCCGCGCCGCCGACGGGTTCGCCTGGCTAGACACACGGCGGGACGAGATCGAGGTGCTGCTGCGGGAGCACGGCGCCCTGTCGGCCCAGAAGATCCGCGAGGCGCTGCCTGAGCTGGACGTCAAGGTCGCGACCTCTGCCACCAGCAGGTGGGGAGGGCCGACGCCCGTCGCGCCGCGGGTGCTCAACCTGCTCGGTGCCTCGGCCGTGCTGGCGCGCGGCCCGAACGCGGGGATCTGGCGTGCGAACCGTCCGACCTGGACGCTGATGGACGACTGGCTGGGCACCGACCCGGAGCCGCTGCCGTCCCGGGACGGGTATCCCGAGCTGGTCCGACGCTGGCTGCGCACCTTCGGGCCCGGCACGGAGACGGACCTGGTGTGGTGGCTCGGGTCGACCAAGGCGGCGGCACGAGTAACCCTCACGGACGTGGCGGCGGTGGAGGTGGACCTGGAAGGAGGCGGCACCGGCTGGCTGCTGCCCGACGACCTGGAGCCCGAGCCCCCGGTGGACCCGTGGGCGGCCCTGTTGCCAGGACTGGACCCGACGACGATGGGCTGGAAGCAACGGGACTTCTACCTCGATCCGGAGCACACGGCATACCTCTTCGACACCGCCGGCAACGGCGGCACCACGGTGTGGTGGGACGGTCGCATCGTGGGGTGCTGGGTGCAAGACCCCGACGGTGTCGTCGTCCCCGTGCTGCGCGAGGACGTCGGGGCGGACGGCGACGCGGCGATCGCGGCCGAGGCTGAACGCCTCACCCGCTGGCTGGACGGGCAGGTGATCCGCAGCGTCTATGCCTCCGCACAGATGAAGCGGGCGCGACTGCCCTGAGCGTTGCACTCTAAGTGGCTGACTCCGGCCCTGATCCGCGATGCAGCGATGCGCGAATCCGGCCCGCCGCGCCGGGCGCGTCAACCGCGAGACGATCAATAACCTGGTCAGGGGTTGCGTCGACGCTTCCCCAAGCATGCGCGATTGCACTCATGATCGCTCTGAGCGTGTCCGGATGCCTGGTGTGCAGCTCAGTCAGGAACGTGTCGGGATGCCTCACACTGACTCCCCACGGCGCCACGTCGTTCGCGGGAAAGTCACGCAGATTCTTGGTGACGATGACGTGCGCCCCGGCATGGATCGCGGCAGCGAGGACGTGCCGGTCGTCCGGATCGGGCAAGTTGACCGCCTCGATCCGATGACCGTAGCCACGCACTGCCACGTCTCGAATCGAGGCATTCATCAGCTCACGGGTGCGATCCAGGCGTTCAGTGTCCAGATCCGGCCGGTTCATCCGCAGCGCGAGGAACATCTCATCGAGAATCTGCTCTGTCCACTTCGGCTGGACCAGACGGGCCAGCCCGACACGGATCAGGACGTCCCTCAGCGTGGATGGATAAAGCACGTTGGCGTCGTAGAGGACGACCAGCGGCATCAGGTCAGCCCGAGTTGGTGCGCCTCCGTGGTCAGCGCGTCCGCGGCCGCGCCTCGCCGCGCATCGTCCTCCCGCATGTATCGCAACAGCGAGGTCGTCTTGATCCGGCGATGCGTGCCCACCGTGCGGTAGTCGATCTGCCCCGACGTCAGCAGTCCGATCAAGAACGGCCGGGACACGTTGAGCACGTCGGCAGCCTGCTGGGTCGTTAACTCGGCGTAGGCGGGCAGCACTGTCACGCTCTCACCCTTGGCGAAACTCTCGAGAACTCGTGCGAGCGCGGGCAGGGCCGAGCGTGGCACCTCAAACTCCGTCCCGTGCCCCGCGCTCAGCCGCACGGGACTATCAGCACTGATCAGCGCATCCAAACTGTGCAGCGCCGTGGCCGCCAACTCCGCATCCGCGGGGTCCGGCCCGAGGGTCGTCACGTCGTCCACCTGCGAGACTCCAATCGAAGCAAATGAAGCATTCGAAATGAGTCTACGCCGATCTGTCGGCGATCCGCTGTCGAGCAGGTAGTTGCTCATCGCCTCTCACCACTCATGATCCGGATGCGGTCCGGGGGCAAAAGGGTCCGACTCGGAGCCGTACCAGGCGTCATCCCGGTAGTAGCCCGCCTCCCGGAAGTCGGCGAGCGACCGGGCCGAGTCCCTCGCCAGGGCGTTCTCGAGCCGCTCGTCCAGGTCCCGTCGCCCGATCTCTATCGACAGGTCGTGGCGCAGTCCAATGGTGTCTGCGTCAGCGCACAGCCGGATCATCAGGGCCGCAATCGTCAGGAGCTCCCAGTCCTCAAGACCCGGTATGCCGCGACGCACCTCGGGCGGCGGCAGGTGGTTCACGACGGGCCGGGGAGGCGGCGTGGCCGCCAGGTGGTGCGCCCAGTCGTAGTCGTCGTCCTCCACGAGCAGCCGGTGGAGGTGCGGGAGGATCGCGTCCTCCGGCATACCCCGCTGGTCAATCGGCAGGAGCCGTTTCGCCCGCTGCAGCACCGGCTTCTCGTTGCGCTCCAGCGCCTCGGCGAGCTCGGCGGCAGAGGCGCCCTCGCGGCAGCGGGTCACGAGGAGCTCGTAGTCCTCGGTGGTCCACGGCTCACCGCGGCGTCTCGGCTCGGGCGCCGTGGGGGTGCGGCGCGGGTTGGTCCCCGGGAACTGATGAATGGTCACGCCCCGACTGTGCCGCGACGGGCCGACCGCGCGCAGAAGTTGTCCACAGGCGTGCCCTGACCAGGTCCGTCTGCGTGCCGAGCACGGTCGGCGTGGTCGCCGGGCGCCGGCGCGGGTGAGAGCCTGGGGCCATGTCACGCGCTCCGGTCGTGGTGCTGGCACCCGACTCCTTCAAGGGATCGCTGACGGCGGCCCAGGTCCGCCGGGCTCTGGCCGAGGGGCTGCGGAGCGTACGGCCCGCTGTCCGCGTCGTGGAGGCGGCGGTGGCCGACGGCGGCGAGGGCACAGTGGCTGCGGTCCTGGAGCACGGCTGGCAGCCGATCAGCGCCACGGTCCCCGGCCCCTGGGGGGATCCGGTCCCGGCGACCTGGGCCTGGCAGCCTGACACCTCCACCGCAGTGGTCGAGCTGGCCGCGGCCTCGGGGATCGCCCTGGACCCCGAACTCGTGCCGTCCCGCCCCGCCGACGGCCCCGCCAGGGCCCTGACCGCCTCCACGCGCGGGGTCGGCGAGCTGGTCCGCTCCGCCCTCGACCACGGCTGCCGCCGGATCGTCCTCGGGCTCGGCGGCAGCGCCACGAACGACGGAGGCGCCGGGATGCTCGCCGCGCTCGGGGTACGGCTCGTCGGGACCGACGGCCGACCCGTGCAGGGCGGCGTCCACTGGCTCGAGTCCGTCGCGGAGGTCGACCTGTCAGGGCTGGACGCGCGCCTGGCGGACACCGAGGTCGTGCTGGCCAACGACGTCGACAACCCACTGCTCGGGGAGCGCGGCGCCGCCGCAGTCTTCGCGCCGCAGAAGGGGGCGGACGAGCCGACCGTGGACCGCATCGAGGCCGCCCTCACCCGCTGGGCACACCTCCTGGACTCGGCACTGGGCAGGGCCGACTCTCCCTCGGGCGCCGCTGCAGGGGCATCCCCTGCCGCCGCCCCGGGTGCGGGCGCCGCGGGCGGGACGGGGTATGCCGTGCTGGCAGCCCTGCGCGCCACGCAGGTGGCGGGCGCTGACCTGCTCCTCAACCTCGTGGGGATCGACGCTGCCCTGGATGGTGCCGACCTGGTGGTCACCGGGGAGGGTCGACTGGACGAGCAGACCCTGTCCGGGAAGGCGCCCCTGGGGGTGCTCGTCCGGGCGAGGGCACACGGCATACGAGTTGTTGGGGTGACCGGTCACTGCGACCTGCCGCCGGAGGTCGCCCGGGAGGCCGGGTTCACCGCGGTCCATGCACTGACCGACCTCGAGCCGGACGTGCAGAGGTGCCTGGCCGACCCGGTGCCGCTGCTGCGGCTGATCGGACGGGGGCTGGCGGACTACGTGACCGAGCGGTGAGCCCCGGGTCTCAGACCTGCAGCGTCTTCACGATCGGGACCCCGACGCGGTAGGGGATGTGCAGGTAGCTCGGGGCGCTCACCACGGCGAGGTCGGCCCGGGCACCCACCCGGACCACGCCGATGTCCTCGCGGCGCAGCGACTGCGCAGCGACGACCGTGGCGGCGCGCACCGCCTCCCCCGGCGTCATGCCCATCTCCCGGACGGCGAGCGCGATCATCAGCGGCATCGAGGAGGAGTTGCAGGTGCCGGGGTTGCAGTCGGTGGCGAGGGCCACGGTGACGCCGGCGTCGATGAGCCCGCGGGCGTCCGGGTAGGGCGAGCGGGTCGAGAACTCCACGCCCGGCAGCAGCGTCGCCACGGTCTCCGACCCCGCCAGGGCGTCCACGTCGGCGTCGGACAGGAAGGTGCAGTGGTCGACGCTCGCGGCGCCGAGCTCCACAGCCAGTTGCACGCCGGGGCCGTGACCGAGCTGGTTGCCGTGGACCCGCAGCCCCAGCCCCGCGTCCCGACCGGCGGTGAGGATGACGCGCGCCTCATCCCCCGTGAAGGCGTGCGGGGAGTTGGGCTCGCAGAAGACGTCGACCCACTTGGCGTAGGGGGCGGCGGCCGCGAGCATCTCGCCGGCGACGAGGTCGACGTAGGCGGCGCGGTCGTCCCGGAACTCCGGCGGCACCACGTGCCCACCGAGGAAGGTGGTCTCCTCGGTCAGCTCGTGCGCCAGCCGCAGGTGGCGCACCTCCTCCTCGAGGTCCAGCCCGTAGCCGCTCTTGATCTCGACCGTGGTCGTGCCCTGGGCCCGCATCTCGTCGAGCCGCGCGGTGAGCAGGGTCCGCAGCTCGGCATCACTGGCGCCCCGCGTGGCGGCGACGGTCGTGGCGATGCCTCCCCCGTCATACGGCTCTCCGGTCATCCGGGCGGCGAACTCGGCGGACCGGTCCCCGGCGTAGACCAGGTGGGAGTGGCTGTCGACGAAGCCCGGCAGCACCGCCTGCCCGCCCAGGTCGAAGGACCAGTCGACCGCGGGGGCTTGAGCAGCGGGGCCGACCCACTGGACGGTGGTCGGGGCGTCCTCGAATTCCGCCCCCACGACGACCGCGGCATCACGCAGTATGCCGAGGCGCTGGCTCTGGTCGGCGCCCTCCAGGGTCTCGTCGCAGGTGACCAGTTCGCTGATGCCGGTGATGAGGATCGCCATGCCGGTCAGTGTCCCATCGGCGGTGGCGAGGACGACCAACAGGGCGATCGAGCCTCGGCGGACCATCTCGCACCAGAGGGGACAGGCACTCTCGCGAAGGTGCATAACGTCACGATTTGCGTGACGATTGTCAATGAGTAGCGAGAAGTGATGTTGCGCACCGTGTGTCCGCGGTCCTTGCGGCAGCTGATCGCTAGGTCCAGAGCGGCTCGATCGCCTCGGCGAGTTGTGCACCGAGGCGGCGGCCGTCCTCCAGCCGGTGCCGGCCCTCCTGCACCACGACCTGGCCGTCCACGACGACCGTGTCCACGTCGGCGGCCGTGGCGGCGAGCAGCACCTGGGACGGGTCGGCACCACCGGTGCGCGGGCTGTCCATCCGTACCGCCACCAGGTCGGCACGTGCCCCGACCTCGAGCCGGCCCGCGTCCGGCCAGCCGATCGAGTCGTGCGCGGTGGCGGCCGCCAGCAGTTGCTGGGGCGTGAAGCGTCCACGCTGCAGGCTGTCCAGGCGCTCGTGCATCTCCAGCGCGCGGGCCTCCTCGATGAGGTCGATCACCGCGTGCTGGTCCGAGCCGAGGGACAGCCGCACCCCGGCATCCGCGAGCGCCCGGGCCGGGCCGATGCCGTCGGCCAGGTCCCGCTCCGTCGTGGGACAGAAGCAGGCCGTCGCGCGGGCACCCCCCAGCAACGCGATGTCCGTCTCGGTGAGGTGGGTGGCGTGGACGGCGGACAGGTTCGGCGCCAGCACCCCCTCCTCCGCGAGCAACTGGGTGGGCGTCAGTCCGTGGGCGGCGAGGCAGGCCTCGTTCTCCGCCGGTTGCTCCGACAGGTGGATGTGCAGCGGGTCCAGGCCGTCGGCGACGCCGCAGTCCGGCACCAGGGCGAGCTGGTCCCGCGGGACCGCCCGGACCGAGTGAATGGCTCCGCCGAGCCGCAGGTGCGCCGGGCCGCCGGCGGTGTGGTCGCGCAGGCCGCTGACCCGCTCCGCCCAGCGCTGGACGTCACCGTCGCCGAAGCGCAGCTGCGTCCCCTCCAGCGGCGTGTGGCCCTCGGCGGTCAGCCCACCGGCCAGGTACAGCGTGTCGAGCAGGGTCAGCCGGATGCCCGCCTCGGCGGCCGCCTGGACCAGCGCCTGCCCCATGGCGTTGGGGTCGTCGTACGGCGTGCCGTCCGGCTGGTGGTGCAGGTAGTGGAACTCCCCGACCGCCGTCACCCCCGCCAGGGCCATCTCGGCATACGTCGCCCGGGCCAGCCCGAGATAGCTGGCGGGATCGAGCCGGGAGGCCACGGCATACATCCCCTCCCGCCACGTCCAGAAGGTGCCGCCGTCGTGGTGGGTGCGCCCGCGCAGCGCCCGGTGGAAGGCGTGGCTGTGGCAGTTGGCCAACCCGGGCAGCACGACCCCGGGCAGCCGCTCGGCCCCGTCGGCCGCCGCCTGGTGCGCCGGCACCCCGGGCGTCACCGCCACGAACCGCCCGTCGTCGACGTCGACCAGGACGTCGGCCGCGAGCCCCCCGGGCAGCATCGCCCACCGCGCGTGCCACCTCCGCCCCCCCAAAAAAGATAGGGGTCTCGTACGCTCTCCACGCATTTTCGTAGCGGTTTCGTACGCCTCCGGTCCCGGCTGGTCTGCCCCTGGGGTGCTCACGGCACCAGCTCCAGGATCCTGGCGAGCGCCGCCTCGGGCGCTCCGGTCGTGACGATCTCGACGTCCGCGGCCCGGCGCAGCAGCGGCTCGACCTCGGCGAGGTCCGCCAGCACCTGGGCTTCCTGCTCGGCGGTCTTGCCGAACGGGTTGGTGTCCCGCTCGCGCAGCCGCTGCCGCACGACCTCCGGCGGGGCGCTGAGCAGCACGACCTGGTCGAAGTCGTCGTGGAACCCGCCCTGGTTGCTGGCGCACCCGGCGACGAACAGCACGTCCTCGGGGCCGTCGAGCAGCGCGCGCACCCGGTCCTCCAGCCACAGCACCTCGCCGGGGATGCCCACGCTCTCCGTCGTATAGCCCTCGTCGAGGTCCACCGCGGCCTGCCCGCGCTCGCGGAGCAGACCGATCAGCGTCGACTTGCCGACCGCCGACATCCCGGTGAGCAGTATGCGGGTGCGCCCGGTCCGCGCGCCGATGCCGGTCGGCGCGGGGCTGGCGGACCGGCCGGAGCCGGCGGACGGGTCGGGAGCGGCGGCTGTGTCGGGCGAGTGGGACAGGCCGGCAGGGGCGGACGAAACCCCTACGAAGTTGTGCGGAGGGCGTACGGAACCCCTATCTTTTTTGGGGGTCATGGGGTCACCAAGTCGGTCACGCAGGCGGTGAGCGCCGCGACGCCGGCGTGGCAGTCGTCGCGCTCGGCGTGCTCCTCCGGGCTGTGCGAGACGCCGGTCGGGTTGCGGACGAAGAGCATGGCAGAGGGTACGCCCGCGGAAGCGAGGATGCCGGCGTCGTGGCCGGCGCCGGTCCCGAGCACCGGCACGCTCAGCGCGTCGTCGCGCCCGAGCACCCCGCGCAGGCGGTCACTCAGCGGCTGGTCGAAGCGGGTCGTGCCGGTCCAGGACTCCTCGGTAACGGTCGCCCCGAAGTCGGCAGCGCGCTCCCGCAGCTCCTCCACGGTGGCGCGCACCTCGGCCTCGTCCGGCCCGCGAATGTCCAGCCAGCCGGTCACGTGGCTGGGGATCGCGTTGACGCCGCCGGGGGTGACGGATACCTTCCCGACCGTGGCGACGCACCCGCGCAGCTGGGCGGTCTTGCGGGCGCCGAGCACCAGGTCGGCATAGCCGAGCATCGCGTCGCGCCGGTCCTCCAGCCGGGTCGTGCCCGCGTGGTTGGCCTCCCCGGGGAAGTCGAAGCGCCACCGGCCGTGCGGCCAGATGTCGCTGGCCACTGCCACCGGCACCTCCAGGTCGACGAGTCCCCGCCCCTGCTCCACGTGCAGCTCGACGAAGGCGCCCACCCGGCCCAGCGTCTCCTCGTCCCGGCCCACGGCCTGAGGGTCACGGCCGGCGGAGACGAGAGCGTCCGCCATACGGACGCCGTCGGCATCGGTGAGCCCCAGCGCCCGTTCCGGTGTCATCGCCCCGGTGATCACCCGCGACCCGGCGCAGGCCACCCCGAAGCGCGC
>Ga0123332_1003295_pt1 | contig 14798 bp, 9 predicted proteins | sample BioC12SIPDNA_4_FD_89958 | JGI IMG/M metagenome (GOLD analysis project Ga0123332, IMG submission 89958) | Anaerobic biogas reactor microbial communites from Washington, USA - Biogas_R2_A C12 SIP DNA | ecosystem: Engineered > Bioreactor > Anaerobic > Unclassified | place: Washington, USA...
AGTTCGGTGGGCAGCGCCGCCGCGACGGCCTGTGCAGAGGAGCTGCAGGTGCGTATTGGTGTCGGGACGGACGAGGCTGCGGTTGAGGCTGGCGAACCGGAGATCGTTGAAGCCGACCTTGATCCGGTTTCCCCGCTGTTCCAGTCCATGGCTCTGATTGTCGCCGAACAGGTACAGAAACAGGTCGCCAAAGGCACAGTATGGGTCGACGAGGAGACATATCATAGGGTAACGTCGCGCTTTGACTGGGCGTGGCGTACTATCCTATCTGTCCCCGGCGTTGCCAGGCCGGTCACAATCTACCGGCCTTTGCCACCGGCGCGCGCCGCGATGGCGACGGCGCCTGCCGAGCTGGCAGAGCGGGCGGAGTCGAGCGGGTGACCCACAGTCCAAGCGCAGGCCGATGAGACGCGGCACGACGGAGTCGAGCCGGTGACTCACGGTCCTGCCGCCAGCCGGTGGGACGCGGCACGACGGAGTCGCGTAGGCTACGTCAGAAGAAGCAACCGGGTTTCCCAGCGTGCCATATCGAGCACCAACGCCGTGACCTCTGCGCCCAGGATTTCGCCCGTGAAGGCGTCGGTCACCGTGACCGGCCCGGGAAAGCGAAGCGTGCGTTCGCCGGCGTGCTGAGCGTAGACCGCCACGAAAACGTCGTTGGCCCAGAGCATATCGCCCGCATCGTCGTAGATGTGCACGCCGGCGTAACGTGCCAGATTCCGTAACAGATCCCACGGCAGGAGCGGGGCGGCGCTATAGACTGAACTGAACCCCTCCAGATCCTTGACCACAAGCCCCGCACGTGAGGAGCCCTCCAGAACGCCCAGACCCCGGGCGTCGGGGTCCTCGGCGAAGAAGACCGGGCGAACCGCCATCCGGGGCAGGTATTCGATCCGGGGGGGCTGGAGGTATTGGTCGAGAGCCACGCCGGTGCCGTAGGTGTAGACGGGTGAAAGCCCGCGCGTGAGCGGGTGGTCGAAGTCGGTGAGCGTCACGTTGAGTTCTGAGACTTTGTCGATACATCCGATCCGAATCCCCGTCAGCGACGCCATCGCCGCCAGGGACGCCCCCTCGTCGTTCAGGTAACCCGGCGCGTAGATCCACAGTGCGGTCGCACCGTCGCGCTTGACGACGCGATGGACCAAGCGGCGTTCAGCCTCGGACAGGTAGAAGGCGTTGGCCATAATGTAAAGCTTGTAGGCCGGAAGGTCAGGACGCGCGAGGTCATCCACAAGCAGCTGCTCGAAGGGCGCGCCCATGCGCGCTAGATGCCAGTTGCGAAAAACCAGCTGTGTCGCGTTGTGCAGGCCCTCGCAAGGCGCTTGGAAGTGCGTCGCGCGCTGGCTGACGACGAGTGCGATGTCACCAAACCAGCGGCGTCCGCGCTCCTGCAAGTGCACCTCGATCTCCCGCAGCTTCTGCAGGGGCGCGACGGCCTCGGGTGCGTCGAACCAGCCTTGATCGGTCAGGTCCATCCACCACTGCGCGGTGCCCGAAGCCAGTTGATACGCCGCATCCTTCTTCAGGAGCTGGACCGTCGAAGCGACGGTCTGTGGTTGGCTGATGTGCCGTTTCCACGTGACCGAGGCCGGCGTCCAGACGGTCTTGCAGTCGATCTCATCAAAATGCAGCTTGCCCGCGCGCCGAATGGCGTCGGCGACGGCCTGCGGCGAGTGGTAGCCGCCCTCGCCCCGGTTGCTGTAGGCGTGCGGGCTGGCGAGGAGATCGACCGCGGGCGAGGCGAGGATGCGCGCGAGGGCGTAGTGGCCGTTGAGCTGCGGTCGGGGCATATCGCTGAACTGGTAACCGTAGAAGACGCCCACGACCTTCGGGCGAGGCAGCGCGTGCTTGGCGGCCTCGCAGACCGCAATGATGCTGTCGACCGCGGCGTCGCTGAGGCATTGGGTATAGTCGATTGCGGGACGGTCGCGCACGGGGTCGTACAACTCGCCGTGGGCGGGCGTGTCGCGTGCTTGCGGTTCGGGGATGGTTGCCTCCTCGAACCTGACCGTGCGGCCCCACGCCCGCGCAAGCGCCTGCGGATCGTCCGCGTAGGTGGCCTGCAGCCAGCGGCGGAAACTCGCCTGCGCTGCCACGCTGTAGTCGGCCAACCCTCCGAAGGCATACTCGCTCCAGTGAAACCACTCCGCGAAGAGGCCATCGGCCAGATGCCAACCCCAGAGCCTGTCGGCATAGGGCGCGGCCTCGCAGTGGGCTACCAGTGCCGCCACTGCCTCGGCCGCATCGCGACGCCAGACCTGCGAGTGGAACGAGTGGAGGTTCAGCGTCTCGAGGCGCACCTCATGGCCCAGGTAGTGGACGGCCTCGGGGTTCGGCGCTGTCTGGTCGAGCCTCTCGCCCGTCGCAATGCTGCGCACGACGTTCATCTCTTCCGGATGCGCCCGCCCCCACCAGGGGAAGCCCTGTGTGCCCAGGTAGATGCGAGGCATGAAGTAGCCGCCGGGAATGCGGGTTACATAGTTGGCGAGGAACGCGTCAACCGTATCGAAGTCGTACTGCCCTGACCCCACCCACCAGATGCCGGGCACGGAGAAGGTGAACAGCCGGACGCCGGCTTCGAGGAACGTCGCAACGTGGCCCGGCCCGACGTACGCCGCGATGGGCGGTTCCGGCGCGCCATTGAGACAGAGCGTTGGAACGCCGCCGTGGACTGCAATGTTGGTGACAGTCATGGATCTTGCCCCCGGCGTATGGTCTAGAGCCGCCGCCAGCTACCCGACACACCAACTGGCGTTGTCGACGATCTCCATCCTATCGCTCTCTGCGGAGCGCACGCCCGCGTCGAGGATGGCCATTGCCTCCAGGTTGAACAACATTTCCAGCGTCTGGTGGAGGGGCTCACCGGTTTCCAGGTGGTGTATGATCTCTGCAGCGATGCCGTCGCGGCCCTCGGGCAGGGGATCGGGCTCATAGATCTCGGTCACGCCGCCGCCGCGCTCCACCCTGACCCGCTCCTTGCCCGCGTGCCGCTCGACCACAAGCGTGCCCTTGGTCCCGTAGAGGATGGGGCCCGTCGGGACGCCGTGATCCCACGTGGTCCATGAGCCCTCGAAAAGCGCGTATGCGCCGGGGAAGCGGACGAGCATCGCGGCGTTGTCCTCAGCCTCGCCCCACCGGCTGTCCAGGTTGGCGCGCATGCCGATCGCCGCCGTCGCCTGCTCGCCGATCATCCACCGCGCCACCATCGCGCCGTAGCAGCAGAAGTCGAGCATCGCGCCGCCGCCGGTATCGATCTGGTGCCACCAGGTCGCGCCGCGCTCCGCGCCCGTCATCGCGTCGGCAACCTCATCCACGCCCGCGTGAGCCGCGCCGTAGCCCAACGGCCCCGTGTGCCCCGCGCGCCACTTGAGCTGCAGGATCCGTCCGATGATGCCGTCGTCCAGCAGTGCCTTGGCCTTACGTGCGCCGGGCTGCCACGTCAGGGGCCAGTTGATGACCATCGTCGTGCCGGCGGCCTGGCACGCACGCACCATCCGCAGCGCATTGGAGAGCGTGTCTGCCATCGGCTTCTCTACACAGACATGGGCGCCATGTGCGGCACAGGCTTCCACCACCGGGGCATGCTGCGCATTCTCGGACTGAACGACGATGAGGTCGAATTGCTCCTTGTCGAGCATCTCGTGGTAGTCCGCGTAGGCCTTGGGCACCCCCAGGTCGTCCAGCGCGTGGCGCTTGTTCCACTCGCGCGTGTAGGGCGCGGCCCGCAGCTCCGGACGAAAGGGCTCCGTATCCGCGCCGGCCACCCACGCGATCTGCGGGTGCTGCGCAAAGTGCGCGGCGACGTTGTTCACGTGCATGTGCGCGAATCCGATGATGCCGGCGCGATAAGTCTTCATCTTTGCACTCCTTCGATCGCTTCCTGTCTAGATCACCGTCGTGGTTAATCAAGGCGCGCGGGCCGTATCGCGCCATACTCATACCGCATCGCGAATCGGGCAAACAGAGAACCTGAACGCTGACTGCGTTTAGCAGAAACGATGATCCTGGGTCTTGTGTCGGACTGCTCACGCCCGGTGGTCTGCAGGCCTCAGCGAAATCGGCGGTTCGATCGGCCCCGAATACCCTAGCCGGACTTGAGCGTGACCTCACGCCCGTCCTTGATGACGTGCAAGGGCGCCTCGTGCGACCAGATCGCTTCCCAGACGCTCTCAGCGTTCAGCACCACCAGATTCGCGCGGTTACCTTCTTTGAGGGCGAAGTCACGGAGACCCAGGGCTTCCGCTGCGCGCGTCGTGATCAGATCGTAGAGCATCTCCATATCCTCGAAGGTCGTCATCCACATCAGGTGCGCCGCCAGGAACGCGACCTCCAGCATGTTGTTGCGGCCAAAGGGGTAGTAGGCGTCAGCGATATCGTCCTGGCCGAGAGCAATGCCCACACCCGCGTCGTACAGCGACCGTACGCGGGCATAGAGTGGGCCGGTCTGCGGATCACTGACCACAGCAACGCGGGCCTTCTGGAGGAGCGCCTCGATCTTCCTATAGTAGGGCTCGGGATACAGCGCCATCGCGCGGGCGTGCTGCGCGGTGACGCGCCCCTCCCATCCCTCCTGGAGCGTCTTCACCGCGAGCATCTCGAGCGTCCGCAGCCCCGGGTCGCCGGCATCATCGATGAGCATCGAGATATCCTTGTCGTACGCCTTCGCGATGGCGAACATCCGGTCGATGTGCTGCTGAGCGTCCGCGTCGGTGTACTCGATCCAGGGGATCCCGCCCACCACGTCCGCGCCAAGCGCCATCGCCTGCCGGACGTAGTCCTCGGCACCGGGATCCCGCACGACGCCATCCTGGGGGAACGCGACGACCTGGATCTCGACCCGGTCCTTGAACTCCTCACGGGCTCGCAGCAGGGCTTTGACCCCTTCGAGCCTCGCCTTGGTGTCTGTATCGGCGAATGCGCGGATGTGCGTGTTCCCGAAGCGGATCGCCAGGTTGATGGCTCTGCGGACGTTCTCGATGATCCAGCGCTCGTCGTACTGTTCCTTGACGCGCGCGGCCTGCTCGATCGCCGTCATCGCGCCGCCCATGGCACCGCCGGTATAGGAGCTGAGCGCGTCCTCACCGACCATCGTCAGGGTATAGACCTTGCAGAGGTGCAGATGGCCGTTGACGAAGGACTCGGTCACGAGCTTCCCACCGGCATCAATTGTCTGCTCCGTAGCAGCGCCGGATACCTTACCGACCTTAAGAACTCGCCCACCACGGATGCCAATATCGACAAGACTGCCCCGTGAGAAGCGGGTCCGCGCATCCTTGATTAGCAGGTCGAAATCCATAGTCCACCTCCTTGCCGACAATCGACCGCCTCGGCTCATCTCTGCCGAATCCACTATACGCACGGCCGTACGTCGTGTCAATGAGGCATCTGCGGGCCCACGCGCTGGCCCGATCACCCGCCGGTTTGGCCGCCTTGCATCTGTCCCCCTCAGCATTACAATCGCCCACAAACGGAGGTCGGCTGCAGGAAGCGCTCCGCGCGGCAACTGGCGACCAGCGGTGCGGTTGGCTTATGCTTCCTGCTCCTCACTCCATACCGCACAGGAGGCATGCGTTCCTATGTATATCATCGGGAAAGAAGAAGCTGACGCGGTCAAGCGCGTCATCGAGTCGAAACAGCTCTTCCGCTATCGCGGCGGCGAGGGCGGCGAGTCCGACACGTTCGAGAAAGAGTGGTCGGAGAAGATCGGTGTGAAGTACGCGATTGCTGTGACCAGCGGCACCGCTGCCCTGATCCTGGGGTTGGTGGGCATGGGCATCGGGCCCGGTGACGAGGTCATCGTGCCGGCCTACACGTACATGGCCACGCCCTTGGCCGCACTGGCGGTCGGCGCTGTCCCGATCATCGTCGAGGTCGATGATTCGCTCACGATCGATCCCCGGGATGTCGAGCGCAAGATCACGCCGCGGACCAAGGTCATCATCCCCGTTCATATGGTGGGCCTGCCCAGCAATATGGACGCCATTATGGACATTGCCAGCCGCCACAATCTCAAGGTGCTGGAGGATTCCTGCCAGGCCGATGGTGGGGCCTACGGCGGCAAGCGGTTGGGCTCGATCGGCCACGCCGGCGCGTTCTCGTTCAACCACTTCAAGATCATCACGTGTGGCGAGGGTGGCGCGATGGTCACCAACGACCGCGAGATCTACGAGCGCGCGCTGATCTTCCACGACGGTGGCGCCTCATTCCGGGACCACGCTTCACAGCTCACGACGCCTTTCTTCGCCGGCTGGAACTTTCGCATCAACGAGATCCTCAGCGCGATCCTGCGCGTGCAACTGACGCGTCTCGATGGGATGCTTGATGCTATGCTGACTGAGAAGCGCGTCATGATCGACGCGTTGAGCAGCGTACCAAACCTCACCTTCAATCCCATCCACGATGTGGAGGGCGACTGCGGCACGACGGTGGCGCTGAAGTTCGACTCCGAACCTACGATGCGGCGTTTCATCTCGGGCTGTCGAGAAGCCGGCGTACGCGCCGACACGCCGATGGACAGCGGGCGCCACATCTACACCAACTGGGATCCGATCCTCAACCAGCGGGGCGCCCATAACCCGGCATTCGATGCGTATGCCCTCGCCGGCGTGCCGGTCGAGTACAGCAAGGACATGTGCCAGAACACCCTGGACGTGCTGTCGCATACTGCCTATCTGTACACCGACCCGACGCGCGAACGCGAGGATCTCGATGCGATGATTGCGAAGGTCAAAGCCGTCGCCGCCGAGCTCTAGCGATGTGAGGACCTCGGGGAGCCAACCGCCCGTTTGCCCCGAGCGACAGACCGCGGGATGACTCGCGCACGATGCTGTGCCCGCACTGCACCTTGTGCATGGTCGCAGTGAGTCACGCGACGGAACAGCGTGTTTTTGATGCTCGTCAGGGTCGTCTGCCTTGACCCGGCGTGCCTCTGACGCGTCGCTGTTGAGTCTGAGGAATGTGCCTCAGAGACAGGCGCCCGAAATCGCGGCGCTTAGGATAAGGAGACCTACGTATGCCAGATTACCCACGCATCGCCGCGATGCGGACGCCCCAGGCGTTCGCAAAACGGCTTCAAGACTTGCAGCTCGACCTGGGATTTGACGCCGAGATGGAAACCGGGGCCGGTGCCCCGCTAGCCCAAACCTACCGGATGCGCAGCGGCTTCACCGTCGGCAATCGCTTCTGCGTGCTCGCCATGGAAGGTTGGGACGGCACGCCCGACGGGCGCCCCTCTGAGCTGACCGAGCGCCGGTGGCGCAACTTCGGCCTGAGCGGCAGTAAGTTGATCTGGGGGGGCGAGGCTACCGCCGTGCAACCCGACGCCCGTGCGAACCCCAACCAACTGGTGATCACTGAGGAGACCGTCGGCGATATGGCGGCGCTGCGACAGACATTGGTCGAGGCACACCGCGAGCGCTTTGGGGCGGTCGACGACCTTCTGGTGGGGTTGCAGCTCACGCACTCCGGGCGGTTTTGCAAGCCCAACAGCAAGACGCAGATGGAGCCGAAGATCCTCTACCATCATCCGTTGCTCGATGCCAAGTTCGGGATCGCCCCGGACTATCCTACGATCAGCGATGACTACATCCGGCGCCTCATCGAGCGATTCGTGGGAGCGGCGAAGCTGGCCCGGCAGGCCGGGTTTGCCTTTGTAGACATCAAGCACTGCCACGGCTACCTGGGCCACGAATTCCTGACCGCCAAGACGCGCCCTGGCCCCTACGGCGGCAGTTTCGAGAACCGCACCCGTTTCCTGCGCGAGGTCGTGGCGGGCATCCGCGCCGAGGTGCCGGGGCTGGCGATTGGAGTGCGGTTGAGCGCCTTCGACTTCGTGCCCTTCCGGCCCGGTGCAGGCGGCGTGGGTGAGCCGACGCCTTTCGCGAGTGAGCGGTACGACTACGCCTTTGGCGGCGACGGCACCGGGTCGGGGATTGACCTGACCGAGCCCTTTGCCTTTGTCGACCTGCTGGCTGATTTGGATGTAGAACTGGTCTGCGTCACCGGTGGCAGCCCCTACTACGTACCTCACATCCAGCGTCCAGCGCTCTTCCCGCCCTCAGATGGCTACCAGCCGCCGGAGGATCCGCTGGTAGGCGTTGCACGGCAGGTCGCGGTGACGGCGCAACTCAAGGCACACCGCCCTGAGCTGTGCTTCGTTGGCTCTGGGTATTCATATCTCCAGGAGTGGTTACCCAACGTTGCACAAGCAGTCGTGCGCTCAGGGCAGGCCGACTTCGTGGGATTGGGCCGCATGGTGTTGCCTTACCCCGACATGGCCACCGATGCCCTGAACGGACGGGTGCTGGACCGGCGCCGCATCTGTCGTACCTTTAGCGACTGCACGACCGCACCGCGCATGGGATTGGTCTCTGGCTGTTACCCCCTCGACGCCTTCTACAAACAGAGGTCGGAGAAGGCGCAGTTGGACGAGGCGAAACGGCGGTAGCGATTAGCTCTCAAGATCGGCAGGGAGCGGGCGGCAGATGCCGGCGGCTTTCCCGCAAGGAGTATGGACCATGACACGTAGACGCTACGCACAGATTGGGCTCGGGGGGCGCTCGCGGATGTATACCCACGCGGTTGTGGAGGAGTACGCGGAGACGTCCGAGATGGTGGCGCTCTGCGATATCAACGAGGGGCGGCTCGAGCTGGCGCTGGAGAGCGCCCTGGGCTGGGGCGGAGATCCCAAGGGCTACCTCGCGCACCAGTTCGACCGGATGATCGGTGAGACCCGCCCTGATACGATCATCGTCACAACGAAGGACTGCTTCCACGACATCTACATCGTGCGCGCGATGGAGTTGGGCTGCGACGTGATCACGGAGAAGCCGATGACCACCGATGCGACGAAGGCCCAGCGCATCATCGACGCGGTGCGCCGGAGCGGGAAGAGGTGCCGGGTCACGTTCAACTACCGCTACTCGCCTCCGCGCACCCAGATGAAGGCGCTCTTGATGGCCGGCGTCATCGGCGATATTCTCTCGCTCGACTTCCACTGGCTGCTCGATATCCGCCACGGTGCCGACTACTTCCGACGCTGGCATCGCAACAAGGAGAACTCCGGCGGGCTCATGGTCCACAAGGCTACCCACCACTTCGACCTCATCAACTGGTGGCTTTCTAGCGTGCCGGAGACGGTCGTGGCCCAGGGTCAGCGGCGGTTCTATACGCCGAAGACGGCGGATCGCTACGGGCTCACGAACCGCACCGAGCGTTGTCATACCTGCCCCGAGACTGCGTGTCGTTTTAGGCTGGACATGGCGGCTAACGAAGGGCTGAAGGCTCTTTACCTCGACAACGAAGTCTATGACGGGTACTTCCGCGACCGCTGCGTCTTCAGCGAGTTGATCGACATCGAGGACACGATGAACGTTCTCGTGAGCTATGCCAGCGGCGCGAAGATGAGCTACTCGCTCAATGCCTTCTCGCCGTGGGAGGGCTACGTGGTTGCGCTGAACGGCACCAAGGGCCGTCTGGAGCATACCACTGTCGAGTCCTCCTACATCAATGCCGATGGATCGGTGCCGGGTCAGACACTCGAGCGTGGAACACGCATCCGCGTCATTCCGCACTTCGGGCCGTCGTACGATGTTCCAGTATGGACATCGCAGGGTGGGCACGGGGGCGGCGACAGCCGCATTCTGGAGGACCTCTTCAGCAAAGATCCTCCCGCTGACCCGTACCTGCGCGCCGCGGATCAGCGTGGGGGGGCCTACTCGATCTTGACCGGCATCGCGGCGAACCGCTCGATAGCGACTGGGCAGATCGTGCGCATCGATGACCTGGTACACGGCATTGGCATGCCAGACTATCCGCCCATGCCGACAGGTAACGAGCCCCTATCATTTGATCAGGGCCCGCCCATCGACATCGTGCAGACCGAGCTGTAGGGCGCGGGCGAGGGCTCTGTTCTAGTGTCTTCGCCATTGAGCGTCATCTGCGCCGTGGCACGCAGCGTTGGTGGCACTTTGGGTCGGGCATTCCTGGAGGACGACGATGACTGAGCTGGACGAAGCGAATAGGACGATCTATCGAGCACTGCAACAGCAGCTGGACGCATTGCCCAATGGCTTCCCTGCTACGGAGCATGGCGCCGAGCTACGATTGTTGGCGTGGATGTTCACGCCCGAAGAAGCCGCGTTGGCCGCAGCGATGACGGGCACGCCAGAGTCGCATGAGACAATCGCGGCGCGCGCGGGCGTCGAACCCGCAGAGGCCTATCGCACGCTCAAACACATGGTCCGGCGCGGCCTGATCTGGGCGCAGCGCGTCAGCCGTGAGCTGCACTTTGCGCTTATGCCCTTTGTCGTCGGCTCCTACGAGGCACAACTGCCACGGATGGACGCAGAGATGGCCGCGCTCTTCGAAGACTACTTCTACGCCGCGCGGGGGATGGATCTGCCGGGACCGCCGGTACACCGTGTCATTCCTGTGGCAGAGGCAGTTCAGGGCGATGTGGAGATCCACCCCTTCGAGCAGGCCCGTGCGCTCATCGAGGGAGCAAAGTCTTGGGCCGTGCGTGACTGTATCTGTCGCACCCAGCAGCACCTGTTGGGCAAGGGATGCGATGCTCCCGTGGAGAACTGCTTGATCTTTGCCCCGGTCCAGAATGCGTTCGAGGGGGATGGCGTTGACCGCCCGATTACCAAGGAAGAGGCATTGCGGATCCTGCGTGAGGCGGAGGACGCAGGATTGGTCCACAGCGTGAGCAACCACCGCGAGGGTCACAACTACATCTGTAACTGCTGCACGTGTTGCTGTGGGGTGCTGCGCCGGGTGGCGGAGTTTGCTGTACCCACAGCCATCGCGCGTTCGGCTTTCTGTGCCAGGGTCGACGAGGGACTGTGCATCGGGTGCGGCGCCTGCGAAGAGCGCTGCCAGTTTGCCGCCATCGCCGTCCCGGAGGGACTGGCGGTGGTGGACGCGGCGCGCTGTGTGGGTTGCGGGCAATGCACCCTCGTCTGCCCCGCGGAGGCAATCGCGCTGGTGCGCCGCCCAGAGGATGAGATCCTCGTCCCACCCCTCGATGAGGCTTCCTGGGCTCAAGAACGCCTGCGGGCCCGCTCCCGGCCTGGTGGCTGAGAGCGTCTATGTCCGTTGTAACACGTCCCAACATCCTGTTCTTCTTTCCCGACCAGCACCGGTTCGACTGGACCGGGCTGAACGGTGACCTGCCGGTGCGGACGCCGAACCTGGATCGCCTGACGGCGCAGGGCACGGCCTTCACCAATGCGCTCTGCCCTTCACCGCTCTGTGCGCCCTCACGCGCGAGCCTTGCGGCGGGGCTGGAATATCCGCGCTGCCGGGTCGCCAACAACCAGCAAGACTATCCGCTCGACCAGCCTACGTTCTACGGCATGTTGCGCGATGGCGTCGACGGGATAGGGGGTGGCTACTACGTCGCGGGCGTGGGCAAGTTCGACCTACAAAAGGCGTCGAGTAACCACAGCCTCGATGGCAGGGCCCTCGTCGCGGAATGGGGCTTCTCAGATGGCATCGACAACAAGGGTAAGTGGGACGCGGTGGCGAGCTGGGATGGCCAGCCCCACGACCCATATCTGGCCTACCTCGATGCGCATGGGCTTGCGCAGGCGCACATCGACGACATGCTCAGACGTAAGGGCCGGGCCTACGCAGAGACAACGTCCACGCCGCTGCCCGAGGAGGCCTATTGCGACAACTGGGTCGCGGACAACGGGCTGCAGCTGCTGGTGGATTTCGCTACCGATCGTCCGTGGTTCCTGCAGGTCAATTTCACGGGGCCGCACGACCCGATGGACGTGACGGCGCGGATGCGCGAGCGCTGGGAGGGCGTGGCCTTTCCGCGCGCGCACGCCTGTGAGGCCTTCGACGACGCAACGCACACCCGTATCCGCCAGAACTACGCCGCGATGGTCGAGAACATCGATCGTCACCTGGGTCGCTATCTCGACACCATCGCGGCACGCGGTGAGCTGGAGCGGACGCTCGTCGTCTATGCCAGCGACCACGGCGAGATGCTTGGCGACCACGGGGCGTGGGGCAAGAGCACCTACTACCACCCCTCGGTCGGCGTACCGCTGGTGGTTGCAGGGCCCGGAGTGAGTGCCGGACGGCGCTACGATGGCGTCGTTACGCTTCACGACCTGGCCGCGACCTTTCTGGAGGCCGCGGGCGTGCCCGTCCCCGGGCATATGGACAGCCGCTCGCTGTGGCCCGTGCTGGAAGGACTCAGCCAGTCGCACCGAGACTACGTGCTCTCAGGGTTGGTGACGCCGCGGCGCGCGTGGCACCTGGTCTACGATGGGCGGTATAAGCTGGTACAGATCGAGGGCGAGGGGCCAATCCTCTTCGACCTGCAGGAGGATCTGTGGGAGGACCAGAACGTCGCAGCGGCACGTCCAGCAGTGGTCGCGCGGCTCAACGAGTGGCTCAACCGGGAGTTAGCCTAGTTCATTCAAGCCATCGCGCCACACCTTCTGGAGTGGCGCCCGCAAGCGGTAGAGACCGGGTATGAGCAGGGCTGGCTAAACCCCTACACCACAAGAACCTCGACGCCGGTCGCGCGGATAGCGTCGCATTCTCCGGGTGGGGCAGTCGTGTCCGTGATCAGGCAATCCACTGCGCTCAGTGGGGCCACCTGGCTGGGGGCCAGCGCCCCTACCTTTGAGCCGTCGGCAACAACGATGACCTCACGCGCCTGCGCCATGGCCAACTGCTTCACGGGGATGCGGTCGCTCACGCGATTCGTGAGGCCCTGACCGGCTGTCACCCCCCGCACCCCGATAAACGCCTTGGCAAAGTGGAGCTGGAACGCCTCCATCGCCCTTAGCGCCAGCAGCCCGGTTGCTGAAAGCGTCTGGCTGTGCACCTGCCCGCCCACAATGATGGTGGTGACGTGGGGTAGCTTTGCCAGTTCCATCGCGATCCTCAGGCTGCACGTCACCACGGTCACGCCCTCACGATCTGTCAGGTACGGTAGCATCGCCTCGATCGTGGTGCCGCTGTCGAGAAAGACTGCTTCGTAGTCGTGGATCATCTGTGCCGCACGTTCGCCGATGCGCGCTTTCTCGTTGTGACGGTGTGTATTGGCCAGCACGTCGTAATTTCTCTGTCCAGAGTCGTGTCCATTCCTATCGCAAATCGCGCCACCATATGTGCGGGTCAGGCAGTTCTGCTGTTCCAGTTTGTCCAGGTCTCGCCGAATTGTCGACTCCGCGACCGAAAGCCGCTGCGCCAAGTCGCGCACTGTAGCAGCGGTCTCGGACTCTAGGATCGCCAAGATCCTGGCCCGTCTCTGTACAGAAAGCATGTGACCCCTCCCCGGAGAAGCTCCTGGATACCCTCACTCTAGCGTAGGTCTGCACAACTGTCAAGTTCTATGCGCGTTCTTGCGCGAGTTTGCGTGACTTCGCTTGACGCTACGATTCCCATCGGGTATAATTTAGACGAGATGTATCTACATTATGCCATTCGGCGGGAATGGCAGTTCGGAACTGTAGAGAGCAGATGCGGTCTCTCACAGAAACAGAAGGAGGGAGGCTAGCGGAGAACATGGAGCAGTTACGTGTGTCCCTTGATCGGAAAATGAACCTGGGATCCCAACCAGGTCTTTCTAGAGTCCTATGGAGGGTATACCAATGAAGACGAAGCGTAACCCTGGCTGGTGGCGGCGACTGCTCGCGTTGATGGTCGTCGGCGTGCTTCTTGCCGCTTGTGCCACACCCACGCCTGAAGCTCCGGCACCCACCCCGACAACGGAGCCAGAGTTGACACCCGCCCCTGAGGAACCAACCGAAACCACCGAGCCGATGCCCGAAGAGACGCCTACAGAAGAACCTACGATGGAGCCTGGCGTTCCTGGCGGCATCGCGCCGCTGAATCCCGAGGTCTCCGGTGACGTTGAGTTTTGGCACTTCTGGGGCTCACCGGTCCGGCGCGCGGCAATCCGCCGCGCCGTAGCGCTCTGCGAGCAGCTACTGCCCAATATCGATGTAGAGGAAGTGTTCAAGCCCTTCGGTGACATCTGGACAGCGAACATCGCTGCGGTCGCTGCGGGCTCGGGTATGCCGGACGTGATCGTCGAGGACCGTCCACAACTGCCGCAGCGCGCGCGCGATGAGGTCGAGACCAATCTGCAGCCTTTCATCGACCGCGACGGCGTTGAGGCGGGGCAGTTCTGGGAGTTCACGTGGAACGAGGCGCAGTACGAAGGGGACGTCTACGGCATCCCGTTCGAGACCGACGTCCGCGTGCTGTTCTGGAACAAGCAGGCCTTTAGAGAGGCCGGCCTCGATCCCGAGGTCCCGCCCGAGACGTGGGATGATCTGCTGGCGTATGCCGACGCCTTGGACGTCCAGAACGAGGACGGTTCCTACAGCCGCATCGGTGTCTTCCCGCTGTGGAACGCCGGCGTGGACTTCTGGGCGCGGACCAACGGCTGGACACCCGTGATAAACGGCGTGCCCTCGGTGGACGACCCGGCGCTGGAGGAGACGCTGGCGTGGGTCAAGACGTGGGTCGACCGCTATGGTGGATGGCAGGCCCTCCAGAACTTCCGGGCGCAGTTCAGCGCACCCCCCAACGACATCTTCATGTCAGGTGCAGTCGCGATGGTCGTCGACGTGGGCGGCTACCACTCAATTCTGAGCTTCTATCGCCCCGCATACGAGTTCGCCGATGGCACCCGCGAGAACATGGAGTGGGGTATCAGCTTCATCCCCTACAACCTGGAGAAGGCCGACTGGAGCGGTGGCTTCGCGCTGTCGATCCCCAGAGGCGCCCCGAATCCTGAAGCCGCGTGGGAGTTCATCAAGTGC
>Ga0123332_1003305_pt1 | contig 14784 bp, 12 predicted proteins | sample BioC12SIPDNA_4_FD_89958 | JGI IMG/M metagenome (GOLD analysis project Ga0123332, IMG submission 89958) | Anaerobic biogas reactor microbial communites from Washington, USA - Biogas_R2_A C12 SIP DNA | ecosystem: Engineered > Bioreactor > Anaerobic > Unclassified | place: Washington, USA...
CCCAATGGCATCATCCGCCAGGCCGAGTTCTTCCTGTACAGCAAGAACGATCGAGACGCCGTGGACGCCTGTCGCGCCCTGGGATTCAAGTTCCCAGAGATCACAAGCTGGATCCGGGCGACCAAGCAGGACTTTATGCTCGTCAAGGATATGGGCATCGAGGAGACAGGGATCCTGGCCAGCTGCTCAGACTTTCACATCTTTAACAAGCTCAAGATGACCCGACGACAGGCCATGGACCAGTTCGTCGGCATCGTGAAGGACGCCCTCTCTATCGGTGTCAGGCCGCGCGTGCACCTTGAGGATATCACCCGCGCCGACTTTTATGGCTTTGTGGTTCCCCTGGCCCTGGAGCTGAAGAAGCTGTCGGATGAGAGCGGCATTCCGATCAAGATCCGTGCCTGTGACACTCTGGGCCTTGGCGTGAGCTACCCTGGAGTAGCCCTGCCGAGGAGTGTACCCGGCATTGCCTATGGCCTCTGGCACCACGCCGGATTCCCCAGTGAATTGCTGGAGTGGCACGGCCACAACGACTTTGGCAAGGCGGTCTCCAACGCCGGCACGGCCTGGCTGTACGGCATCTCGACGGCCAACTGCACCATGCTCGGATTCGGCGAGCGAACGGGGAACACACCGCTGGAGGCGATGGTGTTCGAGTATGCAGCACTGCGCGGCACCTTCGATGGCATGCAGCCGAGTGTCATCACCGAGATCGCGCGCTACTATGAGTCCGACCTGGGGTACCAGATCCCGCCGATGACGCCCTTTGTGGGTGAGGACTTTAACACAACCCGTGCAGGCATCCATGCCGATGGTCTGCTCAAGGATCCAGAGGTATACGCCGCCTTTGACACAGAAGCCTTGCTGAATCGACCCATCCGGGTGATGGTGAACCAGTCCTCGGGCGCAGCTGGCCTGGCATACTGGATGAAGGGGTACTATGGGCTCGGTGGGCGGCATGAACTGGACAAACGTGATCCCCGCCTGGTACACATCAACGAATGGGTTCAGCAGCAATACGCTGAGGGGCGCTCCACCGCTATCGGCGACGATGAACTCGCGAGCGCGATCGCCGTTCTGGAGCCAGAACTCGATGCCGAACTTCGCGGCGTGATGGTGACGGACTGAGCCTCATCTGTTGCAGCGCAGAGGGAGCCCCAGGGCTCCCTCTCTCTTTGTTTACGCCCAGACGGGCCTCTACACCCCAGCCCTGTCGAGCGCGGGAAGCTCACACCTGTGCACTCCCTCGGCGAGAGCGATGGCGCCCAACACCCCCGCCCTGTCGCCGAGCCCAGGAGGCAGGATGTAGTTATCGATGTCGGCTATCACCCGCTCGGCCTGCAGGTATCCATTGAGCAACTCCAGTACATAACGGCGGATCATGGGGAAGAGCTGTTGCTGATGCATCACGCCCCCGCCCATGATGATCCGCTGCGGGGCCAGGGTCAGCAGGAAATTCATCACCCCGCTCGCAAGATACCGTGCCTCCAGTTCCCAGGCAGGATGATCCGGTGCCAAGTTCTCCGAAGGCACTCCCCATCGCTCCTCAATCGCCGGCCCGCAGCAGAGCCCCTCCAGACAGTCTCCATGATATGGGCAGTGCCCCGGATAGGGGTCGAGCGCGAGGTCGTGGGGCACACGAATGTGCCCCATCTCCGGATGCATCACGCCGTGGATCAGGGCCCCATTCGCCATCGCACCGCCACCGATGCCGGTACCGACGGTGAGATAGACAAAGGTATCCAGCTCTCTGGCCGCACCCCAGCGGTGCTCCCCAAGGGCGGCCACGTTGACATCGGTGTCAAAGCCCACCGGTACGCGCAGCATGCTGTGGACGGCCCCAGCAAAGTCCGTGTGCGCCCAGCCGGGCTTTGGCGTGGTTGTGACGTAACCGAAGCGTGCCGATGTTGGATCCGGATCGATCGGGCCAAAGGAAGCGATCCCCACAGCGCTGAGCGGCCCCAGCGCTTGGTGCTCAGAGAAGAACGTCGCTACTTGGGCCAGAGTCTCCGCCGGTGCGCCGGTATCGAATCGGATCTCTGCGCGGATGTCGTCCGGCCCCGTGCCAATGGCACACACAAACTTTGTGCCCCCACCCTCGATACCTCCGTATAGTGGCATGTGGCCACCTCCTCCGTGGGTGATGTTCGCCGTAGCCGGGATTCCACCCAGCCTAGCCTCAGTTCGCCGCCAGCATATCCGCCCGCTGTCGCACGGGCAACCTCCGCAGATAGCGGTTCCGCGGCCGTGCCTGCTCTGCACAAAGAACAACAGGCGCCCGACCAGCGCCCGCTAATCGCGGGCGGCGGCGCCGGTCGGGCGCCTGTGTACGGCGTAGGAACGACTAGAACTGGCCTTCCTCTGCTTCTGACTCCTGCTGGAGATGCTTCTCCAGCCAGGAGTCCAGATCGACTCGGCGGAATCGCCACGTTCGCCCGATTTTGATCGCGGGAATCTTGTTGTCCTGTGCCCAGGAGTAGATCGTCGACTCTTTGAGCTGCAAGTACTGGGCTACCTGCTTAACATTAAGCAAAACATCCTGAGACATCTCACCCTCCTATGTCCCGGACCAGAGCATCGGGTCGGACACCTAACGAACACTGATACAAGATGTTCTCGCCCAGCAATCACTGTGCCGCGCACAACGATGCACAAAGCGCGAGTGTAGCCCGATTATAGCCTAGGCCCATGCGATAGTCAACAATATGGGGACATAACAGCACAAAAGATCAGTTAAACGGCGTGAACGGTAGCGCTAACATGCGGAACAAGGTGGCTGTAGGGTGAGAGCCTGTTGTCCCAGGGGTGTCTAGATGCTATACTGGCCGTGTTGGTTCGCCGTTTTTCTTGCCACCCGGGAGGCAATCAGATGTACCAGAGAACGATCATCATCGGCAGGCTGGGGCGCGACCCTGAGATGCGCTACACGCCCCAGGGCACGGCAGTAACCTCCTTCAGCGTCGCTACCGATCGCAACTGGACCGATCAGAGCGGCCAGAGGCAGCAGCGCACCACCTGGTTCAGGGTCTCCGCGTGGAGACGCCTCGCCGAGACGTGCAACCAGTACCTCACCAAGGGTCAACTCGTCATGGTCGAAGGTGAACTGCAGGATCCTCGTCCTTTCCAGGGCCGCGATGGCGAATGGCGCGCATCTCTGGATCTCACGGCCACCAATGTCAAGTTCCTCAGTGGGCGTGGCGAAGCCAGCGGGCCGTCCGGGTCACAGGATAGCGAAGGGGACGCCGCTGATCGCCCCGGGGCGATTCTCGATGAGGAAGAGATACCGTTCTAGTGCCACTTGCCGGCGGATCGGTAGTCTATCCGCCGCAGGCGAAGCAGGGCGCCCGCGGCCTTCGCAGTTGCTTGCCCGCGATATCTCCATGTGGAGCACGTGGTGGCCCGAGATCTCTTCCTGTACAACGGACGGTTTCGCACCATGGACCCGCGTTTTCCCGCAGCCGAAGCCATCTTGATTCGCCAGGGGCGCATCGTGGCACGCGGAGCGACTGCGGATCTACGTGCGCTCTCCCGCGCGGCATTGCCAGTCAACCTCGCTGGGCGCAGCGCCAGTCCGGGACTTGAGGATGCCCACCTGCATCTCTGCGAGCACGGACTGGCGCTTCAGCAACTCCAGCTCGTTGGCTGCCACACTCTAGAGGACGTACAGAGTGCAGTACGTGGTGCCGCCGAGAATAGCACCCAGCACTGGATCCATGGCCATGGATGGGATCACAACGCCTGGCCCCGACCGGTCAAGCCGACGCGCCATGATCTGGATCTGGTCTCCCCTTCCCAACCCGTGGCACTGGATTCCAAGGATCTGCACACGCTCTGGGTGAACTCAGCTGCCCTGCGTCTGGCCGGGATCGATTGCAACACACCCGACGTCGCCGGCGGCGAGATTCCCCGCGATTCGGCCGGCGAACCGCTGGGGATCTTTTCCGAGCGCGCGCGTGAACTCATCCAGCGCGTGATACCGGCACCTACCCCTGCAGAGAGGCTGCAAGCCGCGCGCCTGGCGATTTCCGATGCCACCCGGCTTGGGTTGACCGCTGTCCACAGCTGTGAAGGCCCTGAATCCTTTGCCGCCCTCGCCCAACTCGAACGCGCCGGAGAACTGCCCCTGAGGGTCTGGCACATGCTGCCTGTGCGGTATCTCGATCAGGCTCTCGCCCTGGGATTGCGAACCGGTTTCGGCAGCGAGCGGCTGCGGATTGGCCACATCAAGCTCTTTGCTGACGGCGCTCTGGGCTCTGGGACCGCAGAGATGCTCGAACCCTACGAGGACGCGCCCGAAAGCAGGGGCGTAGCGGCCAGCAGTACCGAGGAAATGTTCGAGGCTGTGCTGCGCGCCGCTGAGGGAGGCCTGGCCTGCGCCATCCATGCCATCGGGGACGCGGCAAACCGGCGGGTACTGGGCGTCTATGCCCGCGTCCTCCGCGAACTGGGGTCGCTAGGGTTGCGCCAGCGGATCGAGCATGTTCAGCTGATCACACCGGAGGACCGCCGGAGGATGAGCCGGCTGGGCGTTGTAGCGTCCATGCAGCCATACCACTGCACGCAGGACATGGCGACGGCTGAGCGGCGCTGGGGCCGGCGATGCCGGGACGCCTATGCCTGGGCCAGCTTGCTGTCAGCGGGATCTCACCTCGCCTTTGGCACGGATGCGCCCGTGGAGCCGCTCAACCCGCTTCGCGGGCTGTACGCGGCGATGACCAGAACCAGGGAAGCAGAAAGCGACGAAGACGCCTGGTATCCGGAAGAGCGCCTATCGCTGGATCAGGCGCTCCGCGCCTACACATGGGGAAGCGCCTATGCAGGCTACGCGGAGCGAGAGCGCGGGATGCTGGCACCCGGCCGGCAGGCGGACATCACCGTCTTCTCGGATGCACTCTCGGATGATGAGCCGCGGCGCCTGCTCGAGATGGGAATCGACTGTACCATCGTGGGCGGCCAGATCGCCTTCCAGCGCTGACCGCCCCTACCCTTCACTAGTCCTGAAAGCTCTCGACAATTCGCCGGTAACGCTGTACCAGGCCCGAGGCCTGCTCCTCTGTAGGGGCCTGTGCAAACACCTGAAAGAGCGGGTTATCGGCATCAGGCAGAACGAGCACCCACTCCTCGTCACCAAGCACGATTTTGACGCCGTCGATCTGCTCGCCCAGACGCTCCTTGTACTGTTGGTTAAGCAAGCGCATGACCTTGCCCTTGGATTCCCATGGGCAGGTCACCTCGGTCTGCGCCATATGATACGGTGGCACATTCGCCAGTGCTTGAGGCAAGTTGATGTTCTGGAGCGTCATGTACTCGAGTAGCTTGGCCACCGTCATCATTCCATCGACCACGGCCTGAAACTCGGGCCAGATAAAGCTGCCGTTGCCGTCGGTCGCCATCACCACGCCCGGCTCGTTCGCCGCGCGCATCAAGGCGTGCAGGTTCACCTTGGTGCGGATCACCTGGCCGCCATACCGCTCCGCCACGCGCTCGAACACAGTCGGCATCGAGACCGGTACGGCGATGGTTCCTCCGCCCTTGGCACGGAGCACCATGTCCGCCAGCATAGCCCCGAGCCTCACGCCGTTGACCGCCGAACCACCGCAGTGCACCACGAACACCCGCTCGCCACCAACGTCCAGCCGCACCCCCATCGCCGTGTCCAGCGTCTGGCAGATTTTCCCTAGCTGCTCCAGAGACGTCTGGAACTCCTCCGGCAGGATGGACATCTTGGTTTCGTCAGGAGCTTCATTTAGGGCCACGGTGCGGCAGTTCAGCGCCGTCAGGATCGGCGCCAGCACGGCGCCCGTGGGCGCATTGGCAAAGTCCACGGCCACATAATGATTGGCCTCTCGGATCGCCTGCACATCGAGTGAAGCCATGAAGGCTTCCTGGTACCTCTCGACGACGTGATCGGCATAGCTGATGGTACCGATCTCGTCCAGATACACGCGACGAAAGTCCTCGCGGAAGAACACCTGCTCAATGCTTCTCTCCTGAGCTTTGGTCAGGTCCTGACCGTTGCCATCAAAGAACTTGATGTCCACCACCCGGTTGTCAAAGGGCGATAGCCGGAGATGCACGCCACCGGCGGTGCCGGCATACCGCGTGTAAAAGCGCGCCACGGGGATGGGCATCGACTGCAGGTCGAGAACGTTGACGCCCGCCGAGGGCAGCCCTGAGATCACGCCCCGCTTGAGCATACGTGGGCTGCGATGCGGATCCCGGTTGATGGTGACGACGGCCCCTTTCGGCAATGAGGCGCCAAAAGTGGCTCCCAGCCGGGCGGCGAACTCGGGTGTCAGATCGATGTTAACAAGGCCCGTCACGCCGAACCGTCCAAAGAGAACGTGCCGGCCCTGGGCGCCCCAGATGATGCTGCTGTTAACGCTGGCGCCCGCCTCGACTTCTTTGTTCGGCCAGATCTTGACGTTGGGATGTATGATGGCCCCTTCGCCGATGACCGACGAATCGCCGACGACCGCACCCTCAAAGACCACGCTCTTTCGCTTGAGGCTGACCTGCCGGCCGATGATCGCGCCGCGCAGTTCAGCCCCTTCGCCGATGTAGCAGTTGCGCCACACGATGCTGCGATCAATGTCCGCGTATCGATCCACAACCGTGTAGTTGCGGATGACAGAGGGTCCATGGACGATAACCCCCTGCTTGATCTTGACACCATCTCCCAAGAACACCGGCCCGTAGAGCTGGGCATCGGGGGCTATCTCCACCCCCTCTCCTACCCACACGCCTTCGCGCAGTTGCTCGCCCCATGAGGCGCAGCTCACAAGGCCGGAGAGCATATCGCTGTTGGCACGCATAAACTCGGAGAGGTTCCCGACGTCACACCAGTATCCCTCGGCCACATAGCCATACATCGGGTCACCCTTTTCGAGAAGCGTCGGAAAGAGTTCCTGGCTAAAGTCGTACTTGGTCTCGGCCGGAAAATAGTCCAGCACGTCGGGTTCGAGCACGTAGATGCCGGTGTTCACATTGTCGGAGATGACCTCGCCCCAGCTGGGTTTCTCCAGAAACTGCTTGATCCGCCCATCTTCGTTGAGTATCACCACCCCATACTCCAGCGGGTTGGGCACCCGGTAGAGCGTCAAGGTCGCCAGGCTCTTCTTCTGGCGGTGGTACTCGATGACAGAGGAGAGATCGATATCGGTGAGCGCGTCGCCGCTTATGACAACAAAAGTGTCGTCAAGCAGATGCTGAGCCTGCTTGACGCTACCTGCCGTGCCCAACGGGGACTCTTCGATGGAATAGTCTATGTGCATCCCCAGGCTGGAGCCATCGCCAAAGTAGTCCTGTATCGCCTCCGCCATGAACTGCAACGTGATCACCACCTCGGTGATTCCGTGCCGCTTGACGAGATCCAGAATGTGCGCAATTACGGGCTGATTCACAATCGGAACCATGGGCTTGGGACGGTTCACCGTCAGAGGCCTCAGCCTTGAGCCTGCACCACCAGCCATCACCACAGCCTTCATCGCATCCTCCCAAATACAGTGAGATGGGCGACCTTCCGCGAGTCCGTTGATGCCCTCTTGCAGGGCGATTATACCATGGCGACACACTCGGGGACAGCCACACACCGCACGGAGGCGGCGTCAGGGTTCGGTGCGCGCGCGTCCGATATTGGCCAGGAACTCCGAGCGGGTGTTCTGACTGCGCCTGAAGACGCCCAGCATGGCACTCGTCACCATGCGTGCATTGGCTTTGTTGACTCCACGCATGGCCGCACACATGTGCATACCCTCACACACGATGGCGATGCCTTTCGGGTGTAGCGTTTCCTCCAGGAACTCGGCGATCTCCTGAGTCATCCTTTCCTGCAACTGCAGCCTGCGGGCGAACATCTCCACGATGCGCGGAATCTTGCTGAGGCCGATCACGCGCCCATCCGGGATGTAGCCCACATGGCATTGCCCAAAGAACGGCAAGAGGTGGTGCTCGCACAGGCTGTAGTAGTCGATATCCCTTACGATCACCATCTCGTCATAGTTCACATCGAACACGGCGCCGTTGACGAGCCGCGCTGGATCGACGCGATAGCCAGCCGTCAACTCGGCATACGCGCGGGCCACGCGCTCCGGAGTTTTCCTTAGCCCTTGCCGCTCCGGGTCCTCGCCGATCGCGAGCAGAATGGCATGGATCGCGTCCGTGATGGCCACTGACGATTCCTCGTCCTCAGTGCCCGCGAGTTCGTCACAAGAGGTGTCATACTCGGCCGGATCTAGCGGCAGATGTGTCATGGATGCTCTAGTCTCCCCGGGGCTTACAAGCACGATCGTCCTCGGCGCCGGCCGTTGGAAAATCGTCTCGTGTGCGGGTGATCTCCACCCCTGCCGACCGCGCAAGCGACAGGGCCTGCGGCTTTTCGACTCGAACAGTGGCACGGCTCACGCCTCGGTGCCCCAGGCAGAGCCGTGCCAACTCGGTAGCGAGCTTTTCCACGAGCAGGTGCCGCGCCCCCCTTGTATAGGCCACCAACTCCCGGGCAACGGCGCCATAATCCACGGCATCGTGGATCTCGTCCGATGCACCTGCCCTCCGCGCATCCACTTCCAGAGCTACATTCACCAGTATGTCCTGGGCGGTATCCCGCTCGTCATCGTTCACGCCGATGATCCCTTGAACCAGCAGATCCCGGATGTAGATCCGATCGGTGTCTCGTTCTATCTGTCCAACCACTAGAGATGCTCCCCCCCGGTGAGGTGCAGAACCTCCCCGGTCACATAGTCCGCGTTCAGCAGGTACAGCACGGCCTGGACGACATCCTGTGCATCTCCTGTGCGCCCAAGCGGCAGCCTCATGGCTAGGCGCTCGAAATAGCTCTCCTCCCCCGGCGAGGCCATGACCGCGCCCAGGGCAAGCGCGTTCACCTGCACCTGCGGTCCGAGCGCCAGCGCCAGGCTACGGGTCAGCGTCACCAGAGCGCTCTTGCTCAGTATGTAGGCCATGTGCTGTATGCCGGGGCGGAAAGCACGCCAATCGGTCAGATTGATGATATGCCCCCTGCGATGGGCAGGCAGTCGCGCCGCATAGGCCTGGGAGAGAAAGAACGGAGCCCGCAAGTTGACGTCCATGTGTCGAGACCAGTTCTCCGGCGTGGTCGATGCCAGAGTCCCCCGCTCGAAAACAGCGGCTGAGTTGACCAGCACATCCACAGCGCCCAGTGACTCGGCAGCCGCCGGAATGAGCGCCTGCACCTGCTCGAGATTCTCCAGGTCAGCTTCAAGCGTCACCGCCCGGCGCCCCAGAGCGCGGACCTCCTCTGCCACCTGTTCTGCTGCCCGTTGTGAGTGGCGATAGTGCACCGCGACATCCATGCCGGATCGGGCAAGGCCCAGAGCGATCTCTCGTCCGATGCGGACGCCAGCCCCCGTGACAAGTGCCGTACAGCCAGAGAGTTCCACGTTCGTCGTTCCTCCCTACTCGCTCGGCGGCCCTGCAGGGCCTGACCTGCCGGCCCGGCGACACCCAGGAGCCCAGAACGTCTATTCAGGGCGATTATCCGTTCGTAAGGAGTACGGGTCAAACTGGCGCCCGGAACGCTGTCCTCCAGATTGACAGACTCGCGATGGGCCTATAATGGGATAACGATCGTTACAGCAGTAAGGAGAGTCCCTATGCCCAACGAACAGCAGATCCGGGAGGCCCTGACCAAGGTCATGGATCCCGAGCTCAACAGGAGCATCGTCGATCTGGGAATGGTCCATGACATCACTTTCGAGGATGGGACCGTTTCCTTCACGTTGGCCCTGACGATCATCGGCTGCCCGATGAAGCAGCAGATGCAGGATGATGCCAGGGCGCGGCTGATGGAGCTGCCCGGAGTGCGTGATGTCCACATCGACCTGCGAGAGATGACTGCGGAAGAGAAGCAGGCCATCCAGGGCGCCCCGCAACAGTCAGGAAGCGCCTCGGCCTACAACCACATCAAACATGTCGTGGCTATCGTGAGTGGCAAAGGCGGCGTGGGCAAGTCCACCGTATCTGCGCTGTTGGCGGTAGCGCTGCAGCGCAAGGGATACCGGGTCGGCCTGCTGGATGCCGACATCACGGGCCCAAGCATTCCCAGAATGCTCCTCCAGGGCCAGCCGCGGCCGATGGGCGGGCCGCTGGGGATTCTGCCCGTCACCACGAGCGAGGGCATCAAGGTTATGTCCATCAACCTGCTCCTGGAGAACCCCAACCAGGCCGTGATCTGGCGGGGCCCTCTGATCAGTGGCGCCATCCAGCAGTTCTACGGCGACGTTGCCTGGGGAGACCTGGATTACCTCGTGGTGGACCTTCCCCCTGGCACCTCTGATGCGTCGCTGACGGTGATGCAGTCACTCCCAGTGCACGGCATCGTACTCGTAACAACGCCACAAGCCCTCTCAGGCATGGTGGTTCGTAAGGCCTGGAGCATGGCCCAGCAACTGGATATCCCCGTGCTCGGCATCGTGGAGAACATGAGCTATGCCGTGTGCCCCGATTGCGGTGCGCACCATGAGATCTTTGGCCCCAGCCGAGTTGGCGAACTGGCAGAGAGTATAGGGGCTCCGCTCCTGGGGCGGCTGCCGATCGAGCCAGGCCTGGCCGAGCTAGCGGATAGTGGCCGGCTGGAGGAGGCAGAGACCAACGCCTTTGGAATCGTCGCAAGCGCCGTTGTCGAGCAGCTGCCAGCCTAGCCCTCGCCACGTGGACGCCCACAGAGGCGGCCCGGTGAGGCCGCCTCTCTTCTATTCCCTTGCAAGTGCTGCCTCGAGCCGCCTGAGGACGCGAGTGAGCACGCGCACGGCCTGCAGGTACTCCGATACCGAAATCCGCTCCTCTGGAGTGTGATCGTAGGCAGAGTCTCCCGGGCCGTAGGCGACGATCGGGCACTTCCAGCGCGGGCCGATCACGTTCATGTCCGAGGTCCCGGTCTTTGTAACAAAGGCAGGCTGCCCCCCTGCGCTTCGTATGGAAGCGAGAAATGCGCTGGTCAGCACGCTTCTGTTGCTGGCCCGATAGGGGAGCTCCTGCCCGCGCAGCTGGACCTGCGCCTCGCCAGCCCAGTGATCATCAAGGAGATGGCGGAGCTCTGCGACGTCCAGGCCTAGTGGCAGGCGCAGCCCGATCCGCATGTCGACGAGATCGGCGAGACCGTCGGAGCTGGTATTCATGGCGCGCAGCGACGGATCGAGCCGATCGAACATCGATTCGCGACCGGCGTTGTAGCGCTGGGCCCAATCACGCACGGCCTCCCAGTAGTTGACGGCTACCTCGCAGGCGCTCTGCTCTCGCCCAGCCGTATGGGACACGGGCCGGGTCAGGCGGTACTCGACCAGCAGCCGCCCTTTGTATCCCAGCGTCACCCGGTCCCAGCGGCTGGGCTCACCGATCACAACGGCGTCGGCGGGAGGATGGGTTTCAGCCACATGATAGGCCCCCCGCGAAGTGGCGGCCTCCTCTTCCACAGCGCCGATTACGATGACTCGAGCGCTCGTCAGCCCCGCTCGCGCCGCCGCGCAGATCATGGCGGCAAAAGGCCCCTTTGCGTCCACCGTACCGCGGCCGTGTAGCCAATCACCCTCGCGATAGACGGGCAACTGGCCCGGCACTGTGTCGATGTGCCCCAACAGCAGGATGCACCGCTCACCCGAGCCCGCCTCGCCTACGGCATTGCCGGCCGCGTCCAGCCGCGCGGCCAGCCCCATCTCAGCCATTGCGTCAACGCAAGCTTGGGCAACGGCGCCCTCCTGACACGATGGGCTCGGTATCCGAACGAGATCTTCCAGCAGCCGGACCGCTTGATCATCCGTTGGAGCGCTGTTCACCTTCATTGCGCCCGAGTCAGCACGCGCTCGATGGCATCACACACTGTAGCCAGTTCCTCATCAGTGATGACAAGCGGCGGCAGCAGCCTCAGCACGGTGCTCCCGGCAGGCAACGCCATCACGCCCTCGTCCGCCAGAGCCTTCAGATAGGGAGTGACACGCCCGCGCAACTCGATGCCGATCATCAAGCCGAGCCCCCTCACATCGCGGATGCACCGCGCGTCCAGGCTACGCAGCCTCTGCAGAGCCCAGTTGCCCTTGCGCTCGGCCTGGGCCGGCAGATCGTGCTCCTGGATAAACTGTATAGCAGCCAGGGCGGCTGCGCAGGCCAGGGGATTTCCTCCGAACGTCGTGCCGTGCACGCCGGGGCTGACGTTTTGGATCGAGTCCCCCAGCAGCAGCGCTCCCATGGGAACGCCACCCGCGATCCCTTTGGCCACCGCCATGAGATCCGGGTGCAGCCCGTGGTGCTCGCAAGCGAACATCCGGCCCGTGCGCCCAAAGCCAGTCTGGACTTCGTCGATGATCAGGAGCGCGCCCCTATCATGGCAGAGGGCCTCCGCACCACGCAAATACTCGCCATCCCCCGGGTTGACGCCGCCTTCCCCCTGAACCACCTCGAGAATCACCGCGGCAGTCTCTTCTGTGACGGCATCCCTCAGCTGGTCCAGGTTGCCGTACGGAACATGCTGCACGCCGGGGAGCAGGGGCTCGAACGGTTTCCGGTAATGTGGATCCCAGGTTGCAGAAAGCGCACCCATGGTGCGCCCGTGAAACCCGCGCTGTGTGGCCACAATGCCCGGTCTGCCGGTGCTGAGCCTGGCGAGCTTGAGCGCCCCCTCCACGGCTTCTGTGCCGGAGTTGACTAGCATGGCCCGCATCAGTCCGGCAGGGCTGATGGAGACGAGCTTTTCCAGGAGTTGCGCGCGCACATCGTTGTAAAAGATCTCCGGGCAGGTGATCAGCGTTTGCGCCTGACGGCAGATGGCCTCGACCACAGCGGGGTTGCAGTGGCCGACGATCGCCACTCCATGTCCCGCCACGCAATCGATATACTCTGTGCCGGCGTCATCCCATATCCGCGCCCCTTCTCCGCGCACGATCGTGATGCCGCGCTTGGAATAGCAGCCACTGGTATAGCGTTGTTCCAGTTCCATGGTGTTCATTATGCAGGCCTCCCTTGGTTATGCTGGCCCAATCACGGTCCCCCGGCCACCGATCGCCGCTGTCACAGGGGCGTCGATGCGCGCATCGCCAAAGACGACCCGACCAATGCCGTCCTCGAGCGCCTCTAGCGCGCCCAGGACCTTGATGCGCATTCGTCCTTCGGCGTGGGCCATCATCTCATCGGCCCTAAAGGGCGAGATGTGAGGGATGAGGGTACTTTCGTCAGGATAGTCTCGTAGTAAACCGGGGACGTTCGAGAGAATGATGAGTTGCTCCGCTTCCAGTGCCGCCGCGATACGGGCCGCGGCACGGTCTCCATCGACGTTTATCGCCTCTCCCTCGGTGCTGATCCCGGGTGGCGACACCACGGGCAGGTAGCCATGCTCCAGCAACAGCCGGAGAAGCCCGACATTGACGCGATCCACCGTGCCGGTATAGTCGTCCCGCACCACCATTCGGCGTCCCCGCTGCATAATCTTGAGTGCGTCCTTGCGTTTGCCCTCAAGCAGGCGGCCGTCGATCCCCGATAGCCCGACAGCGTTGACACCCAGTGCCTGCAGCCGCTCAACGATGCCTTTGTTCACCTCGCCGCAGTAGACCATCTCAAAGATGCGCAGCGTCTCACGGTCTGTCCGCCGGCTCGTGAATCCCGATACGGAGGTGATGAACTCCGGAGGATGCCCGAGTGCCGATGCCACCTCATTCGTGCGCGCCGATCCCCCATGCACCAGAACCATTTGAGTACCATTCTGCACCAGATGAGCCACATCTGCGCAGACGGCCCCCAAATCGATTCCCTCGCTCCCTCCAACCTTGACGACGATCATACCCTAACCCCCTCGCTCAGATCGGGTGCAGGCCGGGAAAGCCAAGCCCGAGCGTCTCATCCCAGCCGTACATGATGTTCATGCACTGAACAGCGGTCCCTGCGGCGCCCTTCATGAGGTTATCGATTGCAGCGATGGCCACGATCCGCCCGGTGTCCGCGTCATAGTCAAAGCCGACCTCAGCATAGTTGCTGCCCGCGAGAATCTTGGGCTCAGGATAGCGGTAGTTGCCCTGCTTCTCGCGTACGATTCGCACAAACGGCTCCTCGCCGTAGCTCTGTCGGTAGGTCTTCCAGAGGCCCATAACGTCGAGCCCCTCTCGCTGCTTTGGCGCCACGAACAGATGCGCCGTGGCCAGCACGCCCCGGACCAGTTCCACCGAAGTGACGGACATGTGCACCGGAACGCTCGCACCGGTCCCCTCAAGGACCTGCATGACTTCGGCCGTGTGCCTGTGTCCAGTAGGCGCATACGAGCGCACGACATGGCTCCGATCGGGATGGTGTGAGGACGAGCCGGCTGTCGCTCCGCCCTCGGACGATCCCGCCTTGACCTCGACGATCACGCCACGCTCCGTATCGGCCAGTCCGCTCGAAAAAAGCGGCCACACCGCGAGATTCGTCGCGGTGGCGTTGCACCCTACCCCGCTGACGTATCTCGCCCCGGAGATCTGGCTCCGGTTGACCTCAGGCAGGCCGTACACAAACCGCGCCAGCCAATCCGGCGCCGGGTGCTCCGCGCCATACCACCGCACATAGGCGGCCGGGCTACGGAGTCGGAAATCAGCCGAGAGATCAACGATCCGATCCGCCAACCCTGCCAGATGATCCACCCTCCGCGCCGCCTCGCCGTGAGGCAACGCGATAAACAGCAGATCGCAGGGCTCCAGCGACTCCAGCGGCGAGAACTTGAGGCGCGTACAACTTCGCAGGTTCGGGTGCCTCGAATGCACGAACCGTCCCGCTGCGCTCTCTGACGTAACC
>Ga0123332_1003310_pt1 | contig 14758 bp, 9 predicted proteins | sample BioC12SIPDNA_4_FD_89958 | JGI IMG/M metagenome (GOLD analysis project Ga0123332, IMG submission 89958) | Anaerobic biogas reactor microbial communites from Washington, USA - Biogas_R2_A C12 SIP DNA | ecosystem: Engineered > Bioreactor > Anaerobic > Unclassified | place: Washington, USA...
ACACGGTGGTATTCCAGCACGCGTGTCGCGCTGCGGAGCAGCACCGGCGAGATCACGGGCATCGTCGGAATCGAGCATGACATCACCGAGAGACGCGAACTGGAGGCCCAGTTCCTCCAATCCCAGAAGATGGAGGCCGTTGGGCGGCTGGCCGGCGGAGTCGCGCACGACTTTAACAACATGCTCACAGTCATACTCGGCCACACGGAGCTGGCTCTCGCATCGATCGACGAGAGCGAACCTCTGCACGCCGATCTCTCCGAAGTCCGCAAGGCGGCAGAACGCTCCGCGGCCCTCACGCGGCAGCTTTTGGCCTTTGCACGGCGTCAGACCGTTGCACCCAGGCCTCTCAGCCTGACAGATACTGTCGAGGGTATGCTGAAAATGCTGCGCAGGCTGATTGGCGAGGAGATCAACCTGCGCTGGTACCCCACCGCCCAATCCTGGCTGATCAAGATCGACCCGGCCCAGGTTGACCAAATCCTGGCGAACCTGTGCGTAAATGCTCGGGATGCCATCAGCGGATTCGGCGAGGTGACGATCGAGACGGCCAACGTCGTGATCGATGAGGAGTACTGCGCCTCCCATCCAGAGGCTGTTCCGGGAGAGTACGTCATGCTCGCTGTGAGCGATACAGGCAGTGGCATGGATCGTGAGACGCTCAGCCACATCTTTGAGCCATTCTACACCACCAAGAACCCGGGTGAGGGCACAGGGCTGGGACTTCCCACCGTTTACGGGATCGCCAAGCAGAACCAGGGCTTTGTGAACGTCTACAGTGAGCCTGGCCAGGGCTCTACCTTTAGGATCTACCTGCCCCGATACGTCGGCGAAGGTGATGCTCTGAGCCAGGCCGACGGACAATCCATACCCGCAGGCAGGGGAGAGACGATCCTGCTCGTGGAGGACGAGGCCGCGATCCTCATGTTGGGTACCAAGATGCTGCAGGAGCTTGGCTACCGTGTGCTCGCCGCCGGCTCACCCGCAGAGGCCATGCGGCTGGCAGAGAAAGAGAACGGCGGGATCCCCCTCCTGGTCACCGACTTGGTGATGCCAGAGATGAACGGCAGACAACTCGCTGAGGCTCTGCGGGCCGCGCATCCGGCCATGAGGACGGTCTACATGTCTGGCTACACGGCGAATGTCATTGCCCACCACGGGGTCGTAGATGAGGGCGTGTACTTTCTACAAAAGCCCTTCTCACGCCGGGATCTGGCCGCAAAGGTGCGCGCGGCTCTGGACGGCCGGTGAACCGCGCCGGCTATCTCGGAACTCGAGTCTCAGAGATCGGCGCACCACACCAGTGGGTGCACCGTGTCATCGGCCCCGCCCGGGTAGCGTCAGGCGCTCAGGATGCTGGCGGCGCGATGTAGGCCACACGAAGGTCCTGTACGTTTGTGTTCAGGATCCCCGTTTCAATCGAATCGCCCAGCGCGCTCAGGAGAGCGGCCGTGTTGTGCTTGCGTATCTCCTCCGCGACATCCATACCCTTCTTCACCGCCCGGCCGTAGGTCTCGCCATCCACGATTCCCCCGGCGTAGGGTGTCGGACCGTCGGATCCGTCCGAATCGGCCGAGCCCACCACGATCCGCTGGCTCCCAGCGATCCGAATGGATGCGCTGGCCACGAACTCGGCGTTCCTGCCGCCCAGCCCCGGGTTCGGGCCCGTGTTCACCACGCACTCACCGCCAAACACTAGAGCGCAGGGCGCCGGCAGCGGGCGGCCATGGCGTTCAACCTCGTGGGCGATCTGCCCCAGCGCATCGCCCAGCATGCTCGATTCGAGGTTGCTCAGCGAGATCGCCAGCACGCCGCAGTTCAGGCCCATCTCACGGGCGCGACGCTCTGCGGCATCGATCATGTACTCGGGCCCCATCACCCGGATGCGAAAGTGCGGCTTGTCGTACCACTCCTCAGCGCGCAGATGCCCGTAGGCCGGGTCCCTCTTCAGCAGGTGTTGCCTCACGGATTCGGGAATCTCATCCCAACATCCATACTCCTTGAGCACCAGGATCGCTCGTTCGTACTCGTCCGCGACTCCAGGAGGAGAAGGCAGCATGGCCAGGCTGTCCGCTGCACGCTCTGCCGTAGAGAGCTGAATCAGCATGGCATCTCCCGCGTGCCGGCTGTGCTTGAGCCGCAGCGTGGTCAGCAGCGTTCGAACCGCGTTGGCGGCCTCGATCGGTGCACCATGCTCCAGGTAGAACACCCGTGTGACTTCCTGGATGTCGTGCAGCGTTAGCCCGGGTGCGGGGAGTGTGATGAGGGCGGTGCCCCCACCGGACTCGCACTCAAAGATGATATCCCCACGCCTCGCCCGACGCATCACGTCAACGATCTGCTGAGCCCCGCTCACCGAGTCCTCATCGGGTTCGGGATGCCCCGCCAGCGTGACGTCCGCATGCCTCAGGACGATCGTATCTCCCTTTTTTGCGTTCACATGGCCGGCGGTGATCAGGTCACCGAGCACATCCTCCAGAGCCCGCGCCTCCCGTTGCGCGGCCTTTCCGCCGCCAGTGAGATAGATATGTCCGAGCCTGTCCAAGTCGATCCTGATCGGCCCGGGCGGGAAAGGGCGCGGGCGCGACGGATCGACGGCACCGATTGGGCCCAGAGGAAAGTCCTCCGATCCGATGACGAGTTGGCCATGTTCGATTCGAACCGCCTTGCGCACGTTGTCGTATGGATCTCCAGCACGCATTCCCGTCTCGAGGATATCCAGCACCGCGCGCCGGCCCTCGACGTTTCGGTGAGACAACAGCTGGCCATAGTTGCGAAAAAGGCTCATCCAGGCCACCCTCCTACCGAATTGATGCCGCCCCCCACCCCGCTTGATCGCCTCCACGCAGAGGCTCTCACCAACGCGGCCGACCCCAGGAAATGGGCCTCCACAAGGTCTGTGCTTGCCCTCGCTCGTTCAGAGTCTCTAGCCAGCAAGGCACATCCGCGCCTCGCGCGCGGTCGACGGCCCCCCGCATGTGCCCTGCTCCAGGCTATGACTCTGCTCCCACGTAGATGACCCGTAGGTCCTGGACGTTGGTCTTCAGGATGCCCGTATCAAACGCATCTCCCAGTGAGCAGAGCAGACCGCAGGTATCGTGCGCCCGCAACGCCTCGCCGACATCCAGCCCCGCATCCGTCGCCCGCTCAACGGTGTATCCGTCCACGATGCCGCCGGCGTAGCAGGTGGGCCCGTCGCTGCCGTCGGAATCGGACGATCCGATCACGATTCGCCGGTTCCCGGCGATCCGAAGCGATGCGCCAACCACAAACTCCGAGTTCCGTCCTCCCTGTCCAGCGCCGGGCCCGGCGTTGACCACGAGTTCTCCGCCGAGCATGAACGCACAGGGAGCCTGGAACGGGCGCCCATAGCGCGCCACCTCGTTGCCGATATGTCCCATCGCATCGCCCACGACGCGCGCTTCGAGGTTGCTCATGGAGGATGCCAAAACGGTGCCCTGGAGGCCGAGGGCGCGCGCCCGCAACTCCGCTGCCTCCAGCATGTACTCTGGACCCATCACCCGAATACGAAAGTGCGGCTTGTCGTACCACTCCTCCTGTCGCAGCGTCCCATAGGCCGGGTCCTTGCGCAACAGGTGCTGCCGGACCGCTTCGGGTATCTCATCCCAGCAACCATACTCCTTGAGTAGGTAAATGGCGTGTTCGTACTCGTCCGACACACTCCGGGGCTTGAGGAGCACCTCCGGCGTCTCGGGCGGGCGCTCATCGGTGGAGAGCATGATCAGAGTGGCGTCGCCGACAAAGCGACTGTGCTTTTGCCGCAGCGTGGTGATCAGGAACCGAACAGCGTTGGCCACCGGCATCGGAGCGCCATGCTCGAGATATAGGATTCTGTTGGTATCCTGGACGTCCTGTAATGTCAGGCCCGGCGCGGGCAACGTCATCAGAGCCGTGCCGCCCCCGGATTCCGACATGATGACGATATCGCCTGGCTGTGCCTTCTGCTCGATCTCCACGATTCGCCGGGCGCCCGCTACGCTGTCCTCATCCGGATTGGGGTGCCCCGCAAGCGTCACCGTCGCGCGCTTGAGGGCCACCCTGTCACCCTTCTTGGCGTTCACATGCCCCTCGCAAATGAGATCGCCCAGAATATCTTCCACGGCCTCGGCCTGACGCTGGGCCGCCTTGCCTCCGCCCACCAGATAAATGTGGCCGATGCGATCCAGATCAAAGGCGAGCGGTGCGGGCGGAAACGGCCGCGGATACGCCGCACTACAGCGAGTCATCGGCCCCAGCGGAAACTCGTCGGACCCGATGAGAAGCTTGCCATTCTCGATGCGCAGCGCCTTTTTCACGTTCTCGTACGGATCGCCTGAAGCCAAACCGGCCTCGAGGATATCCAGCACGATCTGCCGGCCCTCGATATTGCCGTGTGATAGCAGTTGCTCTCGGTTTCGAAAGATCCCCATGGGCGTCACCCTCAGTTTGATGATCGATGCGAGCGGACACGCAGTGCCATGCTGACCTGAAAGACGTCCGGCCGGTCAGGCGGACCGCCGCACAAGTCTCCCGGCGCAGAGACACGATCGCAGCCCGATCGTGCCCACGGCTGCGAACGCCGGCGTGGGACACGTGAGCGGTGCCACTATACAACGGTAGCGCATCGTGCTGCAAGCACTTTCGGTATCACCCGAGCAGAGCGACTCCTTCGTCCGGGGGAACCGTGAGACGCCCCAAGCGCCCTTGACGCTCACTGCTTCCTCGCCTATATTGCGCCAAGCTATGAACCTCGAGAGTACCCAACAGGAGTGGACCTATGGCCAAACCAACCAAACACGCGCCGGCAATCTGTGTCGGCACGGGCATCGTGATGGCCGCGGGAGCCGTCGCGGGCCTCGTTACGAAGGAGCCGCTGTGGGCCGTCGCCGGGCTGCTGCCCATAACGATCTACGAGGCTTACCGCACCGAAGGCGAGACGACACGCTGGGCATCTTGGGTTCTGCTGGTAGCCCTAATCCTTGAGGCGCTTCTGCTTGTTCTGGACGTCAATCTGGATCTCGCCCAGCTACTGGGACGAGAGAGCGAGGTGGTCGCTGGGTATACGGTCCCCCTCGGGCCCGTGACGCTGGTTGGGCCGGTGGTGATGGCCGTGACAGCGATCATTCTCATCGTGCGGACGCGCGGCCGCTACACCCGGTGGCTGGCGGCTGGCATTGTGATCGGGTCCGGCGTGCTGATCTATATCCTGGATCCATCGATCATCGGCCAGTGGCTGGGCGTCGTTCTGGACGCTGGCCTCCCCGAACTCCAGTAATACACTGCCGCTAACGGCGCCCACGGCCGCGCTCGTGACGACTGTGGGCGCCTTGTTGCGTCATCGAGCGAAAGACCGATAATCGAACACATTCAGTTCAATCCAATCCACCAAAGGGAGAGGCTCAGTGGGGATCAAGAACCTGTTCGGGAAGGATATGGTGCGTCTCTGGACGCGCGATCTGATGGTAACCGCGATTGCCATCTTCCTCATGCGCTTTGGCGAGGGGATGCTTGGCGGAGCGCGCATGAACTTTTTCGTCAACACCCTTGGCCTGTCTGACGGCCAGGTCCTGTCCCTCGAGGGAATTCGCGAGATACCGGGGCTGATACTGATCCTCCTCGCCGCCCTGACCATGCGCATGCCGCTGTCGTACCGAGCCGCGACATCGGCGCTGATCCTCGGCGCGGGCTATATGCTGCAGGCCACCGTTCACTCCTATGCGGGCCTCATCGCCGTCGCGCTCGCAGCCAGCTTTGGCCTGCATCTGTTCCAGCCCGTCAGCCCTGCCCTGGGTTTGGCCCTGGCAACCGATAGAACCCGCGGCCGGGTTCTCGGCTTGCTGGCGTCTGTCGGTTCATTGGCGGGGATCGTCGGAGTGGGCGCGCTGACTCTCACCTCCAACCTCGTGCGAGACATGTCATTGCGTTGGTACTATGTCATTGGCGGCGCACTGATCATTGTATCGGCGCTGGTGTTCTGGCGGCTTTCACCCACACTCGGCGCTACAGAGCTCGCCCAACCCCGCATCGTTCTGAAGAAGCGGTACTGGCGGTACTACCTACTCACCTTCTTCGAGGGCTCCCGCAAGGAGATTCTGGGCAGCTTCTGTACCCTCGTCCTGGTGAACTACTTTGGTTGGCAGATCTGGCAGACCTCCGGATTGCTCATGGGTGCTTCGGTGTTGTCCTTCGTCTTGGCCCCCTATCTAGGCGCTCTGGTAGATCGCTATGGCAGCAAGAACGCCCTGATCGTCGGCTACTCGATCTGCTGCCTGGGCGCGGTGGTGTACGCCACTGTGCCCAACGCCGGGATACTGGCCGGCGCGTACATCGTCCTGCGTCTTGCTCTGATTCTCAACCTCGGACTGAGTGTCTACGCCCACGAGGAAGCCCCCGCTGAGGAGCTGAACCCAACCCTGGCGGCAGGCGTGAGTGTCAACCACATCAGCTCGGTTGCTATGCCCTTTATCTTTAGCGCTATGCTGCCTGTTATCGGTTATACCGGTGTATATTGGTTTGCCGCGGCGATCATTTTGATCTCCATCGCCTTTGTGGCCAGGATGTTGCCCTCCTCAGTCCGAAAGCCGGTCCCGTCACCTGCGGCAGCCGACTAGATGAGTCCAGGACAGCAAGGAGGCGGCATCCGCCCATACGGATGCCGCCTCCCTGTCTGCAACGGCCCTCATGCCATGTTACTTTAGCTTTGTACCGCACTCGGGACAGAACTTGGCGGAACCTGCCTGGGCCCCGCACTTGGGGCATACGCCCGGTTGAACGCGCTCGATCTTGGTGCCACACTCCGGGCAGAACTTGGCGCCATTTGTCTCGTGGCCGCAGGCGGGACAGGGGTCCTGAGCCAACGGCACCATCGCCGTGCCACACTCTGGACAGAACTTTGTTCCGGCGGGTGCCACCGTGCCGTCCTTGGGGCAGCGCACCGTCCCGGCGGTGCGAGCTCCTTCCGCCGCCTGCGTCGCGCGCTTTACCACCTCGCCGAGACCCAGAGCACTGGCAAATCCCTTGATCATCGCGCCCGCCTGCTCGGCCTCCGCCTCGGCGATCTCCTGCCTTCGGGGGCTATCCTCGGTACAGTAGCCACTCTGCTCGTCCCAACAGGACAGGCACACGATGCGCATGCAGGTGGGGCACTCTCGAAAGCGATCCTTCACCTGGCCCCAGGCCTTCTCCATCTGCTCCGCTGAAAGGTCATAGCTATAGCGCGGATCCTCTCCCTCAACGCTATCCGCAATCGCGTCTCCAAGGATCGGTATGCGCCGCAGCAGCCCCCCGGCAGCCTGACGCCCTACGTCCTTGGCGATCGTATCGACGACGGTCGGCTGACTGCGGTATTCGCGATCGCACGTCTCGCAGTAGAAAACCGCATAGGGACCGATGCCGTCGTTGCGGATATCGTACCGCGGCATTCTGCTGGGTTCGCTCATGTTCTCATCCTCCGGGGCATGGTGACACTACTCCGGCTCCAGAATAGGACGGATTGGGCAGGCGTGTCAACAGGCGGTGAGGACTTGGAAGGCAGAGAGCGTTCCGGGCGTGCGCCCAGCGAGCGCTTCGCCCCTGTACCCTTCAGCGGAGGAGCGCCAGGCAGTGCGTACGTCGATCTGACGCACAACCGCTGGCAAGGGTTCTTTGACAGAGGTTCCCCACAGCCGTAAAATAAACGGTCGCTGCCCGTGCTCACTCGAACGCCGAGCAGGCCCATCTCACCGGCCGAAAGGATCCGATGCGCCAAGAACGAACTGACCGCCGAAACGTCGCCATCATTGCACACGTAGATCACGGCAAGACCACTCTGGTGGATGGCCTGCTGAGGCAAGCGCACTCGTTCCGCGAGAACCAGCAGGTGGCAGAGCGTGTCATGGACTCGAACGCTCTGGAGCGCGAGAGGGGAATCACCATTCTGGCCAAGAACACGGCCATCTCCATCTGGGATCCCCTGGCGGATCAGATTGTCAAGATCAACATCGTTGACACGCCCGGACATGCCGATTTCGGGGGCGAAGTCGAGCGAGTGCTGAATATGGTGGATGGCGTGCTCCTCCTGGTGGATGCCGCCGAGGGCCCCATGCCACAGACGCGATTCGTCCTCAAGAAGGCCCTGGCGATGAATCATCGTGTCATCGTGGTCATCAACAAAGTGGACCGGCAGGGGGCCGACCCTGATGACACGCTCAACCGGACCTTTGATCTGTTCATCGAACTGGGCGCCTCCGACGAGCAGGCCGATTTCTCCGTCGTGTACACCAATGCAGTCACGGGGCAGGCGGGCCTTACCCCTCATCTCGGGCCCAATCTCGATGCCCTCTTTGAGGCGATCCTGCGTCACATACCCGGGCCTGTGGTGGATCCCGATGCGCCGCTGCAGATGCTCGTCACCACGCTGGACTATGATGAGCACCGCGGCGTAAGCGCCAGCGGACGCATCACCAGCGGACGCATTCGCGCGGGCCAGGACCTGGCCCGCATTACGCGCTCCGGTTCGGTGGTTCCGGAGCGAGCGCGGTATCTGCAGGTCTACGAGGCCTTGCGCCGTATCGATGTGGAAGAGGTGCAAGCAGGCGAAATCGCCATGGTGATGGGGCTGGAGGACGTGGCGATCGGTGAGACGCTGGCCGATCCAGAAAACCCGGTTGCGCTGCCCCTGATCCAAGTAGAAGAGCCCACGGTGCGGATGTCGTTCACCGTCAACACGTCGCCCCTTGCGGGTACCGAGGGTCGCTGGAGCACCTCACGGCAACTTCGCGCGCGCCTGTTTGAGGAACTGCGTCACGATGTCGCCTTGCGGGTGAACGAAACATCGTCAGCGGATACCTTTGAGGTCTCGGGCCGCGGCGAGCTGCATCTCGCGATACTGATCGAGACCATGCGCCGCGAAGGCTACGAGTTCCAAGTGTCCCGCCCGACGGTGCTCATGCATCAGGACGAGACGGGTCAGTGGCTGGAGCCCTTTGAGGAAGTGCAGATCGAGACCAGTCCCGAAACGGTGGGAGCCGTGGTCGAGATGCTCGGCGTGCGCCGCGGCCAGCTTCTCAACATGGAGGCGCGAGGCGATGGCAGCGTCCATCTGAGCTATCTCGTGCCCACACGCGGGCTTCTTGGTTTCCGCTACCAGTTCCTGACGTCAACCCGTGGAATGGGTGTCATCAACGCGCTGTTCCACGCGTTTCTACCGGTGACCGGAGCCATTCCCGTTCGGACGAGCGGCTCGCTCGTGGCCTCTGAGGCCGGAACGGCCACCAGCTTTGGCATCAAGAACGCGGAAGATCGAGGTACGCTGTTCATCTCCCCGGGGGTGGCGGTCTATGAGGGGATGGTCGTGGGCGAGAACTCGCGACCGGTTGACGTGGCTGTGAACATCGCCAAACGCAAGCACCTCACCAACATGCGCGAGTCGACGCGGGATATCGAAGTACGCCTCAAGGCACCCCGTGACATGAGCCTCGATGAAGCCATCGAGTACCTTGGTGACGACGAGTTGCTGGAGGTGACCCCGCAGAGCCTGCGTATCCGCAAAGCCGTTCTCGATACCCACGAACGCGGCAAACAGCAGAAGCGCGCCAAGATGTCCGCCGCCTGAGCCGGCTCACCACACACAGCGGGGGGGGGGGTGGCCAGGGCCACCCCCCCCCCCCGCTTATCTAGCCCTGCGCACTATCGAGGGTGTAACCGGCTAGAGCGTGACCTGAACGCTGGTGGCTCCCGAATCCGCGGCGATCAACACGCCGAGTGAATCCTGCTCAACCTGGCCCCCGCTCACGTCGCGCACCGTCGCGATACCCCGGAGCTGCACTCGCCAGGGGCGGACGGCGCCCTGAACGGCCACCGTGATGCACCCGTTCGATCGGCGCGCTGTGGCCTTGATGGCGACCTCTCCGCTGACCATGGGCACCACGGTCGTGGCGGTCTCGCCCTCAGCCAGCTCAAACAACTGCAGCGTCACCCCATCGGCATAGTCATAGTCGGGACGCTCCTTACACCGCCCGATGGGAATCAGGCTGCCTGGGCGCACCATCAACGGCAGGCTGAGAAAGCTGTGCTCCTCCCGCACCCAGCGGCCCCCTTCGACTACACGACCGTCGAGCAGGTTCGTCCAGCGACCCTCCGGCACGTAATAGTCCACTGCATTGTCCGAGCTCAGGACCGGTGCCACCAACAACGCGTCGCCCAACATGTACTGCCTGTCGAGCGTATCGCAGCCACGATCCTCGGGGAACGCTACCGGCATGGCACGCATCATGGGCACCCCTTCCCGGTGCGTCCGCGCAGCCTCAGCGTACAGATACGGCATCAGCCTGTTCTTGAGCCTGGCAAAGTGCCGCAGCACGGCCACAGCTTCATCATCATAGAGCCAGGGCACCCGGTAGGACTCGCTTCCGTGCAGCCTGCTGTGTGTCGATAGAAGGCCAAAGGCACACCAGCGCTTGTACACGTCTGCAGACGCCGTCATCTCAAACCCGCCAATATCGTGGCTCCAGAACCCAAAGCCACAGGTGGTCAGAGACAGGCCGCCTCGCAGGCTCTCGGCCATGGACTCAAAGGTGGCCGAGCAGTCACCTCCCCAGTGGACCGGGTATTGCTGGCCGCCGGCCGTGGCCGAGCGTGCAAAGACGACGGCATCGCCCTCGCCTCGATGACACTCAAGAAGCTCGAAAACGGCCTGGTTGTAGAGATGGGTGTAGTAGTTGTGCATCTTGAGCGGGTCGGAACCATCGTGATAGACCACATCCGTCGGGATCCGCTCGCCGAAATCCGTCTTGAAGCAATCCACGCCCATCTCGAGCAGCGCCTCAAGTTGCTGGCAGTACCACGCTGTCGCCTCCGGATTGGTGAAATCCACGAGACCCATGCCGGCCTGCCAGCGGTCCCACTGCCAGACTGAACCATCGGGCCGCCTGAGCAGAAACCCTTTGCTCATTCCTTCATCAAAGAGTGGCGAACGCTGTGCGATGTAGGGGTTGATCCAGACGCAGACGCGCAATCCCCTTTCCTTGAGCCGACGCAGCATCCCTCTTGGGTCCGGAAACACCCGGCTATCCCAGGCAAAGTCGCACCAGTTGAACTCCCGCATCCAAAAGCAGTCAAAGTGGAATACCGAGAGCGGGATACCACGCTCTTCCATGCCCTGCACGAACTGATTCACCGTCGCTTCGTCATAGTCGGTCGTAAAAGAGGTGCTCAGCCACAGCCCAAATGACCAGGCGGGCGGCAGAGCGGGCCGTCCCGTCAGTGCGGTGTAGCGAGAGATGATCTCCAGCGGCGTTGGTCCGTAGATCAGGTAGTACTCCAGCCGCTCGCCAGGAACGCTAAACTGAACCCGCTCGACCTTTTCCGAGCCGACCTCCAGCGAAACCCGCTCCGGGTGATTGATAAAGACGCCGTACCCCTTGTTCGTGAGATAGAAGGGGATGTTCTTGTAAGCCTGCTCGCTGGCCGTGCCACCATCCGCGTTCCAGATGTCCACCACCTGGCCATTCTTTACAAAGGGGGTGAACCGCTCTCCGAGGCCGTAGACATACTCTCCCACCCCAAGGTTCAGCTGTTCGTGGACATAGCGCTCACCTCCGTCGGTATCGATCACGCCGGCGGCGCGCCAGCCGCTGCCCGTCAAAGGCCGATCATTAGCCAGGAAATCGACCTTCCAGACGGGCCCCTTGTCGATGCGGACGGTGAGATCTCCGGTCGTCAGTGTAGCCGCCTCGGGGCCGTTGAACAGGGACACTTCGGGAGACCCTTCATACCCCAGATCAAAGAAGGGCGGCCGGTTCACCATCCCTTTGTGATGGTAGATCTCCACACGGATCACGTTCTCAGCGGGGGAAGAATAGCGTGCTGTCAGCATGCCAATGTCGGTGGTATCGCGCCGGTGCGCGACGTGCTTGAATGGCCCGTAGGCAATGAGCGACTCGCCCTCCAGATCGACCTCGTGGACATGTTGCGCAAACTGGGCGGTCACATCGGATCGCATCAGCCAGTATCCGTCCGTGAACTTCATCGGTCACCTCCACGACCATTGTACCGGTGCCCAGGCCAGGCACAAGCGCATTCTACCATAGGGGCACATAAGGAGACATCCCCACCCGACACAACAAGAGGGGCGCTCTCCATCGAGCGCCCCTCGGCTTTCTGCGAACGGTTCTGCTACTCTACGCGCTCCAGGATTCGGACGCCCTGCCCTTCGATGACCAATAACCCATCGACAACTGTCTCCGAGATCAGCTCCCGGTAGCGCGCATCCAACACGACCTGCTCCGGCGCGTTGTTGTGGTTCAGCACAAAGATCAGATCATGCCCGCCACCGGCCCTGCGGGTGATCTCCACATCGGCATCCGTCACGAGGGGAGGAGTCACCCGATGTTGAGAGACAAGCCACCGGACCATCTGTCGGTAGAAGCTCTCGTCCGGCTCGCACCCCAGGTACATCGCCAGGCCCTGGCCGTACCGGTTGAGACTGATCGCCGTCTCTCCGTTTGCAAAGCAAGCGATGCTCTCGGCCTCGCTTGCCTCCAGTTCGTCAAAGAGGCCCACGTTGGTGAAGCGCATGCGCGCTCCAAAGGGAGCCGTCTTTTGCATCGTCACGGACATTTCGGGAAGCGTCGTACGTCCGAGCCGGTAAGGCGCGCGCTTTGCGGTCACGCCAAAGACCTTCGCCAAGCCTCCGCAGGGCGGCAGTTGGCTGAAGAAGACGTTGTTCCAGTTCTTGAGCCCTGCCTTGGGCCCGAGCAGTGCCCAGCCGCCCTCGCGGACGAAAGCCTCCAGGTTGGCCGAGATTCCATCGTCGATCAGATAGAGATTCGGAATCAGCACGACCTGATATCGGGAAAGGTCGCCTCGGGGATCAATGATATCCACAGGGACCTTCTCGCGGTAGAGCGCCTGATACCAGCGCAGCACGCGCCCCTGGTCCGACACATCGACGTCGTCCAGCATGGACCGCAGGCCAGTCGCGGCGGTTTGATTCCATGCCCATCCGATCTCGTCCGAATACAGAATGGCCGCCGTCGTCACAAAGTGGGTGGCATCGATGATCGGCGCCAGACGCTGTATCTCGCCAAAGACCTCAGCGGTCTCATCGTACGTGGCATCCTTGCGAGCTTGATGATCGAGCATGTCAGTCCACTCCTGATTCGGCGCCAAATAGCGGGGTGCGCCATCTGAAGGGGCTCAAGCCTATGGCGCCGTGAGCGATCGGCTGGTAGGAACGCATCCGCGTCCCGCCCCCCTCCAGCACCGCAAACCGGCCGTCCTCCCGGATTCCGCGAAGATAGTCCGCGCACATCGAGGCCGCGACGCCAGAGACGTGGGAGCTCCAGGCGGGAAAATCCAGCGACTCGGAGAGCTTGCGCCAGTCCACGACGCAGGGGAACCACACCGATCCTCTATACAGGGCAAAATCGGCCCGGCCCAGGTCACCGGCGAGTCCTGCCGCAAAGTTGGTCGAGATCCACTGGTCGACGACGCTCGTTCTCAGGAGGTCAGCCTGCAGCCGAGTGTAGTCGGCCCACGAATCGGAAAAGTAGCGGTAGTAATCCAGCACGTGGCTGGGGTTCAACCCCTCGCCCGCGGTGCCCCGCTGAGGGAGCACCATCTGATCCCAGTCGGTGTACTCCTGGCTCCAGAACACCGTGCCCCACGCTTCGTTGAGGGCGTCCAGCGAAGCATAGCGTCCCTTGAGCCACGCGATGAAACCCTGGCGGCAGGAATCGCAGTAGCACCGCGCCTGCCCTAGAGCGTACACGTTGGCCAGTTCGTTATCGATCTGCCAACCGATGACGTTGGGGTTCTTGCCATAGTGCTCTGCCATGGCCGTCACGATCTTGCGCGTGTACTCATGGTATACGGGCACACTGGCGCAATACGTCCGCCGGGCTCCAAAACGCCGCGCCGTCAACCCGTTAGCGTCTACCGGCAGGATCTCCGGGTGTTTGTGTATCAGCCATGCCGGAGGAGTCGCGGTCGGCGTACACATGATCGTCTTTACGCCGGCATCGGCGAGTACCGCGATGGCATCATCCAGCCACGCAAAGTCGTACTGCCCTTCGCGTGGCTCAAAGCGACTCCAGGCAAACTCTCCCACGCGAGCCGCCTCGATGTGAGCTTCGTGCATTAGCCGGGCATCGATCGGCCAGCGCTCCTTGGGCCAGTGTTCGGGGTAATATGCGATTCCCAGAAACATGCGCCTGCCCTCCCTTCGTAACTAGGTACACTTACTTGCTGATGTGCGAGTCACACGCTCCACTCAACCGCCGGGTCGCGCGAGAACCCCGCTCCCGGCCTTGGGACCAATCCCGGCCGAGTATCCCACGACACGGCAGCGCTGTCAACGATATCGCTGGTTTCGTTACCTAGAGAGGACATCACGATACCTCGTCTCTCCCCTTGAGGCTGGGCAGGTCTTTCGCTATGATGATCGCAACTGCTGTACGCAGAGAGCAGGAGCTACTGCGGCGACGGTTGCGAGGGAGGCCCCGTTCTGGCCCAGGCGCAGCCTCCTCGACGATCGAAGAGGCAACCGGCTGACCACTGCGTAACGAGCGCGGGAGATTCGACAACGCCCTACAGGGGTGAGGGCCTTGAGGAAAGAGGTAGAGGCACGGTGAGCAACACGCTTGCCATAGCGATTCACGATCTGCACAAGCGGTACGGAAGAATGCCGGCTCTCGGCGGCGTCGACCTTGAGGTTTCCAGAGGTGAGCTGTTTGGCTTCCTCGGGCCCAATGGGGCCGGCAAGACCACGACGATTCGC
>Ga0123332_1003315_pt1 | contig 14750 bp, 2 predicted proteins | sample BioC12SIPDNA_4_FD_89958 | JGI IMG/M metagenome (GOLD analysis project Ga0123332, IMG submission 89958) | Anaerobic biogas reactor microbial communites from Washington, USA - Biogas_R2_A C12 SIP DNA | ecosystem: Engineered > Bioreactor > Anaerobic > Unclassified | place: Washington, USA...
AGGCGGTCAGGCCGTAGAGCCTCTGCGTCCCGGGCGGGGTGCCCGCCACGTACCAGGGCGAGCGGAAATAGGTGCGCGTGGAGATCGGGCAGGGCGAGACAAAGCCCTGCTCGGTCAGGCTCAGGTCGCGGGCGATCGCGTGGTAGCGATAGGTGGTGCTGCTCTCCACCGTCCGGCAGAGGGCGAGGCGCGGGGCGAGGTTGTCCGCCTCGCCGCGCCAGACCACCGAGCCCCCGGCGGCGACCTCGGCATGCCCGGCCACGTCGCGGCCGCGCATCTCGAGGTCATAGACGCCCTCCAGGCCCGGCGGCACGGCGATGGTCCAGCGCGAGCTGGCCACGGCGTTCCCGGTCTGCGCCAGCGTGGCGGCCTGCCACCCGGCGTGGTAGAGGTCGGCGATCTCTTCCGGCGGCAAGGCCCGCCGGTAGAAGCGCAGCTCGTCGAGCGCGCCCTCCCAGTAATACGTGGCGCCCTGCTTGCCCAGGGTGACCGGCAGGCTGTTGGCGATGGGCTTGGTCGCGCTGGTCACGGTGACCTTCTCGACCCCGTCCAGGTAGCCCTTGATGACGCCGCTGCGGCGGGCAAAGGCGTAATGGTACCAGCGCCCCGGCTGCCAGCCGCCCTCCGGCGCGAGGATGTTGGCCGTGGGCACGCCGTTGATGTAGAGGCGCACGCGGTGGTTGTTGATGACGTTGAGGTCCCGGTTGACCATCACGGCCCAGCCGGTGGTCCCATTGGCGGCCTTGGCCACCGGGGCGGCCCAGTCCTGGTTGCTCCCCGGCGCGCGCAACGCATCCAGCGAGAACCACTGGGACAGGGAGAAATCGGTGAACGTGTCGGCGGCGTCCCAGTCGCCCGTGTCCACATAGTCGTCCACGCCATCCAGGCTCAGGGCATGGCCCCCGACCTGCCCGGCGCGGCTCTTGTTGGCGGCGTCGCTGGCGCCCGCGCGCAGCACGCCGTGGTTGGCCCAGCCCGAGCCGTCGGCCACGCGATCGCCGTCGCCGAGCCAGGGCTCCTCGAAAGAGAGGGCCAGCAGCGGCCCCGAGCCGGTATAAAGCGCCCCGATATCGCTTGGCGACAGGGCCACGCCATAGACCCGGACCTCGTCGAGCATCCCGCCGAACCACTCGCCGTTGGCGGGGTAGCCGCCGATGCTCAGCGCGCTGGCGTTCGAGATGAGGCCGGAGCCGCTGAGGGTATGCACCTGCGCGCCGTTGGCGTAGGTGGTGATGACGCCCGCGTTGTAGACGATGGCGATGTGGGTCCAGCGGTTCAGGGGCGCCCGGTACCCCGTGTCGGTCCAGGTCCAGCCGGGGACGTCGTTGCGGAAGGCCCAGCGGATGTTCCCGTCGCTGAGGCAGGCCACCTCCCACAGCCCGTCGCGGGAGAGGAAGGCGCCGCGGTTGGCCGGCGTCCCGTTGGGATAGACCCAGGCGGCGATGGTGAGATAGGTGCTGGTCCCCTGCCCGGCCACCTGGGCGACCCGCACCACGTCGTTGACGCCGTCAAAGAGCGCGCCGCTGCCCGCGGGGCTCGGCTGGCCGGGGCTGGGGCAGGCGTCGGCGCTGCACGAGCCGTTGACGCCATAGCTAGAGACGTCCCGCAGCGTCAGCGCGCCGTTTTGATCGGGGGTGTCCTCGAACGGCAGGTGGAGCAGCTCTTTGGGCGCCGGCGGCTCGTTGATAAAGGCCGAGCCGGGCAGCGCGGGCACAAAGGCCACCTCCACCCCGGCCACGCCGGCCACCGGCGCGTCGGTGGAGCAGCCGGGGGCGCCGCAGGCGTCGGAGAGGACCACGAACGGCACGGCCTTGCTGCCGGCAAAGCTGCCCGTCCAGCTCGCGATGCGCGCGCCGCAGACCTCGATGACGCCGCTGACCTCGGCGGACGCGGCGGAGCTGGTCAGCGCCACCTCGCACGAGCTGCTCAGGTGGATGTCGCCCAGCCATTCGTCCGTGCGGCCGCTGGCCAGCGCGCCCGGCGCCAGGTCAAAGAGGGTGTACCACGACCCCTCGTTGCCGTGCTGGCAGGTGAGCCGCGCGCGCACGGTATCGGCCCCCGCGCCGCCGGTCAGCGCGACGCGGACCGGGGCCGGGCGGGCGCTGATGGCGCCGCCCAGCGTGAGCGTCCCCGCGCCGATCTTGTTGCCGATGGACCCGCGGTCGAGCGCCACCTTGGGCGCGCTGGCGTCCAGCACCACCGAGCTGGTGACGACCTTGCGGTGCCGGGCGAGCTGCTGGCTATCGGCCTTGACCTGTTCCGCCACGCGGTCCATGGCCTCGACCTCGATGGTCAGGCAGCCGTCGGCCTTGGCGCTGGGGATCGTGTAATCCAGCGACCAGAGCTTGTTCGCGACGGCGGCGACCTGGCCCTCGTCGCCCACCTTTTTGCCGTCCCCGTCGCGCAGGGTCACCCGCACGCCGTCCGGGGGGACGCCGCTGCCGGGGAGGTTGGTGGGGATGAACTTGTCGTGCACATAGCCGGAGAGGCGCACGGTCCAGTGCTGCTTTTTGCCCTTGGATTCCTGGGCGTTCAACTGGGCCGCCGTCTGATCCAGGGTCAGGTCCGGCGGCGAGTCGTCCACATAGACCGTGATGGGGGTCGAGAGGCCGGCCTTGCCCACGCGGTCGGTGGCGCGGGCCCACAGCGCGTATTGCCCCTCGCCCGACGGCGCGAACTGGGGGCACCAGGCGCCCGCCGGGAACCCCAGGGACTCGGCGCAGCGCTCGGCGGGGGTCCAGGCGATGGTCCCGCCGGCCTTTTGCACGCCCAGCTCCACCTTGGACACGCCCGAGGTGGCGTCTCTCGCGATCACCCCGACCCAGACGGGCCGGTTTGGCAGATAGCTCGGGTCGATGGGGAGCAGCTCGGCCGTGGGCGCGTCATTGTCCACCGTGACCTCGTGGACCTGCCGGTCCTCCACCCAGCCGGCCTGGTAGCGGTACAGCTCGTGGACCTCGGCGGGGGTGAGGGCGCGCCCATAGGCCACCACCTCGTCCAGCGCGCCGTTAAAGAACTGGCTGGCGGGGAGGCCGGCCTTGCCGCCGAGCTCCACCGCCGCGTCGCTGGTGCAGGCGCCCGTCGCGGCGAGGTCGTGGGAGGCGGCCTCGATCCCGTTCACATAGAGCCGCAGCTTGAGCCCGTCGAACGTCCCCAGGACGTGGTTCCAGTGGGCCTCGATCAGCGGCGAGCCGGCGTTCACCTTGATGTCGGTCCCGGCGCAGCCCCATTCCAGCCCGGGCTTGAGATCGTCGGACAGGTATAGGCGATAGTTGACCGTCCCGGCGCTCCATTTGCCCACCAGCTCGTGGAGCAGCCCCGCCACGGGGGTCTGGCTGGCGGCCGCGGGCATGACCCAGGCGCCCACGGAAAAGGCCGTCGGGCGCAAGGCGGCGCTATCGGCGAGCGCCACCCGGTCGTCCGCGCCGTCGAACTGGGCGGCCAGCCCCACCTGCCCGCGCACCCCCTCGCCCGTCACCGGGCAGGCCCCGGCCGCGCAGGTCCCCTGGCGGTCGGGCGCGGCGTTATCGGCGAACTGGGCGGCGCCGTGCGCCTCGTCGAGGCGCAGGTGCATCAGCGGCGCCCGCTGGTAGAGCCGCTGGACCTGCTCCGCCGTCAGGGCCATGCCCAAGACCCACAGGTCGTCGAGCTGCCCGTCCAGCACCTGGCTGGGGGCCGCCGAGCCGATCTCGGTGGTCGCCCCGACCAGCAAAAGGTCGTCCATGTCCGTGGCGGCCCCGTAGGCGCCCATGTGCCCGCCCAAGGCCCAGGGCTGGCCGTTGATGTAAAAGGTGATCGTATAGTCGGCGTTCACCACGGCGGCCACGTGGGTCCAGCGCCCCACCTGCACGCCCGCGCTGGAGGTAAAGCCGGCGCCCTGCCCATACAGGTCGAAGGTGAGGTTGCTGCCCGACAGGCCGAACCCCCAGCCGTTGTTGGAGCGGGTCCGGGCCGTGGAGACGATGCGCGCGCTCGCGGGCAGGCTGTTGGGCTTGACCCAGGCCGCCACGGTGAACGAGCTGACCAGCAGGTTGGCCGAGCTGCGCCCCAGGGTGATGGCGCTGCCGCCCGCCCGGGAGAACTCGGCGGCCTGGTTGATGCGGCCCAAGGCGCCCGAGGCCGGGCAGGCGCTGCCGCTGCACGAGGCCGGCACGCGCGCCAGGCTCGCGTCCTCAAAGGCCGTGGCGCCCGGCGCCTCATCCAGCGGCAGGCGCAGCAGCGTCGCCGGGTCCAGGTACAGCCGGATGATCGCGTCCTGGTCCAGGGCGTGGCCATAGATCTGGACCTCGTCCAATCGGCCAAAGAAGGGGACCGAGTCGTGGGTGTACCGCAGGCGGAACTCGCCATCGCTGTTGCAGCTATCAAAGGTGTAGGTCTGGGAGTCAAAGCCGGCGTCGTTGGTGCTGAACTCGAGGCTGGTGGCATTGCTCGCGCCGATCTCGCAGGTGTCGTCGTCGTTGGCCTCGCAGCAGGTCTCGGGCACCGCGCCGCAGCGCGTCCCACGGTCATCTTCCCAGAGCTTCAGGGTCAGGAGGTTGGAAAAGCTGACGCCCTGGGGGAACGCGGGGCAGTCGATGCCCAGGCCCCCCGGGCAGGTCAGGCCGCAACTGGGGAATTGCCAGTCAAAGACCTCGGTCTCGTTCATCGCCATGCACATCTCGGCCTTGCAGAGCTCCCCGCAGGTCTGGCACATCCCCTCGTCGTGGAAGCTGCCCTGATAAAACCGCGTCAGCTCGACGCGGCCGGTGTTGCTGGTGCGGCCGATCTCAAAGCTGCTGGCCGGCGCAATGTCCGTGACCGCGAAAGGCGCGGTCTCGACCAGCCGGGCGTTCACGTAGAGCCGCAGCGTGCCGCCAGCCTCCGCCTTGTCCAGGGTGACGGCGACGTGGTTCCACTGGTCCAGGGCCAGCACGTCGCCGCTGGTGTAGGGCGCGTGCCAGGCCGCGCCGGTCCCCAGGCTGAAGCGGACCTTCCGGCCGACCCGCTGCAGGGTGGGATAGGCGTCCTTGTCCCCGCTCTTGAGGCCCAGGATCCCTTGGGGGAAGGCGTCCCGGCTATCGCCGTGGTTGCGCGGGAAGACCCAGGCCGAGAGGGTAAAGCGCCCCGCGCTGAGGTCCAGTTGCGAGGCCGCCGGCACGCTGAGATACTGGGCGCCGTCCAGGCTGGCGGAATAGCCGCTGATGGCGTTGGCGTCGTGCGTGGGACCGTAGGGAAGGCAGACGCCGATAAACTGACGGCAGGACTCGACCGTGGTGCGGTAGCTGGAGACATCGGACCAGCGGTCGGTCTGGTCAAAGCTCATGTGAAAGAGCGGCTGGCTGGCCAACTGCTCCACCTCGGCGGCGGTGAGCACGCGCTCAAAGAGGCGCAGGTCGTCCAGCGCGCCCGTCAGATAGCTCCCGGCCTTGCCGCCGAGCAGCGCCCCCGCCTGGGCCAGGGCCGTCGGGCTGCTGTGCAGGATGGCGGCGGCCGCCGGGACCCCGTCGATGTAGAGCACCTGCTGCCCGCTGCCGCCCGCGCCGGGATCCACGTGGACCGCGTGGTGCCAGGCGTCGTCGCCCAGCGCGCGCGCGCTGGTCATCTGCCCGCCGGGCGTCGCGGCGACGACCTTGCCGCCGGAGAGATAGAGGCGCGCCCGGTCGGTCAGCTCGGTGGCAAAGAGCACGCCCGAGGCCGAGTGCGCGGCGTCGACCTTGAACCAGAAGGAGACGCTATAGGCGGCGTTGGGGACGGTGACCGCCGAGCGCACGGCGCTGCTGCCGTTGAGCCGCAGCGCGCCGCCCACCCGCCCCGCCGCCGGGTCCAGCGCGCAGCCCGTCCCCACGCACTGCCCGTCGTGGGGCGGGTCCGCGCCCGAGCTGTCCTCATAGACCAGCGAGCCGGCGGCGTCGTCGAAGCGGAGCCAGAGCGCCGCCTGGCCGGACTCGTCCTGCAGGTTGACGATGGACGCCCCGGCCACCTGGGTCACCGTGCCCGTCCCGGAGGCGGCCGCGGAGGGGACCCGCAGGTTCCCGGCCAGGCTGGCCAGCTCCTTGGGCCGCAGCACAAAGGACTGGGGCAGCAGCGACGAGTTGTCCAGGAGGCTGGCGCGGGTGGAAAGGAGGCCCTGCGCCTGCCGGTTATCGAGCTGGTTCTGCACGGTGGCGGTGTAATAGAGGGTCTGGCCGGGGGCGACGAAGGTATCCGAGGGGATCAGCCCGCCGGTGGCGGAGAGCTCGCTCAGCTCGGATCGCAGGGTGAGCACGTTCAGCGACGAGATCGCCTGCGGGTTATAGCCGTAGGTCCGCTCCTGGGCGTCGGTCAGCCCGTCCGCCTCGGTGTCCGGGTCCGTGGGGCTCGAGGTCACCCAGGTGGTCAGCGGGACGCCGTTGAGCTTGCCATAGACGACGCTCCAGCCGCCGGACCAGGTCCCCGGCTCGCCGCAGGCCGCGCGGGCGACGCTATCCCCCGCCACGGTGACCTGGTGCCGGACCTCCTGGCAATCGTAGAGCCCGTCGCCGTCGCCGTCGGCGCGGTTCGGGTCGCTGCCGTGGCGCGCCTCCTCCAGGTCGGAGAGCCCGTCGTTGTCGGTATCCACGGACAGCGGGTTGGTGCCGCCCTCGATCTCAAAGGCGTCGGAGAGGCCGTCGCCGTCGGCGTCCCACCGGCTGTCGTTCGGGTCCTCGAGCCGGGTGAGGCCGTCGCCGTCGGCGTCCCGGAGGGTGGCGAAGGTCAGGTCGCCGGACTGGCCCCAGGCCAGCGCATAGCCGTCGTCCCGGGCGGCGAGCTGGCAAAAGCCGTGCAGGGTGGCGGGCAGCACGTCGTAGCGCAAGTCCGCGCCCAGGTCGTAATGGTAGGTGCCCTTTTCCGCCTTGATGTCGCACCCCGTGACGATCCAGCACTCTTGCTCGGGCACGGCATAAGCCTCGGAGAGGTAGAGCCCCGGCACCGGCCGGTTCACGCCGGTCTGCGATAGCGGGAAGGGCTCCGCCGTCCAGACCGTCTCGGTATAGTAGAAGGGGCGGCCGCCATCGGTCTTGAGCCAGTCATCCACCATGCCGCCCAGGGAGAGCCCGTCGTGATAGTCGGTCTCGGCCTGCTGCCACTTGTAGTCAAAGGTGGCGCGGGCCAGCGTCTCGTCGCTGAATTGCGTGTGCCCGCCGATCTCGTACAGGCTGATGGGCACCTTGACCAGGTTGATGGTGTTGGTCAGCGAGATGCTGTAGCGGATGGCGTTGCCGGCCACCATGCCGTCGTTGGGGCTGCGCAGCTCGGAGGCAAAGCCGTGGGTGGCGAGCCGCTCATAGCCGGTGGGGTTCATCTCGACCATGATCGTGCCGCTATAGATCAGCCACTTGAGGGCGTTGGTGATAAAGCCCGTGATGCCGCCGCAGAGCCAGTAGCCGGCCTTGCTCCGCTGCATGTCCTCCGGCAGGGCGCTGCAGATCAGGTTGGCGATGGCGTTGAGCATGCCCAGGATGGCCTGGATGATCACGCCCAGCGGCCCCAGCGCGGTAAAGATCACGAACAGGACCACCGTCACCACCATGGAGGCGACGGCGAAGGCCAGCTCGTTATCGAAGGCCAGGCCGCCGCGGTCCATGTGGTTGCACAGCACCATCGCGGCAAAGGCGCCCCAGGTCACCAGCACCTGGAGCCCCGCCGTCACCACGCCGCCCAGCTTGAGGTTCTTCCACAAGCCCAGGTTCTGCCGGATGGCCCACGTGACGCTCTGGAAGAGCGCCTTGGCCGTGGCCTCCACCATCCCCGAGATGGCGCTGATGACGCAGTGCGTGGCGATCAGCAGCGAGATGCTGCGCACCACGATGGCCGCCACCTGCGCGCTTTCGGCTTTCAGCGCCGCAGCCACCACGATGGTGGCGATCACGGCGCAGATGGCCGCGCCAATGACGATGCCCGCCGTCACCCGGAGCCCTGTCCCGTGGCTCCAGATGGTCTTGTAGGGCGTCACGAAATACCCCTTGATCTCGTCGCCGAGAAAGCTGTACCACCTTTTCTCGGGGTGCCCGCGCGCGCCCAGCCCGTCGTTCAGCTCGTCCAGGGCGTCCTCCACCGCCGCCACCTGGCCGTTGCGCTCCAGGTCGAGCTGGACGTTGGCGCTGCGGAAGGCCTTCCTGGCCTCCCAGGTCTTGAAGGCGATCTTGAGGATCAGGGCGTCCAGGCCGTTCTGCATGTCGCGGACCGCCCGGATGATCATCACGTTGGTATAGGGCGCGCCGCCGGGGATGGGGCAGAGCAACTGGTCGGGGGTGCAATGGACGACGGTATTGACCACGCCGTTGATCAGCGCCAGGTTATAGGCGCGGGCGAGGGCCATGCGCCCCACGTTGGCGCTCTCCGGGTCCAGCGGGTACATGCGGCGGAAGCGCTCCAGCAGCTCCGCCTCCAGGATGTCCCAGTACTCGGTGGCGGGGAAGGCCTCCCAGCCCGCCTCGCCGTGGCGATAGGTGGTCCACTGCAAGCCGGCCAGCGTCCGCTCGGGGTAGGTCACCGAGCTCAGGTCCAGGGTGAGCGCGCCGCCGGCGGGCATGGCAGCGGCCTCCAGGCGGGCGGAGCGATAGCGCTCCTCGCGGGCGGCCAGGATGGTCGGGGTCGCCGTGACGGGGAATTGCGCCAGGATGCGCGGCGTCTGGGTCATGGAGTGCCGCGCCAAATAGTCCTGGTGGTCGTAGCGATGGGTCTCCACCTGCAGGGCGTTCAGGGGGATGCCCCAGCGGGTGGTGATCGGCGCCGTGCTATCCAGGTCGAAGCGTTGCTCGATGGTCGAGTTGGCGATGGCCTGGCCGGCGTGGTCCGTCAGCGACACGGCCAGGTCGCGGAGGTTATCCTGGACGCAGGCGTGGGCTGTCGGGCTGAGGATCGTGGCCGCCGTGTCGCAATCGACGCCGGCGATGAACTGCTCGCCCAGGCCCATGGAGAGGGTATAGAGCGCGTCGTCGTTATAGGGGCTCAGGGCGGGGTTGACGTAGGCCACGGCCAGGTCCAGCCCGTGGTCCTCGCGCGCCACCAGCCCGGTGAGGAACCAGTCCTCGTCATAGACCTGCACCGGCACGATCTCGTCGGCGGTGCGGTTGCGCGCGCACCAGTCGTCAAAGTAGGCGTCATAGTCCTGCTGCGTCGCCTTGTCGTTGCCCGGCAGGGCGACGTACTCGTCGTAGCTCTTGTAACCCTCGGCGCACGAATCGGTCAGCATCTGCACCAGCCAGATGATCCGCATGGACTGCGCCTCGACCCAGCGGTTGGTCTCGCCGGGCCAATAGATCATGCGCGCCTGGAAGGCCGACTTGCCGCCGCCGGTGTCGTCGGAGGTCACGTTCAGCGGCACATAGACCAGCACGGAGCCGTCGCCCTGGTCGCTGGCCGTGACGCCGTACGCCGCCAGCGCCGACTCGTCCACCATCTTGTCGGCATAGGGGCCATTCACCACATCCGGGAGCTCGGCGCAGGCCGGGGTGGTCCCGTCGGTGATGACCAGGGCGTGGCTGCCGTCGGCGGTCTGGACCACCGAGCGGGCGCTCAGGGTGGCGCTCGCGCCGGTGAGGGCCAGCAGGGGCTGGGCGCCCAGGCTGCCGCAGGTCCCGGCATAGAGGTCCAGGCGGGCGTTGGCGGGGAGGGCGTAGCGGAAGCGGGTGGACGTCGCGGAGGCCGCGTCGATGGTCACCGTGGTGGAGAGCGCCGTCCCGGCGCCCACGATCACCTGGGCGCTGGGGTCGGCCAGCTTGAGCGGCAGCGGGCCGGTCATGGCGATCTCGAGCAGCGGCACCAGCCGCATATCGCCGTTGGCGCCGCTGGCGTCCTGCGGGTTCAGGCTGTAAAAGGTGGTGTTGGCCTTGTGCTGAATCTGGCCGTCCACATCGTTCTCCGGCCAGTCGTAGACGTTCAGGGCGTAGGCCAGGTGGTCGGCCACGACGGGGCGCATCTGCAGGTCGACCAGGACGGGCCAGCCGGAGGCCAGGTTGGTCACCGAGAGCCGGAAGGGGTGGTCGCGATTAAAGGCCGTGGCCGCGGCAGGCTGCCCATGCCGCTTGCCGTTCGTGTCCACGGCCTCGTCGGGGGAGAGGTCCACCACGTCGGGGACGCCGTCGTCGTCGTTGTCGAACTCGAACGGGTTGGGGATGTCGTCCTGGTCCGCGTCGCACTGCGCCGAGATCTGGTCGGCGGTGGGGTTGGGCGTCTCGAGCAGCACCGGGCACTCGGCGGCGTCCACCTGCCCGTCGTTGTTGCTATCGGGGTTGTTCGGGTTCAGGAACCAGGTCCGGCCGCCCAGGGGGAAGCCCCTCACCTCCACGGCGTCCGAGACCCCGTCGCCGTCGGTATCGGCCGCGCTGGGGTCGGTGGCCAGCTTGTTCAGCTCTTGCCCGTCGTCCAGCCCGTCGTCATCATAGTCCGGGTCGCCGGCATCGAGCCAGTAGACGCACTCTTCATAGTTGTTCACGCCGTCGCCGTCCGAGTCGGCGGTGTCGTCGGGGTTGCAGCTCAGGGCCGGCGGCTCGACGGGGGGGTCATCCGCCAGGGGCCGCGGCTCCGCCGCCGGGCTCGCCGCGTTCGCCGCGGCGGCCAGGGGGTCGGCCAGCGGGTCCCAGGCGGGCGCCAGTTGCTCGGCGATGGCCTGGTAGGCGTCCGACTCGGCGCTGGCGGCGGCGCTCACCGCCTGGCCGCTGGTGTGCAGCCGGGGCAATTCCTGCGGGCGCGCGGCCTGGCGGTCATAGAAGGCCGCCACCTGCGCCGCCTGCATCTGCGGCACGACCACCATGGAAAAGAGCAGCGCCATCACCACGGCGGCATAGGCCCGGCGCGACCGGCGCCCGGCGAACAGCAGCCCCGCCAGCAGCGTCCCCAGCGCCAGGGCGCCCGCCGCGGCCATCTCGCCCGGGTCGAGCCGCAGGGCGCGGCGCGGCGACCCCGGCTGGCTCGTCGCGCCCAGGGCGTTCCCCGCCGCCTCCACCTGCTGGGGGTAGCCGGAAAAGCGGGTCTGCACGTCGGCCTCCACCCAAGAGCCGTCGCGCTGCCGCGGAAAGGCCAGGTGCATGGTCAGGCGCAGCGGCAGGCCGCGCTGGTCCACCCACACCTCGCCGCTGCCGGTCATCTGCCGCAGGGAGGCGGGCACGTCCAGCGAGACGCCGGGCGGGAGCTCGCCCCGCTCGGTCAGGCGCCGCTGCAGTTGGTCGCGGAGGTAATCGGCCAGCTTGGGGCCGTCGAGGCGGAAGGCAAAGCGGGAGAGGGGCGCGTCGGCGGCCTGCTCCAGCGCGGCCACCTCGCGCACGTCCTCCATGCCGCCCAGGAAGGCGAGGGGGTCGTTATCGGGCGCGAAACTCGTGGTAAAGTCCTCGACCTCTTGCCAGGACCCGTCGGCGGCGCGCAGGTAGGCGCGGCCGCCCTCGACGCGGGCCTCGGTGCGCCCGTCGGCGGCCCCGGCGTCGCCGGGCTCCCACAGGCGCAGGCCCAGGCTCCGCGCGGGCAGGTCCACCTCCCCTTCCAGGCGCAGCTCGACGGTCTGCGGGCCGCGGCCCGAATTGGCGAGGGAGCGCGCGGGGTAGGCCAGTTGGGTGAGGTCCGTGGAGAAGCCATAGATGCCGGCATCGCGAGCGCGCTGCCAGGCCTCGCGCACGGCGCGCGCCGCGGCGGCGGAATCAAGCAGCGCCGCCAGAGGCTGATCGCGCGGCGGCGCCAGGGAGAGGACGGACTGCCCTCGTGGGTCGGATCGATCCGCGGCTGGCCGCGCTCGCGGGCTGGCCAGCCAGGCCAGGGAGGCTGCCGCGATCCCCACCACCAGCACGCACAAGCTCGCCGCCAATGCCCGTCGCCAGAGAACCGGATGGTGCCCCATCGCCCGCCTCCTCTGTGCTTCCCCGGGGCGCCCGTGCGACCTCGCCCAGACGGATCAGGAACCCGCAGCACGCGACAGCCATGCTGCTGCTATTATACCTTTAGGAAGCGCCAAAAGTCAATGGAATGGCGGGGGATATGCAGGGCTTGTGCCCAGTCGTGGAGAGAACAGTCTAGCAAGGAGGATATCATGGGCCGTCACAAGTACCTCGTTCTGGATTCGCGGATCGTCGATCGGGTGGAACGCCTGCGCCTGGCGCCGGGCCAGGTCGAGAAGGACCGCCACAACCCCCTCTTTTTGGAGGACAAACCCTGGGAGACGCGCTTTGACAACCTCTATGCCAACGTGATCTGGGACGAGGAGGAGGGGCTCTTCAAGTGCTGGTATAGCCCGTTCATCGTCTCCGACCCGGAGGACAAGGTGCCGCACGAGGAGCGCTCCACCACCCGGTACACCAGCTTCACGAGCCCCTTCCGTGAGATGGCGGTCTGCTATGCCACGTCCAGGGACGGCATCGTGTGGGACAAGCCGGAGCTGGGCCAGTTCGAGTTCAAGGGCTCCACCGCGAACAACATGGTCTTGCGCCTGGGCTATGGCGCCCCCGAAGACGTGCACGGCGCCGGCATTGCCAAGGACCCGCGGGACCCGGACCCGGGCAGGCGCTACAAGATGTTCTTCAAGCATGGCGCCCACATGGCGGTCGCCTTCTCCCCCGACGGGCTGCATTGGGGCGGCCCCATCGACTGCCCCGAGATCCAATCCAGGGCCGACACGCACAACAACGCTTTTTGGGCCCCGGAGCTCGACAAATACGTCGGCATCTCGCGCGCCGCCGATCCCGTCCTGCGCGTGCGCCAGGTCTGCCGGACCGAGAGCCCCGATTTCATCCACTGGACGCGCGCCGAGGTGGTGCTGCAGGGCCTGGATCGGGCGCATCAGGTATACGCCATGATCACCTTTCCCTATGCGGGGACCTACCTGGGGCTGGCCATGATCTTTAACTCTTGGACCGACCTGGTCCATTGCGAGCTGGTCTGGAGCCCGGACACGGTGACCTGGCATCGGGTCTGCCCGGGCACGCCGCTGATCCCCCGCGGGCCGGACGAGAGCCACGACTGGGGCTGCATCTATGCGGCGGCCTATCCGATCTGGCGGCAAGACGAGATCTGGCTCTATTATGGCGGCAACAACGGTCGCCACACCAACTGGCGCGACGGGTCTTTTTGCCTGGCCCACCTCCGCCCCGATGGCTTTGCGGGCTACGAGCCCGAGCAGGCGGGCGAGGCCGGCGCGCTGTGGACCCAGCCGGTCGCGTGCGGCAGCGCGAGCCTGCGCGTCAGCGCCGATGCGCGCGGCGGCTCGCTGCGCGTGGCGCTGCTCGACCCCGCGGGCCGCGAGCTGGCCAGCAGCGAGCCCATCGCCGACAACGTCACCGATAGCCCGGTGCGCTGGCAGGCGGGCAACCCCCTGGCGGGCCTGGTCGGCCAGCCGGTCCGCCTGCGCTTCGAGCTGCGCGACGCCAAGCTCTACAGCTTTTCCTTCGGCGGCTGAGCGGCTTCGGGCTGCGAGGAGGGATCATGCGTTTTGACCTGGATCTCGGCCTGCGGCGCGTGGCCGACGCGATCGATGAGCGGCAGGCGGCGCGCGCCGAGCGTCGCCAGCGGGCCGTCTGGGACTATGCGCCGGTGGACCAGACGCCGGTGATCATGCAGGATGTGGTCGTCCCCGACTGGCCCTTGTTCCCGTACCAGGAAATCTATGACCACCCGGACAAGATGCTGTGGAACCAGCTCAAGGACCTCTGGGCCAGCGCCACGCTGGACGATGACAACCTTTTCGCCGTGCGGGCCCACTATGGGACCGGGACCATGGCCTCGATCATGGGCGCGGAGGTCGTCGTCAACGCGGATGCGCCGCCCTGGACCCAGCCGCTGCGCACCCGCGCGGCGATCCGCCGCGTCATCGACCGCGGGATGCCCGAGCTGACCGCCGGGCTGGGCCGGCGCGTGCTAGAGACGGAGCAGCTCTTTTTGGGGCGCCTGGCGCGCTACGAGCCGCTGCGGCGGCACGTGCACATGTTCCTGGCCGACTCGCAGGGCCCGTTCGACACGGCGCACCTGCTGTGGGGCAGCGAGATCTATTACGCCATGGTCGACGAGCCCGAGCTGGTGCACCAGCTCCTGAGCCTGATCACCGAGGCCACCATCGCCTTCACCTGGGCGCAAAAGCGGCTCATCGGCGAGGCGAGGGACTGGGGCTACCACTTTTTCTACCGCATGAAGGGGGGAATCCGCATCGTGGACGACGTGGCCATCAACCTGTCGCCCAAGATGTACGCCGAGTTCGTGCTGCCCTATTTCCAGCGGCTCACCTCCGAATTCGGCGGGGGGTACGTCCACTATTGCGGGCACCTGTTGCACCATCAGGCGCTGCGCCTGGGCCTGCCCGGCCTCACCGGGCTCGAGATGGGCTTCGATAACCCCGGGCGGGAGCCCAGCTACACCTTCGCCCGGGTCCAGTCCGGCGCGGCGGAGCGCCGGGTCGCGCTGATGTGGCACGGCTACGAGCTATCGCCCGCCGTGGCCGCCGCGCCGACCGGGGTGGCCTACGTGGCGCGGCACCAGCCGGGCCTCCCGCTGGAGGAGGCGCGCGCCGAGCTCGGCCAGTTCCGCGTCGCCCTGGCGCGCGGGCGGGAGAGCGGGGCATAGTCAGAGTCCGGCGGCGCGCCGCCGTGAGGTCGGGGGCCGTGACCTAATGCCCCCGCGCGGAGCTCGGCGTCGAGTCGGGGGCTGGGTAAGGCTCGGGGGTCAGCGTGGCGCCGGGCTGCGGATAAGGGTCGGGGGTCGCCGTGGGCTCCGGCAGGGGCGCCCACGGGAGCGGGCCAGCCCGGCCATAGTTCGCGCCCAAGATGACCAGGTCCAAG
>Ga0123332_1003320_pt1 | contig 14745 bp, 12 predicted proteins | sample BioC12SIPDNA_4_FD_89958 | JGI IMG/M metagenome (GOLD analysis project Ga0123332, IMG submission 89958) | Anaerobic biogas reactor microbial communites from Washington, USA - Biogas_R2_A C12 SIP DNA | ecosystem: Engineered > Bioreactor > Anaerobic > Unclassified | place: Washington, USA...
GAGGCCGACCCAGCAAGCACGGCACCGCAAGTTCCGAGCGCAGCGAGGAATCCGTCTAGCGACGACGCCCGCTTTCCGCCAACGCTCCTGGCACCTCGTGTGGTTGTCGGGGCGGGGTCGTTAGTTGGGTAGTCGGCCCCGATGTCGGGGGGCTCCGGGTGCGCGCCTATGGCGGGCAGCGACCGCCTGGTCGCACCGACACGGAGGTTCCACCATGCTCACGACCCCGCACCGTCCCCTGGACCCCAGGTTCCCCCAGGTGGGGCGGGCCGCCGGCCCCAACGGCGGCCTCGGTACCGTCCCGCGACGCCGGGAGGTCTGAGCCGCCATGGACGTCCGCATCGACGAGGTCGCCGACCTCGTGTACCGCTTCTCCACGTTCGTCCCCGACGTCGGGCCGACGGGCTTCACCTTCAACCAGTACGTGATCGTCGACGACGAGCCGCTGCTGTTCCACACCGGGCCGCGGGCGCTGTTCCCGGCCCTCGTCGACGCCGTCAACAGCGTCACCCCGGTGCACGACCTGCGGTGGATCGCGTTCGGGCACGTCGAGTCCGACGAGTGCGGCTCGATGAACGAGTTCCTCGGAGCGGCACCGGAGTCGCGGGTCGCCCACGGGGCGTTGGGCTGCATGGTCTCGCTCAACGACCTGGCCGACCGACCGCCGGTGCCCCTGGCCGACGGCGAGGTCATCGAGCTCGGCCGGCACCGCGTCCGGCACCTCGACACGCCGCACGTACCGCACGGCTGGGAGTCGCGGGTCCTGTTCGAGGAGACGACGGGCACGCTGCTGTGCGGCGACCTGTTCACGCAGCTCGGCGACGGGCCGGCGCTGGCGTCGCACGACATCGTCGACGCCGCGGGCGTGGCGGAGGACGTGTTCGGCGCGACCTGCCTCACGCCGTCGACCGGCCCGACGATCCGGGCCCTCGCCGACCTGTCGCCGACCACGCTCGCCGTGATGCACGGCTCGTGCTTCACCGGCGACGCCGGCTCGGCCCTGACCGCCCTCGCCGACGCGTACGACGCGCGGCTCGCGGCCACGATCGGCTGACGCCCGTGGCCTCGAACTCGCCCTTCCGGCGGCTGCTCGTCGCCACCGGCGCCTCCAGCTTCGGCGACGGGATCCGCTGGGTCGTCATGCCGTTGATGGCGACCCAGCTCACGAGCGACCCACGCCTGATCACCGGGGTGTTCGTCGTCGATCGGCTCCCCTGGCTGCTGTTCCTCCTCCCCGGCGGGGCGCTCGCCGACCGCTACGACCGGCTGCGGCTGCGGGTCGCCCTCGACGCCTTCCGAGCCGTGGTCGGCGCCGCGTTCGTCGTCCTCGCCGCGACCGGCCACGTCGGACTCGCCTCCGTCTACCTGGTCACGCTGCTGATGGCGTCGGCGGACGCGTTCGTCGACAGCTCGTCGATGGCGCTCGTCCCCGCGCTCGTCGATGACGACGACCTCGAACGCGCCGGCGGCCACATGGAGGCGACGGAGATCGTCAGCCGGGATCTGGCGGGTCCGGCGATCGGCGGGGTGCTGTTCACGATCGGTCTCGTCGTGCCGCTGGCGGTCGACGCGCTGAGCTTCGCCGTTTCGGCCGCGGTGGCCGTCACGATCCGCGGGTCGTTCCGGGCGGCTCCCTCGGAGCGGGCCGACTTCGGTGCCGGCTCCCCCGCCAAGGCGGCCAGGGACCTGGCCCGCTCGATCCGGGAGGGGATGGTGTGGCTGTGGCGCCAGCGGACGCTGCGGTCGCTGGCGTGCCTGTCGACCGGCATGGGCCTGGTCACGATGATGTTCATGTCGGTGCTGGTGATCTTCGCCACCGACGATCTCGGACTCGACGCGCGGGGGTACGGGCTGCTGATGGTCCCGGCGGCGATCGGCGCCACGCTCGGCTCGTGGGTGGCGCCGCGCCTGCGCCGGCTCCCCCTGGCCACCGCGGTCGGCGGCGCGGTGATCGTCACCGGGTGCGCCGGCATCCTGATCTCCCGCACGTCGACGGTCCCGATCGTCGCGGTGCTGCTCGCCCTCGACGCGGCCGGCGTGTTCGTGTGGAACGTGCTGACGATCGCGTTCCGTCAACGGACGATCCCCGACGAGATGCTCGGGCGGGTCAGCGCCGGCTACCGGTTCCTGCTCTCGCTCGGGATGCCGGTGGGCGCCCTGATCGGCGGGATCCTCGCATCGGCGGTGGGGGCCCGGGCGACCCTCGGCCTCGTCGGCGTGGCCACCTGCATCGTGGGGACCGCCGCCATCGGCGTCCTCGGCGCGAGGGCGGCGGACGGGGACCGCCCGGCGGCCAGCACCGTGCCGGCATGACCCCCGGCCTGGGAAACGGTCGGCTGACATACTGAGCGCGTGCGACCGATGTCGTGCCCGATCATCGTCGGGCGTGACGCCGAGCTCGACGAGCTCAGTGGGCGGCTGACCGACGCGCGCGTGCGAGGCACCGGTGGGCTCATCGTGGTGTGCGGCGCCGCGGGCATCGGCAAGATGCGCCTCGGGGACGAGGTCCGGTCACGGGCGACGGAGGCCGGCATGCGCGTCGCCGTCGGGCGAGCCGTGGCCGGCGCGACGCCCGCACCGTTCCGTGCGCTGTCGGAGGCGCTGCTCGCGGCCTTCCGGGCCGGTGGCGTTCCGACCGATCCGCAGCTCGAGGCGTTCCGTGGCCATCTCGGTCTGCTCGTGCCCGAGTGGGCCGCCGAGCAGGCGACGGACCCCTCGACCCTGCTCGTCGGCGAGGCGATCGTGCGCCTGCTGCGCGCCGGCGACGACGGGTCGGGGTGGCTGCTCGTGCTCGACGACCTCCAGTGGGCCGACGCCGACACGCTCGCCGTCGTCGAGTTCCTGGCCGACACGCTCACGGGCGAGTCGGTGCTGTGCGTGGTCAACGTCCGCGCCGACGGCACCGCGCCGTCCGGCCAGGAGGTGGTCGCGCGCCTCCGGGATCGACGGGCGCGCGTCATCGAGCTGACGCCGATCGACGAGGAGGGCGTGGTGGCGATGGCCGCCGCCTGCCTCGGCCGCGACCTGCCGTCCGACGACCTCGGGGCCTTCATCCAGTCGCAGTCGGAGGGCTCGCCGCTGTACGTCGAGGAGCTGCTGGCCGGGCTGGCGTCGGCCGGGCGGCTCGTCGACGGACCCGACGGCTGGGTCGTCAGCGGGGAGCTCGAACGCCGGGCGCCGGCGAGCATCGCCGACTCGGTGCGGGCCCGTCTCGCCGCCATAGGCGCCGAGGGACGAACCGTCCTGGCGGCGGCCGCCGTCCTCGGCCGCCGGTTCGACTGGGAGCTGCTCACCGAGATCGCCGCCGTCGACGACACCGTCCTCGGTGACGTGTTGCGCGACGCCGTCACCGTGCAACTGGTGGCGGTCGAGGCCGGCGACTTCGTGTTCCGCCACGCGCTGATCCACCAGGCCGTGCTCGACGAGCTGCTGCCGCCCGAGACCGCGGCCCTGGCCCGGCGGGCGGTGACCGCGATCGAGCGGGCCCACCCGGACCTCCCCGACGAGTGGTGTGAGCGGGCCGCCTCGCTCGCCGAGGCGGCCGGCGACCTCGATCGCGCCGGCGTCCTGCTCATCGAGTGCTCTCGTCGCAGCACCCGCCGCGGCGCGTTCTCGACCGCCGCGCAGACGCTGGACCACGCCCGGAGGATCGCTCCCGTCCCGACGCGCCGTCTCGTGGAACAGGAGCTGGTGTCGGTGTGGCCGCGCGTCGGACGCGCCGGTGACGCGGTCGTGCTCGGCTCCGAGATCCTCGCGACGGTGCCGGACACCGACTCGGACCCGGTCGACCGGCTCGAGCTGCTCAACGCGGTCGCGGTCGCGGCGCTGGCGATCGGAGACATGGAGGCCGCCGCCGCCTCCGCGGCCGCGGCCACGGAGCTCGCCGACCCGACCGATGCCGCGACGCTGGGGCGGGCCGAGGCGCTCGCGGCCCGCGTCGCGGTCGAGCGCGGATTCACGGACGAAGCGACCCGTCTCGCGACGTCGGCGCTGGACCACGCGGCGGAGGCCGGCCGGGCCGACATCGAGTGCGACGCGCTCGAGGTCCGCGGCCGGGCCACCGACGACTTCATCGAACGGATCGGGTGGTTCGAACGTTGGCGCGACGTCGCCGAAGCCGCCGGCCTCACGGCCCGCCGGCTACAGGCCGAGTTCAGTGCCGCGACCATCTCCGCCGTGCGCGGCGACGGCGATCGCCTGCGCCGCCAGCGCGATCTCGCCGCCTCGTACGGAGCCGTCGACGCGGCGACCAACGCCGACCTGATCATCGCGGACCTCGCCCTGATCGCGCTCGACGACGAGACCTGCCTCGACGCCGCCCAGCGGTGCGTGGAGGCGAGCCGTCGGTTCGGCCTCGCCACGCTGCCGGTGGCTCTGCTCTGGCTCGCCGGCGCCCACGCGATCGGCGGACGAGGCGACCAGATGGACGCGATCCTCGCGGAGGCGACCGAGATCTCCGGCGGCGACCCGCGGATCGCCGCCGACGAGCTCGGCCGGGTCCGGTCGACGTGGGCCTTCCTGCGAGGTGATCGCGATGGGTTCCGCGACGTGCTCGACCGGTCGGTCGAGCTCACTCGCGAGGCGCCGAGCACCAGCTCGGTGTTCGCCGGTCGGCTGCACTGGCTGCTGCTCCAGGCGAGCGAGGCGGACGACTGCGGTGACGCCGCCCGCGCGCAGGTGGCCGACCTCGCCTCGGCCCCCGCCCTCGGCAGCATCTACGGCTGGTCGGAAGCGATCGCCAGCGGTCGCCGAGGTGACGCCACGGCCGCGATGGCCGCGTTCGAACACCACGCGTCGACGCTCCCGGGCACGACGGCCTCGTGGGGCGGAGTGCAGGTCGCCCGCCTGCTCGTCGCCGAGGCCGCCCTCCGGGACGGGTGGGGTGAGCCGGTCCCGTGGATCAGGGAGTTGGAGGCCTGGTTCTTCGAGCACCGGCTCGAGCGCGTGGCCCGCGACTGCCGATCGCTGCTGGGGCAGGCCGGCGAACCGGTGCCGCGACGTCGCAGGGGCCAGGCGCCGGTCCCGCCTCAGCTACGGGCGCTCGGCATCACGGGACGCGAGCTGGAGGTGCTGCTGCTGGTCGCCCAGCAACGTTCCAACCGCGACATCGCCGAGCAGCTGTTCCTCTCGGTGCGCACCGTCGAACACCACGTCGCCAGCCTGTTCACCCGCACCGGGGTGCGCGATCGGAGCCAGCTCGTCGACTTCGCGGCGCTGGCCTGACCAGGGGCGATCCGCCTTGGACCACACGTCGGCCGCCGGGTGGACCACCGTGTCTGGCCCACCCCGTGGTGGTGCACCGCTAAGTCCGTAGTGACCACCGATTCGCCGGACGGGGGGTGAGCGCATCATGACGACATCGAAACGGCACCCGCCCCGGATGAAGGGAGAACACGATGTCCGAGCTCATCGCCCGCTGACCCAGAACGGTGACGAGTCGTCACCTACATCGACTGGCCGACCCGGTGGACCGACCGCCGGGTCGGCCACGTTCCCGCCCTCGTGCTCCTCGCCGAACCCGAGGCCCGCCCCGACCGAACGCACCCACCCCTGGAGACCCTCATGAAGCAGCCCCTCGACCACGACAGCGTCAGCCTCCGGATGGCGGCGACGCCCGACGACGTGTACGCCGTCGTCTCCGACGTCACCCGGACCCCCGAGCTCAGCCCCGAGATCATCGATTGCACCTGGCTCGACGGGGCCACCGGGCCCGCCGTCGGCGTCCGGTTCAAGGCCCGCAACAAGGTCCCGAACCGGCCGGCGTGGCACAACAAGCCGGTGATCACCGAGGCCGAGCCCGGACGCCGGTTCCGCTTCGCCCGCACCGAGCCGTTCTCGGGAACCGTCGAGTGGACCTACGACCTCGCTCCCGACGGCGACGGCACGCTGGTCACCGAGTCCTACGAGGTGACCAAGCCGCTGAGCCCGGTCGGCTGGTTCGTGATCGGCGTGCTCTTCGCCCGCAAGGATCGGCGCACCGACCTGCACGTCGGCATGGAGAAGACGCTCGAACGACTCCGGGAGACGGTCGAGCAGGACGACCCGGCCGTCCCCGCCCGCTGAACCACAGGAGGTGCCTGGAGGCCGAGCCGACAGGCGAGGCCGACCCAGCAAGCACGGCACCGCAAGTTCCGAGCGCAGCGAGGAATCCGTCTCGCGACGACGCTCGCTTTCCGCCAACGCTCCTGGCACCTCGTGTGGTTTGGCACCTCGTGTGGTTTTGGCGGGGTCGCTAGGGGTGGTCGCCAGGGTCGACGCGGTAGTTGAGCATCACGACGCCGGTCGACGTCGGCGTGGCGTCAACCAGGTCCAGGCGCTGCGGGGAGGGGAGGTCCCGGAACAGGCGCTTCCCGGTCCCGAGCAGCAGGGGGTGCAGGAAGATCCGGTAGTCGTCGACGAGGTTCAGCTTCATCAGGTCGTGGACGAGCACGCCGCTGCCCAGCACCGCGATCGATCCTTCGCCCTCCTCCTTGAGCGAGCGCACCCCGCGCTCGAGGTCGTCGCCCAGGCCCTGCGACCCGGACCACGGGAAGTCGTCGAGCGTGCGGGTCGCGACGTACTTCGGGGTCGCGTTCAGGTGGGCGGCCATCGGGTTGCTGTCGGGCTGGTGGGGCCAGAACGCGAGCATCTTCTCGTAGGTCCTACGCCCGAAGAGGTACGCGGTGGTGTCGCCGAGACCCTCGCCGGCGGCCTTCATCTGGATCTCGTCCCGGTAGGGAGCGCCCCAGCCACCGTGGGCGAACCCACCGTCGCGGTCCTCGTCCGGTGAGCCCAGGCCCTGCATGACCCCGTCGAGGGTCACGAACTCGATCACGACCAGTCTGCGCACACGATGCTCCTTCCGAGAGGCGGACGACGTCGCCGAGACGCCCCGGTCGACCTTGCTCCATCCTCACCCGACGACGGGTCACCGCGCTCGCCGACTCGACTCCGTCCGCCGGCCTGGCGATGGCGCCGTCGCCGGTAGCGTCACGAGCTTCCGCGTCGCAGTCCGATCGGGTGGTGCTCCATGTCGTGTCCGAACCTCCAGGCTCCCCGTCGTGTGTTCGTGGCGACCGTGGCCGTGGTCGCGCTCGTGGTGACCGCGTGCGGTGGGTCGGGGGATCCGTCGACGGCATCCAGCACCGGGTCATCGCCCACCGATTCCTCCGCCGCGCCCGGCCCCGACGAAGGCGCCGTGGACCTGGGCCCCACGAGGGCCATCGATCCCGACGATGCTCCACTCGCCGACGCCAACGGGCCGGGACCCGCCGTCGACGGTGGGCTCTACGACGTGCCCGATCCGCTCCCGGCCGGCGCGCCCGGCGAGGTGATCGCGTCCGAGCCGCTCACCGACCTCCACCCGTCGCTCGGGGACATCTCCGGCCAGCGCTTCCTCTACCACTCGACCGACGCCACCGGAGCCGACATCGCGGTGTCCGGCGCGGTCTTCCAGCCCCCCGGTTCCCCGCCGGCAGGGGGTTGGCCCGTGGTCGCCTGGGCCCACGGCACCATCGGGGTGGCCGACACCTGTGCCCCGTCGCGTTGGAGCGACTTCTACGAGTACGGCGACTACCTGAGCGCCCTGACCGGTCACGGCTTCGTGGTGGTGGCCACCGACTACGAGGGACTGGGCACGCCCGGCGACCACCCCTACCTCGACGCGGAGGCCGAGGCCCGGGGGGTGGTCGACTCGGTCAAGGCGGTCCACCACCTGATCCCCGACGTCACCGACGCCTGGGTCTCGATCGGACATTCCCAGGGAGGCCAGGCCGCGCTGGTGGCCGGTCAGTACGCCCAGGATCCGGACCTCCCCCTCGCCGGCGTGGTCGCGATCGCTCCGGCCAGCTCCCTCGAACTGCTGCCCCTGGCCCTCACCGGCAGCCCGGAACAGGGCTACCTGGCCTTCGCCGCCGCCGGGATCGTGGCCACCGACCCGACCGTCGAACTGGCCGACCTCATGGGCCCCGACGCCCTCGCCGTGTCCGAGGTGCTCGACCACGGGTGCTGGTACGAGGTGATGGCCGCCTTCGTCGACGTCGACCCCGCTCAGCTGAGCCCGGTCACCGACGCCGGCCGGGCGGCAGTCGACGCGTACCTGGGCCGCAACGAGCCGGCGACCAGCCCGATCGACGCGCCGGTGCTGTTGGTGCAGGGCGGGGCCGACGACACCGTCCCCGAGGCCATCACCGGTCTGCTCCGAGACCGGCTGTGCGGCCACGGGACCGTCACCGCCATGGAGGTCTACGCGGGCCTCGGCCACGACGCGGTGCTCGTCCCGTCGCTCGACGACACCGTCGCGTGGATCCAGGCGCGCTTCGCCGGCACCGCGCCCGCCGACGGCTGCTCCACCGGGGCCGGCTAGCGCGACGGCCACCCCGGCGCCTCGACCGGGCTGGCTGGGCGCGGCCGCGAGCGACGGCGACGGCGAGGGCGACGGCGACGGCGACGGCGACGGCGACACCTACGCTTCCCGGATGCGTGACGCGGACACCGACGCCGGCCCCGAGCAGCCCGCCGGGCCGGCCCCGGGAACGAGGATCCATTCGTTCACCGACGACGCGCTGGGAACCGACGACGCCGTGGCGCTGGCGGCACGGGTGCGTTCCGGCGACGTCAGCCCCGACGAGCTGGTCGCCGCGGCGATCGCCCGGGCCGAGCAGGTTGACGCCGCCCTCCACGCGGTCGCGACGCCGATGTACGACCGACCCCGCACCGGCTCCCGGCCCACCGCGCCGCTCCACGGCGTGCCCGCGTTCCTTAAGGACAACCGCGACCTGGCCGGTGAGCCGACCAACAACGGCAGCGAGGCCTACGTCGCCCGCCCCGCGGAGTCCGACGCCCCGATCGCCCGCCAGTTCCTGTCGACGGGGCTCACCGTCATCGGCAAGTCCCGCATGCCCGAGTTCGGTCTGAACGCTTCCACCGAGTTCATGACCGGCGAGCCCACCCGCAACCCGTGGGACCTCGCGTACTCCGTCGGCGCGTCTTCGGGCGGGTCGGCGGCGCTGGTCGCGGCCGGTGTCGTCCCGATCGCCCACGCCAACGACGGCGGCGGCTCCATCCGCATCCCCGCCGCGGCCGCCGGACTGGTCGGCCTCAAGCCCAGCAGGGGACGCCACCGCACCGACCACCTCGCCCGTCGCCTGCCGATCGACCTGGTCAGCGAGGGCGTCGTGACCCGCACGGTCCGCGACACCGCCGCCTTCCTGGCGGCGATCGAGGACGACTGGCGCAACCCCTCGCTGGTGCCGGTCGGGCTCGTCGAGGGGCCCGCCGCGCGGAGGCTTCGCGTCGGGCTCCTGGTCGAGTCGTTCAGCGGTCCGCCCGACGCCGAGACCGACGCGGCCGTGCGCCGGGCCGCGGCCGCGCTGGAGGACGCGGGCCACGTCGTCGACGAGGTTCGGCGCCCGATCGACCGGTCCTTCGAGGACGACTTCCTCCGCTACTGGGGCTTCCTCGCCGAGCTGGTCTACGACACGGCGAGGATGATGCTCGACCGGGACTTCGACATCACCCGGGCCGACGGCCTCGGCATCGGGCTGAGGGCCTACCACCGGCGCGGGGTCCACAAGACCCCCGGTGCGATACGACGGCTCAAGGCGTCGGCCCTCGACTACGCCACGCTGTTCGAGCGCCACGAGGTGATCCTGTCGCCGGTGCTGCGCCACACGACCCCCGAGCTCGGGCACCTCAGCCCCACCATCCCGTTCGACCTGCTCCAGGCCCGGCTCGCCGACTACGTCGCCTACACCCCCGTCCAGAACATCACCGGCACCCCCGGCATCTCGCTGCCGCTCGGGCGCACCGCCGACGGCCGACCCGTCGGCGTCCAGCTCCAGGGCGCGTTCGGCGACGAGCGCACCCTCCTCGAGGTCGCCTTCCTGCTCGAGGAAGCCCTCCCCTTCACCCGGATCGACCAGCCCGACGAGCCATCCCCCACTCGACAGCCCGCTACTGGGTGATCGGAGAGGAGCACGCGATGACCGAGCCCTCAGCGGTCACCCCGAGGACGTTCCGGTTCGGGGTCACCGTGCCCCTCACCAGCGACGTGCCGGCGTGGCGAGACCGCGTCCGCCGACTCGCCGGCACCGGGTACTCCACGCTGCTGATGCCCGACGTCCCCTCATGGCAGCCAGCTCCCGGCCCCACGCTCGCCGTCGTCGCCGAGCTCACCGGCCTCCGAGTCGGCACGTGGGTATCCGCCTCGCCGCTCCGGCCCGCGTGGACCCTCGCCTCGGAGGCGCACTCCTTGTCGATGCTCACCGGCGGACGCTTCGAGCTCGGGATCGGCACCGGTCGACCCGGGATCGAGGACGAGCTTCGCGAGCTCGGCATGCCTGTCGAGTCGCCGGTCGCTCGCCTCGCTCGGGTGCGGGAGACGGTCACGAGGCTGAGAGATCTCGATGGGCGGGACCTCCACACGCGCGTGGTGATGGCGGTGCGAGGACCGAGGGCCCTCGCGCTGGCAGGCGAGATCGCGGACACGGTGACGTTCGCCTTGATGCCAGGAGAGGACCGCGCCGAGATCACCGAGCTGGTGCGCGCCTTCGACCCCGCCGGAGACCGCGAGCTCTCGCAGCACGTTGCGGTGATCGGCGACCGGGTCGCGCCGTTCATGGCGCCACCCGACACCGACCCGGTAGCGCTCCGCGCCGCGGACTCGCTGGCCATCCTCCCGGACGATCCGGTGGCGGCTGGCGAGGAGCTCCAGCGGCGGCGCGAGGAGATCGGCTTCTCGTACTTCGTGTTCGGAGCCGATGTCGCCGACACGCTAGCCCCGGTCGTCGCCGAGCTGGCGGGGCGCTGAGCGGGTTGACGACGGCCGCCCCTCCCACGAGCGCGACGCCGGTGTCGCTCCCGTTACGTCTGGGGTCTGACCCCGGATGCAACACTCCCCTTCACCCGGATCGACCAGCCCGTCGGTAGCTGAAGGTCGTGGCGGGGTCGTCGCCGATCCGGTCCCGCCTCGAACACAGATGCAGCAACGGACTTCCGTTACATCTGGGGTCTGACCCCGGATGTAACAACCATCGGTTCCTCCATCGCCTCGCCGCCGGCTCGGTCGTGCATCGACCGCCTCGGTCCTGGACTAGCCCGTGGCCTCCAGCCCGGCCCGCACGACCCGAGCGACCTCCGTCATGGCCTCATCCAGGACGTGACCGTCGGGCGCCCCTTCGACGGCCCAGTTGCCCTTGACCGACCACACCCGGCCACCGCTGGAGAAGAACACCATCACCACTTCGCCGGTCGCGTCGGTCAACAGCAGGGCGTCGCCGCCGACCGAGCTCGCCTCCGAGGTCGACCCGCCGAGATCGGTCTGCTCGGCCGTCGACGCCACATCGGTGTACAGCGCAGGGTGGCGTGCGACCTCGATGATCGCGGCGTCGCCCCGATCGATCCCGGGCTCCGGATCCAGCAGGTCGAGGGTGCACCCGGACTCGAGGCGGCCCGACGGCGAGTCCTCGGCGAGCGGCAGGTCGGCCCCGAAGGCCGCGACCACGTCGTCCACGAACGGCGTGATCAGATCGCACACCGGAGCGGTCGCCACCTCGGCGCCGGCCGAGCTCTCCGCCGGTGACGAGCCGTCGCCCCCGGACGAACCCTCGTCCGATGCGCCGGGACCGTCGGTCTCGGCGTCAACGTCTACCGGGCTGGCCGTCGGCTCGGAGTCCGACGAGCACGCCGCGGTCAACAGCAGACCACCGGCCAGCACACCGGTGACGAGGCGCTGAGCGGCGGACGACCGGTACCAGGGCGTTCGAGAGGGCATGGGCCATGGGTACCGGGCCACTCGGCCACCGGGCAACGACCTCGGCTACTCAATCGGCGCGGCCGTCCTGCTCACCCGATCGCGAGGTCGACGTCGACGCCTACCGCGCGCCTCCCTCACCCGAATCGTCCAGCGGGCCGGTCCCGCATGCGGCGGCCGCGGTTGCGCGGGTCATCGGTCGAGGCGTCGTGCCGGAGGGTGGCGCCATCGCGGTGGGGAGGCGCATCGCGCTCAGCAGTCGACCCGGAGGAGCTGGACCGACTGGGCGGGGACGTCGAGCGCGACCGACCCACCGGCGGCGAGCGGGACGGGCCGAGCCAGCTCGAAGGTCGTCGAGGCGGCGTCGAGCGAGGCGACCGATGCTTCGCAGCGGCTCGCGGGCAGCGCCCCTTCGAGATCGATGTCGACGGTGTGGGCGGCTCCCCCCGCGGCGACGAAGTTGGCGACGAGCACCTGGACGCACCCCTCGGGACTACGGGTCGCCCGGGCGAACAATCCGGCGGCGGGGTCGTCGGTGACCGCGAGGAGGTCGCCGCCCATCGTGTCCCAGGCCCGGAACAGCCACCACGCCGGCTTGGGGGTGCCGTCCTCGTGGACGATGGCCCAATCGCCCGCGCCGGAGCTTCCGGTCGCGCGGTAGAACGCGGCCCGGTCGAGGCCGGCGCGCTCCATCTCGATCAGGATCGCCGCGTCGAACGCCGCGCCGACGGCGCTGTCGTGGCGCAGGTCCAGACCGCCGCCGGACACGTTCCACTCGTCGATGTACAGCTCGGGATCCAGCCCGGTCCCGGCGAAGACCTCGTCGACGTGGGCGCGCGCCTCCCGGATCTCCTGGGAGTACGAGAGCGGGGTCGCGTCCGGGTTGATCCGGCCGAGGATGGCGTAGAGGGCGTCGGGGAGGTGGCCCTCGTTGCCGTCCGGTCCGAGGAACGGGAAGTTCGCGTACCGGTGCCACGACCAGAAGTCGAAGGGCAGACCCTCGGCCTTGATCCGCTCGACGTAGCCGGCGACCCGCGCGCCGGAGTGGTTGGGGGCGAAGGCGAGCGACGGGCCGCCCACCTTCAGGTCGAGACCCGTCTCCTGCTCGACGGCGGCCACGGCCCGATGGGTGCGGGTGGCCATCTCGACGAACGTCGCGTCGTCGTCGAGCCAGAACGTCGGCAGGTCCGGTTCGTTCCACGCCTCGAACATCCGGGCCGGCTCCGGGGCGGTCGCCACCGCGAGCACGACGTCGTGGACGACCTGCTCCCATGCGTCCATGTCGTAGGGGCCCATGCGGGTCGGGTTCGCACCGGGGTTGCGGGCGTCCGCGCTCGGTTGACCGAGCCAGCGGGGCATGTAGGAGAGGATCACGAGCGGCTCGGCGCCGACGGAGTGGATCTCGGTGAGCTTGTCGAGCAGCGGTTGGACGTCGAGCTGACCGGGTCCGGTGCTGCGGTCCTGGAGGCGGCCGTCGACCCGGATCATCGAGGGTCGGAGGCCCTCGATGGCGTCGAGGCTCGGGCCGCTGTTCCACACCAGCCCGGTGAGCTCCTGGTTCGCGGCACCGGCGGGTGCGTCGAGGTCGACGACGACGGCCTCGTCGGGGGGACCGGCGGGCGACGGGAGCGGGTCACCGACCGAGGCGGCGTCGGACAACGCCTCGCACACGGTGGTGGGCGGCGGCGGGTCGGGCGGCCCGTCGGGCCCGGTGCACTGCCCGAACAGCGCCCCGAAGAACCCGAACAGCGCCATCAGCCAGCCCCACAACGACCCTCGCACGACGCCTCCTCGTTCCCTGGGCCGGGACGTTCCTCGACCGGCCGCGGCGTGAAGGTAGCCCGCGACCGGCGCGGGCGGGCCGGGCCATTGCCAACTCGGCGCCGCGGTCGCAGACTGTCGCCGAGACGAGGAGGTCGCTCCATGACGGTGCTCCGCTCCCTTCCCGCCCCGGCCGAGGCTCTGCTCGGCTCCAGCGCGCTCGCCCACGTGGTGACCCGCAACCCCGACGGCTCACCCCAGGTGTCGGTGGTGTGGTGCGGGGTGCGCGGCGACGAGGTGCTGTTCTGCGCCGAGGGCTCGACGGCGAAGGTCCGCAACCTCCGGCTCGACCCGAAGGTCGTCCTGTCGATCGAGGACGACGTCCGCAACCGGGTCGGCCAGCAGCACCACCTCCTCGTCTACGGCACCGCGACGGTCATCGACGGCCCACCCGACAAGGCGCTCTGCGACGACCTCTGCCGCACCTACATCGGGCGCGCCGACCACCCGATGAACCTGAGCCGTTCGGCCACCGCGGTCACCGTGGCCGTCGAGGTCGACCGCATCGGCGGCAACGGCCCCTGGGCCGACTGACCGACCGACGGGATCGACGCGTTGGACGCCCAACCGGAACGGGTGGCCGAGTTCCACCGGCTGCACGCCTCGGGCTGCTTCGTCATGCCCAACCCGTGGGACATCGGCACGGCCCGGATGCTCGAGAGCATGGGGTTCCCGGCGTTGGCCACCACCAGCGCCGGCTTCGCCTGGACGGTGGGCAAGACCGATGCCCACGCCGGGCTCGAGGAGGTCCTCGCCCACCTCCGGGCGATCGCCACCGGCGTCGGGGTCCCGGTGAACGCCGACTTCGAGGGCGGCTACGCGGTCGATCCCGAGGAGGTCGCCGAGAACGTCGGCCGGGCCGCTCGCACCGGGATCGCCGGGCTCTCGATCGAGGACTCGTCCCACGACCCCGCCGCTCCGCTGCTCGACCGGAGCCTCGCCGTGGCCCGGATCGAGGCCGCCCGGGAGGCCATCGACGCGAGCGGAACGGAGGTGCTCCTGACCGGCCGGTCCGAGGGCTTCGTCGTCGGCGTGCCGGACCTGGACGAGACCGTCCTCCGACTCCAGGCCTACGCCGCGGCCGGCGCCGACTGCCTGTACGCGCCGCGCCTCGGCACGGTCGAGGAGGTCCGGACGATCGTCGAGGCGGTGGCGCCGAGACCGGTCAACCTGCTCGTGAACACACCGTTCAC